>ENA-OXQY01000004-OXQY01000004.1-human-gut-metagenome-genome-assembly--contig:-NODE-4-length-141046-cov-43.154024_pt1 | contig 141046 bp, 136 predicted proteins | sample MGYA00249588_ERZ652575 | MGnify/ENA primary metagenome ERZ652575 (study PRJEB26925, sample SAMN05826562) | human gut metagenome | biome: ENVO:2100002; feature: ENVO:00000062; material: ENVO:00002003...
ACGCTTACTGAAACTAAATTTCAACCACTAAAACAAGCATGTGACTATCATTATCCACTTAGTATTAATCATTAAAAAACAAAGCAAAATGAAAAAAGTAAATTGGAAAACCATCATCAACTTCCTCATCACGGTATTAACAGCTGTAGCCAGCTCATTCTGTGTACAGAACTGCTAAAAGAAAGGAGGTTGCCATGACACAGAAACATCGTAGCATTTCACTCATCGTGATCCACTGTTCTGCCACGAGAGTGACTCAGGATTTCACATTCGAGCAGCTGGAGGCCTGCCATCTTGCCCGCGGTTTCAAGAGTATCGGCTATCATTATTACATCACGAAGGATGGTGTGGTATATCCGGGTCGTCCGGAATCGGAGGTAGGAGCCCATGCCCGTCATTACAATGCGCACAGCATCGGCATCTGTTATGAGGGAGGTCTCGACAAGAACGGCAAACCTGCCGATACGCGCACTCCAGCCCAGAATCAGTCTCTGTATTCGCTTCTGGAGAGCCTCTGCCTCTCCTATCCTGATGCAGAGATACTGGGCCACCGCGATTTGCCGAACGTTCACAAAGACTGTCCATCGTTTGATGTCAAGCGATGGCTGAAGTTGGTAGATTTCCACATCTAGCCGAATTTTCGGAAAGGAGTTCATCATATTTATTTTTTAAGTTGATTCAAGCCCGACAGGAAGCAGCAACGCTCTCCTATCGGGCTTTAATTATTGTGTAAAGAAGAGAAATTCAAAAAAAAATATGGAAAAGGATTTCATCATATTTATTTTTTAAAGTTGATTCAAGTTTCGCAAGTTCAGAAGTTAAATGAGTTAAAGAATTATAAACATTTATTCATATCAGCCGACATCGGATTTTATTCACTAACTTTGCATCAGATATATACATTAGAATTCTTTACAAACAATAAAATGGAGAATAAAATAACGACAATGGAGCGGGGAATGCAGCGACGCACCGAACTGCTCCTGGGAAAGGATAATCTTGAGAAAATTCAGAAGGCAAGAGTGCTCATCTTCGGTATCGGAGGAGTAGGATCATGGTGCGCAGAAGGACTCCTGAGAAGCGGCGTGAGAAACATCACTATCGTAGACAGCGACAGGGTATGCGTAACCAACTGCAACCGCCAGCTGATGGCTACAAGCCGAACCATAGGCGAAGTGAAGGTAGAGGCGCTGCGCAACCGACTGCTCGAAATCAACCCCAATGCCAACATCACAGCCTATCAGAAAATATATCAGGCAGAAACTGCCGATGAATTCCACATGGAGCAATACGACTTCATCATCGATGCCATCGACTCGCTGAAGGATAAGGCTGACCTCATTCTGCGTGCCACTGCCCTGCCTAAGGAAATCACCTTTATATCTTCTATGGGAGCTGCACTGCGCACCGACCCATTCATGGTAAGAAAATCTGAATTCTGGAAGGTGGATGGAGACCCGCTGGCAAGAGCACTGCGAAAGAAATTCAAAAAGAACAAGACCTTCCCACGACGAAAATTCCAGTGCGTATATAGTGAAGAAAAACCGATGCAGAACCAAGGGGTGAACAAAGCCTGCGGCACGGGTGGATGCCTATGCCCGAAAGCCAAACTCATTAGCGGAGAGAGGGGTACTGATACTGCCGTATATGATGCTCCGGGCGACCAGCAACTGGTAGAACACGAATGGTGCTCTACTAAGGCACAGATCAACGGTTCGCTCTGCCACATCACCGCAACCTTCGGAATGGCTATTGCAGGAATGGTCATCAACCACATCATTGAATAACTGTTTTTCTTTACAACAGTCACTTGAAATGAAACTTACAAAACATACGCAAAAGGCGAGGCGCTTCCACAAGCTCCCCGCCTTTATTAATTATTCAAGTTTCGCAAGGTTCAGAAGTTTCTCGGGAGTAGTCTTATCGGCATTCGCCTCTATTCGTCTCTTCATATCGCCAAAGAATAAAGGTTAAATCCGATAAATCTTGTTAAACAAATTCTATCTTACCGCTTATGTTTATACCTTTGCACGCAAATTTATAATCACAAAGGACATTTTCATGTCCCAAAAAGGATAATATTTAATTTAAATAAGAGAAGAAAAATGAAAGAAAAAGCAGAAAGTTCAGCAGCCTGCAACCATCACAGAGTAGGCTTCCTGGGATTGCTCGTTACATTAGGCATTGTATTCGGAGACATCGGAACATCACCTCTCTATGTGATGAAGGCTATCCTGCATACGGGTGAAAGCATCAGCGAGAGCACCATCCTGGGCGCACTGTCATGCATCATCTGGACACTCACCCTCCAGACCACCATCAAATATGTATGCGTGGCGCTGCGTGCCGACAACAATGGCGAGGGAGGCATCCTCGCCCTCTATGCCTTGCTGCGCCGACTCAAGTACAAGTGGATTTACCTACTGGCCATCATTGGCGCAAGCACCCTGCTGGCAGACGGAATCATCACCCCTGCCATCACCGTGACCACAGCCATCGAAGGACTCGAAAGCATCAGTCCCAACCTGCCAGTTATCCCCATCACCCTGGGCATCATCACCATCATCTTCTTCGTGCAGCGGTTTGGCACAGAGAGTATTGGCAAATCGTTTGGCGTATTTATGCTGCTATGGTTCCTGCTGCTGGGCGTGATGGGAGCTTTCAGCATCACGTCTTACCCATTGATACTGAAGGCTTTCAACCCCTATTATGCTGCCATGCTGCTGGCAAAATCGCCTGAATGGTTTCTGATTCTGGGTGCCGTATTTCTCTGTACTACCGGTGCAGAGGCTCTCTATTCCGACCTGGGACATTGCGGCAGAAAGAACATCGCCATCAGCTGGGGCTTCGTAAAGACCATGCTCATTCTCAACTATCTGGGACAGGGAGCATGGGTGCTGAATCATGCTGATACGGCACTGGCAGCGAATCCGTTCTTTGCCATCATGCCGCAGAGCATGCTGTTCTTCGCCATCATCATGGCCACGGGTGCGGCAATCGTTGCGAGCCAGGCACTCATCAGCGGAACCTTCTCCATATTGAGCGAAGCCATGAACCTGCACTTCTGGCCGCGCATGCGAATCAAGCATCCTACCCATGTTAAGGGGCAGCTCTATATCCCGATGATCAACCTCGCCATGTATATCGGCGTGGTTCTCATCATCCTGCTCTTCCGCGACTCCTCGCACATGGAGGCAGCCTACGGACTCGCCATCACCATCACCATGCTGATGACTACCCTGCTGCTCGGTTTCTACCTGCACAGCAAGGGTGTGGCACGGATTTTCACGATGCTGTTTATGGGCGCATACTGCATCATCGAAGCCATCTTCCTGACTGCCAATCTGTCAAAGTTTCTTGCAGGTGGATGGTGTACGATGCTCATTGGCGGAATCCTGTTCCTGATGATGTACGTGTGGGTGAAAGCCATGAAGATACGTCGCCATTATATCAGCACCAAACCGCTGGATGATTATTATCAGATTATCTCCGACATCAAGGCCGACGAGAGCATCCCTAAGTACGCTTCCAACCTGGTTTATGTGAACCACGCCAACAAGGAAGGTGCCGTAGATGACAAGTTGCTCTACTCCATCATCAACAAGCAGCCGAAACGTGCTGACCATTACTGGCTTATCAACATGGAGTTTGTTGACACTCCTGATACGCTGGAGTACAACTGCGAGACCCTGATTCCCGACACCCTCTACAGCGTAACCATGCACATTGGTTTCCGCATAGAGCCTAGGGTGAGTCTCTATCTGCGACAAGTAGTGGAAGATCTGGTAACAGACGGGAAGGTAGATTTGCAAAGCACCTATCCTTCGCTGCGCAAATACGGAATTCCGGGCGATTTCCGATTCATCATCATTCACCGCGTATATTACCCGGAGAGTTCAGATAATCGCCAACAGAACCTGCTGATGAGTATCTACGCTCTTATCAGCAAGATAGGTATTGACGAGCCTAAGGCATTGGGCCTCGACACTTCCATGGTAGTGGTAGAAAGAGTGCCGCTCATCATCAACCATCCGGTCGTTAAGGACAAGGTCATTAAGGTCATTAAGGATTCTGAAACATCACAAAGCTGACAAATAAGCAAAAAGGCGAGGCGCTTTCACAAGCTCCCCGCCTTTAACCTATTAGCTAGAAGATTATAGCTAACAACTAACACAAAACCTTATAACTATTTTCAAATCTAAATCGTTATTTGAACCTATGAACGAACATTTTTTTTTAATTAGAGGATAGTCTTAACAGCCTCCAGCATGCCCTTCTCCTGAATAAGGTCAAGATCCTTCTTAACCAACTCGGTAAGGCCAGGAACTGTCTTGTTCAAATCCTCGTGCCAGATATAGTCGAAGCCCAATACGCCCTCAGCTACCTTCTGGGTATCGCCGGTAGCCCAAAGCTCGGTGAGCTTGTCCATAATCTTCTGATCATCGTTTGGCTGGATAGGAGCACCATCCTCGCGAACACCACCCTTATAGTAAGTGATGATAGCTGCAAGACCGAATACCAAACCCTGTGGCAACTCGCCCTTACGCTCAAGATAAATCTTGACACCAGGCAGGTCGCGAGTCTCAAACTTAGGGAATGAGTTGAGCATGATGCTGGTTACCTGATGATCTACGAATGGATTCTCGAAACGCTCCAATACGTCAGAAGCGAACTTCTGCAGCTCATCCATTGGGAGGTTCAGCGTCTGCATCAACTCCTCAAACTGTACCTTGTGGATGTACTTGCCCAATACCGGGTGCTCGCAGGCATCGCGAACAATGTTTACACCGCTGAGGTATGTAACAGGGCTCAATACGGTGTGAGGACCATTCAGCAGGGTAACCTTACGCTCGTGGTATGGCTTCTCATTATCTGTGATAAGCACGTGGAGACCTGCCTTATGAGCTGGGAACTCCTCCTGCATCTGCTCTACTGTCATGTTTTCTGCCTTCTCGATAACCCAGAGGTGGAAGCTTTCTGCCTTAACTACGAGGTTGTCCTTGTAGCAAATCTTCTGCTGAATCTCCTTGATGGTATCGCGTGGGAAACCAGGAACGATGCGGTCTACCAATGTAGCGCAAACGTAGCAGTGGTTGGTGAACCACTCCTTAAAGCCTTCGTAATCAGCACCCATATCGCCCTTCCAGAGCTCGATATACTGATAGATGCACTCCTTGAGGTGGTGACCGTTGAGGAAGATCAGCTCACATGGCATCAGGATCATACCCTTGGTTGGGTCGCCCTCGAAGAACTTGTAGCGGTGGAACAAAAGCTGAACCAACTTGCCTGGATAAGAAGCTGCAGGAGCATCTGTAAACTTGCAAGAGTCATCGAATGCGATACCAGCCTCTGTAGTGTTAGAGATGATGAAACGCATCTCTGGCTGCTCAGCCAAAGCCATAAAAGCCTGGTTCTGAGAATATGGATTCAGTGCACGGCTGATAACGTCGATACGCTCCAATGTGTTGATAGCCTGGCCGTTCTCCTTACCCTGAAGGTTTACGTGATAGAGGCAGTCCTGACCGTTCAGCCAGTCAACCATACCACCAGCCAATGGCTGAACTACAACGACAGAACCGTTGAAGTCGGTCTTCTTGTTCATATTCCATACAATCCAATCTACGAATGCACGGAGGAAGTTACCTTCACCAAACTGAATGATTTTCTCTGGAGCGATGCTCTTAGGAGCAGTGCGCTTGTTTAATGCTTTTAGCTCTTTCATGATTTGTTTATTTTGTCTTTATTATTTTACTTTCCGTTTTAAAATTCCAATCTATTCATCAGATTGTTTTTTTCTGAGTGCAAAGGTAGTAAATATTTCGTTTGATTGTTCCAAAAACAGCGAAAAACTTCACGCAAACCTTTACGCTCCACTCCGGTTCTATACCTTATTATATATAGAACTGCGCAGGCACAAAATAAAGAAGTAGGGATTTTCCCCCACCCCTTTAGGGGAAATCCCGACCGTGGAAGCAAAAAACATCGTATCTTTGCACCAGAAAAAAGAAACATGAAGTATAACAATTAAAAGATATACGATTATGAAACGAATGATAATAGCTCTGGTAGCCATGTTCATGATGACATTCACTACCGCTTCAGCAATGAGTTATGAGCAGGCAAGACAGCAGGCTCTCTTCCTGACAGACAAGATGGCTTACGAGCTCAATCTTACGGAAGACCAGTATGAGGCAGCTTACGAGGTGAACCTCGACTACCTGATGAGTGTAGATACATACGATGACCTGTATGGTGCTTACTGGCGCCAGCGCAATATGGATTTGAGCTATATCCTGCTCGACTGGCAGTATAGAACATATCTCAATGCCACCTATTTTTACCGTCCGCTCTACTGGAATGCGGGCTACTGGCACTTCGGCATCTACGCCCGCTATCCGCGCCGCGACTATTTCTACTTCGGTCGCCCTCACTTCTACGTATCTTACCGTGGAGGTCATAGCTGGCGAGTAAACGGAAACAGAAGCTGGTATCACGGAAGAAGATTTGGCGGCCCTCACCCAGGTGGATATCCTAGAGTAGGTATGAGAGACGGATTCAACCGTGGTGATTACGGCAGAGGAAGATCTTTCGGAAATCTGAACCGCGAGAACAGACCTCAGATGAACCCAAACCGTGGTTTCGGTAATGCAAGCCGCCCTAACAACAACGCTGGCTTCGGAAACAGCAGCCGCCCTCAGAACGGAGGCTTCGGAAATAACAACGGAGGCTTCGGCAACAGCAGCAACCGGGGCTTCGGCAATAGCAACAGTCGCCCTAACCGCGGTTTCGGCAGCAGCAACAGCAGCACCAGCAACAACCGAGGTTTCGGAAACAGCAGCCGTGGGTTCGGAAACAGCAGCTTCGGAAGCGGAAGAAGTAATATCTTCGGGGGCAACCGCAGCAGCATGAGTCGTTCATTCAGCAGCGGGTCTGGCAACCGTGGCGGCGGATTCACCCCTCGCTCTTCTACACCAAGCAAGAACAATGGCGGTGGAAGCTTCGGACACAGAAGATAAGAAAAGAGAAAGAGTTAAAATTTCAAGTTTATAAAGACAGAGAGTTAAGAAAAATCAAGACCTCTAGTAAGAGAGTAAGAAAAATCAAGTACAAAAAATGGGAATTTGCATCGGTTCATACCATTCGCAAATTCCCATTATTATTTTATCAACTTTTCAGTAAAAGTTTTACTCCAATCCGAAGAGCGATTTCAAACCGCCATCTACGCCCGAGAATCCCATGAAGGCGAGGCTGAGGAGCGCTGCAGTTACCATGACGATAGCTACGCCCTGCATGCCCTTAGGAATACGGACCAAAGACTGCTGCTCGCGAATGCCGGCAAAGACAATGAGAGCCAGGGCAAAGCCGAGAGCGGTAGAGAAGGCGTAAACCACGCTCTCAAGCAGATTGTAATCCTTCTGGATAACCAGGATGGCTACACCCAGCACGGCACAGTTGGTAGTAATCAGAGGCAGGAAGATACCGAGTGCCTGATAAAGTGCAGGAGAAACCTTCTTCAGGATAATCTCTACCATCTGAACCAAGGCTGCAATCACGAGGATGAATGTCAGGGTCTGGAGATATTGCAATCCGAACGGATCGAGTACATACTTCTGAACACACCAGGTAATGATGGTTGCCAGGGTCAAGACAAAAGCGATGGCACCACCCATACCGATGGCTGTATCAACTTTCTTCGATACGCCCAGGAATGGACAGATACCGAGAAACTGCGACAAGACGATGTTGTTGACGAATATCGCAGAGATAAATATCAATAAATATTCCATAATTTCTATTTTATTTCATTGATTTGAAGCGATGCCTACGCTTACTTCTTTACCTTATTAAATATAGCAATGATGTAACCCAAGGTGAGGAATGCTCCAGGAGGCAGGATGAACATCAGAATGTTGGTAGTCTCCGGCAACAGAGTGATACCGAATACACTACCGGCACCGAGTATCTCGCGGGCACTACCCAGGATGGTCAAACCGAGGGTGAAACCCAAACCGCAACCAATGCCATCGAAGAGGCTGGCAATAGGCGAATTCTTGGCAGCAAAGCTCTCTGCTCTACCCAGGATGATACAGTTTACTACAATCAGCGGAATATAAATACCCAGCGCCTGATTGATGCTGTCGGGAGCATAAGCGCTCATCAACATCTGAAGGATGGTTACGAAGGCTGCAATCACTACGATGAAAACAGGGATGCGAACCATATCCGGGGTAATCTTCTTGATACAGGAAATAACAAAGTTGGTACAGATCAGCACCGCCATGGTAGCCAATCCCATAGAGAGACCGTTGATGGCGCTGGTTGTTGTAGCCAAAGTAGGACACATACCGAGAAGCAACACGAAGGTTGGATTCTCCTTGATGAGTCCGTTCATCAAAATCTTAACATTACTCATATCGGTTTATCCTTTCTTTTCGTTATGTTCAACTTTAGATGCACCACTCTCGCCGTCAACATCCTTCTTGGCATAAACGGCATAAGCCTGGTTGATAGCCTTGAGGAAGGCGCGGCTGGTAATGGTAGAAGCGGTAATGGCATCTACTGCATTGCCACTCTTATCGTCCTTAGATACGTGGAGGTCGCCATCCTTTGGAGTCTTACCGATGATGCTACCCTTTCCGTCCTTCTGGAACCAGGTAGTAGCCTTGGCACCCAAACCAGGAGTTTCTGAAGCCTGAAGCACGGTATAACCCATAATCTTGCCCTCGGTATCGAAACCAACGAGCACCTTCAGATCGCCACCGAAACCACCGGTAGTACTCTCTACTGCAGCACCCAGCTGCTTGCCGCTCTTGTCAGAGCACTTGTGGATGGTGAAAGAGAATTCCTTACCGCCAAACTCCTGCTTTACCTCTTCAGGCTCAGCCACCTGGAGATCTTCTGTACCCATCACACTCTTGATACCGGCAGCCAGACTCTGTGCAGCCTTCTCGGCGATAGGACCAGATGTAAGATGATTGATATATGCAAGCACGGCACCTACGATGAGCGCTACGCCCACCAGCACAAGCACCATGTTCTTTAATGATGATTCTAATTTCTGCATGTCTCTGTCCTCCTTATTTCTTAGCTGGCTTCTCACCGAAGCGCTTTGGTTTAACGTATGTGTTAATAAGAGGTGTGAACGCATTCATGATAAGAATGGCGAACGACATACCTTCAGGATAGCTACCCCAGTTACGGATGATGACGGTCAGCAGACCGATGCATACACCGTAGATAAGCATGCCCTTGTGGGTCATCGGAGAGGTTACATAATCAGTAGCCATGAAGATGGCACCGAGCATCAGACCACCACTGAAGATGACTGCCAGAGGATTGGCATAAACAGGATTAGCCAAATGCATCAAACCGCTGAAAACGAATACGGTAGCGATGATGCTGACAGGAATATGCCAGGTAATGACCTTCTTCCAGAGCATGTAAGCCAAACCGAGCAAGAGGGCGAATGCACAAACCTCACCGGTAGTACCTGCACCGAAGGTATCGCCAGTGGCACCGAAGAGCAGGCTCATCGCATCAGGCAACTGGTTGAGAACAGAAGCATCACCCGTCTTGATGGCGGTCTTCATGATAGCCAGCGGAGTAGCACCGGTTGTTGCATCTGTATAGCTGAGCATCTGTCCGGCTATAGGCCATGAAGTCATCTGGGCAGGGAAGCTGACGAGCAGGAAACAACGTCCAACCAGCGCAGGATTGAAAGGATTGTTACCCAGACCGCCGAAGCTCATCTTACCTACACCGATGGCAAACAGGGCACCGATGATGATGATCCAGAGAGGAAGGTTACTTGGCAAGTTCATGCCGAGCAAGAGACCGGTGATGATGGCAGAACCATCGAGCAAGCTGGTCTCCTCCTTCAGGAGATATTTTGTAATTGCCCACTCAAAGAAGACGCAGGCTGCCACAGAGGAGAGCAGAACGACTGCTGAACCCAAGCCGAAGAAATAGAAAGATGCGAGGATGGCAGGCACGAGAGCGATAATCACTCCGTACATGTTCTTCTCTACGCTCTCATTTCCATGAGCGTGTGGCGATAATGAAACGATTAATTTTCCCATTTTATCTTTTAAATTCTTTCTTAAATGAAATTCATTCTTGACGTGAACGCTTACTTCTTGGCGTTGCGAGCTCTGATAATGCCCATTACCGCACCCTTACCATTGATAATATTATCGAGGATAGGACGATGTGAAGGACAGGTGAACTGGCATGAACCGCAGGCAATGCAGGATGTTACCTCCTCTGCCTCCAGGCGCTCATAATCCTTCACTACGCTCAGGGTAGCGAGCAAGTATGGCTCCAGGCCCATTGGGCAGGCATCCACACACTTGGCACAGCGGATACATGGCTGAGCCTTCTTGCGATGAGCATCAGCATCGGTCAATACGGTGATGGAGTTGGTACCCTTGGTTACCGGTACATCGAGGCTGATTACAGCCTTACCCATCATCGGACCACCAGCCAATACCTTGTTGTCACCCTCAGGCAAACCGCCGCAGTTCTCTATCATCTGAGAGAATGGAGTACCCATACGTACGAGGAAGTTGCCCGGATTCTTCACCTGCTTACCGGTTACGGTAGTATAGCGCTCGAAGAGAGGTTTATTCTTCATAACTGCCTGATAAACAGCGAAGGCAGTACCTACATTTTGAACAATTGCTCCAACGTTGACAGGGATAGCTGGAGGAGCAGGAACCTGACGGCGGATAACGGCATCCACCAGCTGCTTCTCACCTCCCTGAGGGTACTTCTTAGCCAGAGGTACAATCTCGATACGAGAATCATTGGCTGTCTTCTCCTCGAAGAGTTTGATAGCAGCAGGCTTGTTGTCCTCGATACCGATGTAGCCCTTCTCTACCTTAGCCGCCTTCATCAGGAGGTTCAAGCCAACGAGAATCTCATCGGCATGCTCCATCATCAGGCGATAGTCGGCTGTGATATAAGGCTCACACTCTACACCGTTGATGATGACGCACTCAGCCTTGGCTCCTGGAGGAGGACAAAGCTTGATGAAGGTAGGGAAACCGGCACCACCCATACCAGTGACACCTGCTACCTTGATGCGGTTTACGATTTCCTCTGGAGTAAGCTCAGTATGAGCCTCAAGCGTCTCGAGTTTATCAGAGCGGTCGATACTCTCCTCCCACTCATCGCCTTCTACATTAATAATGATGCAAGGCTTGCGATAACCGGTAGCATCAATAGATGTATCTACCTTGAACACAGTTCCTGATACGGAACTGTAAATAGGAGCACTCACAAAGCCACCAGCCTCAGCAATGAGTGTACCCACCTTCACCTTGTCGCCCTTGGCAACTACAGGCTTGGCAGGAGCACCGATGTGCTGACCAAGTGGGAAAATAGCCTGCTTAGGAAGAGGAGCTACCAGAGTAGCCATCTCGGCAGTAATCTTATTCTCTTCTGGGTGAACTCCACCAATTCTAAAAGTTCTCAAATTCATGATTTAATCCTCCTTCTTCTTAACTGGGAAATTAACTTTTACGAGAGCACCTGTTGGGCATTCGTCAACACACTTGGTACACATGCGGCACTTGTTGAAGTCAACATAAGCCACATTGTTCTCAATGGTGACAGCCTCAAACTTGCAGACTTTCTGACACTTACCGCATCCGATGCAAGCAACGCTACAAGCCTTCTTGGCAACAGCACCCTTGTCGTGGTTTACGCACTGAACGTAAACTCTACGGCCCTTAGGACCCTTCTTGCGGAGCTCGATGATATGACGTGGACAAGCGTTGGCGCAAGCACCACAACCCGTACACTTCTCTTCATCAACCTCAGGAATGCCAGTTTCAGGATTGATAGAGATTGCGCCAAACTGGCAGGCAGCCACGCAATCGCCACAACCCAGACAGCCGAATCCGCAGCCTGTTTCGCCAGCGCCACATGAATTCATAGCTGCACAAGTGTGCAAACCATCATACTCGGCAATGCGAGGACGATTCTCGCAAGTACCATTACAACGAACCACAGCCACCTTTGGCTCGGTATTGGCTACTGCCATACCTAAAAGGTCGGCTACCTTGCCCATCACGTCGGCACCACCTACCGGACACATCAGTCCATCGATAGAACCGGCATCAGCACCCTTCACCAGAGCTGCAGCCATACCGGAACATCCGGCAAAACCGCAACCTCCACAGTTGGCACCTGGCAGAATCTCTCCTACCTGGCCCAAGCGAGGGTCTTCTTCGACGGCAAACTTCTTAGATACTCCGAAGAGAACCAGCGCTGCAATCAGCGCGATTGCTCCGAGAACCAAGACAGCAATCAAAATAAAATTCATAATTTTTTGTGTTTTGTTTTGTTATTTTTTCTTTGTTTTAAAATAAAGGCTCATCGCAGAAGCCACAGGAGCACATCACGCACCCTATGTTTCTATAGAGAAGCTCAGTTTGTTTTTAAGTTTGTTTCTGAATAAGTAGAGCACCACATAGTATGGAATGAGAATGCCCAATGCCGAGAGCGCAGCGGCTCCCTCTGAGTGAGTAGCTTTCAGTACACCGACCAAAGCAATCACCATCAGTATCAGCGGCAAGAGATAGCCATAGAAACTGGCTCTGAAGCCTACAGCCGAATCAGCAGTCACCACCACGCTATCGCCTTTGTGGTAGAGAGACGCCTCTGAGGTAGAGACCTCAATCATCTTCTCTTTCGATTCAGATGCAGTACAATGAGCAGCCACCTTGCAAGCGCTGCAGGCTGACGACTGTACGATGCGAATGCACACACAACCTTCTTCTACGCTTTCTACGATGCCAGAATGTTTTATTTTATTATTCATTTGTAATGTTGAGATTGCATTTTTGCAATTCAAGTGCAAAGATACTACATTATTTAGAAATGGCAAACAAAATCGAAAAGAAAATATGAAAAAGGAGCGTAAACGTTATCTATGCCCTAAAAATCGGGGTATTTGAAAACAAATTAAAAGCAAAAATGCTTTTTTTTAGCAACTTCTTTTGGTGATATCAATTTTTTATGTATCTTTGCATTGATTATTAAAGAATTGATATGGAAACATTAGAGCAAACAATCATGCAAGTAGAGCGCTTTATCAGAAAAGTGGCTCAAAAGTTCCCAGCGCCAGAATCTGACGACGAGACTTCTCAAATGACCGACATCCACGTAAGGGTTTCGCAAGACAGTGGCGAACTCCTGGCCTTTGACGACGATGACAACGAGATTACCCGCTGCGTTGTTGAGCAATGGATAGAAAACAAGGATGAAGACTTCTACGACGAGGTAGCAAAGCTGCTTCGCGATGTATTGCGCAAACAGGCTGATATCATAGATCATCTCGGCATTCTCAAGCCATACAGCTTTGTGCTCGAAGATGAGGATAAAGAGCATATTGGCGAGCTCTATCTTGCTGACGATGATACAATCATCGTAGGTGGTGACTTGATGGAGAATCTGGACAACGACCTGGATAACTTCCTGAACGACCTGCTGAAAGAATAAAAAAATACAGGATGAAAGGACTACCCGCTCCCCCATCCCAACAAAATAAAAAACCGTTGCACTCTCTCCTATCGAGTACAACGGTTTTTCTGTTTTAAACGGTCTTCCGTTTATATCATCATCTAACCAATCTAAAAAGAAATTTTCTTTTTCTTACCTTTACTTTCGTTTCCTACACGGTCGAGAGCAGTTACTACATACACATATTTCTTGCCACTCACATAAGGTATACGATAGAAATTATCATAAGTTACTGCCTGGAGTGCAGAAACATCATTGAGATTTACCTTAGCTCCTTTCTCAAAACGGTAGATAGCAAAACGGTTCACCTGATCGCCCCACTTTTTCTTGCTAGCCTTAGGAGCCTTCCATACCAGCAGCGGACCTTTCTCGGTCCACATCAGCTTGACACCCTTTACCCCCTTTGGCGCCTTATTATCAAGGAAAGGCATAGAAGGTGGCAATGCTGGATACTTCCAATAATTGTTGCGGAGTGTATGTCCGATATTACCTACATTATCGGCAGCAGTCTGCGCATACCAGAGCACAGTGCCCTTCACATTATTCATCTGCTGATGCAATCGGTGCTTGGCAGACAACTGATGACTGCGCGGATTGACTGGGTCAGCAAACTTGGCTGTACGCTCTATATCTTCACCTATATATAATGGGCGGTTGCCAGCATGCTTATTCCACCAGGTTATGAGCGTCTTGTAATCGGCAGCACGATTGCCTATCTCCCAATAAATCTGAGGCACACAATAGTCTATCCAACCATTATTCACCCAAAGCAATACATCTGCATAAAGATCATCATAATTCTGGAGGCCGAAAGTTTCTGAACCATTAGGATCGGTACGCTTGTTGCGGTAGATGCCGAATGGAGAAACACCAAACTTGACCCAAGGCTTAACGGCATGAATGGATTCGCTGAGCTGCTTTACAAACCGGCTCACGTTATCACGGCGCCAATCACCGATGTTTCGCATGCCGCGCGACTGCTGGCGGAAGAGCTGCTGATCAGGAATCTGACGTCCGGCCTCTGGATATGGATAGAAATAATCATCAATATGGAATCCATCAACATCATATCGGCTTACAATATCTACAGCCACCTCGCAAATATAGTCGGCTGCAGCCTGCAACCCAGGGTTCAACAGCGTCAGCTTGCCATACTGAAAACAGAGATCAGGACGCCTCTTCACGATATTCTTCGGCGAAACCTGCTCATAGGAAGTTACGCTATGCTTGGCACGATAAGGATTAATCCAGGCATGAAGCTCCATGCCACGATTATGACACTGCTCTATCATCCACTGCAACGGATCCCAATAAGGAGAAGGAGCCTTTCCCTGCACTCCCGTAAGAAACTTGCTCCAAGGCTCTAAATCACTCTTATACAGAGCATCACACTCGGCTCGAACCTGAAAGATTATCGCATTCACGCCATCCTTCTGCAGTTCATCAAGCTGTCTGGTAAGCATCGCCTGGATCTGCTGCGTACTCTTGCCCAGATACTGTCCGTTAACGCACTGTATCCAGGCTCCACGAAACTCTCGTTTGTTCTGAGCCATCATTGTTGCCGACGACATCAGCATCATTGCAACAACGAGCATCAAAATCGCTTTCAGTCTTTTCATCTGTTATCTGTTATTTATCAATTTCATTTTTTCCTTTTCATTCTACAGTTTGTTCTTCATCCCTCAGCTTCGGGAGTGAAATATGGTATCTTACAGCCAGCAATCGGATGGCGCAAACTACACTGAAAGCTACAATCACCGTAATATAGAGGCTCACACCCAGATAGCTCAATCCCCAATAAGCCAAACCACCGGCGACACAAGCCATCGCATAAATCTCCTTCCGGAAGATGACCGGCTCTTCATTAAGAAGCACATCGCGGATAACACCGCCTGCAGCACCCGTGATACAGCCCATGATGATGGCTACCCAAAAAGAGAAACCACATTCGAGCGACTTCTGGATGCCCGCAATATTGAAAAGCGCCAAGCCCAAGGTATCAAACAGAAACCAGGTATTGTCAAGACGCTTGAGATAGCGGTGGCAAGCAATCACTACCAACTGCGCAAACAGCGTACAAATCAGGTAGATAGGGCTCAACATCCAAAACGGGCGCACACCAAGCATCACATCTCGTATGGTTCCACCACCTATGGCTACAGCCACACCACAAACAAAACCGCCCAGCCAATCATAGTGCTTACTTGCTGCCAGACGAATGCCCGAAAGGGCAAAAGCAAATGTACCGATGAATTCTATCACGCTATGAAGCGTGAGCACGAATTCAGGATCGCCATGTATCATCATTTTCTCGTATCAGTTAGTTGCTCTAAATATCAATTCCTAATTATTCTTTCTAATCACTAATTCTTGAATCTTTCTCCCCAGCAGGTAACCATCCAGTTGTAGAGGCGCTCCTCGGAAGGTGAATGCTGCGCATGCCAGAAGCGGGCATCCTTCAGTTCGTCTGGCAGATACTGCTGCTCAGTGAAATGTCCAGGATAATCGTGAGGATACTTATATCCGTCATGATAGCCCAAATCTTTCATCAGTTTGGTAGGAGCATTGCGGATGTGAAGCGGAACTGGCAGATTACCCGTTTGACGTACAGTAGCCAGCGCATCATTAATGCCCAGATAAGCACTGTTGCTCTTCGGACTCGTGGCAAGATACACCACAGCCTCAGCAAGGGCGATACGCGCTTCGGGCCACCCTATCTTCATCACCGTATCGAAGGCAGCATTGGCAAGCAGGAGTGCATTCGGATTGGCAAGTCCCACATCCTCAGAGGCACTAATCACAACCCTACGGGCTATAAACTGCGGGTCTTCTCCTCCTTCTATCATCCTCGCCATCCAATAGAGCGCAGCATCGGGATCGCTTCCGCGAATACTCTTGATAAAGGCTGAGATAATATCATAATGCATCTCACCCTGTTTATCGTAAGCCAGCGGATTCTGCTGCAACTGCTCTTCTACCATCTTGTCGGTAATCACAATCTCTGAAGAGCCGGCAGATTCTACCACCAGTTCCAGAATATTGAGCAGTTTGCGGGCATCTCCACCACTATATCGCAGCAGCGCGCCCGTCTCTTCCAACTTAATATTCTTTTCTCTGAGTTCTACATCCTGCGTAATGGCACGATGCAGAAGCCCTTCAAGATCAGCCTTTTCGAGCGGTTTGAGCACATAGAGCTGACACCTGGACAACAGCGGACGAATCACCTCGAACGAAGGATTCTCGGTGGTAGCACCTATCAGCGTAACAATACCCTTCTCTACCGCACCCAAAAGCGAATCCTGCTGACTCTTGGAGAAACGGTGAATCTCATCAATAAATAATATAGGAGAAGCCGAATTAAAGAATCTACCACTCTTTGCTCTTTCTATCACCTCGCGGACATCCTTTACGCCACTGGTCACCGCAGAGAGGGTGAAGAACGGCACCTTGATAGTTTGTGCCACGATTTGAGCAAGGGTAGTCTTGCCCACTCCAGGGGGTCCCCAGAGGATAAAAGAGGATATGCGCCCTGCGTCAATCATCTTGCGCAGCACGGCCCCCTCACCTACCAAATGCTGCTGTCCTACATAGTCAGCAAGCGTGTGAGGTCTCATTCTTTCAGCTAATGGTTCACTCATAGTACGTGCAAAGGTAATGAAAAAAATCGAATTCCAAATAAAAAAGTGACCAAAAACACAAAAAAACAGCAAGAAAATTTGGATATATAAAAAGAAGTACTTACTTTTGCACACACAAACATAATTGAAGATGAATAAAGATAAAATATTAACACTGAAGAATGTTACTAAAAGTAGCATTTGGGAATTGCAGGAGAACGATGTGTTCCGTCTTTGGGAAGCAGCAGAAAAGGATGCTGACCTCAAGGATTACCAGAACAAGTATATCGCAGTGATCCGCAGCGCATTCGAAATGGAACCAGTGACGGTAGACCGTCCTGAAGTGATTGACAAACTGATGGCACGCGGCTTTAAGATTGGCACTTTCCGTATCAACGACAAGAAAGAAAAGTATGCCATCAAAAAGCGTCCTATCATGCGTGTTACCGATCTTACTTACGAAAATGTAAGTCACATCACCGCCAACAAGCTCATCGAACTCTTGGAGCGCAACTTTGGTGGTGGCTGGGAGAGTCTGCCTCAGAGCATCCAGGACATCATCGAAAGTAATTTCGACATCAGCACAACTACTCTTCCTGCTGACCGCCTGAAAAAGCCAGGAGGTCTGTACGAGAAAAAGCTCGCTGATGACTACGAAGTGCTCGTGGTACCAAAAGGTTCTTGGGTAGAAGCTATCTTTGCCAAGGAGAAGCCAAAGGTAGAAAAGGTTCGCATGAGATTCGAAGATGAGAATGATTTGAAACGCAACGACGACCTGCTCGACCCAGACGAGGATGAAGACGAGGATGCACCTGAAATCGAGGATCACTACAACGATCCAGATGAGGATGACGATGCATTCGATGACGACAAGCTTACTGAGGAAAGCTACCGTACTACCTTCGAAGACCCGGAGAACCTCGGTCTTGATGATGCAGAAGACGTAGCCGACGATGATTATTAATTCAGTTTATACATTATTATAATATAAAGAGAAATGAACGCATTAATTGGATTTGTTGCATTAATCGCTGTAGGCCTCGTAGGTTGGGCGATTGCAGAATTTAAGTACAAGGCTTTCACTTTCACCCGTTCAGAAAAGGACATCGAGGAAGAGAAAGAGCTTGAAGAGCAGAAACGCGCAGAGGGTTTCAAGGAGATGAACATCCGCGACATCATGCGCAAAAACTCAACCAATGGTTATAACGCCGTAGGTTAGTATTATGTTAATTTACCTATGCTTATGATACAGTATATCATCATAGCAATCATATTGGCGGCATGCATCACGTATGCCGCCATTTGTATCTACCGCTCCATCAAACAAGCACGAGAGTGTAAAAACTATCAATGTTCAGGTTGCCCGTTCGTTGAGAAATGCCAAAAGAATAAAAAGAAAGAGGCTACTCAGCGGAAAGAACAAGAGTAGTTCTCATAAAAGAGCTGCTAAAACTGCTTTTACTGTCATGCAGCGAGGAAACCAGACAAAAATTAACGCATTTCAGAACCCGTTCATTATGAGCAAGATACAAAGAAAGTGATTGTTTTAATTAAAAAAGTTGCATAAAAATTTGGTAGAACCAATAAAAAGTAGTACCTTTGCACTCGCAAATCAGAAATGATTGTTCTACACAAGGTGTCTTAACCGAGCGGTTAGGTAACGGTCTGCAAAACCGTGTAGAGCGGTTCGACTCCGCTAGACACCTCATAAAAAAGGAAGTTCTTCAATAAGGACTTCCTTTTTTCATATCTACTCTCCCCCATTTTCATTCCTCATTTCTAGGTATTCATCAAAACCCCCATTTTTAGGTATTGCACAATTATAAAAATCTTCGTACCTTTGCAACCGTAAATGATAAACATCAGAACTGAGGTTATCCTACGAGTAGGAATTGCCCCTTGCCAAAAGCAATTCTGATGAACGTTTGAAACTTTTAGATAATTGAGACAAAGATAGAAATTAAAATCTTGTTCGCTAATAGAAATAATTCATAATGTTTTTGTATAATATGAAAAGGGGTGCTTGTGAAAGTACCCCTTTTATGTATAGGTTTACTACATGGCGATGCATTTTGTTCTATGTCACGACGCACAGACTTCTACATCGCCATGTAATTTCAAAGATATCGGGAGTTTTAAAAAAGCCTGTTACTATTTGATTTTAGCACCAAATGACTTGACAAACTTAATCTTCTTGCCTTTTGCGATGATTGGCTTCTTCCATTCACCACCCAAAATACGGATAACAGCCTTCTTGCCTACAGGAACCGCATCTACAGCCTTCTGCAAATCCATGAAATTGCCTCGACCTTCTGCAGAGACTACATAATCATAATGGCAGACATGAGACTTCAGCGCTGGCACCTGCTCAGCTACAGCATCAGCAAGCGCACCGGCAACCACACGTGCACCATATACATTATAATGGGTATTATCTTTCTTACCCTTAGGAACCTGCGAATTCTCGCCAGGCATAAACCACATATGTAATTTGCGGCTGCCTTCAATACCCATGCCCGTTTCTATATCGTGGGTAATCTTGGTAGCATCAACAAACGGAACATTCAGCTGCTTTGCTACATTGCGGGGAGCTATCACATAAGCTCCGTGGGTGTCGATAAGCGTATCGCTATTAATCTGTTCCTTTCCATCATATACTTTATTGCGAAGCTTCTCGTCATCATCATTCTTCAATTCTGCAGAATAATAGCAGCGACGAACCACCGCATTGAACAGTACAGGAATGCCACCCTTGGCACGGGTCTCATTTATATATCTGGCAAGGTTTGCATCAAAAGTAGATCCCGGATCAGTATGACGGTCAGGCATTGACTTCTCATCGTTATGCCCAAACTGGATAAACACATAATCACCTGGCTTTATTCTATCCAAAACCTTTTTCCATCTTCCTTCATTGATAAAGCTCAAAGAAGAACGACCATTAACAGCATGATTGTCAACAATCACCTTGTCATCAAAAAAGCCTTGCAATACCATCCCCCATCCTCGCTCTGGATTATTTCTAAAACCGCCTTTCTCGGCAGCAGTAGAATCACCTATTACAAAAATCGTTGTTGTCTTTGTGCTGGATGTCATCAGCAACGCCAGTATGAATACACATAAAATAGCTTTTATTTTTTTCATTTGTCTGTAGTTTTTAGAAGTTACTAAAATTATAGTTAGGCATACACGCTAACACATAAAAAGCTCTCGCCCTGCCGCACTGCATATTCACATATACGAGCACGAGAGGACGAGAAAGAGAGTATTATTTATTTACTTTGGCTATCAATTCCTCGGCAGTAACCAAGGTTTGTTCGCCAGTTTCCATATTCTTAAGCGTAACCTTGCCCTGAGCCATCTCATTCTCACCTGCAAGCACCACAAACGGAATATTCTTGGCATTGGCATAGCTCATCTGCTTCTTCATCTTCGCCTTATCAGGGAAGATTTCGGTACGGATACCGGCTGCACGAGCTGCACTTACTATAGGCAGGCAGTAAGCTGTCTCCTTTTCACCGAAGTTGATAAACAGTACCTGAGTAGCATTTACTGCCTCCTTCGGATAAAGGTCGAGCGCACCTAACACATCATAAATACGGTCAGCACCAAAACTGATACCAACACCGCTCAAACCTGGCAAACCGAAAATGCCGGTGAGGTTGTCGTAACGACCACCACCTGTAATACTTCCCATTGGAGTATCAAGCGCCTTCACCTCGAAGATTGCACCTGTATAATAGTTCAAGCCACGAGCCAGGGTGAGATCCAGTTCTATCTCGTTGTTCAAGCCAAGAGTCTTCAAGGTATCGAGGATAAACTTAGTTTCCTCTACACCCTTCAAACCAACTTCTGAACCTTCGAGAACCTTCGCTATCACTTCAAGTTTCTCATCATTAGTTCCTGACAATGAGATGATTGGCTGCAACTTCTCAATAGCCTCTTCAGAAATGCCGTCACTGCGCAACTCTTCGTTTACATTGTCAAGTCCGATTTTATCAAGCTTATCGATGGCTACTGTGATATCTACAATCTTCTCAGCCTCGCCGATAACCTCTGCAATACCGGTAAGAATCTTGCGGTTATTAATCTTGATGCATACACGAACACCAAACTTGGTGAACACGGTATCAACAATCTGCATCAACTCGACCTCATTCAGGAGAGAATCAGAGCCAACCACATCAGCATCACATTGATAGAACTCACGGTAACGTCCCTTCTGAGGACGGTCTGCACGCCATACTGGCTGAATCTGATAACGTTTGAAAGGCATCTGCAACTCCTCGCGGTGCTGCACTACGTAACGTGCGAAAGGAACGGTCAGGTCATAACGAAGACCCTTCTCACAAAGTTTCGCTGCTAATTTGAGTGATCCGAGAGAATGAATATCCTCATCGCTCACCTTATTCATATAGTCGCCTGAATTCAATATCTTAAAAAGCAGTTTATCACCCTCTTCACCATACTTGCCCATCAAAGTCTGAAGGGTTTCCATGGCAGGGGTTTCAATCTGCTGGAATCCATAAAGAGCATACACTTCCTTGATGGTGTTGAAGATGTAGTTGCGTTTCGCCATCTCAACAGGACCAAAATCTCTCGTGCCCTTTGGTATACTTGGTTTCTGAGCCATTTATTAATGTTTAATATGAACGTTAAATGTTTAATGTCTAGCGCCATGTAAACCCCTCAAAGTAAACATTAAACACTAAACATTAAACACTATATAATTTACTTGCGTACAATAGTCTGAGCACGGTCTGGACCGATAGAAATGATACCGATCTTAGTCTCAAGGAACTCTTCTATGAAAGCAATATAATCCTTGAACTCCTGTGGGAACTGATCTTCAGATGTGAACTTAGTCATATCTGTCTTCCAGCCCTTGAACTCCTTGTAAACTGGTTCAACATCATCGATTTCGTATGGGAAATCTGTTGTAACAGAACCATCCTTCAACTTATATGCCACGCAAGCCTTAACGGTATCGAAGCCATCGAGCACATCACTCTTCATCATGATAAGCTCAGTAACACCGTCCACCATGACAGAATACTTGAGCTGTACGAGGTCGCACCAGCCACAACGACGCTCACGACCAGTAACAGCACCATACTCATGACCGAGTTCACGGATCTTAGCACCTGTCTCATCGAAGAGCTCTGTAGGGAATGGACCTGCACCAACACGTGTACAGTAAGCCTTCATGATACCATAAACATTGCCGATGCGGTTAGGACCAACACCTAAACCGGTGCAAGCACCTGCACAGATGGTATTAGAAGAAGTAACGAATGGATAAGAACCAAAATCAACATCGAGCATAGTACCCTGAGCACCCTCGCAGAGGATATCCTTGCCAGAACGGAGCACCTTATTGATTTCTACCTCGCTATCAATAAGTTTGAACTGCTTCAAGTATTCGATGCCCTCCATCCAGGTCTTCTCAACCTCTGTAATATCGAAGTCGGTATAACCGAGACTTGCGATAGTTTTGAGATGAGCAGCCTTGTGAGCAGCATACTTCTCCTCGAAATTGTCAAGGATATCGCCTACGCGAAGACCGGTACGGCTAACCTTGTCAGTATAAGTAGGACCGATACCCTTACCAGTAGTACCTACCTTGTTCTTTCCCTTAGAAGCCTCGATAGCAGCATCGAGTACACGGTGAGTAGGCATGATGAGATGTGCCTTCTTAGAGATGTAGAGACGGCTCTTCAAATCATGACCGCTCTTCTCAAGATCCTTAGCCTCACCCATAAAGAGGTCTGGAGCCAAAACCACACCATTGCCGATGATATTCACCTTACCACCCTGGAAAATACCAGAAGGGATAGAGCGAAGCACATACTTCTCGCCCTCAAACTCCAATGTATGTCCTGCATTAGGACCACCCTGGAAACGAGCAATGACATCATACTTAGGGGTCAACACGTCAACCACCTTACCTTTACCTTCATCGCCCCACTGCAAACCCAGCAGGACATCTACTTTACCTGTGTTCATTTTTTATCTTTTTATCTTGATACTTATTCTTTTTTTCGTTTGCGAGTCATCTTGCTCTGGCAACCACTGCATACGCCATAGATGTAAAGAGCATAAGCATCTTTACGAAAGCGCTGCATTCTGATATCCTTCACAGCAGCCGTAACCTGCGGTGCTACAATTTCGGTTACCTTGCCACAAATCGTGCAAACCTGATGCACATGATTGTCCTCGCTATAACTGGCCTCATACTTGGTGCCGTCTGCCAGACTGTGCTTTACCACAAGCCTCAGTTCCAGGAACAGATGCAATGTGTTATAAAGCGTAGCCCTGCTAACGCGAAAATTCTTTTTCAGTAGCTCTCTGCCCAAATCTTCTATCGAGAAATGCTCTCCCATAGAATAAATGGTGTCGAGGATAGTGGAACGCTCCGGAGTGCGCCGGTGATGATTGCTCTCCATATAATTGTCCAAAACCTCATGAGCTTTTGCTAAAATTTCTTCACTCATAATCCTTGTTAGTTACATAAAACGCACAAAGATACTCATTATCTACGACATAGAACAATATTTAATTTTAAAAAATCTAAATTCGCCTCAATTCCTCATAGATACGCTGAACCGGAAGCCCCATCACATTAAAATAACTCCCCTTCAACCCCGTACAACCTATGTAGCCAATCCATTCCTGAATACCATAGGCGCCAGCTTTGTCAAACGGCTGATAATGATTTATATAATAACTGATTTCATCATCAGAAAGCGGCTTGAACGTCACTTCTGTTGTTACTGAAAAGGAACGCTGCTTATGCTGGGTAGTAAGACAAACACCTGTAACTACATGATGCGTCTTTCCGCTCAACATCTTCAGCATTCGTCTGGCATCTTCTGCATCACGAGGCTTCCCGAGAATGACTCCCTTTCCTTCCTGGTCATTCTGTTCGCCAGCTGTTGGCGCTATCACAACCGTATCTGCTGTAAGAATCAAAGTTTCTGACTCGTCCAACTCTTCAACACTATTATTTCCGTTCAAAAGCGGACGGTAAGCCTCAGCCTTTTTCTTGCAGATGAATTCTGCCACCTGATAAGCATCGAGGTCAGCAGGATAACTTTCATCAATACCACTAATCACCTTCACCTCAAAAGGAATATCCAAACCTGCCAGAAGTTCCTTGCGACGAGGCGAATTACTCGCCAAAATGATCTTATAATTCATCTATTTTAAACCTTATTACTTTGAACTTTACGATTAAAATTCAGTTGCAAACTTTCTACTATAAGCTATCAACTTTCAACTATTAACTAAATTCTACCAGCCAAACGCCTTAGCATCTGAAAGCCATAAACCCTTGGCTCTCAGTACCTGTTCTACGACATCACGTCCCACACCATCACCTCCGTTACAAGCCGAGATATAAGTAGAAATTTCTTTAATATCGGAGCATGCATCTGCTGGACAACATGGACATCCGCAACGACGCATAATCTCATAATCAGGAATATCATCACCTACATATATTACTTCCTCATCAGTAATCGAATATTTCTGCTTGAACTCCTCATAAGTCTTTATCTTTACAGAACACCCCATGAAGATATCCTCTACACCAAGATTCTCATAGCGCACCTGTATGGCATGTGAATTACCGCCAGTCAGAATAACGACACGAACACCTTTCTTCTGAGCCAACTGAATGGCATAGCCATCTTTGATATTAACAGTACGCAAAGGTTCGCCGGCACTGGAAAGCGTGATGGTCTGTCTTGACAGCACTCCATCAACATCAAAGATGATTGCTTTTATCTTATTTAAATCGTAATTTATCATATTTATTTCTGTTTTTAGAACTTAAATTCCAAACTGCAAACTTAAACCGACAACCGTTTTATTTCTTGAAGTTGAATATGCTTTTGCTCATTATTTCATAAACCTGTTGCAATTCCGGCAGATTTTCAAGAAGTTGCATTTGTTTTTCCATCACATTTCTATCATCACGAACAGCCGGTCCCGTCTGCACTTCTGCAGCCGAATGGGAAGAAGCCTTGTCCATAGTTTCCATAACCAGAGGACGGAGAACGCTGCTAGGAATATGATGCTTTTCGAGAATCTGCTGACCTATAGCTACACAATGATTCGCAAAATTACAAGCAAAAACAGCTGACAGGTGCAGATACTTTCGATTATCAGAATCCAATTCATAGACACTACGAGAAATCTGTGCTGCCAGCCTCTTCAAGAAAGATGTTTCAAAAGCACCACATCCCTCAATGAAAATAGGAATATTTTCGAATGCAACCTTTTTGTCTTTCGTAAATGTCTGCATCGGATAAAATACGCCATAATGACAGGCATAACCTTTAAAGACATCCATCGGCATGGAACCAGCTGTATGAACAAACATCTTATCTTCTCTTCCTTTGCACAGTTCAGGAATAAGCATTTCAAGCGCATCATCCTTCACAGAAACGATGTACAAATCTGCATCACAGACCACCTTACTCATCTCATTGACAGGCTCACTATTCACCTTCCCAGCCAACAGAGAGGCCGACTCCCAAGTTCTACTGAAAACTTGTACAATCTGATGTTCTGATTGCGATATTTCGAGCGCAAGATTGGTAGCAAGATTACCTGCCCCAATAAACACTATTTTCATACGTAATTTTGTTTAAAGTTCTACTTTTTATGCAAAAATACTAAAAAATAACGATAGAGGAGCCCTTTTTCTTGCTTTTTTATGATAAATTTATTATTTTTGCCTTCGTGAGAAAATATGAAGTAGAAATATATGGTAAACTGGAAGAAATGCCGCATTTATTGGAAGGCGACTTTTTTCATAGCTTGGAGCTTTTTCAGATTCTTGAAAAAACACCCGGCATAACCCCTTTTATGGCTGTTGCCACACAGGAGAACATGGTGGTCGGACAAATGCTCGTCATCCTCTATCACCGCAAATCTTTATTCCCACCTTATTTATATACGCACGCGCACGCGTATGGAGAGGGATTTTATGCACCCGATGCAGAACAGAATGCAATTTTTCCACTGTTACTCCGCAGCATAACTATCCGCTTACACAAACGACTCTGCTTTTACATCGAATTTTCCAGAATGAGCAAAAAGATGCTGGGTTACCGGGAATTCAGAAAACTGGGCTATGTACCTATTGCCTGGCAAGAGATACATAACTCCCTACACAGCAAACTTCCCCAAGAGCGACTCTCTGACAAACAAATTGCTATGATTGAGAAAATGAAGAAAAAGGGAATAAGTTGCAGAGAGGCAACTTCACCCGAAGACATCCATCGTTATCACCAGTTGCTCAAAAATTATTATCGGCTGAAACTTCGCCGTTTTGTTCCAGACGAAACATTCTTCCAGAAACTGAGTACAAGTAGCAATGCCAGAAACGTCATCATCACCTATAAGGACAAAGTGATTGGCGGCTATACATGCATCTACAACCAAGGCAATGTCTTTCTTTGGTTTTCTGCATTCAAAAGAAAGACTTACATCCATCTGCATCCGGATACAATGACCATCTGGCAAGCTCTCTCTGATGCACAGGAGCTGGAAGCCCAACACCTCCACTTTATGGACGCTGGACTTCCGCTTAAGAGTAATCTCTACCGGGAATTCATTCTCGGTTTCGGAGGCAAACCTGTTACAAAGTTTCGCTGGTTCCGCTTCTATCCAAGAGTTATAAACCTGCTCCTCCACTGGCTATACAAAGATTAAAAAAAGAGGTTTCGTGAGCCAATATAAAGCATCTCCGAAACCTCTTTTTCTTTTTAAAAACGAATTACACATTCGCTTCAAAACTATAATTGTATATTAAAGCCAACGTTTCTACTCTTTTAAAGCACGGTCAAGCTGCTCCAAACCGCGCTCTGTACAGAATCCACGGATCAGGCACAAAATATAATTGTCGTATATCTCCTGCATCGAATGAACACGATAGAGCTGATGGTGCATGATTTCCTCCATCATTACATGTCCTATGTCCATAACAACATTGAAGTCAACATCCTTACGGAAAAGCCCCTCCTTGACACCAGCCTCAAAGAAACGCACGCTCTCCTCCCGTTCATGAGCATGATTTTCCTGGAAGAATTTCACTACACGAGGCATCTTATGAACCTCCTCATAAAAAAGAACGCCCACCATCCCATTGCGCTCCATCTGCAATTTATAGACATAGCTGATAATATCTATCACATTCTTCGCTTGGGTCTTGGCGAAATTCTCTAACTTCGAACGATTTTCTTCTAGCTGACGCATCATACCAGCAAGCAACAATTCTTCTTTGTCACCGAAAATCTCGTACACAGTTCTCTTAGATACATGAAGCCCCTGTGAGATTTCATCCATCTTGACAGCTTTTACTCCACGCTTATAGAATTCAGGCATCGCATAGGAGATGATTCTGTCTTTCAGTTCTTGTCTATATTGATTGATTTCTGCCATTTTACTTGTTTGAAGACTATTTTTGTGCAAAGATACAAAAAAAATCAAAAAACCATTCTTTTTTACTAAGTTTTTTTGTACCTTTGCACAAACTTTTAAATTTCGTGCCAAAAATCCACGAATATGAAAGAAGAATAAACTTTAAACCAATATATTGTTATGGTAAAAATTACAAAAGAGGCGGCTTTAAGTTATCACGAGACTGGCCGTCCTGGCAAGATTGAGGTTAAGCCAACAAAACCTTATCACACACAAACGGATCTGAGCCTTGCTTACTCTCCTGGTGTGGCATTCCCATGTCTTGAGATCCAGCAGAACCCAGACGATGCATACAAGTATACTGACAAGGGTAACCTGGTTGCTGTTATCAGTAATGGTACAGCAGTGCTCGGACTTGGCGACATCGGTGCCATGAGCGGAAAGCCAGTGATGGAAGGTAAGGGATTGCTTTTCAAGATTTACGGCGGTGTGGATGTCTTCGATATAGAAATCGATGAGAAAGACCCAGAAAAGTTCTGCGAAACCGTAGAGAAAATCGCTCCTACATTTGGTGGAATCAACTTGGAGGACATCAAGGCGCCTCAATGTTTCTACATCGAGGAGCGCCTGAAAAGAACGCTCGATATCCCTGTAATGCACGATGACCAGCATGGCACTGCTATCATCTCTGCAGCAGGCTTGAAGAACGCTCTTGAGGTAGCTGGCAAGAACATTGCCGATGTGAAGATTGTCGTAAATGGTGCTGGTGCAGCTGCTATCAGCTGTACAAAACTCTACGTAGCGCTCGGTGCACAGGTAAAGAACATCGTTATGCTCGACTCTAAGGGTGTCATTACCAGCGACCGCGAAAATCTGACAGAGCAGAAAAAGCTCTTTGCAACAGACCGCCGCGATGTCCATACACTTGAAGAGGCTGTGAAAGGCGCCGATGTATTCGTTGGACTCAGCAAGGGTAACGTGCTCTCCAAGGATATGATTCGCTCTATGGCAGACAACCCTATCGTTTTCGCTCTTGCCAATCCAGTACCTGAGATCAGCTACGAGGACGCTATGGACAGCCGCCCTGACGTATTGATGTCAACTGGCCGTTCAGATTATCCTAACCAGATTAACAATGTAATCGGTTTTCCATACATCTTCCGTGGTGCACTCGATGTTCACGCCCGTGCTATCAACGAAGAAATGAAGATGGCTGCTGTTTATGCAATTGCCGATTTGGCTAAGCAGCCGGTTCCTGATGTAGTAAACGATGTTTACCACGTTAACGACCTTACATTCGGTCCTAAATACTTCATTCCGAAACCTGTAGATCCACGTTTGATTACAGAAGTTTCTGCTGCCGTAGCTAAGGCTGCAATGGAAAGTGGTGTGGCTCGCACCCCTATCACAGACTGGGAGAAGTACAAGCAGGATTTGCGCCAGCTGCTTGGTCAGGAGACCAAACTGACCCGCAAACTCCACGATACAGCGCGCCTTCACCCACAGCGTGTAGTATTCGCTGAAGGTGGCAACCCAACTATGCTGAAGGCTGCAGTCCAGGCAAAGCAAGAGGGTATCTGCCAGCCAATCCTGTTGGGCAACCCAGACCGCTTGAACCGTGTTGCTAGCCGTTTGAAACTTGACCTTTCAGATATTGAGATTGTAGATATGCGTGCCGATAACGAACAGGGCCGCCGTGCTAAGTTTGCCAAGCATCTGGCAGAGAAGCGTGCTCGCGAGGGCTACAGCTTCGAGGAAGCTTATGATAAAATGTACGAGCGCAACTACTTCGGTATGTCAATGGTAGAACAGGGTGATGCTGACGCATTCATCACTGGTCTTTACACAAAGTACAGCAATACTATTAAGGTGGCAAAAGATGTAATTGGAATCCGTGAGCCATATAAGACTTTCGGTACCATGCATATCCTTAACACCCAGAAGGGTATTTATTATATCGCAGATACGCTCATCAACCGCCACCCAGACGAAGATGTGCTGATTGATGTTGCCAAGCTGTCTGCAGGTACAGTGAAGTTCTTCAACGAAGAGCCGGTTATGGCCATGTTAAGCTACTCTAACTTCGGTACAGACAATATTGGATCACCTGTTAAGGTAAAGAAAGCCGTTGCTGAGATGCAGAAGGAGTTCCCTGAACTCGCTATCGATGGTGAGATGCAGGTAAACTATGCACTCAACAAGGATCTGCGCGATGAGAAGTACCCATTCTCCCGCCTCAAGGGCAAAGACGTCAACACTTTGGTGTTCCCTAACTTGAGTAGCGCCAATGGTGCATACAAACTTCTCCAGGGGTTGAATCCTGAAGCAGAGATTATCGGCCCTATCCAGATGGGATTGAATAAGCCTATCCACTTCACTGACTCAGAAAGTAGTGTACAGGATATCGTAAACATCACAGCAGTAGCTGTCATTGATGCTTACGTAGAGAAAATCAAGAAGCAGAAGTAATCACTTCTTTTTCCTGATTCGAACAAACAGAATAAGATAATAGTATTTTCCATAAACAGGTTGGCACTTCTGCGCCAACCTGTTTTTATTTTCTCTACTTCACTACTCGTCTCGAAAGTTCGTCTCTTTATACTTTTGAAGATATCTAAACAAGAACAAAAAACAACAGAATTGCAATCGATTACGCAGCCTTTCTTACTAAAATAAGTTAATTTATACTCTTGTGCACCCACACAATTGATTTACAACAAAAATAATCAAATAAATATTTGGTGATTTGAAAAAAATCGTGTATCTTTGCAGCCAGTTATCCTGAAAACAATCTTTTTACCTTAATGGAAACTAATACCTATTGAAGATTTGGAGCGGTAGCCTGTGAAGGTCATCGCTTTTTTCTTTTTATACACCTCCTCCATCAAATAGCATATAGCATATATTGTTCCCAAGAAGAAAGTATACAATTAAAAGGTAATATCACTTGAGTCGGAAGACTTGCTGACTGCAGTCAGCAGACCTGCCGACTATAGTGAGCAGACCTGCTGACTAGGCTCAGCAGAGCTGCTGACACTAGTCATAACTTTAACGAAGGTATCTTCTTGAACCTGAGAAGTCGTATCCTTTAACCTAAGGAGACATCTCCTTGAACCAGAGAAGACATATCATTGAGCCTAAGGAAGTACATCATTGAACCCAATAAAGAACATTATACTATTCACGAGTCCCTTATCTGGTAGCAAATAATCGGTATTCTTATAAAAAACAGGCTTTTCTGTTAAATATTTATAAAAAGCAATCTTTATTTCCCCAACATTTTGTTCATATCAAAGATAATTTGTAATTTTGCACCCCGAATGCTCATGGATTGGGCAAATGTTACAGAAAAGTTTAGTTCGAAGGGGCTCAAAGAAGATCCGGCACAATGCAGGACGCCTCCCGAAGAAACCCGTTTATATAATTAATTTAATGTACGCAATTGTAGAAATTAACGGTCAGCAGTTCAAGGCTGAGGAGGGCAAGAAGCTCTTCGTACATCACATCAAGGATGTTGAGGCAGGTCAGACTGTTGAGTTCGACAAGGTTTTGCTCGTTGACAAAGACGGCTCAATCACTGTCGGTGCACCAGCTGTAGAGGGTGCAAAAGTAGTAGTAGAAGTAGTGAACCCGCTCGTAAAGGGTGACAAGGTAATCGTCTTCAAGATGAAGCGCCGCAAGGACTATCGCAAGAAGAACGGTCATCGTGCTCAGTTCACTGAAGTATCAATCAAATCTGTAATCGCTTAAAATTAGGAGGAATTAGAAAATGGCACATAAGAAAGGTGTTGGTAGTTCTAAGAACGGCCGTGAATCAGCTTCACAAAGATTAGGCGTTAAGATCTGGGGTGGTCAGAGCATCATCGCAGGTAACATCATCGTTCGCCAGCGTGGTAACAAGCACTTCCCAGGTGAGAATGTAGCTCAGGGTAAGGATGATACATTGTATGCTTTGGCAGATGGTATCGTTTACTTCCACAAGGGCCGCAAGGACAAGAGTACAGTTTCTGTTCTCTCTCCAGAGGTTTACGCTGAGAAGACCAAAAAAGCTGACGCTTAAATTTTAAAGTTTTAGAAAAAACTATTCCAAACAAACAACATAGAAGCCTGCTCATACCTAGAGCAGGCTTTCTTCGTTTATATAAGTTTTTAGGCAAGGATTACACCACACCCCCTTTCTCTAAGCTCCTTAACCCTGTAAAACCACAAAAAAACTTTAATTCTACCCTTCCCTGTAAAAAAGTCAGCAATTTTTTACGCTATCACAAATATTTTTTGTACTTTTGCCTACAAATAGTAAATTATTTAATTAAAAGACATTTTATGCTTACACTTAAACTTATCAGTGAGGAAACTGAACGTGTAGTTAAGGGTCTCGAAAAGAAGCATTTTCCAAATGCTCGTGAGGCCGTAGAGAAAGTTTTGGAGTACGACAAGATTCGTCGTGAAGCTCAGCAGAAGTTGGATAACAACAAGCAGCAGGCTAACCAGTTTGCTAAGCAGATTGGTGCCCTTATGAAGGAAGGTAAGAAAGAGGAAGCTGAGAGCGCAAAGGCTCAGGTAGCTATGCTCAAGGCAGACGCTAAGGCTCTTGAAGAGATCATGGAGAAAGCACAGAACGATATGACCAACCAGTTGCTCGAAATTCCTAACATCCCTTGCGAGCAGGTTCCTGAAGGTAAGGACGCAGCCGACAACGTTGTTGTGAAAGAAGGCGGCGAAAAGCCAAACCTCGGCGAGGATGCTCTCTGCCATTGGGATCTCTTGAAGAAGTATAATCTTGTAGACTTCGACCTCGGCGTTAAGATTACTGGCGCAGGTTTCCCTGTATATATCGGTAAGATGGCTCGTTTCCAGCGTGCGCTTGAGGCATTCTTCCTCGATGAGGCTCGCAAGAGCGGATATCTGGAGATTCAGCCTCCTTACGTAGTAAACGAGGACTCTGGTCGTGGTACCGGTCAGTTGCCTGACAAGGAAGGTCAGATGTATCATGCTAATCTGGATAATCTCTTCCTCATCCCTACTGCTGAGGTTCCTGTAACCAACATCTTCCGCGATGTTATTCTCGATGAGAAAGATCTCCCTATCAAGCGTTGTGCTTACTCAGCTTGTTTCCGTCGTGAAGCAGGTAGCTATGGTAAGGACGTTCGCGGTTTGAACCGCCTGCACCAGTTCGACAAAGTAGAGATTGTTCGCATCGATAAGCCAGGTCACTCTTACGAGAGTTTGAACGAGATGCTCGACCATGTTGAAGGTCTTTTGAAGAAGTTGGAATTGCCATACCATATCCTCCGTCTCTGCGGTGGTGATATGAGCTTCACCTCTTCTATCTGCTACGACTTCGAGACATGGAGTGCTGCACAGGGTCGCTGGTTGGAAGTTTCATCAGTATCTAACTTCGAGAGCTACCAGGCTAACCGTCTCCACTGCCGCTATCGCCATACAGATGACAAGAAGATTGAACTTTGCCACACATTGAATGGTTCAGCTCTTGCTTTGCCACGTATCGTAGCAACCATCTTGGAGAACAATCAGACCCCAGAAGGAATCCGCGTACCTAAGGTATTGGTTCCATACTGTGGTTTCGAGATGCTTGATGACAAAAATTTCGATTAATTTGAAGTATCGGTAAGACTTTCAGTTTTTCTCGATTATACAAAACATTCGAAAAACAAAAATAACATATATTGTACGAGGATAACTTCGACTGCCACAAAGGTAGCCGATGTTATCCTTTTGCATTTTTATGTACCATGAAGCAAACTCTAAACCGCTAACCAGAAATATTAATATATCAGCATTAAGAATTTTAATAGCCCATGAACAAGATTATCAAGAAAGTACAATACTCAGAGAAAGTATTCCGCTTCGATGTAGAAGCACCGCTTATAGCCAAGAGCCGAAAGGCAGGTAACTTTGTTATCATCCGTGTAGACAACAACAGCGAGCGCATGCCGCTGACCATCGCAGATGCTGACATTGAGAAAGGAACCATCACACTGGTTGTGCAGAAGGTAGGTCTTTCATCTACCAAACTCTGTGCATTGAATGAAGGCGATGAGATTCACGATGTGGTGGGACCACTTGGAAATCCTACACATATCGAGAACTTCGGAACAGTCATTTGTGCCGGAGGTGGTGTAGGCGTAGCTCCTATGCTCCCTATCATCAAGGCACTGAAAGCCGCAGGAAACAGAGTCCTTTCCGTAATTGCGGGTAGGAACAAAGACCTCGTGATTATGGAAGATGAAGTGCGCGCATCCAGCGATGAACTCATCATCATGACCGATGACGGAAGTTACGGCGAGAAGGGTGTTGTAACCGTAGGAATCGAGAAGTTTATCAATCAGGAGCATATCGATAAGGTTTTCGCCATCGGTCCTCCTATCATGATGAAGTTCTGCTGTCTCCTGACCCAGAAATATAATCTTTCCACAGACGTTTCGCTCAATACCATCATGGTGGATGGAACCGGCATGTGCGGTGCCTGCCGCCTGACCATCGGTGGCAAGACTAAGTTTGTCTGCATCGACGGTCCTGAGTTTGACGGCGCCCAGGTAGATTGGGACGAGATGTTCAAGCGCATGGGCACTTTCAAGGATGTTGAACGCGAAGAGATGGAACACTTCGAAGAGCACCTTGCAACTGTAGACGCAGGAAAGAAGAAAGAAACGACGGATGTAATCATGGACGTAGAACCTACAGATGCGAGCATCGAAGAGTTGACAGACCGTAACGCTGAGTGGCGCAAGGAGTTACGCGCTTCGATGAAAGCAAAAGAACGTACAGCTATAGAGCGCGTAAAGATGCCAGAACTTGACCCTCTTTATCGTGCCACAACCCGTACGGAAGAGGTAAATATCGGTTTAACCAAGGAAATGGCTTTGACCGAAGCCAAGCGCTGTCTCGACTGTCCTAAGCCTACCTGTATGGAAGGTTGTCCGGTAAGTATCAACATTCCTTCCTTCATCAAGAATATTGAGCGGGGCCAGTTCCTTGCCGCAGCCAAGGTTTTAAAGAACACCTCTGCCCTACCAGCCGTTTGCGGACGAGTTTGCCCACAGGAAAAGCAATGTGAAAGCAAGTGTGTACATCTCAAGATGAACGAGCCTGCTGTAGCTATCGGATACCTGGAGCGTTTTGCTGCCGATTACGAACGCCAGAGTGGAAACATCTCTGTACCAAAGTGCGATGAACCTAATGGCATCAAGATAGCCGTAGTTGGTTCAGGACCTTCCGGATTGAGTTTTGCAGGCGATATGGCAAAGAAGGGATTCGACGTTACCGTCTTTGAAGCATTACACGAGATTGGCGGTGTATTGAAATATGGTATTCCTGAATTCCGTTTGCCTAATGCTATCGTAGATGTAGAGATTGAGAATCTTCAGAAGATGGGCGTAAAGTTTATTACAGACTGTATCGTAGGCAAGACCATTTCCGTAAAAGATCTGGAAGAACAAGGATTCAAGGGAATCTTCGTTGGCTCAGGTGCGGGTCTGCCAAACTTCATGAATATTCCTGGAGAGAATGCCTTGAACATCATGTCTTCTAACGAATATCTTACCCGTGTAAACCTGATGGATGCAGCCAATCCTCATAGCGACACCCCTATCAACTTGGGTAAGAAGGTGGTTGTTGTAGGCGGCGGAAATACAGCTATGGACAGTTGCCGTACTGCAAAACGACTCGGAGCAGACGTAACCTTGGTATATCGCCGTTCGGAGGCAGAAATGCCTGCCCGACTCGAAGAGGTGAAGCATGCCAAGGAAGAAGGAATCAACTTCTTTACATTACACAATCCTAAAGAATATGAGGCAGACGATAAGGGCGCAGTAAAGGCTGTAGTTCTCGATGTGATGAAGCTTGGCGAACCTGATGCCAGCGGCCGTCGTCGTCCAGAAGCTACAGGCGAGACCATCACACTGGAGTGCGACCAGGTAATTGTTGCCGTAGGAGTAAGTCCTAATCCACTCGTTCCACAGAGTATCGAAGGCTTGGAACTCGGCCGGAAGAACACCATTGCCGTAAACGACCAGATGCAGAGTTCCATCGAAGAAATCTACGCTGGCGGCGATATCGTACGAGGAGGAGCCACAGTAATCCTTGCCATGGGAGACGGCAGAAAGGCCGCTCTCAATATGAGCGAAAAATTATTGAATAAGAAATAAGAAAACGGGAAACAATAAAGGGCAGCCATGCATCACGCAGACTGCCCTTTCCTTTTCTCGTATGTAATGTTATAAAATGAAATGTAGTTCGTACATATATTTATTAATAATTGGACTCAAACACTATTTCAGATTAATACGGAGTCCGAACTGGAGATTAAAATTCCACTTCTTATCTTTAAACGTATTTTCTATTTCGCTGCCATTATCAAAATAATATTTTGCACCTGGCTCAATATAGAAGCCCACTTGTGGTGTAACATCATACTGTGCACCAAGCGAAGCCTTACCCGAGAACTGAACGCCATCACGTTTCACGTCCTCTTTATGACCAGAAACCTTTGTATCATTCTTTACGTTGAAATCGGCTTCTCCACCCGCCATTACGTACGCATGAAAACCTCCCGTGCTCCAAACCTCATAGTTTAAACCAAGTGGAACACCCACATAATGCAAAACCTGATGTGTATCAAATTCTGAAACACCATAAGATTTGAAATCAGAAGCAACACGCGTATAAACGACACCGGTACTCAAAGACAAACGAGGCGCAAGTCCGATACCAACCTGAGCTCCTATAGCCAAAGGAGCATGATGTTTCGCTTCAACATATTTCGGTATTGCATATCTTAAAGGAGAAGCAGCAGCCAGGAAAACACCATGATCAGCAAAGCCGCCACCAGCAAGAGGATCTGAAGACGCAAACATGCCGTTTGACATTCCATCACTGCCAGAGCCCAGACTTACATTCTCTGCATACAGGTTCATGGTCCAGTTCTGTTCATACTTGTCCTTATAACTGCGTTCAAAATGACCATCCTGCGCCCTGCCAGCATAAAGCTTCTGCCCACCATCTGCTTCCAACGGCTTGGTTGCATGATTAGAAGAAACGGCCATCTGTCTTTCAGAATTCTCATTTTGCTTTTGCAAAACAGATAATTCCCGACCATTTACCTCTGCACTAACAGACGGTTCCGGCATTTCTACCTCTGCTGCAAGCATTACTTCATTATCAGCAGCAACAGTCCTCTCCTGGAAAGAGACAGAAGATTTACTATGGTTCAATTGACGCCCCGATGAATGGCGATTCACCTGATGTGCAGATGCATTGTTTTCAGCAAGCAAGATAGCATTTTTACTTCCTGCCGATTGTGCTTCTGCACGGACAGCAGAAGAAGTCCTGCTTGAACCTGATGCTGTAGAGAAAGAACTCTGAACAGCTAAGTTAGTCTGTCCCGGTTCATCATCATGCAGATAAACATAACTGCCTCCTACTCCCAATAAAGCAATAGCTGCAGCTACTGACCATCTTTTCAAGACAACATAACGAGCCTGTGGGGTCTTTTTTACATCAGTTTCCTCATCACCAACCTTTTTAGACTGAGCAAGCGATTGTTCTATCTCAGCCCACATGTCGTGGCTGACAGGCTCTTGGTAGTCTGCCAACTGATCTCGAAGTTTATTTGTCCAATCGTTACTCATTACTTTTCTCGTTTATATGATTCAACTCTTTATTATTTCTACAATCTGCCTGGCTCAGATAATCTTTCACCTTTTTGCCCAACAGCTTTTTCGCCCGCAAATATTGTGAAGCAGAACTGCTTTCTTTGATGCCTAACAGCTGTGCAATTTCTTTATGGCTTTTCTGTTCAAAAACAAACATGTTAAGAACCAGTCTGTACCCATCAGGCAATTCTCCTATCATTCTTGTCAGTTCTGCAGGCGGAACTCTTTCTACTTCAGGCTCTTCATCCTCAATATCATCGGGAACTTCGTCCACGATAGTGAAGCGCTTTTGCTGCCTTACAAAGTTGACAGCTTCATTTGTCACTATCCGTAAGAGCCAAGCCTGAAGAGCGCCCTCACCCCGATATTCAAACTTTGAAATGCCGGAAAAGACTTTTATAAAACTATCTTGCACTACATCTTCAGCATCATCGCGCATAGGGACATACCTCAGCGCTACGGCCATGGCATACCCCACATAGCGTTCGTACAATCTGTGCATGGCTGCCCGACTGCCGCTATTGATGTCGTCTAAGAGTTTCTTTTCCGATTCCAATTTCAAATCCTTTTTAAAGATTAAACGATATAAAGAGAAAACCTTGCATCAAAAATGAACTTTTTTTGATGCAAGGCACTTTTTTTATATTTCTACATTATTATATAGAGAACACTTTACCTTCCTGAGTAAGATAACTTTCCGTAAACACCTCTTTAGCTTCATTCAACAATACCTCTTCATTATTATATCTTGCACTATAATGTCCCAGAAGAAGTTTGCCTACACCCGCATTTCTGGCTATAGTTGCAGCCTGTCGAGCCGTACTGTGATAATAGAGTTTAGCCCTGTCCTCATTCTCCGAAGTATAGGTGCTCTCATGATAAAGCACCGTAACCCCCTTTACCTTTTCTGCCAACCCCGGAACAAACCGGGTATCACTGCAATAAGCATAACTGCGGGGAGTAGCGGCAGGCATTACCAATCTGGCATTAGGTATTACATCCCCCTCCTTCGTTGTCCAGTCAGCTCCATTCTTGATGTTATTAATCTGGCTTACAGGAATCTCGTAATAATCTATCATATCACGACGGATATGAGGCAATGTCGGTTTCTCTCTGAAGATGTACCCACAACAAGGCACACGATGCTGCAGAGGAACGGTTTCTACGGTTACAGAATGATCTTCATATACTACTTGCGACTTCTCGGTATCTACAGGAACAAATTCGATTTGATATTCCATTCCCTGCATGAAGAAATCAATCTGACGCTTAAACAAATCTCCGTAACTTTCTGGCGCATACACCTTTAACTTAGCCGTTCTGCCCAGCATACCTAAGGTAGAAAGAAGTCCCAGCAAGCCAAAGCAATGGTCACCATGAAGATGCGAAATAAAGATAGCATTTATCTTAGCAAAGTGAACATGAGTGCGACGGAACTGCATCTGGGCACCCTCTCCACAATCCATCATAAAGCATTTGCCACGCATCTCAATAATCTGGGCCGAGGCACTATGCTGAAGGGTGGGCAAAGCACTGCCACACCCCAATATATGTACTTTAAATGGTTCCAAAACTAAATCATAAATTACAGGTTCAACATGATGACCTTACTCTTGACGCTTGAAAACAAAGATACCCTGAGTATTCTCCAACATAAGACTGTCAGAACCCAATTTGTCAATAGCGAAAGTATCCTTATTCAGCAAAAGTTTACCATTGAGTATCTTCCAGCTAGTCCAAGGATTAGTTTCAGCCTTCACATTGTTCTTCACCTCTCCACCTTCCAAGATATCAAAATTCTTATCCAGAGAAGTCCATTTACCCAAGAGGGATGTCAGATTGATAATCTTCTGGGCCATCATCTCTCCATCCTCTGCCTTATAACCGACAAGAGCAATACGGTCGCCAGCCAGCAATCCTCCCTGAACAACATCAGGATTCTCATCGTCAATAAACACCGAAAGGGTGTCACCATCATCAGAAATCAACTCCAGGCTATGCATAGAGGTTCCCTCACCGCATACACCATAGATAGTAGAATCGTTCATTGCATCCTCTACCTCTACCGAATCTGCTGCACTGATAACAGGAACATTATTTTTGTTCTTACAACTGTTGGCTGCGAAAAGCGCCACCAAAGCTATTGTTACATAAACTAATTTCTTCATAACACTTTAGTTTTTATTATTATATTGATGAGTCGATAAGATTATCTGATTCACCGTTATTTATCATCCTTTTTCTCCTGAAGTTTTGCTTCATCCCATAGTTTATCCATTTCTTCTAAGCTCATATCTTTCAAGTTTTTACCTTGTTTTAAGCTATGATCTTCTACGTAGTTGAAACGGCGGATAAATTTCTGGTTGGTTTTCTCCAGCGCATTATCCGGATTGAGTTTATAGAGACGTGCTGCATTGATTACTGAGAAGATGAAATCGCCCAATTCCTGGGTAGAATTCTCTTTGTCGCCTTTAGCCAGTTCCACCTTGAGTTCTTCCAGTTCCTCCTGCACTTTGTCCCACACATCTTCTTTTTCTTTCCAGTCGAAGCCTACATTTCTAGCCTTGTCCTGAATGCGATAAGCCTTGATAAGAGACGGAAGAGAATTAGGGACACCGCTCAACACCCGCTCATTACCATCCTTCTCCTTCTGCTTGATCTGTTCCCAGGTTTTCTCAACAGAAGTAGCAGTTTTCGGCTTGCTGGCGCCAAGAGCCAAGGTTTCTTCCGAACTGGCAGTTCCAGCCTTCCCGGTTTCTGCTTCTTCAGACTCTCTATATACCACCTGTCCCTCATCGTTGATATACATATCAGGATTCGAAACCGTCCAATTTCCTTCCTCCTTCCAGTTGATGAATGGATGGCGGAACATCAATTTATCTGCCTCCTGATTGCAAACATCGCAAATATCGAACTCGCCATCTTCTCTGCCGATGATGCTATAGAACATCACGTGCTCCAACACATCGCCCAACTCCTTCTTGATATCCTTGTAATCGCGCTTCATCAAGGCGTCACAAAGCTCGAAAGTCTCCTCGATCGTATTCGGACGAAGACTCTCGAATGTCTGCTTTTTATCCCATGGACACTGCAGGCGCAAACGGTCCTGCACATCCAGCAAGCGGCTGAACGCCGCCAGTTTTTCTTCTTTCGTATGTCCTTTTCCTGTATTACTAACCATCGTTTTGTGCAAAAATTAATAATTTTGATGCAAAGATAGTATTTTTCGCCCAAAAATTAGTATCTTTGCACCGTTTTTTAAAGAAAAAGAAAGAAAAAGAATAAAAATTAGATATAAACAATGGAATTAGCAAGTAAATACGATCCACAAGCAGTGGAAAGTAAATGGTATCAGTACTGGCTCGACAACAAGCTTTTCAGCTCTAAGCCAGATGGTCGTGAACCTTATACAGTGGTTATCCCTCCACCAAACGTAACGGGTGTGCTCCACATGGGACACATGCTCAACAATACTATCCAGGATATTCTCGTTCGCCGTGCTCGCATGGAGGGCAAGAACGCATGTTGGGTACCAGGTACCGACCATGCCAGTATCGCTACCGAGGCAAAGGTTGTAAACCGCCTCGCTCAGCAGGGCATCAAGAAGACCGACCTTACCCGCGAGGAGTTCCTCAAGCACGCTTGGGACTGGACTCACGAGCATGGTGGCATCATCCTCAAACAGCTCCGCAAACTCGGTGCCAGCTGCGATTGGGACCGCACAGCATTCACCATGGACGAGACCCGCTCTCGTGCGGTCATCCACGTATTCTGCGACCTGTACAAGAAGGGACTCATCTATCGTGGCGTGCGCATGGTTAACTGGGACCCTAAGGCTCAGACTGCGCTCTCTGACGAGGAGGTTATCTACAAGGACGAGCACTCTAAGCTCTACCACTTGAAGTATTATGTAGTAGAGCAGGACTGCCAGCAGGTGGATGAGGAGAACGTGATACACAAGGATGAGAAGGGATACTATGCAGTAGTAGCAACCACCCGTCCTGAGACCATCATGGGCGACTCTGCCATGTGTATCAACCCAGAGGATAAGAAGAATACCTGGCTGAAGGGTAAGCACGTTATCGTGCCTCTCGTAAACCGCGAGATTCCTGTCATCGAGGATACATACGTAGATATCGAGTTCGGTACCGGTTGCTTGAAGGTAACTCCAGCTCACGATATCAACGACCACGCCCTCGGTTTGAAGCACGGTTTGGAAACCATCGACATCTTCAACGACAATGGTACTATCAGCGAGGCAGCAGGTCTCTATATAGGTATGGACCGCATGGACGTGCGCAAGCAGATTTCCATCGACCTTCAGAACGCCGGTCTGATGGAGAAGATTGAGGACTATAATAATAAGGTGGGCTTCTCAGAGCGTACCAATGTGCCTATCGAGCCAAAGCTCTCTACACAGTGGTTCCTCAAGATGCAGCACTTTGCCGACATCGCCCTCCCTCCAGTAATGGACGATGACATCGAGTTCTACCCTAAGAAGTATAAGAACACCTATCGCCACTGGTTGGAGAACATCAAGGACTGGTGTATCAGCCGTCAGCTCTGGTGGGGTCACCGCATCCCTGCCTACTACTTCGACAATGGCGGCAAGAAGGATTTCGTGGTTGCTGAGACTGCAGAGGAGGCTCTGAAACTCGCTCAGGAGAAGAATGCCAACATCAAGGCTGAGGATCTTGAGCAGGAGAGCGACTGCCTCGACACCTGGTTCTCTTCATGGTTGTGGCCTATCTCTCTGTTTGATGGTATCGAGCATCCAGACAATGAGGAGATCAACTACTACTACCCTACTTCCGACCTCGTAACTGGTCCGGATATCATCTTCTTCTGGGTAGCACGTATGATCATGGCTGGCTACGAGTATCGTGGCAAGATGCCATTCAAGCACGTATATTTCACAGGTATCGTTCGCGATAAGCTCGGCCGCAAGATGAGCAAGAGTCTCGGTAACTCACCAGACCCACTGGTTCTGATTGACAAGTTTGGTGCCGATGGTGTTCGTATGGGTATGATGCTCAGTGCTCCAGCGGGCAACGACATCCTCTTCGACGAGAGCCTCTGCGAGCAGGGACGTAACTTCAACAATAAGATCTGGAATGCCTTCCGCCTCGTGAAGGGTTGGGAGACTGCAGATATCGAGCAGCCTAAGAGTGCAGAAATCGCCGTGAAGTGGTTTGATGCCAAGCTCAAGGAGGTGAACGAGGAGATGCAGAAGCAGTTTAAGGACTACCGTATCTCTGAGGCTTTGATGACTGTATATAAGCTGTTCTGGGATGAGTTCTCATCCTGGTACCTGGAGATGGTGAAGCCAGCTTACGGTCAGCCTATTGACCAGAAGAGCTACGATGCTACCCTCCGTTTCTTCGATGCCCTCCTGAAGATGCTGCATCCATTCATGCCATTCATCACCGAGGAGTTGTGGCAGCACATCTACGACCGCAAGGATGGCGAGAGCATCATGCGCGAGAAGCTGGATATTCCTGCACCTACAACCGAGGAGCAGAAGTTGGCAGCCGACATTGAGGCTGTGAAGCAGATTATCGCCGGTGTTCGTACCGTTCGCAACCAGAAGAACATTGCCCAGAAGGAGCAGTTGTCTCTCCAGGTAGTAGGCAAGAACGATTTCGAGGCTTACAACGACGTAACGCTGAAGATGGCTAACCTCGACAAGATTGAGGTCATCGCTGAGAAGAGTGCCGATGCATCAAGCTTCATGGTAGGTACCGACGAGTTTGCCGTACCATTGGGCGACCTCATCGACGTAGCTGCCGAGATTGAGAAGGCAGAGGCTCAGCTCAAGCACTTGGAAGGCTTCCTGATGGGCGTACGCAAGAAGCTCAGCAACGAGAACTTCGTAGCTCACGCACCTGAGAAGGTAGTAGCCCTGGAGCGCAAGAAGGAGAGCGACTCTGTAGAGAAGATTGCTGCCCTCAAGGCAACCATCGAGGAGCTCAAGAAGAAGTAATAGTATTATATTTAATGTTGAATGTTGAGTGTAGAATGTTGAATTAGTCAAGCTGATTCGTTAGCAAGATTGCAACTCAACATTCAACATTCAACATTCAACATTTTTAATTATGATCAAGAAGCTTTTCACCTTATTTATATGTACGCTATCTCTAGCAGCAACTTTCACCAGTTGTGGCGATGAAGCTATTGATGTAGAAAGCGTCAATAAGCAGACTATCTTCGTCTTCTATCCTTGGACGGGTGGAACCAGCTCTACTGGTCTGAAATATTTCCTGGAAAACAATGTAGATAGCATGTGCGCTGGCATCGTAGACAAAAAGGGCCTTACCAATGCCAGAGTATTAGTTTTCTTCACCGAAAAATACAATGAAAGTACGCTCTACGATCTTCAGTATGATGCAGCAACCAAAACCGTGAAACGTGTTCCTATCAAGAAATACGAAGGCAACAGTCATTGTACAGCAGAAGGATTTGCAGATTTACTGAACGATGTAAGACAAAACGCAGAAGCCCTCAACTATTCTCTGATTATCGGAGCACATGGTTGCGGCTGGACATACGCCAACGATTGGGTAAACTATCCATATATGGCAAGACCGAAGGCTGGTTCTACCGAAAAGGGAAATGATAAAAATACCATTGTATCCACAACAACTTCTGATCATTTCAGTGGCATTCAATTTGGCAATGATCCAAACAGACCTGCCACTCGTTTCTTCGGAAGTGTCAGTTTATCAGACAACGCCATCGATATTTCCACCTTGGCCGAAGGCATCAAGCTCAGCGGACTCAAGATGCAATACATCCTCTTTGATGCCTGTTACATGGGCAATGTGGAGACGGCTTACGAGCTGAAAGATGTAACCAATTTTCTGATCAGTTCAAGTAGCGAAGTGATGGGCGAAGGCATCCCATACAAGACGATATGGAGTTATCTCTGCTCATCAGCCCCTAACTATTCCAGCGCAGTATCAGGCATCGTCAACTTCTATAGGAATTCCGATATTCCATACTGCAACATGGCTGCAATAGACTGCCGACAGATAGACAAACTGGCAAGTATCATGAAGGAGATTAACAGCAAGTATACATTAGCTTCGACAGTGCCACTTGACTCTATCCAGCCACTGGATGGTTTCTCGCCAAACCTTTTCTACGATCTCTCGGTATACGTAGACAGCCTCTACCCTAGCGGCTATTTGAAAGACCAGTTCACATCACAATTAAAGCTCACCGTCAGGGCAGCAGAACATACGGATGAAGCCTATACTGCCTTAAAGAGTTTTTATGGCAAGACCTTCAAGGTGAAGAACTATTGCGGTCTTTCTATCTCCGACCCTAGCCAGCACAGCGTAGCTATCAAGGGCAGAGAGAAAACAGCATGGTGGAAAGCTACACACTAATAAGCAATGAAGAGTGAAAGAAACTCCTTATTGGCTTTTAAGAAAAATATTATATAAAAGAATACATGATGGAATATTTTATCATTGAGAATAACGGACAGCAAGCGGGTCCATTCAGCCTGGAGCAACTCGTCCAGAAGGCAATCACACCCGAAACCCTTGTTTGGGCACAAGGCATGAAAGACTGGACTCCAGCTTGGAAAATAGCAGAACTGAAGACTGTTCTTGAAACTGTAGAAGCAATCAAAGCTAATACAGCCAACAAAGAAAATGCAGAAGGAACATCAGCAGATGCAGCCGGCAACAACGGGACAGAAGCAGCAAACTTTCAGGCTGCAAACCAGCAGGGTTTCCAGCAGGCACAGCAGGAAGCTTACCAGCAAGGCTTTCAGCACGGCGCTGCCAGGAACCAGGGCTACGGACAGGAACCGGAAAAGAAAAAATCGAGCAAGACCCTCTGGAAAATCATCTTAGGTCTTATCGTACTTCTCTTCCTGGTTTTCGCCATAACCAATCCAGGACCTGATGCCCACAAAGAAAAGGTAAAGACTGAGGCAGCCAAGGCTATCGACAAGGCTACAGAAACCAGTGATAACAACTTCTTCACCCAAAGCATCCGTTCCATTGCCAAAATGATGGCAGGAAGCGCTATTGATGAAGTGATGAACCAGCTCTTCGAATACCACAACTATATCGTATGTTCTAAGGGAACCGTTGAGTTTAATGGCAAGCAGCACACCGTAAGCTTCGGAATCCTTGGCAGCGTTTACACGATGAATGCTGATGATATGGTGAAGGCGCTGGAAGGTGCCGACAATCTGCAGATAGAAGAAACCACCAGCTCATCAACCGATGAATCCCCTTCGATAAGCGATAATAACAGCGATGGTTCAGAAGAAGACGGACCGGGCGCTTCCGTTCAGAAGAAACTGGAAGACAAGGCAAACCAGGCCATGGATCAGGCTGCCGACAAGGTGAGCAAGAAACTGGAAGAGAAAATCAACCAGAAACTCGATGAAGCAACCGATTCTTCAACCGTAGAAAAGATTCTCGACAAGATTCTGGAACTGATCTAGCATCAGAAATCCGAAGAAACATAAGAAATATGACACATTTCTCAATATGACAGCATGGCGGCTTGACGTAAATCAAGCCGCCATTGCTGTTTAGTTGACGTGTATCAAAAAAAGCCCCTTTTTCATCATTTTGTCATGTCTTTGTGACAGATATTCAAGAAAAAGGCATTACCTTTGCACCAGAAAACAGTGAGATTGTAATAAGGATAATGTAAAACAGGAGACCTCACATGGAGGCTCCACAAAGAAAGAAAGGAAACAAATTATGATGACGACAGTAATGATTCTTACAGTTGTGGCAGCTATGATTGCCAAGGCTGTAAATGTAAACAACAACATGGAGATGGGCAAGTAAAATTGACCACCGTTCATGAACAAAAGAATAAAGGAAATGGCAGAAATGCCAAGTATTAATTTTTAAAAAAAGGATAACGATTATGAAAACAATGTATGCAAACATCAAGAAGGCCTTGAAGGCTATTCTTGCAAATTACATAACCGCAATGGAAATGTATGGTGAGGCTTTGAACAGAAGCCGTGGTTGTGCTTGCGTATAAGGGTTCCAATCCCTTCATGCTGCGGCATAAACTAGATTGAAAGCAAAAAGTAATTACGTTTAAATAAAGAAAAAGCGTGTAAGTTACCATACTTACACGCTTTTTTTGTATCTTTGCAACCGGTTAGTAAAAATTTTAAAAAGAAGAAACGATGAACTCACAAGATATGATCAGCAGGCTGGAATCGAAAGGCATTCGGCCAACCGCCAACCGCATACTCGTAATGAAGACCCTGATGGGCGAACAGAACCCGCAGAGTCTGAGCAATCTGGAACGAAAGATGGTTTCGATGGACAAGTCGAGCATCTTCCGTACCCTTACCCTCTTTCTGGAACATGATGTGGTACATGCCTTCGAAGATGGGCGAGGCGTACTCTGCTACGAACTCTGCGAAGAAAAAGGGGCTTGCGATCATCACGACGGGCATATTCATTTCTACTGCGAATCTTGCCAGCGTTCCTTCTGTATGGAGGATATCCATATTCCAAGTTTCGAGCTGCCCGAAGGCTTTTACCCCCACTCTATTTCCTTTGTCATCAAAGGCGAATGCCCGGATTGCAGAAAGAAACACCAGTAAAGCGAAAGGTACATTCTGCGTTAATTTAGCATAAATATTTTTGAAATTCTATTGTTTTTCCGATATTATCATTACTTTTGCAAGCGATTATCACGGGGTGCTGAAAGATTCGGCTGAGATGATACCCATTGAACCTGATGCAGGTAATGCTGTCGCAGGGATATTTGATAGCGCTTTATTCTTTCTCTTAAGGCTTTCATCTGGAAGTTCACCGTGTTTGATTACATATTATCTTATCATCGCTTTCGGGCGATAGAAAAGCGTAAACAAACGGATTATTCATCATATAAAACGAACAGAATATGAAAGTAACTATCAACAACAAAGAAACCGAGACACAGGCTAAAACCATCAGGGAGTTAGCCCAGGAACTCGATTTACCAGCTACAGGAGTAGCAGTAGCTATCAGTAACGAAATGGTGCCTCGTGATGAATGGGAAAACACAATCATCACAGAAGGAGCAGACATCGTTATCGTAAAAGCGTTCTGCGGAGGATAACGGTCCCAGAATACTGCGGAAAAGAATCACCCAAAAGTACTTTTCCTACAGAAATGAAAACAAAAATAACAACTCTATAATAAAACAATGGAAAAATTAGTAATCGCAGGCAGAGAGTTTAACTCACGCCTCTTCTTGGGCACAGGAAAGTTTAACAACAATGCCCTCATGGCTGAAGCCATCAAAGCATCAGAAACAGAAATGGTTACTGTTGCTATGAAACGTATCGAACTCGAAGACAAGCAGGACGACCTGCTTACTCATATCGTACAGAGTCCTAGCATCCAGCTCCTTCCTAACACCAGTGGCGTACGCAACGCCGAGGAGGCTGTCTTCGCAGCACAGATGGCTCGCGAGGCTTTCGGAACCAACTGGCTCAAGCTCGAAATCCACCCAGACCCTCGCTATCTTCTTCCAGACTCTATCGAGACACTGAAGGCTACCGAGAAACTGGTAAAACTCGGTTTCGTGGTATTGCCATATTGCCAGGCAGACCCTACCCTCTGCAAGCACCTCGAAGAGGCTGGTGCTGCTACCGTGATGCCACTTGCTGCACCTATCGGTACCAACAAGGGATTGAGAATGAAGGATTTCCTGCAGATCATCATCGAGCAGGCTACTGTTCCTGTTGTAGTAGATGCAGGTATCGGTGCGCCTAGCCACGCTGCCGAAGCTATGGAGATGGGTGCCAGCGCTTGCTTGGTTAACACCGCTATCGCCGTTGCCGGTGATCCTGTAGAGATGGCTAAGGCATTCAAGGAAGCAGTAGTATGCGGTCGCCGTGCTTACGAGGCAGGTCTCGGAGCCATCAGCGATTGTGCTGAGGCAAGTTCTCCTCTCACCGCATTCCTCAACGACTAATTATAATATATACCCTTTAAAAACATTATGCCAAACGACAAGAAAGCTTACGCCCAGAGAGAAAAGGCGTATATGCAGGGAAAACTCTTCCCACAGATCAAGGTTGGAATGACCAAGGTTAACCTCACTCCTACTGTTGTGAAGGATGAGCGCGGCATTCCACATACAGAGCCAAACGCTCCGGTTTACATCTACGATACCAGCGGTCCTTACAGCGACCCTAACTATCAGATAGATTTGAAGAAGGGCTTGCCAAGAATACGCGAGCAGTGGATTCTCGACCGCAACGATACCGAGCAGCTCAAGGAAGTTACCAGCGAGTATGGCAAGCAGCGCCTTGCTGACCATAGCCTCGACCACCTCCGCTTCGAGCACATCCAGTTGCCTCGCCGTGCACAGGCTGGCAAGCACATCACCCAGATGGCTTATGCCAAGGCTGGCATCATCACTCCAGAGATGGAGTACGTGGCTATCCGCGAGAACATGAACTGCCAGGAGTTGGGCATCGATACCCATATCACCCCTGAATATGTGCGTGATGAGATTGCACGCGGACGTGCCGTTCTTCCTGCCAACATCAACCACCCGGAGAGCGAACCGATGATCATCGGCCGCAACTTCCTCGTGAAGATCAATACCAACATCGGTAACTCTGCCACTACCTCCAGCATCGAGGAAGAGGTAGATAAGGCTGTATGGTCCTGCAAGTGGGGAGGCGATACCTTGATGGACCTCTCTACCGGCGACAATATCCACGAAACCCGTGAATGGATTGTGCGCAACTGTCCTGTACCAGTAGGAACCGTGCCTATCTACCAGGCTTTGGAGAAGGTAAACGGCAAGGTAGAGGATTTGAACTGGGAGGTATTCCGTGATACCCTCATCGAACAGTGCGAGCAGGGTGTTGACTACTTCACCATCCATGCCGGCATCCGTCGCCACAACGTGCATCTCGCCGATAGCCGTCTCTGCGGTATCGTGAGCCGTGGCGGTAGTATCATGAGCAAGTGGTGTCTCTACCACGACCAGGAAAGCTTCCTCTATGAGCACTTCGACGACATCTGCGACATCGTGGCACAGTACGACGTAGCCCTTTCCTTGGGTGATGGTCTGCGCCCAGGCTGTATTGCCGATGCCAACGATGCAGCCCAGTTTGCCGAGTTGGATACCATGGGCGAGCTTGTTACCCGTGCCTGGGACAAGAACGTACAGGCATTCATCGAGGGTCCTGGTCACGTGCCATTGCAGAAAATCAAGGAGAACATGGAGCGCCAGCTCGACCATTGTCACGAGGCACCATTCTACACCCTCGGCCCATTGGTTACCGATATCGCTCCAGGTTATGACCACATCACATCAGCCATCGGTGGCGCCCAGATAGCATGGCTCGGCACTGCCATGCTCTGCTATGTAACACCTAAGGAGCACCTCGCCTTGCCTAACAAGGAAGATGTGCGCACAGGTGTGGTAACCTATAAGATTGCCGCTCATGCAGCCGACTTGGCAAAGGGTCATCCAGGTGCAACCATCCGCGACAACGCCCTCTCCAAGGCACGTTTCGAGTTCCGCTGGAGAGACCAGTTCCACCTCTCACTCGACCCAGAGCTTGCCTTGAAGTATTTCGAGGAGGCAGGTCATACAGATGGTGAGTACTGCACCATGTGTGGTCCAAACTTCTGCGCAGCCAAGTTGACACACGATTTGAGAAAGTTTAAAAAGTAAGAAAATGTTTTCAGACGAATTAAAGAATATCAGTTGGGAGGAGACCACGGAGCGCATTGCTCGAATGACCGATAATGACGTGCGCCGTGCCCTTGCCAAGGACCATTGCGATGTGAACGACTTCATGGCGCTGATTTCACCGGCAGCCGAGCCATACCTGGAGGTAATGGCGCGTCTTTCCCGCAAATATACCGAGGAGCGCTTCGGCAAGACCATGTCGATGTTCATTCCTCTCTACATCACCAATTCATGCTCCAACTCCTGCGTGTATTGCGGTTTCCATCGTGAGAATCCGATGGCTCGTACCATCCTCACCCCAGAGCAGATTGAGAACGAGTATAAAGCCATCAAGCAGCTGGCTCCATTCGAGAACATCCTTCTCGTTACGGGCGAGAACCCAGCCAAGGCTGGCACCCCTTATCTTGCCAAGGCAATCGACATCGCCAAGAAGTATTTCTCTAACGTGAAGATTGAGGTGATGCCGCTCTCTACAGAGGATTACAAGACCCTCGCCGACCACGGCATGAACGGTGTCATCTGTTTCCAGGAGACCTACAACCACGAGCACTACAAGCTCTACCACCCACGTGGCATGAAGAGCAAGTTTGAGTGGCGCTGCGATGGTTTCGACCGCATGGGTATGGCAGGCGTTCATTCCATCGGTATGGGTGTACTCATCGGCTTGGAGAAGGAATGGCGCACGGATGTTGTGATGATGGCTCATCACCTGCGCTACCTTCAGAAGCATTACTGGAAGACCAAGTACAGCGTGAACTTCCCTCGTATGCGCCCTGCACAGAACGAAGGTTTCCAGCCAAACTGCTTCATGACCGATAAGCAGTTGGCCCAGGCAACTTTCGCCATGCGTATCTTCGACCACGATGTAGATATCTCCTACTCTACCCGTGAGCCAGCCTACATCCGTGACAACATGGCAACACTGGGTGTCACCACCATGTCGGCAGAATCAAAGGTAAATCCTGGTGGTTATCATACCTATCCTCAGGCATTGGAGCAGTTCACCGTAAGCGATGAGCGTACCGCCAAGGTAATCAATGCGAGATTGAAGGAATTGGGCAGAGAGCCAGTCTGGAAGGATTGGGATGCCTCATTCGATTTCTTCGGAAATATCGCAAACGGATAAAGAAGATGTAATTAAACAGAATAAAAAAAGAGTGTATCATAAATTCATGACACACTCTTTTTTGTTAATATTCTCAGACTGACGCCCCTATAATAGATCATTTCAGATGGATGGTCTGTGTTTTCCCCGTGATATCAGTTACCACGGCGATCCCTCCATCACGAATCTCCACCTTCTCATATTTGGCATCAACTATCACCTTGCCTTTTAATGTCATAACACCCCAATGTCTCGGAATCTGCTCAAAGGCACAATAGGCACCAACAGGTTGCGCTATGCTGCGATAAAGGGGTGGCACGACAACTCTGCCATCCACTTTTATGCCCCATTTCTTTCCAGCCTGATATAATTCCACATGTCCTGCTACAGACTTTTCATGCAAAAGAATCATCTCGCTTGCTTCCTTTTTCTTCTCCTGTAACATCATCTCATCATAGTATTTCTTGCCAAGGCGAGGCATTACAATATGAAGATCTTCATTTTCATTCTTTGGGTTATTGCATCCAATATAAGTCTTCTTCAAATATGAATCCACCAGGTAGTAGTCCTGCTTGCTGTCCATAACCACGATACAACCACAACGAAGAGTGGCACACATCCAATACACATGTTCATAATCACCACGCAAGAAACATACTCGATTACTATCTATAGTAGCCTTCATCATCAAGCCATTGCCTCCTTCATAATAGTACCATTCCTGGCAACCACTATCTACTAAATAATTATAACGATATATCAGGTAATCCCCAAAATTGAACAGGTCATATTTGGAAGGGCAATATGGCCAAGAGAAATGTTCGTAGGTGCGAGACATATAAACATCTCCATATTTGATGAACTCCCAACCTTCTAGCGTAACCACCTTTGGAACATCGTAAACATTGGGACCATCGTCAATAATAGCTCCAGACAACAGGTCATAATAGCAGACCTCCTTTCTGCGATGTCGGTAGAACAGGATGTTGCCATCCAACAGCTTCATGTCACGGTAATCGCCTGGCTCCAAGACTTGTTCTCCCTGCCGGTTCACTACCGTCATCTTCCCATCAGGCAGCTTGATGATGGCAAACTCCCCTCTACTGTCCACAAACTCTTGATAATGCAGCGTCTGGAGCAATTCTTCATGGCTCATCACCATCATCATTTCTGAGTCTGGATGAATCTGAATATCGTCTTGCTTCTCGTTCATCAGGAAAAACTCTCTATCCTTCGGAGTCTCCTTTCTCTTGCCAACTTTCAGCTTTCCCTCGAACATAGCATTCCAGTTCCATACTTGCGAAGGCAACCCGAACACCCGATATAGTCCCACATTATCTATAATCACGCAGTTCTTCTTTCCCTTAGCCACTCGCAATCCACGTCCCACCATCTGCAGATACTTGGCAAGCGACAGCGTTGGTCGAGCCAACTGTACAAACTCCACATCCGGGCAGTCAAATCCCTCCGAGAAGATGTCCACATTCACCAGCACTTGTATAGGAGCAGCCCCATCAGCAGCCCGCAAGCAAGTAGCCCCAAGCCTATCAGCAGCCCCATCAGCAACTCCATCAGCAGCCCGCAAGCAAGTATCAGTAAGGCGGTCCCATCCCGCACAATCTGGCGAGACCTTTGATGGTCCGCCATCCTTAGAGCGTAGCGGTTCCGAGCGACGAGGAGGAGCGGTTACATCCCCTGTCCCCTGAGGGGAAAGGGGCTTGGGGAAAGCGGTGGAGCCTCCCTTAAGGGTAAGGGAGGACGGGTGGGTTTTCGAAAAAGAAGTATTAGAAGAAGCTTTGAATCTTTCTATAAGTTCTTTTCGTAAAGAACTTGGCGTTTTACTATCAATAGCAACAGCCGCTATGCCGTGTTCTCTGTAGAACTCGGCAATAGCATTAGCATGCCTGATATTGATAGCATACACGATGCCCTTTCTGTCTTTACCAAATTCTTCCAAACTCCGATAGAGCCTTTCGATGCTCGGCTTTTTATTCAGCAACATATCCATTTCCTTGTTTTGGTAGTCACCGTCTGCCCCTCGCTTCTGCAAGGAGTCGATGAGCCGTTGCGTCACACCATCCGATTTGATGCTCACAAAATCGTATGTCGCCAATCTTCCCTTGCTGATAAACTCAGGAACACTCCACGACTGCACCAAGACATCAAACAGATCCGTGAATCCCTTACCATTCAATCGGCAAGGAGTAGCCGTCAGTCCCAGGAACTTAGCATTCGGGAATCTCTCCCACATCTCCTTGTAAGTCTTGGCAAGCGCATGGTGTGCCTCGTCAATCACTATCATCCCCGGTTCTTCCTCTATCTCGTCATAGTGTTTCGACAACCATTGTATCGACACAGCCTTTATCGGCATCATGTCAGAAGTAGGATTAACAGAAGAGGCAGAAGTTGCACCAAGCCCATCACCACCCCTCTCAGCAAGGCGGTCCCATCCCGCACAATCTGGCGAGACCTTTGATGGTCCGCCATCCTTAGAGCGAAGCGGTTCCGAGCACCGAGTAGGGCGGTTTCCTCCCTCTCCCCTGAGGGTGAGAGGGTCGGGGTGAGAGGTGGAGCCCTCTTTAATGGTAAAGAGGGACGGGGTGATTTTAGAAGAATTGACAGGGTGGTTCGAAAAATCCTTATAAAGAAGGGATGGGGTTTTAGAAAAAACTCTTTGAATCGTTTCTCGAATCTGAGAAACCAGTTCCCTTCTATGGGCAACAATCCAAACATTGCAATTGGAATGTTCCCTCAAAAACGATTCTACGACCGAAGCGAGTAGAACCGTTTTTCCCGTACCCGTTGGCATTTGTGCCATCACGGACCGATGAAGGCGCAACGCCTTCTCAATCCGTTCCTTCATATCCTCTTGGTAATCAAAAAGTTTGATTTCCTTCATTAACAATGTCTAATAACCAATAATGATGTTATATCAATTTCTCAGCAATCGCATCAAAGCAGGACGATTGCCATAATTGTATTCTACCTCCTCCACAAAATCCAAGATGAGTTTCTTGGAAACTTCACAACAAGTGTACATACCCTTGATGTCATCCACGATATAGCCATAACTTTTCGATTTTGCATAACTCAAGTGCTTACGCAAATCATCAATAACATGCTCGGTATAAGTAGCTTGGTCTTCCTCGCTCATATAATGAGCATACTTTTTGAAGAGTTCTACTCGGCAGAATGACATTCTGTTGTCCATTAGTATCTTCAAGAGACACTGATACTTCTTTTCTTCCACAATCATGTTGCACACTTCGATGCAATCATCATCCGTGATATGTGGAATGTCCCCGAAGAGTTTAACAACAAACTCATCCCAATCCTCCTTGGCAACCAACTCTTTCAACTTCTCGAAGTAAGGTCGTTTATCCACCAAGAACTGACGGAACAGTCTGCGGTATTCCTCGATAATACCAGCCTTGTCATTACGCTTTTCCAAGATTTCAATCTTTTGCAGATGCCAAGACTCTGTGGTATTGTATCCATCATCTCCATATACAGCAATCGTTTTGTCTATCTTTTTCAAGGCATCATTCTCCAATCCCTTTTCAAGAAGTTCATTGATTTTGAAGGAACAGACATCCGGCACATACTTATATTCCTCCATGATAGCACCCTCTTCATTCTCTCTACCATGAGTCCGCAGATATTCTATTTTCTTGACGAGCAACTTGCCCAACTCCTCAAATCTGAATAGAGAGCTCAATTGGTCAAAGTTTTCGTCATTTACCAATCTCTTGTATTCGTAGGTATGATGCTTTATCTGCTTGTCAAGGTCTGCAAGGTATGTATCCGCATCCGCCAATCGGAAGTTGATAGCCTCACGGATATGGTTAAAGAAGCACAGGCAATAATCATCGTATGCCTCCATCTTCTCAATCTCAGCCATCTCTTTCTGTGCCATAGCAACAGATTCAATAGGAGTAGCCTCGTCTCTAAGCACCAGTGCCAGTTCTTTCTCCACTTGATAAGTGAAGAAATCATCTCCATCACATTCTTGGTTGTTATACACTTCCAAGCGGCTGTATTCCTCTGCCACGAAGCGCAGAAAGTCCAAGCCGCTTCTCACAGCTTTCCTATTCTCCTTGGCATCCAACAAAGACTTGAATTGTTTGTATTTTGTGTAGGATTGTATCATACTTATTCTACTTCAAATATTCTATAAATATCTTTTTCACATAGACCAAGTTCATTTTCCACCATTGCCAACAAAGTAATGCAGCGATGATGAGTATTGAAAGCAACAAGGCCCAAGAGCGACCTATAATTATCGCCAGGAGAACAGAAGTGAACAGATGCCCAAAGAAAAGGTTCCGAGCCAAAACAGATTGATAGTAAAACTCTTGATACTTATCTATTTCTGTTGCTTGTTTTGCCTGTGCCAGACCTTTTGCTGCCTTGGCGTTATCAATGAAACCTGTCTCTGGTAGATGGAGTTTATGCCGCAAGTCACTGTTTTGCACTATGGAAAACCTTTTGAACGAATTGTTCAATACTAATCGTGAAGGACGTGGCAAACCACAACAATAAAGAATATATTCTATGCCTCCACTGATTATCTCATTGATATAGCCTACAATGAAAGCTCCCAACAATATGAGCATAATCAATATGGCTGAGATTTTACTTATACTCTCACACATATCTTTATCTATCTGATAATGTGTGCAAAAATATCCCATACCGATACTACAAAGAATGTAAAATCCTGGAATAAGGATTTTCATAGTTTCTTGCCACCTATAGCTCATTTCTTTTCTTCTTTAGACTGTTTAACATATTTGTCATACTGGTATTTATATCCTGGTGGTGGATTTTTGAATCCATTCAAGGCATCCCTGTCTTCTGATTGTGCCTTCCATAAGGCATCAACAGGTATAGAGACTATTTGTGTGGTAAATAGGTCATGTCCCTCGTGCTTATAGCTGTAACGTTGATATTCATGTTTCGCAGGAGTAAAACAAACGGAGCCTCCGTAATGTCCAGAATTACATATAACGACATTACAATACACCAATCGTGATATGGCCTCTGCCAAGAAGTAAAATGATTTAATGTCCTTATTGTTAGCTATAATCAAAAGATGCTGGATGCGCCCCTTGTATATGGCGTATCGTTCTATGTCATAAAAGTCGGCACAGATAGACACCCCCATCTCCCCATATTCACCTAAGTCAACAATATAAAACTCATTGCAAGGCTTAAATACTTTTTTCCATTGATCTTGAATAACATCAAGTTCATGTCTCGATGCAAAATGCTTTCCAAAATAAAATGAGGATTGATAGACTTCTACATTATTATCTTTCGGCCACCCTCTTGGTATATAAAACAATGCCTTATTCTCAATTTGATTATCCTCACATTGTCTAAAATCCAACCCTGCAATAATGATTGCTCCTAATTTCTGCGCATATTGCCTTAGGCGAGACTCGAAATAATTGGCAACCGCCAATTCTGGGATGACAACAATATCTGGGATATTCATTTTAGACATTTCTTGGAATGAAGCAAAAGCAGCTTGTATTTGTTTCCAAATGGCATTGGCTTCATAAATATCCATTTGAGGAGAGTCATACCATGCCAAGTCTTCATCTACTACAGCTTGGATGATTCCTATGTTCAAAACGTTTTCCATTATAGCTTGATTTTTAAAAGTTGGCGTGTTTCGTGATTAGCCACTGATATCTGGTTCTCTCTCAATTCTTTGAGAGACTCCTCTAGTTTATTTCGCAAATCCTCGATATTTTCTATTTTTGCGTCATTTACCTTTTGTTTGGCGCAAACGGCATCATTCAGAATACTTTTCAACTTAATGGTCTCTCTATTTTCCAAGGATAGGCAAGAGGCTATAATCTCATAATTGATAGAAGAAACCTTTCCTCGTTCTAGCAAACGATACAAAACAGATTGCCATTCATACCCATATTCTGGTCTATTAAATACCCATGGCAAAGAAAACTCCTTTGTCAACAGTTGTAGGAAAATTATTCCTAAGCCATAAACAGTTCCAATCTCTGGAGAATATTCATCAGAGGCGAAACTTGGATAACGATACATTTCATCCATAAAGGAATCTTTCACTTTGATGTCAATTTTCTTATTGAGTGATAGCCAACTATCCCAATCCTTTTTATCCAAACATTCTTCTCTCTTTACCAAAATAGCAGCAGGATGAATACCAAAACTATCTATGTGCTCTATATCATTACAATAATGTTCTACGACATTCTTCATAATCAGCGTTGCTGCATATTCAGAACATAGTGCATTACTCAAAATATCGTTATCAGACAATTCTATTTTATGTACTTCATGAATCCATTGAACTAAAGAAACCTTATTAGGACTGGACATTTTTTTGTCATTCAATCCAAATGCCTTGATTACCTGTTTGGCACCTTGTCGTCCCCAAACTGAAAGCAACAGATTTTCTTTTTGCAATTTGGTTAGCTTTAGCTTCTTAAAATCAGTTTTGCCAAAACTATCCAATGGCACATGATTGACACAAGAAAACAGTAATTGCAAAAAATAAGCTGAATCGGCATTTGCTTTGCCCAAGTTCTCTTTCAAGAAATCAGGCATCACCAAATTTGGAGTAGGCTTCTTCCGATTGAATTTCTCTATACCCCACAATAACCAGAAGGAGGAATCTAAATTAATCCCATGATAGGTGCAACCATTCAAGAATTCACTTCCATTTACTTCTCCTTTAAAATAAGAAAGCCACATCTTAGTTCTTTTCACAATAAAATTAGCATCCTCGTAGAGATAATGATGTGGCTTAGTATATTTATCATTCAGTTTATTATAAATACCAAGGAGTCTCTTGTCAATATCCTTTTTTCGCGGGTTATTGTACTGATTCACAAAAAGTCTTGCAATACCTCTCATTACCTGCATCGCAAGATGTATATTCATCACAGATACAATGTATTCATAGCCCATATCATGAATCTGCTTTTGTTCATTTAACCATCCCAATCTGTCATACAGTTCTTGGATATTCTCAGGGTTGTGATAAACGCAAAAATCCAAGATTCTTAGCCACATCTTTGGTTTGTCAGGAACTTCTTGCAAAGAATAAATCAATAGGTGGAATATTCTTTCTTCAATCTTATTTATTTCTTCTCTTGAATGACCAATAGCTGCGATGATAGCATCATAATATTTATAGCCTTCTTTTACTATGTCCTTTAAGTCATTATCTAAAGTCTCTGGATATTCATCTCCTATGGTAAATACTAAAGACTTCAACTTTTCCTTGACGTCATTTTCTACAGATAGTTTGTCAACATAAGACAACCATTCCCTGCGTAGTTTATGTATTTCTGCATAATCAACATTGATGTCAGAAGTCAAACGAGACAGCATGGTACAAGCAAAAGAAGTTCTTGTCCCCTTCTTAATTTCTTCTTCTGGAAATTCTGTTACGAGGAGCATCTGCAAGTCTCGAAATACCATATTAAACTCGTTGGTGTTAAGCAAGTCAAGAGGCATTTTAGCTATGTCCGAGATTTTATGTAATGTTTGTGTAATCAGAGGTGTTGGATAATGAGAATCAAATTCTATTGGTTCTTTATCTGTCTTAGCCACATTCACGCTCAATTGTAAACCCTTAAGCTCTTGTATATACCATTCTTTCCATTTGATCAACTCTTCCTTGTTATCTGATAAAAACAAATGGTCATCCACATATCTGAAATGCATGATTCGATGCGTCTTTACGCTTTTCAATCTCTCAATGACTTTCAAGTCAATCTCCAAGAGATAAAGATTAGCCAAAGCACCAGCAACTAGCAAACCTGTTGGCAATCCGTCAAAAACGACATCTTTATACAAATCCATCTCACTGAGTTCTTCTTCGGAGAAAGCATTTCCATCAGAACTATCATTAACAATCTCAAATTTTGTGAGAGCATTGACAAGAGAGACAAAATGGGTATCACCTATAGGAAAGTTATCAAGCAGAATTTTCCTTATCCTATCCATCTTTACTGAAGGGTAGAACTTTTCCAAATCAATTGCTATATAGTAAAGCCTTGTATGGTAATCTTCGGTTCCAAAATAGCCTTTCTCCAAATAAGGCAATTTAAAAGCCTCATTTACTTGAGCTGCATTTTCTTCAATCGCTTGCAACTCTGGTTCATTACATACTTGCTCATCATTCTTTCCAGGAAAAGCCATTCTCTTAATACATGCAGCCAGCATGTGCCTGTACAGCGGCCATCCCTGCTGCCACTTCCTATAAAAATTTCTGGATGTCGTTCTATAAACACCATTAATCCAATGTCCATGCTCGTCCTTCCAAGTATTCAAGAACATACGGTTTCCATAACTCCAAGCTGGCATTTGTTCCTCAAAGTATGGTCCAAGTACACCATATACAGCCATCCATACCACCTGGTCTTCCACATTGATACAGAATGATTGCCTTACACGCAGCTCCGTTGTTTCTTGTCCTTCTTCATTCTGACTGACTTTCATCCCTTTGGGATAAGGAGCAGGTTTTATCGGCTTCATTTTATAGTTGCCTTTCTTCATTTGCTCAGAAAGACGGCCTATATTCTGTACCAAATTAAACTTGAAAGCAGAAATCTCCAACTCGTCAAACCACACATCACCATGCTGATAGGAGTTCTCCACTCTTCTCCATGCCAATATGAGGTTTTCCTTACTGCATATTGCTTCAAATAGGTGTTCTTGTATCTTTCTCATTTTCATTGTGTTTGCTCAAATAAAATTCAGAATAATCTTTATGTTTATTATCTTTGCGTATGTTGTGAATGCAATTTCCAACTTTTCTCAAAGCCACGTTCATTTTTTCAAACAAAGACCTTCCTGCGTCATCATTGTCCACATATATAAATAGTGTCTTGTCTTTTAGATATTGAGCATACTCTGGTCTAAAAGAACCTGCGCCAGGCAAAGCTATCGCCTTTTTCCCCTCAGACAGATAAGCAAGGCAGTCGGTAACGCCCTCTGCCACATATATCTTTTCATATTGCCCTGATGATTTTAGTACTGGCATATTAAACATTAATGGAGTAAGCCCCTTGCAGTTGTTAAATCTTCTTTTGTCACCTTTCACTAAATCTCCAAGAAAGCGGCTTTGTATATTTCTGATGTTTCCATCTATATCATAATAGGGGAACAACAAGCATGGCACTCTAAACACAGGAAGTAACTTGAAACCATATTCTATCAAAACACCAGCCTTTATACATCTTTCTTTTGAAAAGACATTTGTCAAGGCTGCAACAAATTTGTCACCATCGGAAATACTTCCTATATTCATCGCTTTCACAACGTCCTTCAAATATTTTCTTTCTTCAAACAGAAAATGCTTTGCTAATTCAGAAAGACCTGCATTGCTAATAATCCATCCTAAGACCTCCTCATCTACAACTTTCTGAGTTTCTTCTATCTTTGGTGAAACTTTTCTTGCTGCAACTTTCCTTAGTTTTACATCCTTGGTATCAGGTATCTCAATATTGAAATTCCTTGCCAACCATATACAGGATTCTTGAAAAGTATAGCCCTTATAACGTTTTACCAACTCAATGCTATGACCACCAACACCGCAGACAAAGCATTTCCAACTATTGTTACTTTTCCTGAAGGCCATGCTTGGATGATGGTCATCATGCATAAAGCAAAGAGCATGGTTGCGAACAATTTCTATTCCCAATCTCTCTGCCACATCATAAACACTAAGAGCATCCAACTTTGAAACTATATATGGTGGAATGTAAACCTTAGAAATCATTTTGTTACATTTAGCTTTTTCCACGTCCAGAACCACGTCCTAAACAGCGGCTCACACAATGCCTCACTTGGATAATGCCTCACAAATCGCATATTCCTTAGCGACATACGGAAGTATCGGTGCACCTTGCCTTCGCCAGTCTTATCCCCAAGCCTGTCATCATACTGTCCAAAGTTGCCACCTCGCATGATTTCATCAAGTAAGAACATTCCTTCTTTCTCATTAATTGGCACAATCATCATATCCTCTTCCAATCCAAACACCTCATGCAGTACATACATCACTGCACCAGCAAACTTCCACAACCCCAACCTTTTCAATTCCCGTTGCAACGCAGCCAAATCCGCAGAATCAGAATCCGTGAGATTAGTGAGATCCGTGTGCCACATCATCACCACAAAGTAATAATCGAGAAGCTGCCTCAACCCGATTCCCTCCGTAAACACATGCCGATACAGATGCGACAGTATATATACAACATTGAAAGAAGTGGTAGGTACGGTAATCTCTCCATATCCATCTGGCAAAGTAACTACATTCGAGCATTGCAAATCCATCACCTTGCCAAACCACTTCTGCATCCTGTGATTATGCCAAGGGCAAAACATATACGAAGGAGTGAAATGCACCTCAATCGGAGTCTTCATCAGAGGAAAATCCACATGATGATAGCGCATCACTTGATTCGGACAAACCTTGTCAACATACTCCATTATACGTTTTCTGCCACCATTGAGATAGATGTCTATATCTCCTGGTGTACGCATATAAGGGTCTGGATAAAGCAGTGCGTTACCTTGCCCTTTCAGGATACAGTTGCGGAATCCTGCATCCTTGAAGTTCTTGCAAACCTTAGCTGAAGCCATAAACAAGCGAATATTCAGTTGCTTAATCCTCTGCGCCATTCCCATCCATGTCATCAGCAAATCTCCATCAGGAGCCATTTCCTTTGGTAACTTTCGGATTCCATGAAACAACACTCCAATCAATGCCTGTTTCTTGGCAATACCATACATCACTTTCCAGTCCGCATCCTTCACTGACGCAGGAATTTCCGATGTCGATTCTATGCAGAATCGTAAAAAATCAAAAAATATTCTTTGTTGTGCTTTCATTGTTATACTTTTGCAGGCATGAAAGAAAGAATCATGCGAGCTATCGGGAAGATAGTCCCCACGCTCCTACTCATATTGCTCACTCCCATATCGGTAGTCTTCACACCCATCTATTGGCTCTACAAGACTATCCGAAGATTCTTTCTGCGATAAACCTGGCAGGGAAGAGTAAGCCTGCCATAAGGTAACGCTTGCGGGTATGAGGCTCTTTCCACATTCGATAAACAAAGCGAAGATTCGTCTTATCCACCCATGCCGGATAGTAATCTATCTCATTCCTGGAAGTCTGATGAATAAATCCACCACAAGTAAATCCGACACCCTGATAACCGGCATTCTTCGCCTTTAGCAGGAACTTCTCTTGCATCAAGGCTCCCATTCCAACTATCAAGAAATCTGGATTTAACTCCGTAATATGCTTTGCCTCTTGTTCCATCTCATCCTCATTAGCAAAGTACCCATTCCGATACCCCGCAAACTTAACCTTAGGATACCGCTCATGGAATATCTCCATAGCCTTCTCTACCTGTTCCTGCTTAGAAGCCACAATATAGATGGTCTTTCCATGCTTGGCAACGTAAGCAAACAACTCTGGAGCCATAGAAGTCATGTCGAAGCTTCGGCGAGTCACTTGTTTGCCATACACCATCTTGATGGCTTTCACCAACAACCCACCATCCGCAAAGATACCATCCAGCTGCGAGAATAGCTCCTTATTGTCGAGAGCAGTCAAATAAGACACTGGGTTGAGATAGGTATATGCCTTTCCCTTATTCTCGAATATCTGATTAACGGAAAAGGATTCCGTTGATATAATCTTAGAAACTAATACTGAAACCATAAGCCTATTCTATATTTCTTCCCACGCCAAAGCATCTGGAGTTAACGTATTTGGCATCAAAACCGAAGAAGGTGCATCCAAATCTATACAAACATTCATTCCATACCTAAGCAATAATTTGCCCATATAATTTAGTCTGTACTTATCACCACCAGTAGCATCTATCACGCTATTATAAATAACGCCACTTGACGATAGAACATCATCCGTTCCCAATTCGCTGTAATCGACCTTATATTTTACAAGATTTTTGAAATCAACATAAGGAAGTCGCTCTATCACTTGACACAAACGTACGAAATTGTCTATAGAAATTTCTCCGTTGATCTTAGCTCGCATCAAGTTACATAAGATGTTTATTTTATTGGCATTATCTATTTTGTCAATGACAGCCAACAACACTTCCGATCCTTTTTCTTGATTAGCTACAGTATATTCATGTAAGAATTTCTCTTTATCTCTCTGTGAGAAATCAGAAAGTCCATACAAAAACAAAACCATTTTCTTGTACAAGCGACGCATCTGATAGTTTTTTGTTACTTTGAATATTCCATTCAATACACCTAATATTGGGACTCCATCTAAAGCACCGCCAGTGATTATGGCATCCAATCCTGTATCGCCTACAGTTGCCAATAGATCCTTGCTGTCATCATTTAGTAATGAAACTTCAAATGATTCTACTAAATTTATTTCACTTTCTTCCATCGTAATTATTATTTAAATACACATTGACATTTCGTAGTTCAAGCAATTTTCTTATCGTCTTGATATTATTGATATACCTATACGATTGTGGTACTTGGAAGTTCTCACCAAATATCTCAGCTATTTGATAATCCTTCGCAAAACGATAAACCTCTTTCACTGCGATAGCATAGCCGTAGGAGCAATTATTAAAATAAGACACAAAGTCTTTTTTAGAGATACATCCCACCTTATTATAATCATCCCATAGCTTAGCTGGGTTCTCACAAATTACATGGTCAACATCAAAATAGCCGATGAGTTTCTTCACGGGATGAGAAGCATATACATAGACTCTTTCAACATTCACATCAAAAATTTGCTTTCTGAACTCCACCTTCTTGCTACCATGCATGATGGCATTAGCATATTGAGGCTTGATAGACATCAATACATTTTTCTTCTGATAGGGTTTGTTGAAATAATATTCAAATTTATTTTCATTATATACCGACTTGACCTTATCTTCTATTTTGAAGCCATATTTATGAAACAAAGGCTTGAAGTCATCCACATGCTCTTCCGAAACAGTAATCAAAGGCTTTGTTTCCTTTAGTATCTCAATTGCCCGTTCGATAAGATAACTGCCACACCCTTGGTTGCGATATTCCTTGGCTATACGCAATGTACAAATTTTCTTTTCTTGTATGGTATCCTTTAGTATAGCAAGCCCCGCAATCACATTTATAGTCTTGTCCATCAATACGATAATGCATCGTCTGCCATTACTCACTTCACGAAAGACTTTATCCAGCCACTCCCCAAAAAACGGATAATTGCATTCCAAACCAGACAAAAATCCTTTAATTTGATGAAAGAATGAGATACGGTCTTCATGATTCATGGATGACTGTATCAAGAACGAAACGATATTACTTCTCATGACTCAGATCTCTTTTTGACAACAAGACAAATTGCAATAACTATCAAGACGACTATCAAACATGCCCACATGGGATATAACGTAGCAAAATTGACAAGTAACTTGACTACAACCCAATTTTTCCACGTTTCGTATGCAAACAATAAGCTGCAAAAGATATTAGCTAAAATCGCAAAAATGATTTGCTTGTTTCCGATATGTTCTTTTACGAAAGTTGTGAAAAACGAATAGTTTTCATTTCCTTTCAACTTCAAGAAAACAATCATGTACTTGTCTTTATCAATCGTCTCAATGTCTTTAAGATATTTATTGAAACTGTCCGTCTCCAGCCTTCTTACGTTTCTTAATTTTCCAGAATCTATATAGCATATATCATAATCATCTGGTACACAGTGGAACAAGAATACAGAAGCAATTTCACAAATGCTCAATCCATGATCTTCTTTGTATTTATAAACATCTTCGGGAAGATTTCGAGTTTCATTCACCTTGAAATCATATATAAATGATTTCTTATTGATTCCAGTATGGACAATTGCCAAATTTTTAACATTCAATTCTACCAACACCCTAAAATATACAGAAGCTGCATTTTCAGATGGCGTTTTAATATGAACTTTCACAAGTCCATATTCATTCAAAACTATAGGATCAACAGCAACAATTGCAAGTTTTGCCCGACAGCCAAATTCGATGACAGACCCTTTCCGTGAATCACCGTCAATTGGATGCTGATTCGTCATGGTATCATTGAATATCAACTTACAATTATCAGCTATTGCCAGTTGGTCATGCAAGCTATACTTACCAACAACATTCATAGCAAATGGGACCGCAAGGAAGACATCAAATTCATTTGGCAGATTTTCTTTCTTGATTTCTACTCCCAATTCAACAAACGCATCTTTCCCTATAAGCTTCCATGTGCAAATTTGGAAGCGTTCTATCGAAAGTGATACATTGCTTAGTATAAAATATGTATTGTCCATAAGATTCAACTTATTTTGATATTTAAGAGATTACTTAATACGCATACCTTAGCCATCCAAATCCCTTCACATCCTTCATTCTCAGAACTAGCCTATGAAAACAAAAGGCTCTGATAGCCACAAATAGGCAGCACGCTATTTATCAAGCATTTGGAAATTTCAAAAGTTATATAGTCCTTCCCAAAAACACTAATCTTCTTTAAATTCTTTTATTACCTTAGCAGGTACCCCCCCACAAGGCAGTTGGATGGAATATCTTTTGTCACAATACTACCTGCTGCTATAACAACATTATTACCAATAGTTACAGGCTTTGCAATAACAGTATTAGCACCAATAAAGACATTATTACCTATCGTCAACTTATCTGTCAACCATCTCATATGTCCATTTATTGAGATTTGAGGATAATGCGTTAGAAGTACGGAATTCATTGTAATAGTAACATTATCTCCAATATCAAATAATCGATAATCCAACGTATCAAAAGTGACATTTGCTCCAATATGAGCATTTTTCCCAATTTTTATTCCTATCATTTTCAACAACTGTGGACGCATCAACTTTGATGATAGCCATCGACTCATAGATAAACGCAAGATCAAGAATCTTGGAATACGAGATAAATAATTAAGTTTAACAATTTCCATCTTTAACTATTCTTTTTAAGAAATTTATAAATTTGATAATATGGCAATGGCAGTACAAGTAAACGTTTCAAGAAACCTGTTTTCCATCTACTTTTTAGAAAATCTATTTTAAAAATAGTAGGATGAAACAGATAATATAGAAGCGACTTGGGTTTTGCGAGATTATAGTATTCCCCTTCATCAAAAAAACGAAAATCCGCAAAAAGTTTAAGTGTTTCAAAACTAGGATTCTGTCCTTCCTCTAATAGTTCTTGACATTGTTGTAACTTATCTTTTTTTTCTACATTTTTCTGCCAGTTGAAGCCAACATAATCCAACGCACCTTTTTGCACATTTCTAATACACTTAACCTCAGGCAACATCTGCCCCTCTATACAATATTCATAAGGATATCTTTGTGCAAAAACATTCCCATCCTCATCTCTTTTATATTTTTCAACAGAACCTTTTGTTTCTAAGAACAGCATTTCATATAGTCCTACAAAACAATTTCTGCAATCTTTATCGGTAGGATTATGCATAAAATCAAAAAGATATCCATGCATATTTAGAGTTGTATTTGTATCTGTAAGATTTCTTTTATAATAGCTAGCAACACCTGTATAATATCCATAAATATCTGCTTCTATTCCTATTTCCGCCAATGTAGTTTGAAGAAATCTCTGCATTCCTCCAGACCAACCAATATCGACGATTGCGAATTTTCCCCCTATGTTCTTTTCTTTGAGGTATTCTTTAAGATTTTCAAATTCTGACAATGATTTTTTTTCTATAGCCTGACTCAGTTCAGAATACATCTCCATAAGATTACTATTGCTCAACAGATCTTTTCTATAGAATGTTGTATGCAAATCGAACCCATACTTATGCAATAATTTTTGATAATCTGACGCATTAAGACCTACAGCATCAAAAATTGAAATTACTGGAATTAACATAGAGGGGGATAACATAGTCAGGAGATTCTCCAAACTATAGTTTTTCCAAAGAATAGGCACTCGTAAACTTCTTCTTGAAACTTCAAGATAATAGGTCTTAATGTCAGTATTCTCTTTGTACAATAAGTCAAAAGCTTGCTTCATCAAGTATCCGTCTCTTGAAAAGAAATATACCTTATCGATATGCTCTTTTCGAAAATTTTCATAGAGCCATTTACTATAACCTAACAGCAAAGGTCCTAATTTGTTCTTTCCAAATTGATAATATTTATCCATACCATTACATAATTAAGTAAGAATCAACTCCATTAAGTTTTGCCATAAGATAATCACTAATTGGATTATCCCCAATGTGTAGCATAGCCTTCTTTTTTATGCCGTTCTCGTTTCTCAACACTCTAAACAATCGACCAGAACGCTTCGTCTGCTGTTCTTTGCAAGAAACATAAAGACATTGCGGTTTCTTTATTCCATTACGTTTTAGTATATCAACGATTACATCTTTAGGAAGATACATATCTGACGTGATGAAAACTTTTTTAGAACTATCATTGACATATTGATTGTAAAGCATAACCATAGGAGTAATCGCAATACACTGCTCCAATTCAGTCTGTATTTCTAATTGTCTCAATGTCTTGCCTATACTATCCCCATAACAATCGGAAATACGCAGATAAATATCGTTTAGCGAAATCTCTTCGTTTTTCGTAGATTTTCTCGATAATATTTCTGCCTTTATTCTTTGAGCTTTGAAATTGTGAATTTTAACTTCTGCCTTTCGATTATATTTCTGTTCTATTAAACTAAAAATTTCAGAAGGTTCCTTGCATTTTCTTTCAATTAACGTATCAAATATATCGAACGATATATATTGATAATTTGCGCAAAGCTTATCCAAGGATATATTTTTCTGAATACATCCAACTGCCATTTTTATAATTTTATTGATTAATCTCATACTGTCTCAATCTTATATATTCCCTAATTTTGCGTGGCACTAAATGTTTAAGTTTCCATTTAATAAAGTCTAGATATAGTTTAGAAAACTTTCCGTGACGAAAAACTACATTGGCACACAAAATTTGCTGTTCACACCAATTACCCTGTTCAGAAACTCCATTTCCCTCATATATAGCAATCACAGTATCCATTTTTTTCATAACCTCCAAAGGCACTTGAAGGAAGAACAAATAATCAGAAATAATTATCTTTGGGGTAACTACATAGTAACCATACTCTTGATGCAGCTTGCGTCTATAAATGCAACTTTGATGAACTAGATGTCTTTCATTCTCGGTACAATACATATTAACCTTAAAACATCTTCCAAAACTTGTTTTCTTATACAAATCAGAATACAAGAAGGCAATATCATCTGGAATTTGCTCTTTAAAAATATTCTCCAAAACATTTTCATCGACAAAGACATCACCAGCATTCATCATATTCACCCACTCACCAGAAGCCATTTTGATACCTTTATTCATTGCATCATATATACCTTTGTCAGGTTCGCTGATTATACGAACAGCTCTATCCGGATATTCAGCAGCAATGCTTTTAGCGATAGCTACAGTGTTATCTTTTGATTTACCATCGACAACAATATATTCTAAATCTTTAAAAGTTTGATTTAGAACAGAACGCATAGTTCTTTCAATCTCCTTTTCTACATTATAAGAGATAGTAATTATACTTATTTTCATAATCTTGCTTTTGTTGGTTTTACATCAAAATATCGCTCATCAAATTTATGATAAAATGCACATAAATAAAAATACATCAGAATACAATTCTCCCAAAATTCATAACTAAAACTAATTCCCATGAATAATAAAAAGAACATCAATTTACCTTTATAACCTAGTGAAGATGAAAGGTAGGATGATGACTTTATAAGCCAATAATAGAAAAATGCACCATAAAAGATACCATATTTAGCTAATATTCCAATAATACCTTCTGAAGGTGCAACGATTACACTATGTTTATAAAGTACTGCAGAAACATAAGAATTAGAAAGTTGATTAAATCCTAGAAAGATATCATTGACAAAATTCATAAAACTAACATATATGCCTGTGAAACGTTGCGGACACACAATTGCCATACCATCTTTAACACTATGATACTCTATTGAACCAAGACCCGCATCAAGATCCATCAAACCTTCTATCTTATCAGACATTATAGATAATCCCCATACAGTAGGAAATACCAAAACAACACATAAAACAATAATAACTTTGGATAATTTAGATTTTTTATTCATTAAGACAAATAAAATCAAAACTACTAGTAATGAATATCCTGTAGTAGACAATGTTGTTAGCAAAGAAAAGAATAAAATACAAAAGTGTTTATTTCTTATATTAAACTTATTCCTAACTAAATTAAAATACATACCTAAAAGAATCCAACATGCAAATCTTCCAGGCTCCCAAGTAAAACCTAAATTTCTTCTGATTCCCATTTCTATTTGAGAGCCTAACCCAAATAAGAAACTATAAGTTTCTGTAGGCGGACTTGGTTTAATAACAGATATAGCTCGCATAAATAACACAAATGGCTGTCCTATCAAATTAGCACATAACCAAACAACGATCGAAATGCAACAAAACATAACCAACATTTTTTCAAATAAATGTAAGAATTCTCGCCATGTGTATATATTGAATGCTACATGAGCTATAATAATACTATAAAATGGTGGAAAGTTAACTCCAAGAAATCCTCCATATTTCAAGTGGCTGGCTATATTCCAAACAACATTAATCAATAATATAGCCACCAATGGTTTATACGACTTATGACATAACCTTATATAGTAATAAGCCAAAATTACAATAAATATAGGCATCAATATGGGATTTTTGCCAAAATTAAAGCTTGTATAATCTGAAACACTAGCCACCCACATGAACATCATGAACATGTAGAATATTTTAGCAGTATATGGAACCTTTGCTATTGAAATCGTTTTCATATAATATACTATTTTTTACCACGCTATCCATCTTCCAAAATAGAATTTCTTGAAAAAAATCAAATACAATCCTATTATCGTACGATAAAACAACGTGACATATTTTCTTTTTTGATGAGACATCGCATTCACAACTAGAATTAGCGTAATCTCGAAACCTTCCTAAGGTTACCTCCTTAACAGGTCGGCAATAATATTCCTTAACTTATTTTTTACCCTTCCCATATACCATGATATATTATATGGGAACGGTGCGTCCCTAGGTTCAAATGAAGCTATGCTAACATCTAAAGCTAAACGTTCCAAAGACTTATTTGTTATATGTCTACCACTAATGAGTCCTGCAGCTCTAAATGTATTTAACTGGCGTGTACCATATAATTCAGGATGATACTTAATACAATAGTTACCATAAGTTTCAAACTCAGAAAACAAGCTTCCTCGTTTGTCCGAGAAATCACAAGCAAACATAATCTTCTCAACCCAAGTTTCACCATTAGACTTTTTTTCTTTAGCAATAGTCTCAAGCATCTCTTTTACAATAGATACATTAAACATCATATGCTCTGCAATAAAAGAAAAATCAACAAGTTTACCAAACCCCAATATGCGATTCAACGTAATAAAATATGGTTCGTGATACTCTATTTTTTTTGTAAAAAGAGGCTGATTTCCATTAAAGAAAGACAATGGATTCAATGGAATGGTATCTGCATCCCATGTAAGATAATACTCCTTTGCCCATTTACTCTTAGCAAAGGCAAACTTCAGAAGTTGCTGGAAATACCATCCGACACAATTAGGTCTTCTCTCACCCTTCTTCTTCATACATTCGTGAACTATACCAAAGTCTAACTCAGGAACCAACTCATTCTCATCCAACAATTCCACATTAGGGAAAATGTGCAAATGAACTAATCGTCCAAAGTTATTCTTATTAGTCACTATATATATATTCTCACAACCAATTATATACTTGTTTATATAAGTCACCACATACTTTACGAAAGAGGTGTCCTTTCTTGCCACAGGTATGAGAACATCGAATTTTTTGTTACTTTGTTCCATTTTTCACTATTTTATGATAAACATTCATGATGGAATCTATGATAACATCCACATCATGTCGATCTTTTGATATTTCGATTTCCTTCTTACTTAACTGCTCAGCGAAAGCCTGATTTATTCCAATCTTCTGAATGAAATAAGCTGTTTGATAAGCATCATTAGACGGAACCAATACGCCAGCTCCATCTTTCAAAAGCGTTGGAACTCCACCTACACCCTGTGCAACAACTGGCAAACCAATAAACTGTGCCTCACATACACTGTTAGGACTGTTGTCAATATAACTTGGATGCATATAGACATCAGAATTCAATAATCTGTCAGCCAATTGGTCTGCATTGATTGTTCCTCGGCAATACACATTAACCGCCTGGCACTTGATTCCAGTAAATCTTTCTTGCATTTGAATCTCCGATACTCCATACACATTCCATTCGAATTCTATATCAGTATTTTCCTTAAGCAGTTTAGCTACCTTCAATATCACATCTGCCCCTTTATATACAGGAGATGATATTGTAGAAGTTAACAACAACTTTTTCTTTTGTGCATGATACTGCCATTTCTCAGATTTAGTTATAGCAGGACGCAATGCTTCAGAACAGAAAAAGTATTTTGCATTTGGAGACAACAATTTGGTAACACGTCTATCCCAATCAGTTCTACCAAAGAAATAATGAGTATTCTTAAATATCTCAGCTTCTCTTTTTGCCTGATAGGGCATCCAAGAATGCCATCCGTAATAGAGATTGTAGAATTTTCTGAAATTAAAATTTAATGATTTCAAAATAGAATATCCACTCATACCAGCCGGACAATATGCATCATATATAGGATTGATAATACCCTGAATGTGCATTACAACTGGTATATCTGTATATTTAGCTATCAAGCCAAAACTGAGTTCACTTCCCCAACAATGGATTACGTCTGGCTGATAAGCATCTATCACTTTTCTGATAAGCTGGATATAATGCTCATCTATCTTCTCTTTACGAAACTTATTGAATCTCTTTTCCCACTTAGATACATATAAGGGATAATAGTGAACTCCATCACCATCCGAAGGAGAATCATCAGAAGAATATGGAAAGGCTATAGCCAAATCCAATCCACGCTTCACGATTTCACCCTGAAGTGTACCAATCCATCCACCATCTATCATGGATTTGCGCTTATATAAAGCAGGATTACCAGACAACCATAATATTTTCATAATTATTTTTATATATTAAGATTCATTTTTCGTTTTAACTTCTCACACCTTTCAAATTCATCCTTATACGGCTGTTCTTCCGTCCAAGGACGAGCTGTTTTTAAGAAGCGAGCAGGTACCCCCCCCATAACCGTGTTCTCTGACAGAACATCCTTATTTACTAAACTCATCGCCGAGATAAAACAACCATCAGCAATCGTAACATTCTTGGCTATCACAACATTAGTTCCTATAAAGACATGATTACCAATTCTCTTTGGATTACCATCAGCGCATGAGCATCGATAAATACAACAATAATTACCAATCTTTGTGCTTCCACTTATAATGATACCACATCGGTGACCAATACGGCATCCATATCCAAGACTATTTATCGGAATATCAAAACCATTCTTTATACTCAGTTTATTATACCTCATCTTGTACCATAAAAACATGGGAATATAAAAAGGAGAGAGCTTCCGCTTGTAATCATAATACTCTAATTTTCTCATGCAACGCATGAACTTCTGTATAGGATTCGGCAAAAGTAATCTCTTAATAAAACCCTGCGGAAATACCTGTTCGTTCATTATCTCATCTGCCTTGAGATAGAACTTTAATTCTTTTCTTGATGTTATCATATTTTTATTTTTGAATTCAATTTATATAACAGATATGATATAGTAGTTGTGATTGCAATCCAGAGAACAATACTATTTATTCCTATATATGTCAATAGCGTATATCCCAGACGAATATGGACGAGGTAAAAGAAATATGATATAGAACCTAGCCATAGAATAGCTTTCCCTCTCATTTCATACCTTGAATTGATAAAAGACAACAGATAGAGAACAGCTATACCTATAGTAAAATCCAACATAGCAACTTTACTTTCTAAAATAATCGGTATCATAAGAATAGCTGTCATTATCCAACTGATTTTTGTTCTCTTAGCAACAGCATGACCAAACATAAATGTCCAGACGAAACGGAAATAATGCCCCTGTTCTACACCAAAATACCAATAAGCCCAAAACCAATAAATAACAAAGGCTATACTCAATAAGATGGTTTGATTCTTCTGAAACTTATCAGATAGGTATGTTATTACATAATAAATAGTATAAAACATAAGTATACAACACACATACCAATCTCTATTTCCCATTAATGACCATGCAAGAGTTTTACAAGCTTCAATATTTAAGTTATGTATTAGATGGATTTCCTTTGGTAACCATAACGACTTCGCCTCTTCATATGTATAGCTATTAGGCAGTATTGAGCACACTAAAAGAAAGACGAAACATGTAAGTAAACATGGAATAAATATCTTTTTCATACTTTTCCACCATGAAGATAAATAATCCCCCTGCTTAATACGCTTTAAAGACATACCATAACCAGAGAAAAACATAAACCAAACCAATGCTGTTGTAGCAGTAGTTTGCCATACAACCTTTGAGATACCCCAAGGCATATCCATATCAAACTTTCGTTGTCCCCAATGTCCCATAAGGATGAAAACACAAGCTATACCCTTTAATGCTTGCGACATTGTCTTATCAATCACGAATGGTCGAAATTGCCCCCCTATATTAGGTTTTAACCCTTTTAAAAAGAGTATACCAAGGATGACAAATATCAACAAATACTCTATATCATATTGTGTAATCATAATTTTTATTTTAAAAGAAACTGTTCCAATTCTATAGCCACAATCGTAAGTTAAACCAGCAATATATTTTAATGTATCGAATCAATTATTATTGAATCCCCTTTAAAATCAAATATATCAGAAATGATTTTTCTTACTACTAAATTTTCCAATTTATATATTGCAGGTTTATCTATGCCATTACTCCATGTATGCTCTACATCATTATATAAAATGCCTAGCAAATAAAAAATATCGTTCACTGATTTTGCATGTTGGAATACTTATAGTCAAAAACAGCTTTTGGTGGAATTGAACTTAATTCAATTTCTTGTATCCCCAAATAGCCAGTAGCAGCAACATGTCCTCCAAAATTTCTTCCTATTGCCTTAGGAGTTAATCTACAATTAATACAACAAATCTTATATCTTGAATTAAGCTTATTGGAAGTATTATCTGCCGTTAAAGTATCACCATTATCCGTTATCGATAATTTGCGACTTACATTGTCACCCCCAATAGGTACATTGGTATCTTTTAGCTCCATCTTCGTTGCTCGTAAAGAATCAAAAGCAGCAAAAAAAAGAACTTTTACCAAATCCATTTGGTGCTACTAGAAGATTATACTTATTTTCCTTAATCTCCAAATCAAAAGACTTATACCCTATGCCCTTTACCTTTTCTATTGTAACGTTTGTAATCATAGATATCAACCGTTTATATTCTTATCCTTTGATATACTGCCTATATTTATCTAGTGCTTTTGTGAATCCAAAGAAATCACCTTTTTATTTCAAATCTCTTTTTCCTTACAAAATCGATTACCATCTGCCTTTCGTTATTGGTAAAGATACGCCTCCACATCATAAAAATAAATACTAAAGAAGTAATCACACAAGAAACAATAAGACGGGAGAATCCTTCTACCATCAATAGTTGTGGCAAATATCCCAAAGCTAACATTAATATAACAACACTTATAACAGGGAAAACGATTTCCCTAAAGAATGTTATGATTTTTAAATTTGAAACTTTATTAGCATATCGAATTATCACCATATTGCCACCAACTGCCCAAATAGTAATCATAGCTATATAAAGCCAATAAGGAGCACCTCCAAGAATATAGGCAATATATGTAACGATAACCGGTGCTATATTCATCATACTCTTATAAATAGCATACCATTTGATGTTGCCCTGTGCATAAATCGAAGTTGCTGCACTACTTGCCATCTGGCATATAATGGTGATAACCAGTTGAAGACAACAGAACAAAGAAGTCCATTCAGGAACGCCTTTCAGCCAAACATTTAAGACATAGTGCATTTCCAACATGAATGGAATGGCAAAAAAAACAATTAACAATGTAGAATATTTACCACTTGCAAGTGTTGCCTTATTCATAGCCTCAACGTCTTGAGCTCCAGCCCTTTTAACTATGACAGGATTTACAGCCTTCATTAAGTTTAAAGAGAATGTAGACATCTGACCATTAACCTGATTGGCGATACCTTGGGCAGCATTCAATATTGTTCCAAAAAAATGGTTCAATACCAATCCCGTACCGTAAAAAGATACAAGACTTGAAATAGCAGTCAGAAAATTCCATCCTGAAAACGACGCTATTTCCTTGACCAATCCTCTACTCCAATATTTTTTTAATCCGATAAAACATTCCTCATATTTGCGATGACAATAAATCTTCATTATCGTAAGCGTAACAAAAGGGATAATAGCCATCAATATGCCATAAACTATCAGCTTATCGGATGTTGTATATACACAAGCAAATGCTACTAAAAGTTTAAGAAACGCTTCAAATATACCTATTAATGCATAATAAAGCATATTCTCATGTGCATTCATTACAGCATCGTAGGGAACATTTACGATTGTAAACATCGTGCTTACAACCAAACTTAAGTAGATTACTTCTGCCGCAAATATTCTATCTGGTTGAATGTTAAATATTCCGTTAAATAGAGGATACATTGCTGCCAGCAAGATTAATCCTGTTAATAAGGCTACACCTATATGGAGCACCATACTAACATTAAATACTTGTTTTTTCTTTAACAAGTCATTGACTCCTTCTGCATAAGACATGAAACGTTGTGTCGCATTAGCCATTGTAGAATTAAGAAATCCTAACATAGTAATGGCTCCACCCACGATATTAAATACTCCAAAATCAGATGCTCCAAGAGAGGCAAAAATCAATCGAGTGGTATATAAAGAAATGAATACAGTGATCCCCATTTTTACGTATAAAAATCCTGTATTCTTTATAACACGAGTTGTTGTTGACATATTTTCACATACTACTTAATTAATCCTTCCACCATGCCTTGAAATCATGATGAGTGACTTGTTTCTCTTTAGGAGGTAGCTGACGCCAATTACCGAACCCATTAGACAAATATAAATCATACTCAGCAAAACACATATATTCTCTATCTTCAAACGGCATCATTATACGTTTATCAAATAAAGCCTTTGGGAAAGGACGTTTTTGAAAAATTCCTTGAGCACATTCAAAAACCATAGGTGAATTTATATTATTATATTTTGTAGCTACTTTTTGAAACCATTTTGCCACCAAATGATTACTCACTAAATAAAAAAATGGTTTTATTAATGTAGATATAACATTTCTAAGAAATGGTTTCCCATTATTAAAATTAAATATAGGAGGAGTATCTACGACTCTGCTATATAAAGCAAAACATTTTCTTCTATATTTATCATATTTCTTCCATTTATCTACATTTTCTGGGACATTGTCAATAGGAAATACATCAATATTTATATTATAAATTATTTCTCCCTCCTGTAAAACCGTCTTTGTATCAAGAACCTTACCAAAAGGAATTCGCCAATTATCATCCCGCTCTAACGTGCTAAATTTGTACCTTCCTTCCCATAATTTAGGAAAAAGTTTTATCATCTTATCGTAATCTTCACGAAGAAGATATATATCAATATCATCATCCCAAGGTATATACCCCTTATGTCTTGCAGCTCCTAGCAAGGAGCCACAAGCCAAAGAATATCTGAGATGATTTGCCTCACAAAAACGATGCACAGCTGACATTACATCCATCTGAAGCACCTTTAATTCGTCTAATCCAATTTCTCTCATATCAATTCTATACTTTTTTGTTTACTTTTGCAGCTATTTTTGCTTTTAATTCACTACTACTAACTCCATCTGTACGCGCTAACACTATATGTTCTTTTCCATGCTCCTCACACCATCTAATGGCTTTTTGGAAACCTGCATGACTCTGGTCTGGACCTGTCACAAAAATATCAAAATCTACATTTTGGACTATTTGATCAACATCTTCGTATGTAATGACCTCATCAACATAACGAATTGACTTAATCATATATTTACGATCTTCTGTTGAATTCAAAACCTTTGCTGTAGGTTTGTACTTAAGAATAAAATCCCCATCCTGTGCTGCTACAATTAAATAATCACCCAATCCCTTAGCACGACGGAAAAGCTCTACATGTCCTTTATGCAAAAGGTCGTACACACCAACGGTAAGCACTCTTATGTACTTACGAGGTTTCATACTAGAAAGTTCAATATCTTCTGGGAGAGCGCACCCTGCCTTTCCACAACGAGCCTTAAACTTTTGGAAGTCTTTCTTACGATGATACAGTAACCAAGAATAATATAAAGAATTTGGAAGCTTATCTTGAATCCATGTTGTTACCCAATAACACCATTTTTTCAGTATATTTTTAGAATAGAACACTGTTTGCTTAGGTATTATCCAATCTTTACCATATTGAAAAGTAAAATACTCTTCCACATCAGCAGGTACATTTAATTCTATCCCTTTGAAATTCCATTTTATTGTATTTTGAAGATATTTCTCGTGAATAAAATCAGAGCCACCAGTATGTCGCACATCACAGCTTATCTTATGAAGTACGAATACCTTTATAAACTGATCTTTACGACGCAAGTAATAAAGTCCTCTTCTTTCATATCTAACCAATTCAAAATCTACATCTTTCAAAAGCCAAAGTATGTCTTTAAAACGCTCTTCGTCTTCTTTCAAAATATAAATATCAAATATAGGCTTCCACGGTTGAAAATCGTCATTTCGGACAATTCCGATAAGAGTACCAAAGGCTGGTCCCCAGTTAATTGCTATCTTATCAAGATATACTGACAAGACATTAAGGTTTTCTAACATTATGTTTTTATCAATCACCTTGTCGCCAAAATACAACAGATGACTATCGTAGTCCAGAAAACCTTTAGAAGTTTTAATATGTGCCATAAAACTATCCTTATTTATGCCCCTAAACCTACATTTTATTAAACCTAAGGGCTATATTATTTTTTTGTTTTTGAGATAATACTATCTGCCAAGACCTCAAGACTGTCAATATAATTAAATTTATCAGTTATTTGCGGAAAAAAGACTTTTCTTATATCAGTACATCCAGCAATTATAGTATCACAACCTTGTGCCTCAAACCAATCACACACAGTAGAAAAACAATGAGAAGGATTTTCCGCATTTGTTACAGGCAAGTATCTGTTCATATTCTTAGCGTTACAGATACCTTTTGTTACAAGAGACTGAAGTTCATCTGTTGGAAAAACCACTTCGGATCCTGGATTAAAATGCTGAATATAAGTTTCATAAATACCAATATTCTTCAATCCATCAGTACACATAACACCTATTTTTTGCCCCCCTAGACTTTTAACAACCTTGGCTACTTCTTCCAATATATTGATGAATTTGATGTCGATTTTCTCTGCCAACTCATCTATGAAATAGTGAGCAGTATTGCAGCACATACACAAAGTATCACATCCACAATTCTTCAAATGTTTACCTATTCTTATATAATCTTCCAAGAAGGATTCTCCTCTCCCCTCAAGATACATACTACGAGATGGAGCTTGTGTTGCCTGCCAAGCAATCATTTCAGGATGATGACAATCACGAAATGCGCCATTCTTAGTGCACTTCTCTTCAATTATATCGAGTAGCTTATTAGTAGCTGCCACTCCGTTACCACCTATAATTCCAATCATAATTTACTTTTTGTTTAAAAAATTTTATAGATTTTGCCCTACTTAGAATATCTTATTTGATTAGTACTGGGATTAGCTTTTCTTAAGTGCATAACCCTCTTTATAGAATCTCTAATACTTTCCTTTGGTTTCGAGATGTTTTCTGTCTTTCTACCTTTTGGACTTACACTATAATGTACTTCTTCTTTTACCATAATGGGCTTAACATGTATCATGTCAGAAGGAACCAACATTTTCTTTATCTCTATCATATTTTCCTTATTTTTGTTATTTTGACTGTAAGCGGTCACTTTAGATACGTTAAGCCCTAAAATGAATGCTTTTTTATTATCTTTTAAGAAAAAATCATTTGAATTTATGCCCAAGCAGTAACAGTAGCCAGCTGCCATCTATGAGCTAGTAAGTCTACCAATTTGTCCTTTGCCGTTTTCTTGATCCTGCGGAACACATCACAAAGTATGAACATCTAATAATCGATTTTGCATAAGTATTATTTTAAATAGACAACTTTATACTATAGCAACTATTTAGCACTAGAACCTTTCGCTTTGTCATAGTATATCAGTTTTTACTTATCCAAATTTCTTAATCCTTTGCTCCTCTTTCAATGAACAGACAAGCAACTGTCCATTCTTCTCGGCTACGATATAGCCATCCAAGCCTTGAACTACCACCTTGCTTTCATCGGCTGCATGAACGACGCAGTTCTTGCATTCATACAAACGGATATCCTTGCCTACCTTGGCATTGCCAGCCTCATCCTGTGGAAGTAAGGTGCGGAGACTGCCCCAACTGCCTAAGTCGCTCCAACCAAACTCGGCTGGCAAGGTATAAATTTCCTTCGACTTCTCCATTACGGCATAGTCTATGCTTATCTTCTCGCAGGTTGGGAAGAGTTTGCCGACTACCTCTTTCTCCTGTTCAGTATAGAAAGAAGGTGCCATCTCGTCCATGATGCTGGCAAGCTGAGGCTGGAAGGTGCGGATTGCCTTGCTGATGGTATCAATGTTCCATACGAAGATTCCGGCATTCCAATAGTAATTGCCGGCAGCAAGATATTGCTCGGCTGTCTCCAGGTTTGGCTTTTCCTTGAAAGCCTCAACCTTGTAGATTTCATCTACGGATGTTGGCTCTGCTGAGGCTATATAGCCATAGCCTGTTTCCGGACGGCTTGGTTTGATACCGATAGTAACGATGGCGTTCTTATCGGAAGTATAGCTCAATGCCTTGCTGAGCACTCGCTGATACTCTGAGGTATTGATGACCAGGGCATCAGATGGTGTCACCACGATGTTGGCATCAGGATGCTTCTTCTGGATCTTCCAGCAGGCATAAGCAATACATGGAGCGGTATTGCGAGCCTCTGGCTCTGATAATATGTTATCTACTGGCATGTCAGGGATTTGCTCCTTGACAATGCGAATGTATTTCTCGTTTGTCACTACCCACATGTTTTCGACAGGACAGATTGGCTTCAATCTATCTACTGTCAATTGAATGAGGGAACGGCCGACACCCATCACATCTATGAACTGCTTTGGGTAATCGGGGGTTGACATAGGCCAGAAGCGGCTACCTACGCCGCCAGCCATGATTATGATTTGAATATCGTCGTAATTATGCATCATAATTGTTATTTTACCTCTAAGTCTCCTTATAAGAAATGTTTTTTTCGAATCCCTCCGTCTCCCTTTAGCCAAAGGGAGCTCCACCTCTAACCAAGCCTTCCTCCTCAGAAGGAAGGATGTAACCGCCCTACTCGGTGCTCAGAACCGCTACGCTATAAGGTTGTCGGACCATCAAAGGTCTTCGCCATGGTTGTGCGGGATGGGACCGCCTAGGATATACATTGATTGGTAAAGTATGTACTTTTTTCGAATTGCTCCAATATAGCATACTCTTCTATTTGGTATTATACCTTTTTCTTAGAACAACATGTCCAGCTAAAAACTTTCTTTCCTATCTCTTTCCACTCAGACAACTGAGATTGAGTGAAATCTGCTTCCCTGATGTTTTTCCACTCATTGTCATCCAATAATGAGTCAAGTAGATTCTTGCCACAACCTGGCACCAAAGAAGTTTTACCATGAACTTTATCGCAATAGTCAGAATAAGATTTGTCTTTAGCAAAATCTATTATTTCATCCCAATCAATAGTAATTCTTGAAAAATTACTTTTCCAATAATCACGACTATCTTTCTCATATAGAATTTGATATTTAAGACCTTCTTTAAAATCAAAATAAGAAAGGTCAGAATCTCTGAGACATGCTATATCAGAATTATACTTTTTCACAAGTTTTATTGGTATCAGATTTTCAATTTCTGAGACATTAAGCAGTATATAATAATCTGCATTATAGCGATTATGCCCTAAGAATTTTATGCTTTTAGCCGTTTTTCCTATTTTATCATTAGGATAACACTTATCACTATCTGCTATGGCAAAGATAAAGTTGTCGGACAAAATACTATCATTCTTCAATGCATTTCCGAAATCAGAACCACCACCTTTCCAAGTTTTATACCTTGAAGCCATATTTAATATTCTTTCTTGAGAAAGATAATAATTGCAAACAATTTGGTAGAACTTACCATCTCTCTGGTTTTCTGTACAGAGAAAAGTAGGAACACCAAGCAAGAATGTATCTTCTTCAAAAGGATTAATTTGAAGTTCTTTTCCTACTCTTGAGCAATGCTTAGACTTCGATATAACAGCATATATATCTAACTTAGCTATCAAACCATCTACATCTATGCGTTCCTTTTGAAGTTTTTTAAATTCTGTCATGGAATTTTCATCCAAAGCAGCCTCCAAAGTTTTCCTATCCTCATCTGTTAATTCACACTTCAAATAAACCTTATGACTATTAGTTCGGGAAGCGGTCATTAACTGCACCATTATGTCTATAGCTCTTTCCCGCTCCTTGCCTCGTTGCTGATGAAGTATCACATCAACAATATCCCTTTCTACTTTAATAAACATCTTCTGATAAAAAACCAGTTGGCCAATGTTCGACAAAACCACGCTCATTATATTGAGCTTCTTCTATGTAATTCTCATAACCTTCTTCTGCCGCATTGAACAGAACAATATTAGCCTTGTCCTTATCCAAGTTATTCTGTTCTATCTCAATGCCAACAGAATTCAATATTGCTTCGCTATGAGTCTCTATAATAAATCTCATATTTTTTCCAGCCTCACTTGCAATAACCTTCGCTAACATCGCTCCAAACTTAGCTTGCATTCTCGGATGTAAATGCAACTCAGGCTGCTCTATAACTATGAACTTTGGAATATCCCCATCACCTCTATAGAATATAGAACGGCGAGGTTGATTTTTTATAGCATTCCATATCATCGTGAGAATTGGCAACAATTGAGTGTATCCAAAACCTGTATCCACAAGATTTCTCGGAGAATTATCCCCCTCTATAAGTTGTAATTCCACATGTCCCTCATGTTTGAGAACCACAATAGAAAAGCCAAATAACTTCGATGTCCACTCTGTAAACTTAATCATTTGATGGTCTGACAGATTTGCCAAATACATGGCTAAATTCTTACCATCCGAATCGATTTCATCCACAGCATAATTCTGATATCTGTAATATCTCTCTGTTGTTACTCTCAAAGGGCGCACATAAGTAATACAATTACTCATATCAAATAAATAATAATTGATATTCTCAATCATATCATTCAGATGCATAAGGATATACATCTCGTTCAAAATATGTTCCTCTCCCTTTATTTTAAAACTTTTCAGATAATTTGAGCTCGTTTTTTGATCAATCATAAAGAAAGATTCTTCCAAATCCATCAAAGGGTAAGTCTCATCATTTTCATTAGACATTATATTTTTTCTAAAGAAATCTATAGACTTTCGAATTGCTCCCATATATAGGCTATCTTGTCTATCCTCATATAGGCGAGGTATCAGATTGATTGCATTGTTATTTAAAGCAGGATGAAATCTCGCATCAATCTCATGCCCATTTATTATAACTTGCGCCTTTTCTTCTTCTGAAATTTGAATTTGTATTACTTGATCCAAATATTGTATCATTACGAAAGAAAAGTAATCTTCATTCTCTTTTCCTGTAGCTTTCTTGCCAGATATTTCCAGTTTTACAGACATTTCTACTGTTTGGTCAATATCTTCTTCTGTTATTCCCTTTACATTAGTACGTCTTCTAAATCTTTGGAAACGTAAATTTTGTGATGGAAAAGCAAAGCTTATATCAATGTTTCCTTCCCCATTATGCACTGTATTAAGGAAATCTTTGAAATCCACATCAGAAGAATACCATAAAAATGTACCATTGCGGTTCACACCCAAACTTTGTTTAAGCAATGGGAAGAACTTTAAGAAAGAACTCTTACCGCTACTATTCGCTCCGACCAAAAAGGTAATAGGCTTAAGATGGATGACGCCTGTATCTTTGAATTTTCTGTAATTTGTCAATTGTAATGTATCCATAACGTATAATTTATTAGTTTGACAACAAATTCCAATCTAAGCAATTCTGACATATCTTATCAACATTGCCAGTAAACTCTTTTGTGTCCAAGAAATAGCTTGGATAAGCCTTTCTAAGTTCATCAACCTTGCTAACAGAAACCAATACAGCGGCATTCTTACCATCTTGTAAATGACTTTCAATATCTGTATATTCCTCTGAAGCCAACTTTTCTTCATTTCTTTTAAACGAAGTCACATTAACGGTCGAATTCTCAAAATTAATGACTATCAAATAGTATGAATATTCTTGAGTTTTGTCTTCTGTTTCATGAACACTAACATTCAATGCTTTCAATATATCAGAATAGCGATACCTTTTGTTCCTCGCATAACATTCTACCATCAATGCCTTCATTGTCATATGGCACAAATTACGAGCAACTGGCAATTGTTCCTTATAGCAAAACAAAGCACTAACTACTTTGAAAAAATCAAGCCATTCATTTTTACCTTGACTTGACTTCAAGGATGTATTAGTATATAGCCCCGCAGTTTCCACTGCCGTTGCCCATAAATGTTGAAGTCGTGTGCGTATCTGCAACTCTATTCTCAATCCATCATAGTCTTTGTTTTCACAATGGTATATGTAAGCAAAATGTATACTGCGATAGCCACTGTCTTTTGGCTCATTGACATAATCGTACATTCTCCTACACTCAAAATCATCTATTGGCAAACTACGTAAAAGTGCCTGTAAGCGGAGCAATTCTTCTACTGTATTTATGACTACCCTCAAACCGCCAATATCTTGCATTCCACCTAATCCCATTTCTGGATTCAAGTCCAATTTATATTGGATAGATGTCAATCGCTTCAATCTTCTGGAAATCAAAAATGGGCGAATATTATTGAAATCCAAGAAGGCCACAATCTTTTGTTGTAACATATCCAGAGGAATTAAATGCAAACTTCGCCAATCATTAATCTTCTCAATTGCCTGCTTGAAAGTTTCTTGGTCGGTTGCCGTAAGCATTATTTTGCCAGTCTTATCTATTTCCTTACGAGAATACTTCATATTTTCAACTCATTTTGTGAAGAGGAAATTTTGTTATATCTTTCAGACGTTTCTCTAAATTATAAAAATCTGAAGATATGTAATTTGCCTCCAATTCCTTTTCTCGACTTTCATATCCAGCATGCCCTCCATCAATATCATAGCCACATTTCAACTTCTCATATTCATTACAAGTCGGTAACGTGATATAAAATATCTCTGACAATTTTGGACAATGATTCTTATTAGATAAAACATCAATTGGGAACAAGGCGATATTACTAAGCATCCAAGTTGGAAATTCAAACTCATCAGTTTTCAAAGAAGAAGTATAACATATGCCATATACGAAACTATCGTCCTTCCTCGTTTCTTTCTTGTCATTATGAGATATAATCCATTCACTCATCAATTGAGGAACTATGTACTCTGGCTTAAAAACAGCATCTAAATTTTTGACGATTACCATTGAAGCAATCAAAAGTGGCATCAAATACAGGACTGCTTTTATGTCTTCGTCATATTTTGCTTTTGAAGGGATTCTCATATTCAACAATGCAATTTTCTTCTGAGTTTCAATACGAGAAAACATACATAAGTCAAAATCTACCCTGTGCAGTTCTTCCCAACAAGCATAGGTTGTTGCACCAACATACAAGCAAGGATAACCAGGGAAACTATAACGCTGTGTCTTGACGATTCCCCGTTTATCAAATGGTATATGAAACATATCCTCATACGTAAATTTACCTTTACCACTATGAGTTCTCGCCCTAAAGAAACTACAATGCTCATCCAATTCTGTTACAGGAAGCACCTCACTCAACCCTTTATGACCAGATGTACCATAGAAGAGATTGGACAATTTACTAAAAGCTTGTGAATGCAAACCCTTATATTGTGCCTTTACTATTTCTTTCAATGTCTCACAAATATGAGTAACCTCTTTCTTGACTTCCATTTCCACTTCTGGAGTATCATCAAGATAACTTTGATATGTTCGAAAACAATCGGATAATAAAACACGAAATTCTTTATCGTCTTTATTTTCGACTGGGAGCATAGCAATTAGCTTATCATATAACTCATCTTTTGTCATTGTATGATAATTTTTTATTTTCTAACTTAAATGAATCGACTCTGCTATTACCATTTTAGTAAATCACCGTTAGAACGTAACTACTGATTTTCAGTAGTTAGCACATCCAACATTTTCCCCCAAAAAACATATTATTAATTGGTATTGCCAAAGCTACCTATTAGGCAGCCTTGACATTCACCTTTTTGTTCGAGTTATAATTACATGGGATTAGGGACATGATAAGATTTTCGAAAACCTACCTTCAATAGTCTTTGCGACCCTTTCGGTTCCCCTTACAGGGGACAGAAACCTTCCTTACCATTAAAAAAGGCTTTTTTCTACCTCTCCGTCTCTCCTGCAAGAAGAGCTCCACTTTCTCCCCAAGCCCCTCTTCCTCAGGAAGCGGTGATGTAACCGCCCTCTGGTGCTCGGAACCGCTACGTTCTAAGGTTGACGGACCATCAAAGGTCTCGCCAGATTTATGACAGAGAGATTCGTTTTCCCTATGTCGTTGACGGCATTATAGCATACCGTCACTACAGAAATCTTTGGTTGTATCTTTGTTGATTATTTTTGTTCATCAATTTTCTTTTCTAGTCTCTCTATTTCTTTACGAATAGGCCGTGGTACACCTAACGCCCAATCTATTGTTCCATCTCTTCTAACACAGAAAATCACGTGATCTTCTGCATCAACCATAGCATAAAGGTATTCTGGGGAATCTATATAACTTACACGCAATTCATCAATCTTCTTGTTGATTTTCAGAATTTGACATTTCGTATTTTTAGCAGCAACGAAAGATTGAATTGTCAAAACTAATCCAACAACCAATTGAGTAATTGAGAGAGCAAAGTTACTTGTCATCAAATAACAAATGCAAGAAAGTACTACAGAAATAACACCAATAGCCAACCCAACGTATTCCATACTCATGAAATTCCAGATTTGACTCATTAACTTCACATAATATTTAACTATTAACCTCATAACGTATTTTTAAATATGATAAGACTTCAATTCTACAATATTCATAATTTCTGTTTCAAACTTTTGCAACATCTCGATAACTTTGTCTGCAACATTTTTTGCTGTATCTATATCTACATACCCATTATCGCCATGAGCGAAATCATTGCGATGCTTTAATATGACTGAATCCAAATAAGCTCTATACTCTTCCCAAGGTTGAGTAGCCATCCCTATCCGCTTCATTATTTTGAGGAGAATATCCATCTTTAGATTACTCTCTGTATCAGCGATGTAATCAGAATTAAACCTAACACTACCATGAGTTTCTGAAATCAAAGATTCTATCTTATCAATAGCATCTACAGGATTTAATGCCTTTTGGAAGAGAGATGTATGTATATAGGCTGCAAATAATGAAGTTGACAACTCTCTATGCTGTAATCCTTTTGAATTCAAATAGTTCAAATAAGCCTTAACAGCTTCTTTGACATACCCTTCCCAATGAGAATAAGATATTACTATCAAAGCCTTGGAAAGGACTAAAGTTTCTTTTGAGTGTTTCTTTGCCTTATCATCCAAACAGTTTTTCAGATAAATTATTTCTAGTTTCCGTGCAACCAAACGCTCATTCAAGAAATCCGCCAAAGCTTCTGCTGTTTTAATCTTATTCATCGGAATAAAGTTTATCTACAAGTTTTAAAGTTTGACCCAATCTACCTGCCGCATTGAAGCCTTTCCAAGATACATTTTGTTCAGCTATATCTTTCCACAACTCAATAACCTGTTCCTTTAGATTAAAGTTCAAAGGCAACACGCCTTCTTTTCTGCCCAAGCCAATAGCTACGAATTCAAAAGCAGATGTATAGAAGCGACCGGTAAACTTTTCCTTCTCCACATCATATTTTAGAAATGCCGAATCACCCATACATTCATCTATCATTTGAAATGTTTTCTTGAAAATTTCAATTTCCTTATCCCAGTCAAATTCTTCAGAGCGGAATATGGCTATGATTCTTTTATCTAGATAATGTCCGAAATCGCTTACCCCCTTTAAATTAGCTATATTTTCGGTTCGTAAACATACAAATCTTGTCACAAGTTCTAAATCGTACCTCTCTTCAAAGTTTTTGTCAGACAACCGCAAAGTATTGATAAAGTGAGTATCTGTTGATAAGTTTTGCAATATGTTGAACTTATTAGAGTTTTCCATCACCATTAAACAATTTCTTACCTCCTGATCACTCAGACTTGTACCACCAGTATTCAGGCGTTGAAAGATTTCATACTTACTCGTCTCATCACTTTCCTTTTTGATAATGACAAAATCAATTTTCGTACGTTTTAGGTACCGACGAACTTCTGGAGGAAAAGAATTCTCTTCATCGTCTTTCTTATCATAATATTTACCTTCTAAACTAGGAAGCATATCCGTTCCTTCTAATTTAAGAGGCGGCAATATTTGTTCATCGGCATCCCTGTAAATTCCCACAAACTGAAATATGGTTGAAAGGCGTTGCAGACCATCTACGACATCCCAAACACCATCCTCCCTTTGTGAAACGAAAATTGAAGGTACAGGTATGTTTAACAAAAAAGATTCTATCAATCTTGTTTTTTGAGATATAGTCCATCTATAGAATCGTTGGAATTCTGGATGAATGTCTAAATCACCCTCACTATACATGCTGATAATCTCGCCTATAGACATAGAGTATTTATCAGTCGATACTTCCTTGCTCTTAGCATTTATTTCATCTATTAAACTCATAATAGAATACAATTAGTATGTCACCAATAAAGTGTCCTCACTATTTTACAAGTAGTTACACCTATCAGTTTTTTGAAAAATGTTATATTTTGTTCCTCATCGCAGTATCGCTCTGCGCTAGTCGTCGCTCGAATGAGGATGTTTTTTAAACATTCTGCCTTTTACAGGCGCGAAATAAAATCATCTGCTGTATGTTCTGTTACAATATCGACAGAAAACCAACGCTTGCCTAAATCTTTTAGAGATGCACCAAAATGATAAACGATATCGTCTATAATAAGCCAACGATCATGTGAACGCTCAAAGGTATGAAGTCTTGTCGGCTCTAAAGGATACTGGGTGTTATAATTTGCTATAGCATCACATAAAGCAGGTGTTGCAAATCGACTTTTCACATAACAATCTAAAGTTACGCCTGTATTACGCTTATGAAAACGATCCAAGAGAGAAGCTGTTATATAGTCATCAATTAGAACGATCCTACGTTTAGCCTTTTGGATTAGCTCCTCTACCAAGACAAAGGCATCAAACATTTGTCCATCAAAGAAAATCCCCAATTTTTGCTTAAGCGAACCATCATCTAGACGACTCATAATCTGATCAAAACGAGCATCTATATTTTTCAAGCCTCGTTTAGTTTCTATACGAAATGCTTCAAGCGACTCTATTCTCTGAAATAATCCTGCATTAGAGAAGATAAATTTGCGCATGGCAACAAAAACATCGATTATGCGAATGCTTGTCTCAATAGCACGGTCACTTTTCAATACGGATGACAATTGGCTTACACCTTGTTCAGTAAAAGCAAAAGGAGGGCGTCTGACTCCCATCTTTATAGCCTGAATTTCATCTTCACTCATATAATTGGAGGTCACAAATTGTGACTTCCAATTATTCCATTCCTCTTCTGTCAAACGAAACATATAATAATCAGGAAAGCGCTTCATGTTACGCTTTACTGCCTGATTAAGAACTTTTGTCTCAACTTGGTAGAGCTGGGCGAGGTCACGATCAAGCATCACCTGCACGCCACGAATAGAATATATTCTCCTTTGAATTTCATTTTGAGAAGGCAAGAGTACTGATTGCCCTGACAATATTGTTAAGTTGTTATTATCTTTAGACATATGCTATTATTCTACTTTATTTTTATAGAAAGCAAAGATACAACTTTATTTCGGAACAACCAAGAGATTTTCAAAAAATCTTGCGTAGAAGAAAGGAATCTACATTGAACCCATCCAAGACTGTTGTTCTGCAACTACTAATTTATTTAAGGTCGGAAGCATCTGCTCTATCTTGCGACACTTCACCTTATTGTAATAGAAGTCGATGTCATCTAGCAACTCAATAGAAGAGGTCGTCTTCTGGGCTATTACTCTTAGCCCATTGTTCTTCTAACTTACCGATTATTTCCTTTCTAAAGGAATTTCTATCTTCTTTATTCATTGGTATATTGCTGTTTTATTTTTCCTCATTGCAGTATCACTCTGCACTTGTCGCTGCTCGAATGAGGAGGTTATTCTAAAGTTCCACATCATCCAAATTAACATCCGCCAAGTCTGCTCCAATAATCGTCACTCGATTGTTGTATTTGCGTATCTCATGCCCATCCTTTATTTGCTTGGTGTAGCGATTGGCATCCAACTGGAGGCAACGACACACATTGCGACTTGCTGTTTCCATGTTCTTGTCGATAATGATGATTTGGGCATCGTGGTTCTCTCGCAACATATCACAGAAATAGTTGTCGGCAGAAGAGAATGAATAGCCAAGAATGATGATCTTACTTGCACGCAGCACCATCTGAGAAGCATGATACCATGTATCAATGTAATGCTTGGATATGACAGGGCGCAACTTTAATGGTGGCAAGAATGATGGGATGGGTATAGACTTGTGGTCTGGATCAAAACTTATCTCGGCTGCAAGTTGATTCTTAAAGAAATCTTCTAAATCAATGGTCGTTAAATCATCATGCAGAAAATCGTTCTTGTTCTCTACATCTACATACTCTTTGAGTGAGCCATGGAAATAGAGAGCAGTCGGAGAAGTTTGGGAAGCATACGATGTATAGTTGAACGTGATGACTTGGCAGTCTTTTCCGTCCAATTGGTCGTAAATAGTGTGGTTGTCTTTGTTCTCTACAGCCACATTCTCTTGCGCCTTTCGCTGCTCCTCGCTTACCAAGTATGCCCATAGAATCCAGGATATGTATAGATAGTCGCGGATATAATTGTTTTGCCCCGTATAAAATCCATAGAAATACCCTGCGAGCAATTGCTCTATATCGAGCATATTCTTATAGATATGGCGCAAGATGGGATTGTTCGACTCATGAATGCTCTTCTGAAGTATCTCCACGATGATGTTCTTGAATGTGTCGGTATAGTTGAGATGGCTTAAATCTATGATGCTATCATCTTTTACAACCGTATCAAACACCTCTTCTATCAAGTTCATCGTCTCGGCATCAATCTCAGCTCCTTTCTTGAAGTCCAACACCTTTTTGAAAAGGCGAACGATAAGCATACCCAACTTGCGTTGTGACTCATCAAGGCTTGCGTTGTTGGCAAGTTCGTCGTTGATATTATGGCAAATGGAAACAATCTCCCTGTCCAAATCCTTTGCCAAGCGGTCGATGGCTGTACTCACAAACTTGTCGAAATGGAAATGTACTCTGCCTATTGCCTTGCGCAAAATGGCATCAAGCGTCTTGCCTTCGTCGGTTTCCAAGAAATCGACAATGCGAGGTATAAGGTCGGCTGATGTCGGCAAGCCTATTGTGGCATCCACTCCAGCACCGAGCACTACCAGAATAAGTGGCTTATCCTTGCTTCCCAATATTTTGCGAGCGAATTCCTCACCATAGAAATATTGGTTCTGAGTCATTGCATTGGGAGCAATTTGATTGGCTCCGTTGTTGATATCAAATGATGTATCTGCCATTTTAAAATTTTAATGTTAGAAAGAGGGTTAGGATACTTTCCAAAGTATCTTAGGATACTTGGCGAAGTATCTTAGGATACTTGCCCATGTATCTTAAGATACTTTTTTGGGGGTGTTTTAGCGACCTGCTTGACGGATAGTCTTTTTGCGGGCCGTCCAGGCAGTATTGATTGCCACCCGGATGTTGTCGATGGTCTGCCCTTTCTCCCATTTCGGAACGAAGGGAAGGAGGAGGGAGATGAAATTCTGCTTCACTATCAGATCATCGGTGAGGGATGGCTCTTGCTGTCGCATGGTTGCCACCACCTCGCCCAGGTCTCTCGCTGTCTTGCAGGAGCGAAGGAGGGTGATGTAGCCTCGCAAGGATTCCACCTTATTTATATATATAGATAAAGCCTGTTCTTCCTCGGTGAGAGGTTGAGGTGCTTCGCCATCCTTGGCAAGCGTCTTCTCTGCTAACTGGTCGCCATAGAAGTTTTGCTCTGCCTTTGTAGCGTTGGGGAGGATTTGGTTATTGCCTCCGTATATATTGAAAGTTACATCTGCCATATTATAAAGGTAAAAAAGTAAAAGGGTAAAAAAGTAAAAAATGACTTGCTGGCTATGATTTCTTATTGATTTTCTTAACCTTATTCAATAGATATTCAACGTTTTTCAATACCTTTCAACGGAATTGTTTTCGGTCCACGGATGTTGTATCTTTGCAACAGCTTAAACGAAGAACGAAGAGTGATGAGTGAAGAATTCAATACCCTGGGGGCTCGACATTCGAAGTTCGGAGTAGCTGACAATTTTAGTATTAACAATTTAAAAGAAAGGAATCGATTATGATTGAGTATTCTATTTACATGATGGGTAATCCTATCAAACCAGAGGAGCCTCAAAAGGCTTATGCCAAGAACCAAGTTCGTGAAATCTGGGACTTGAACAAGTTTTGCAAGCACATTGCATCACATAACGCTGGCTACAGCCGAGGTATGGTGAAAGCCATCCTGTCGGACATGTGTGACTGCATTGTAGAGCAACTGCTCAACGGCAACAAGATTAAACTCGGTGAGTTTGGTGTCTTTAGCATCTCCATCAACTGTGAGGGTGCGGAGTCGCTGGAGAAGTTTACCGAGGAAAACATCAAGTCGGTGAACATCAAGTTCAACCCTGGTGTGGATTTTGAGAACCTTGTTGATAAAGCTGAGTTCAAGCTCGTGGCAAGCCGTGCTGGTCAAGCTGCCTTGCTCAAGGCTGAAAAGGCGAACGAGACTACCGTTGACCTGGAGGCTGCGAAGAAGAAACCTACCAAGGACGACAAGAGTGACAACAAGCCATCGGGTGATGGTGGTGATACACCAAACCCTGGCGGTGGAAGCAGTACCAACTCTGGCACCGACGGTAGCGGTGATGGTCTGGAGTAGGATTCTCCCTGTGACTGCATCCTGCATAGTGCAGGGTGTGGTCACCCCTTCAAACTTATGTTTCACTTTTAAACACATTTCTGATTATGAAGAATTTTAATGATGGTTCCAAGAAAATTTCTTGGGTTTCAATTTTGAATGCTGCTGTTCAAGCTTTGATTGCAGCTCTTACTGCACTGGGAGTAAGCTCGTGCGCAAATGCCTTATAACAATGTTAAATGTTAAGTGTTGAATGTTGAGTGTTGAATGTTGAATGTTAAATGTTGAATTATGAGACAAAGTCAATATATGTCGGCTAACGACATTAAATATCTGGTTTTGCATTGCTCGGCTAGCCGATGCAATGAGGACTATAGTGTGGAACAGCTGCGACGCGACCATAAGGCGCGTGGGTTTTATGACATCGGCTACCACTTCTACATCCGTAAGGATGGAACGATGACGCAGCACCGGATGCTGTTGGAGGTGGGGGCTCATGCCAGACCTTATAATAGATGCTCTATCGGCATCTGCTATGAGGGAGGGCTCGATGAGCAAGGCAAGCCTTGCAACACCATGACAACGGAGCAGGAAACGAGACTCATTGACCTTTTCAGGAATCTGAAGATTCTCTTTCCGAAAGCGAAGATTGTGGGGCATCGGGATTTGCCGGGGACTACTCCCAAAGAGTGTCCGTGTTTGGATGCGGGCAGCTGGGCTGCTCATCATCATCTCGATTAATACTCTGTTACTGGCGAGGTACTTTTCCTCGTCAGTAACACTTGCTTAATATCTGACATTTCCATATACTCTATTCGATTTTTTGCAAGTATGCTTTAGGAATATATCCTGTCGTAACAGCACACAACCCCTTGATACTCACATAAAGCTTATGATCTTTTTTGATACGGACGACATAGCCTTCCGCTCCTTTCAAAGGACCTTCAATGACTCGGAACTTGTCGCCTTTGGTAAACTTGGGATTATACTCATCGTAAAAATCCAGTCCTTCAACACCAGAAGTTGCTACAATATTGAAGATTTTCACTTCACGTTCTGAAATTTTAGAAGGTTCTTTCAAGTTCTCAGAATTTTTGCCACGATAGAGCATCACTTTATTGAGAAATTTGCGTTCAATCTCTTCGGCTTCTGTTCTCGTAGTACGGAAAAGAATGAGAGATGGCATAATAGGAACTTCCTTCACCAGACTCTTTTTCTTATTCTTGTCCCAATATTCTTGTTTCACATCATAAATATGCTCTATCCCTTTGGCAACGAAATATGCCTTGATAGGCTTTCCTTTCCCAAAAAATATCTTGAATGCGTACCAACTCTCCTCGTTGTCTGGTTGTATCATTGTTTATTTTTTTCTATTTTGATCAGGGTGTACTTCTCATTCCCCCGTGTCGTGAAATCATGTTTCAAAACACTTGGCAAGAAAGGGTTGGTTAGTCTATTTCCAATAACGGAAACCTCTAATCACAGACGTACTCCTGATCCAAGAGCATGATAGTCTGCAACCCTTGGAATGATTAGCTGTCCGATTCCTTTGTCCTCAAAATCCTTCCCTCAATCACTCCCGTTCTTCTGAATCTCTATATAAGAGACACAGAATCTTACCGCAAAATTACGAAAATTGTTGGAAACAAGCAAATTATGCGTGTTAAAAAATTAATATCATTCTACGAAATTCTACATTTTTTCAGCATTCTTCTCGTACACAATCTTCTAAGTCGTTGATTGAAAGAATGTTTTTCGGTTTTCTGTGTCTCTTATATAAAGATTCAGAAAAATTGGTTCATTTTGGTTCATTTTACATAATCCCTCTTTTTATTCTTTTTTGCGGCTTATAGGGCTGCCAGTATCTTGGCGTTGGCATCATCTACTTCTGAGCTTGTGATGGAACGGAGATAGATTTGTGTGGTGGTTTCGGAATGATGTCCCAATGCCTCGCTGATGACAGAGATAGAGATATGATTATCTCTTGCCGTCGTTGCCCAGGAATGGCGGGCAACATAGAGGGTGAGCTTGCCCTTGATGCCTATCGTAGCTCCAAACTTTCTGAGGTGGTAGGAGATACGCGCTTCCGCATTGTGATATAGGCGTGCCTCATCCTGCTTTTTGTCAATAGTTTTATCCTGTCTTTTGTTTCCATCATCAACAAGGAAAGGAAAGAGATAAGATGAGGAGGCGGTCTGCGCCTGATACTTTTCCAACAACTCCTGCATCTCCTTCTCCCATCGGATGGTGAGACGCTGTCCTGTCTTTCTTCTTGTATAATGAAGATAACCGTCCTTGAGGTCAGATTTGCGGAGATGAGCCAGGTCGATGAAAGAGATACCACGCAGATAGAAACTCATCAGGAATGTATCTCTTGCCATCTCTTCCTTGGGATTGAGATCCTTGACAGATTGCAGACTCTTGATCTGGCTGACATTCTCTGTAGGTATGGCTCTCTTGCGAGTTTGGGCAATACCGGTATAGACATCCGAGAAGGGATGCTGCTGTGGCGTCAGTCCCTTTGCCACAGCTTTGTTGTAGGTGGCACGGAGGATGCGGAGATAGAAGGAGCTGGTGTTTCTGCATACCTCCGCCGTATGATGCAGGTACACCTCATACGAGCGCATCACTTCTGCATCTATCTCTTGTAGGGCAATATCCTTGTTGTCTCGGTATCGCTTAAAGCTGTTGAGGGTTGCCTTGTAATGCAGCGAGGTGCGGTATTGCCCGTTCTTCAGCAACAGGGCGATGAGGAGGTTCATGAACTGGAATAAAGACTCTGATGTTTTCTTGTTTCTTGACATAACGATTGTGTATTTATGAAGTTTATTAATATATGATAGGGGCACCTCTGTCTCTATTCAAGAAACAAATATCAAGCAAATAAAACAGTTAAACTTTGTTGCTTTTCCATTCTATTGTGGCAGTTGACCCAATTTCATTGTGACAGTTGACCCAAATTCGTTATGACAGTTGACCCAAATTCGTTGTGGCAGTTGGCGCATTTTCGTTGTGGCAGTTGGCGAATATTTCCTATAATTGTCAGTATTTGCACAATACAACGATTGATGGCGCAAAATTACAAAATCGCCTCTATCGTATAATGGTAATCATTATTACAAAAAAAAACTCCGAAGAACCAAGATTGATTCTTCGGAGTTTTTTGTACACCCTTAGGGATTCGAACCCTAGACCCACTGATTAAGAGTCAGTTGCTCTACCAACTGAGCTAAGGGTGCCTCTGCTAAAAGCTTTGTTTTCAAAAGCGAGTGCAAAGGTAATACATTTTTCTGAAACCACCAAATTTTTATGGATTTTTTTTTGAAAAAATCTTTCATTTTATCCATTATGATTGGTTCATGGAAGCATTATTCCTTCAGCCAACCACCTATCAGACTGATGATTTCCTGTCTTGTAGGCTCAGGGAACGACAAGATGCGAGTTTTGTGCGAACCGCCATGACACATATAAACATGCAGGGTCTTCTTGTTCTTAGTGAAAGGCAAGCCATAAATGCCCGAAGCTCCCCAAGGATCGATATCGCCATAAATATAAACCATCTTCGGATCATTCTTGGTCAGGAACTCTACCGTATGATTATAGAGTGCTGGCGAGAACTTCACGTTTTCTGCCCCCTTTGGCACCATCAGTTTCTTCAGATAACCCTTAGCTGTCTTGATACTGAGATATTTCTTGAATGGTTTGGTATAATAGCCGTAATAACCCAACTCCCGGGCTGCCTGCACATCAAACGAGGCTGTGGCATTATAATTGGTGAAATAGTCAGGTTCACACATGTTGATCCAGTAATCAAACACCGTCTTGTCATCTGCCTCTCTTGCAGGAATCTTGTTGATGTCTTCTCCCCACTGCCAGAAAGCAAAGGCGTATTCGAATACTGAATAATCAAAAATCTCTGCCAGCGGAGCATTGAATACATATCTCTTATCGTTGCAATATTTCTCGAACATTGGCAGCAACGCAGCCTTTCGCTTGAAGAGGAGCAACTGGAAATCGAGCACCTTCTGTCGGTTTTCCTTGGTTGATACCTGATATTGCAGGAACTTCTCATGTCGTCCATCCTCCACGCCCTTGTTGAGCGGAGCTACGTATGGCACAGAAATATCTACATCATCAGGAAAGTAAGAACGGTAGAACATCGTAGTCTGTCCGCCCTTGCTGATGCCGGTAGCAATCCATTTTCCCTTGTACATCGCATGCAGGGTCTGGTTTACATGATGCAGATCATAGAGCGAATTCTCAACGGTAAGATAATCCCAGTTGCAAGGACTAGGCATCGACTTGTCGAAATAACGGTACTCTACGGTAATGATATTCGTATCGAAGAGTTTGGAAAGTTCCTCGATATATCCTTCACGCAGCGCATAGTTGGCATTATATCCTTCTGTCACGAGCACGGTAGGACGGTCGAATCCTCTATGGCAGAGCACCACCCTCTGTTCGAAATAGCCCTTGGATGCATCCTTGGCATCGAGCTGTTGCCTGATAAAGAACACATACTTTTCCGGGAAATGCGTACTTTTCAGCGTTTCCACGTTACTTACTCCAGGCAAAGCAGCCAGTTGCTTACCAGCCATGCCCAGTTCTGCCGCCAGCATCTGCAAAGGCAGGATGAAGAGCAGCAGCATCAATTTCAAAAATCTCAGTTTCATCTGATTCTCTCTTTTTATTTATTATATTCTAAAATTCAAGATTGCAAAATACATTCTATATGTTTTCTAAAATCAGAACAAGAATCCTGCATTGATATAGAATCCTACATTCTTACCCAAGCTAGAATAATTAGCCTGAATGCTTACCGGACCCAATACGAAATCATAGGATGCTCTCAAGGCTCCTCCCCACAAATCATCACCGATGAGAATATGGGAAAACTTGCGGGCTTCCTTGCCATACTCTCCCAAAGCGGTAAGATAGAACTTTCCTTTCACCCGATAGCGGAAACCGAGCTGACCAGTCACCACATTACGCTCCAGCAGATGGACATGCTGCGCACTCTCCCATGCCACTTGCCAAGGCAGATAGTAACCGTCAGCTACTCCACCTGCATAATTCTGATAAATGGCAGGTACGGAACTGCCAAACAAGAAGCGGCTCTTGAGCTTAGAAAGCAGATAGAATCTGGAATTGAGACGTACGGCACATTCTCCTTGAAAAGCAGCTTCACCGAAAGGATTACCATCAGCATAATGTATTCCGTCATCCGTATGCAGAATGCCCTGAACCTGAATGCGGCTGCCACGGGTCGGGAAATAACGGCGGTCGTAAGTATCCATCACAACAGCTGCAAAGTAGTTCAGAAAATGGTCTGACGAACGTGACTGGATGCTTCCGTCGCGTTCGAACATATCAGAATGATAATGATAATAATCAAACTGCACTCCCGATTTCAATCTGAAATTACCGATATCGCGGGTATAGAATCCAGCGAAAGAATGCGAAAGAAACTCCAGGGCATCCAGCTTATGCTTATCCGCATAAAGGTCGAAATCATAATGAGCCATACGATAGGAAATGCCAATTTTCGCTCCAAAAAGGTTGCCATAGGCATATTTCATTTCCAGATAGGGATTACGGGAAATGCGTCCTGTAAAGGCATAGTGATGACGGGTAGAAAACTGCTGGTTGTTGGATATCTGAGCAATGACGCTCGCCAAATCCTGCGTATCAAAACGTGCACCTACACTGATTCTTCTCGATTCGTTGGGTTCCAGCATGAATACCAGATCATAAGGTTCCTCGTTAGACTGTCTGTATTCTACACGCGAAAAGATATTCAGTCCCCTGAGCATAGCAAGTGTGCCATCTATCTCCTCAGGACTGACTTCCGAATTCTCCCGTAAAGCAATTTTCTTTCTAATCCACTTTTCCTCCTCTCCGCTGATGCCTTCTATCCGGATGCTTCCTATATGATAAGCTTCCGTCTGAGAAGGTTTCGGCTGTTTGAGGCGTTTATCCTGTAATGTATCATCAGAGGCTACAGAATCACAAGCATCAGCATAGATATACTTTCTCAGAGCCATCAGCTCATCCCATTTCTGGCGGGCAGCCTGTTCTCCCCGCTGTATCATCGTATCAATGGCTTCAGATTGGAAACTGGCTGCCGAATAACCTTTCAGAGAAGGATTGATATAAAGATCGGCTTCAGCCATATTCTTCCGGTATTTGTTCTGCCCCATCATACTTATGAGCTGTTCAACAACAGAAGAAGCCGATTTCAGTTCTTCCTTCTTCTTCCAACCGGTACTCAAATCTACACAGATAATCACATCCGCTCCCATTTCCTTTGCCACATCAACCGGCAGATTGTTCAAGGCGCCACCATCCACCAGCATCTTCCCTTTCCATTCTACCGGAGCAAACACGCCCGGTATCGACATGCTGGCACGCATCGCCAATGGCAACGAGCCCGATGAAAACACGACCTCCTTGCCTTCTACCAGATCTACCGCCACGCAACGGTAAGGAATAGGTAGGTTGGAGAAATCATCCACCTGATGATACCCCACGGTAAGTTTAGAGAAAAGGTTAAAGATATTCTGCCCCTTCACATAACCGGTTGGTAACGAGACCTTTCTCTCTTTGGAAAGAGGAATATGAACGATATATTTCTCTCTTTCTTCTTTAGAAAGAAAAGTCTCCGATTCACGTTTCACCTGATCGCTCAAAAGGAAAAGCCAGTTCTGGTTACGGTAGAGGCTATCAATATCCGCAGCATCGTAGCCGATGGCATAGAGTCCACCCACGATGGCACCGATACTGGTTCCGGCAATATAATCTACAGGAATATCAGCCTCTTCCAGCACCTTGAGCACACCTACTTCAGCCGCACCCTTGGCACCACCTCCACCCAACACCAGCCCTACCTTTTTGCGTGGCTGCTGGGCTTGCAGAGGAGTATGTGCAAAGAAGCAGCAGAATAAAACCAAAAAACATAATATCTTATCTCGATGTACCATCATATTGCTCCTTTTTAAAATGAATAACTGACACGGCAAATACTCTTCACTCTTCACCAACCCCTCCGGAATACCGATAAACAGGGCGGTTATCGGAGGTGAAGAGTTCTCTGAAGCTCTTCACCAACTCTTCACCACTCTTCACCAAATACTTTTTCAAGAATCCGACAGAAAAGAGAAGAATGATATTTCTTTTCCTCCATATTTCTTTCGCTTTTTAAAGATATATAAAATCACTTGTATTTTGAGACAGAGAACCTTTTTGGATTCTGCCTCATATCCCAAATGTCAACAATATGCACCACATCCAAGGATTCATCATAATAATAAACCAACTTGAAATTACGCATAAAATTAGCCCCCCGAAGCAAATAACTAAACTTTGGAGCACCAAGAAAAGGAGGCTTACCTTCAGGATATTTTCTCAGGAAGTTCTGGATTTTCATCAGTTCCTCTTTCCATCTTCGAGCTGTTTTCTTACCAAAATTCTCATAAGCATCGATAATATACTGGCGTTCCTTTTCTTCATACAGTTTGTGAACAACTATTTCAGCCATGGGAATTCCTCATATAAACGTTCATTAAAGGCATCAACAGATTCCCATTTAGAAGGATCATCCTTAATGGTTTCACAATAATCGATACTATCCAAAAGACCCTCATAGCTAAAATGATTTTTAAGAACAGGAATTTCATCTTTCTGCTCTATTCCAGAATCAATCACGTGATGAGATACAGACTCTGATGCAACAGATGCATAAACAGGAGATGGCTCACAAACCTTATCCCCTGCTACCTTAGATTCATCGATATGATATTTCTTTTCCTCCATATTTCTTTCGCTTTTAAAGTTCCACGTTACTTATTGGTGCAAAAATACGAAGAAAGATTGGAACTCGCAAGAAAAACTTATAGAAAATGGCAGAGAACGCTGAAATTTAAAGGATTATGCGGATAAAATCCCCACGTAAAGAACAAGAAAGCCAGCCTTCTCATGCGAAAAGGCTGGCTTTTTTTATCATCTAGATTCATTCACTATAAAGTTCTTCCCTGGAAATCGTGGTGCTCCACAAGCCCACTTTCTCATCCTCCTTATGACGGTTGATGCCCGTATAGGTAAGACTGCTGTCCTCGTAGCGCTTGAACTTGAAGACGGCATCGTTCATCAACGCCTCATTAAATACTCCCAGGTTCACCAGCAACTCAAAATCCTTCTTGGTCAGACCCGTAACCTTGGCAAAAAGCCCCGGCTCCAACTGCATGATGACATCCCGAAGACTGCGCTCACGATAATCCGTAAGATACATAAAGATAGGAATACGAGTGGCAAACTTGATGAGTTTCTCCTGTATCATCTTGCGCTTGCTCTTTACTTCCTTCTCCTCTTCGCTTAATTCCTTCTTCTCCTTTTTCGAAAGACCATCATCCGAGTCTGAAGCCACTTTCTTAGTCTTTTTGATGTGGTCGGTCTTGGTAATGATGGTCTGAATGTCCTCATTCAAACTTCTGAATCCCTCAATGTTCATCAGAGCTTGCATCGCCTGCTCGTTATTCAGCAGCTTTTCCAACACACCATTGGTTACATTCACCAGCGTGGCACTCTCCCATCTTCTAGCCAGCAAGGTGGCAGAAGTATTGCTCGTTGCCATATCAAGCACCTCACCAGCATTCAATATCTTCATCGCTCCATCCTGATAGCAGATTACGGGCAAGAAATGAATCAGATCATCCACCTTCTGCTCCGGAGTCTTGTCGGCATCCACATTCAGCTGACTGCTATATTCCGACAACTTTCTCAAAGCCCTATTTGGCGAGAAATCGAAAACGTAACACTCCTGCTTCAAAATCTCCGTCTGGTTGGGATGCAACCCATCACGATTGGTAATGGTCCATGGCGACTGCACTCGGAAGGCAGCCTGGAAGTATGTTTCCGGACTCGACGTATCACGAAGCATAAAGATACCAGTCCATGGTTTCACGGTTACCCCCGTGGTCAGTTTACCACAACTCAAAGTGATGGATTTGCAATGCAGAGGATCTGGATTCTCCATCGCCCGCTCTACAGGCGCAAGGGCATCAAGTCCGATTCCAGCCTTGGTTCCAGCACAAACAATCACCTGATATTCATGATAGAAAGTATTCTGCGATTCTGCCAGCAGATTCCTCATAGCATAGCAGGAAGCCACGTTGGGAAGAAACCACAGCGTATGTGCCAGTACACCGTAAAGTCTTGAATCATAGAAAGGAAGAGGCGGTTTTCTGTTGTTTTGCTTCAAATGGTCGATAGATGCAGGCAGATAGTTGCCACGCAACAAGTCGAGCCATTTCTGCACATCATCATGAAAATGGAAGCATGCCTCCTCGCCTTCTCCATCTGCCAGGAAGAACGTATTGAGGTCGAATTCGTCAAACTCTCCATCATTCGCTACGGCGGCAATGGAAGGTGGCAACTGATAGGTCATCAGCACCATTCTCGGGAGCGAGGCATAGGGGTTCATCCTCTCGGGCAGCGATGTATCCTCCGCAGCATACCCCTGCAAGGGTAATGCCTGAGTTTGAGATGATAGGTGATAAGAAGATTGCGGATGAGAAATCTTAGGATGCGCATTCTCCCAATCCTCCTTGGCACGCTGCTCGTCAGAATAAGTCCAGTTGTAGATTTCATCCTCGATAAAGTCGCCCGAAGCAAGTGCACGGAATGGCGTGCCCGAAAGATAGAGATAATGACGAGCCGTGATTGGCATCATGTCCTCATCAAAATAATCAGGATTTTCTATCTCCTGACTCAGTTCCTTCTCCGATTCAACCATGGCTTTCTTCTGCATCTTGATGTCTTCCCTGGAGCCAATCAGTTCCTGCGCTTCCTCTCGCCATGCACCAAAATGATATTCATCCAGCACCACGCAATCCCAGTTGAAGGCTCGCGTCCATTCGTGTTTCGCCTTCATGCCTCCGCTCTTGCTCTTGCCCAGGAAATCCTGGAAGGAACCGAAGCAGACGAATGGCTTGTTGATGTCGATGTCCTCATCGGTTTGAGTCTTGGCATTGATGAATTGCCAACCCTCGAAATCCTGATGGCGCATCAGGTCTTCCTCCCAAGCTTGTGCCACGGCAGGCTTGAAGGTAAGCACCAGCAGTCGGCGCCACTTCATGCGAAGCGCCAACTGATAGGTAGTAAAAGTCTTGCCGAATCGCATCTTGCAATTCCAGAGGAAATGAGGAGTATGCTCATGGTCATGCTGGAAGCGATTGAAATATTCGGCAGTCTTGTTCACGGCTTCCTGCTGCTCAGGTCGCATCGGGAAAGTTTCGGTGCGGTCGTAGATGGTTTCGCTTCTGTCTCTCACGGCAAGCCATGCCTTCTTCACATCCTCCGGGGTGCAGCGGAACCATTCGCCAGCCACTTTCTGACAACCCATTCTGAGCAGCATGCGGTGCACCTCATGATCGGTGAAGACAGTACCATCCTGCCGCATCGCCGATTCTTCGAAGACGATGTTCACAGGGTCGCCGCTTGGCTTCAGTATCTGATATTGTTGATGAATTCGGGTAATCGTATCCTGGGTGGTATAGCCCACCTTGAGCAATCCATTCAAGTCGGGGTTATGCTTATCTCTGTAAGCATAGATTTTAGGCTGCGACTCCGATTTTTCGGGAAATAAATTCTGCGTCATAATCCATGATGTTATGTTGTTATATATAATAAGGTGGAAGCAGGAGAATGCTCTCCTGCTCCCTTACCCTACTCTGATCTTGTTTCAAGATTATTCCATCGGACGAATCATCGACTCGATGAAGGCGATTTCATCAGATGAGAGTTTGTACTTGCGATAGAGCATCTCGTCGGTCCAAGGATGAGAGAAGTCTTGGAGGGGGACGAGGTTAAACGTCCTTTTCGATACATCAGGCGAAACGATCATAACCTGACATAGGATTCTAAAAAACTTTGTCTTCACATAAGACATAAAGTTCTCTGCTTCCGCTCTGTCATCAAATACATCTATAACTATATAAGATTCCGTTACTACAGCGTTTGGCTCCACGATAAAAGTTTGTGACATGCGCAATACCTGTCCATTATCTTCCTCGGGCACAGATGTAGATCTAGAAGTAACAACTTTCCATTTGTCTATCGTTTCCTCATTTTTCAAGATTTCCTCTAGCTTCACATATCCATAACCACACTTTTCCTTTTTTGTGTATAGCTTAACCTCGCCTTTCTTGGTATAACCCGTAAAATTGGTTCTGAAGCCATAAGGCTTCTGCCGAAAGACTCTTGAAGCAACCTTATCCTCATTCTGCTGCATTATTTTACTAACGATATTTCTTACCCTTGAATCTCTGATAAAAAAGTCAAAACCAAACTCTAATTTCGGGCGTATCATCTCTATGTTTTTATCATTACCATGATTGATAATACAAACATCAGAGGAATTATAATGCGAATCCAACAAGAAATAGCAGATACCGCCACCATTGCGAATACCCGGAAAACAATCCTTTGCTCTTTGGAAATCATATATCAGCTTCAAATGAACATCTGTCAACATCGCTTCTCTGAAGGAATCCAACCCTCTTCCTCCACAATACCAGCGCGAAGGGATTATCATAATCAAATAAGCTGGAGATAGTTTCTTGGCTTGTTCTACAAACAAGTTATAAATAGGTGTAGCACTTGCATTATTGCCTCCATCATCCAGCTGATACGGTGGATTGCCGATAATTACATCGAATTTCATATTGTTGAATAGTTCTTTTGGATTGTCTGTATGAATAAACTGATAAGCATGGCTTTCCTTATCCTCGCCACGCTCGTACACTTCTCGGCTTGCGCCGCAATAGATACACTTGCCTGTAGATTCATTCCAGGTATGCGGAATCTCGTGGAAGGCAATGTTGCCGGCAGCCTCATCAAAGCGGCTGATGCTATACTCGCTGCTGGCATCCTTGCTGCAATAGAGCGAACGGCGGCTCACCAGAGAAGTAAGCTCCGTTATCGCCATGCCATAAACCTGATGATGAAGGATATGGTCAAGGCGCTCCTGCATATCAGGAATCTCTTCAGAGAGACCATCCAGCAGACGCTTGGTTATCTCACGAAGAAACACACCGCTCTTACAAAAAGGGTCGAGAAACTTAACTTTACTATCGCTCCAAATTTCCCTTGGCAAAAGATCGAGCATACGGTTGGCTATCTCAGGAGGCGTGAATACCTCATCGTTGCTCAGATTGGCCAGGCAACTGAGCACATCGGGATTATAATTGATCATGGTCAGGAAGATTAAGATAATGGGTCAACGGATATTCCTTGATAGGCTCATGCACGAAGGTTGGCTCGCCCGTATCGGCAAAGAGCAACCCCTCCTCCTCCGGTTTCGGCTTGTCATACTCCACGTTTTTGAGCAAATCATCAAGACGGAAGTCACGACGCTTCACTTTGCCACCGCCCACGAAGCCCCACTCCGAGAAGACGATAGGTTTCCCAGAAGACGTTTCCATGGTGAGGGCATCACCACAAAGAATGTTTTTGGCATAAAGAAACTGAATGCAACGCTCATAAGGGGCACTGCATTCCTGATGAAACACACGTTGATAGCGCTCCATGAAATCATCATAGAGCCTCTTCTGACAGGCAGCCACATTGTCGGGCAGCAGCTCCACGCCGTACACCGAACTGATGGCGAGGGCAGCATACAGTTCGTAGTCGTATCGGCTCTTACCATACTGGCACTCCACCACCTCGAGTTTACGGCGCTGAATTTCGATGAGGAAATTGCCGTTGCCGCAAGCCGGTTCCAGGAATCGGGAGTCGATACGCTCCGTCTCTTCCTTCACCAGGTCGAGCATAGCATTCACCTCACGCTTGGCGGTATAAACTTCTCCATGCTCCGCCACTCGCTCACGCGAAACCACCTGTCTCTCATTATCAGAATCTTGATTATTTATCATGTTTTGGTCGGACATTTAAAAATCAATAACACATGAAAGACTTGCTTTTCAAAGACTTATCGTATGAAGTCTTATCTAAATATTGTGGAAAGAAAAAGGCGCACCCACATCCTATTCATTCCTAAACTCGGGGTTGTCCGACCAAAGATTTACCCATGCAACGAAACGAAAGGAAGGGGTACGCCTATAGCTAGGCGCATCCTCATCCTCAGAAGTTCGTTGCTATTGTCTGGTCGGACTATTTGAGTTTAGAACTTCATCGAACTAGATACGAAATCTATTTCATCCACAAAGACAGATGTCATCGCCCTAGGGCGAATCCATCCAAATGCAAAGTAAATGCAAACGAGCGCAATGAAAGCTTGCTTTCAAATTGCCGAGTGCAACTTTGCTTCTGCAAAGATACTGCAAAAATCAAAGATAACAAAATGATTCGCCACCTTTTTTATATTATCCCCCATTTTTTCTTGCGAAATCAAAATATTCTTCTCAAAATCTTTGGAGTATCAATAATTATCTGTATCTTTGCAGAGTGAAATGTTTAAAAATTACAATTATGGCAACACAAGTATTACAATTCAATCAGGCCCAACAGGCTGTGCTCAATGTTATCTCTTGTTTGCAGTCGGAACAAGACCTGATAGACTTGAAACGAACATTAGTAAAGTTCATGAATGATCGCTTGCAGCGAGAAATGGATAAGCTTTGGGAATCTGGCGAAATGAGCAATGAAAAGTTGCAGAAAATGCAGTCAGAACATTTGCGAACAGCTTATAAATAAACTGACTATGCAGAGAAATATCGTCTTAGATACCAACTGTCTCTTGCAGATAATTGCTAGGAAAAGCAAGAATTATTTCTTATGGGAAGGATTCTTGAATGGTGACTATTGTCTTTGCTATACAACTGAAATTCTAGAAGAATACGAAGAAATACTTTGTTTAAAAACGAATCGATTAATAGCAACTATGGTATTGGAGATTATAACTCAAGCTCCGAATACCCAAAGAGTTGATGCTCATTATCATTGGAATCTTATCACACAGGATCCCGATGATAATAAGTTTGTGGATTGTGCAGTCTTTGCCAATGCCGATTTCATTGTATCTGATGATAAACATTTCAAAGAATTAGAAAATATCGATTTTCCAAGAGTACTTGTAGTTCGATTAGAAGAGTTTGCCAAATTATACCGAAATCTTGGTGCCAATTAATTAAAACTCTTTTCATCATTGACACATATTTCGAGAGATAATATTAAAATGAGCAAAAGCAAACACGGAAATACTCTTCACTCTTCACCTTACCCCTGGAAACACCGATAAACAGGGCGGTTGACGGGGGTGAAGAGCTCTCGGCAGCTCTTCACCCACTCTTCACCACTCTTCACCTGAATACCTTTTCAAGAATCTGACTGAAAAAAACATTGGGCTACCTTCATCATAAATAAAACACCCCGCAGTTTTACGAATTGTCAAGAATACTGCAAAAATCAGAGATAACAAAAAGATTCGCCATTTTTTTATATTATCCCCCATTTTTTCTTGCGAAACCAAAATATTTATCGTATCTTTGCAGAAAGAATTTGTAGTAAGGCGAATAGCTCGCAAAAAGCTATCCTGAAAACATAGGAGATTTGATTATGACAGAAATGAACGATAGAAGATTGCCGGTAGGCATCCAGTCTTTTGCTAAAATAAGAAGAGAAGGATACCTATATGTTGACAAGACTGATATGGTATGGAGACTTGCTCATAGCAACAAGACTTATCATTACCTAAGCCGCCCACGCCGCTTCGGTAAGTCCATTCTCGTGGATACACTCCAGGCTTACTTCGAGGGGGAAAAGGAACTCTTCGAAGGATTGAAGGTGATGGAGTTGGAGAAAGAATGGACCTGCTATCCCGTCATTCGACTCGACATGAGTTGCGGAGGTGCAACACCCGAAGAACTCAACTCCTATCTCGACGACGCCTTCTATAAACTCGAACAGAAGTATGAAGTAGCGGTGCGCCCAGAGGTTTCCCTTGCTGTCCGTTTCCAGAACATCATCGAAACGGCATTTCACAAGACAGGCAAACAGGTAGTTATTCTCATCGATGAATATGATTCACCTTTGCAGCATTCTTGGAAGACTCCAGAGCATGATGCCTGCACAGCCATCTACAAGTCCGTGTTTGCCATCTTGAAAAAAGAGGACGAGCACGAGCGCTTCGTCTTCATCACGGGCATCACCAAGTTCACTCAAATCTCCCTCTTCTCCGTGCTCAACAACCTGAGCAACATCAGCTTTGATGCACCATACACTACCATCTGCGGTATTTCAAAGCAGGAAGCTGCCGAAAACTTCATACCTGAGATTGAGGCAATGGGAGAAGAAAATGGATGGACTCCAGAGGAGACTCTGAAGCAGCTCACGGCTTATTACGACGGATATCATTTCTGCCACAGAAACATGGTAGATATTTTCAATCCATTCAGCCTCATCAACGCCCTAGCGGATAGGGAATTAAGAAATTACTGGGCTTCATCAGGTGCCACTTCCCTATTGCCAAAGTTCGTGGATAATATGGAGATGAAGATGGAATACTTTGACCATTGCTTCATCGAGGGCGATACCCTGGAGACATCGGATGTGGTGAATGGCGGAGCCGAGCTCTTCCTTTACCAGTCGGGGTATCTCACTATCAAGGGGTACGACGATGGCGTTTACATCCTGGGCTTCCCTAACTTTGAGGTTCGCAAGGCATTATACCGGGTAGTGGTTCCTGCCTTGACCATGAAGTCAAATTCGGAAGTGGTTTCTGCGCAGAGCTTCCTCAGAAAAATGATGCAGGACGGCAATGCCGCTGAAGCCAAGAAGGCATTAAAGGCTCTTATCGCCGATGTTCCATACAGCAACAAGAAAATGGCGAGCATGGATATGGAGGAGCGTTACCGGCTGATAATGAGCACGATATTCAGAGCCTTGGGCTTTAGGGTGGAAGTAGAGAGAATGCTGGCTACTGGCAGGATAGACATGATAGTGGAGGTTCCATCCTACATCTACGTCATGGAGCTGAAACTATCTAACAATGGCGGCATTTCTGCTGCTGAGAGCCAGATAAAGGAAAAGAGATACACCGAGCCCTTCAAAGCCGATAAACGCAAAATCATCGCCCTGGCAGTGGAACTCGATGAAACAGGCAAAGGATTGATAGATTGGAAAGAAGTGGATGAGTCTTTGTAATCAAGATAAAACTCTTCACCCTACCCCGAATAAACAGGGAAGTTGGCTAGGGTGAAGAGTGGTGAAGAGCGGGTGAAGAGTTGCTGATGACTCTTCACCTCCCGGAATACCGATAAACACAGGGGATTTGGGAGGAAAGGTGAAGAGTGAAGAGATTTTTGCAGAATGCTAAACATAAATCATATTGATAGGATTGGGAAATCTGGTTTCCCCGTCTGAGATGACTGTCTTATAGGAACAGCCTACTGTTCCCTATTCCGCTAGTAGGCTGTTCGCCCCAAACAGCCTACTGGCCATACGCAAACAGCACACTTATCTTTCGGAGATAAATATCAGAACATCGGAAATTTATCTGCCAAAAACAGCCATATCAAAACAAAAACGAAATGAAACTTCCCTGAAATTTGGAGGGTTAAAAAAAATATATTACCTTTGCACCCGCAAAAAAATAAGATTATGAACGGATTGTATACTATATTATTATTGGTGCTGAGCAACATCTTCATGACGCTGGCTTGGTACGGACACCTCAAGTTGCAACAAACGGGCGTGAGCAGCAACTGGCCTCTTATCGGTGTCATCGCCTTCAGTTGGGCCATTGCCTTCTTCGAATATTGCTGTCAGGTACCAGCCAACCGAATCGGTTTCGTGGATAATGGCGGACCGTTTAATCTGGTCCAGCTCAAGGTGATACAGGAATGCGTATCGCTTATCGTCTTCGCCATCATCGCCAATATCCTCTTTCAGGGACAGGGATTGCACTGGAATCATTTCGCAGCCTTCTGCTGCCTGATTGCAGCCGTTTATTTCGTATTCATGAAATAGCCGGATAAGGAGTTAACTCAATATAACTCCTTATCCGGCTACCTTTTTAGTTTTACTCCTGCCCTACACCAGCTTATAGATTTCGCTCGGCGTCTTGCGCTTCAATACTTCCAGCTGGAAGTCCTTGCCGGCTATGATGCCTTTGCTGCGCAAAATCTGCTCCACTGTTTTGCGTGCCAGCTCAGGATGGTTGTTCTCCTCGCTGAGATGACAGAGCCAGACGTGATGAAGCTCCGGTGTAGCATAATTGGCAAGCGCCTCGCCACAATCGTCGTTGCTCAGATGACCGTTATCACCCAGAATGCGCTCCTTCAGATACTGGGGATAATGACCCTGCTGGAGCATCTCTACACTATGGTTCGCCTCGAGCACAAGATAGTTGGCACGCCCGATAAAGTCGTGCATCTCTTCGGTAATATGGCCCACATCGGTGATGAGGCAGAAGTTCACACCTCCGCACTCCACGAAATAGCCAACATTGTCGGTACTGTCGTGGGGTACGCCGAACGGAGTAATCTTAAACTCGCCCAGTGTGAAAGTTACGTTCTTCTCTATCACATGAGCATGGTTAGGCTCTATCTTCTTTCGAACACAATAGTTGCGCTCGATGCCTTGATGTACTTTACGGGTCGTATATACCGGTAGATGATAGTCAGTACTCAGACTCCCCACCGACTTTACATGGTCGGCGTGGTCATGGGTGATGAGGACGTGATGCACATCCTCGAAGCGAAGTCCATAGTTATGGAAATGCTTCTTTAATAATCTTATTCCTACTCCTACATCTATCAGTATCGAATCCGTATCAGTGTAAAGATAATAGCAATTGCCACTACTTCCACTGCCAAAGGATATAAATTTCAGCATTTTAATTGTTATTTTCCATGCAAAGTTAGCAAAAAAGATTCTTATTACAAAGTTTTTTACTATCTTTGTGCCGAAATATCGCAAAAAAATAGAATTTTTAAGATTTGAGAATCATGATAAAGAAGTCGATGATAGGTTTATGCATAGCTGTGGCATGCATGACCGCAAGTATATTCAGCCTTTCGGGATGTGAACCTCACGAAGGCAGCGAGGACCAGCTGAAGGCTGATGTTGATTCGTTTGCCAACTATTATTTCAACTGGCATTTCCCGAAAGCCGTGAAGTATTGCACCCAGGAATCGGAGCGCTGGCTGCGCTATGCTGCAAGTAATGTGAACGAGACCGACGTGGAACTGCTACGCCAGAAACCGGAGGATGCCAGCATCGAGATTACGGATATTGATTTCGGTGACGATGAAACAAGTGCCACCGTTACCCTTACGGTTCATAATTTTCTGCAGATGGACAGCATCGGGCAGGATCCGCAGCTCATAGAACAGGCCGATTTCCAACTGCCGATGTGTATGGAAAAGGGCCTTTGGAAGATTAAGTTGGAAAAATTGCCTTGAAAAAAGCAAGGAGTTTCTGAGGGGCATCATAATCAAAAAAGATGCCCTACAGAAACTCCTGGCTATAAACTATTAGCTATAAACTATCAACTATTAACTATAAACTATTAGCTGCATTTAGAACGGCAGACCTACTGCGAAATGGAAGGCGAAATCGCGGTCTAGTTTCGGGTGGATAATCGCCCAATGCTCTTCCTTCGTTCCGTAGGCTGGATTGATTGCCTTCATACCCATATCCAGACGGAGGATGAAGTAATCGAAATTCAACCTGAGACCTAAGCCGTAGGCTACAGCTATCTGTTTGTAGAATTCATCTATCTTGAACTGGCCGCCAGGCTGATCCTCATAATTGCGAAGTGTCCAGATATTACCGGCATCGATAAACGCTGCACCCTCAAACTTCCAGAAGAGCGAAGTGCGGTATTCTGCATTCAAGTCGAGCTTCACATCACCCGTCTGGTTGATGAAATCTATTCTGCCGTCAGTTCCTTTAAACTTGCCCGGACCTAATTCTCTTACGCCCCAACCTCTTACCGAGTTGGCACCACCCGAGAAATAACGCTTTTCGAAAGGTAGCACCGTACTGTTGCCGTAAGGATAAGCCACACCGATGCCCGCATGCAGCGCCAGAGCATTGCGCTTATCAAACTGCATCAGATGGGTATAATCTACATCAAACTTGGCATACTGGGCATAAGCTATATTAAATAATGTACGCTGCCCCTGGCTGTTCACCTTGAAACCGAATGTCTTGGAAACACCACTCAGCAGATTGCCCGAACTCTCTACATTCACTCGCACAGCATCTACCCCATCGCTATAACTCAAACCGAAACCCATCTTCATGATAAACAGGTCTTCGTAATTGTAGCGGAGTATGGCATTTCTGTTTTCTGCATTATCGAGATAGTCTCTCTTGAAAGTCTCGGATATCCATGGCATATACACATAGTTGAGATCGAGCAGGTCGAAACGCCAAGCCAGGTGATGACGCGGTTCTGTCCAGCGATAACGCCAGGCAGTAGAGAATACGCGGCGATGAAACTCCGGACGGTTCTGAAGATTCCAACTTGCCGACAACTCGCTGTTTGCCGTCTGTCTTCTTCTGAAATTTCTTGAAAGGAAAGGCGCCAAGAAACGAGGGAAAACCAGTTTGCCTTCAACCGAATATTCAGTATAGTTCTGGTCCTGATACCCCTCCAGACCGGTAATGGCCTCGTAGGCTCCACGAAGTTCGATGCTCAGCTGCTCACTACCTCTGAAGAGATTTCGGTTGGTATAAGTGAGCGATGCAGCAGCTCCCAAGTCGCCCGCCGTATTGGTTCCCTCCGGCTGGAAGGCGATGGTAGAAGGCTTGTTGGTACTGATCTGGATATTGCAATCCATCTGCCGGCTGATGCTGTCCCTCTCCATTCCGTTCTCCGTAACCTGATTGCTGTCAGGAACTTCAGAGAAACTGATGTTGGTATACTTCACCGCCTGCAGACGGGCAAAGTTATTATAGGTGCGCTGCAAGGCAGCGGCGCTGTAGGGGCGGCCTTCTCTGAGGGCAGTGGCATTGAGCAAAACCTGATGGCGCAGATGGATTCGGTCGCTGTCATTACTCAGATAGTTGATGTTCCTGATTTCATATCGGGGATGATCAACCTCAGGAGCATTACTGTTTGCCTTATACTTCATCAGGTGGAGCGTCAGGGCGATATCCTTCTGTCCCGCAATCGTATCGGCAGAAAACTGGATAAAATCTTTATGAAAGCGGAAATAGCCATCATTGGTCAGAAGGCTGGAGATACGCCTGCGCTCATTATCCAATGTTTCTACCGTAAATCTCATACCCGGCTTAATCTGCTGATTATCGGGATTATCGAGATGCAGAAGTTGCTGGATATGTTCATCTTCCACTTCATATTTCACCTTACCTATCATAAAAGGTTCTCCGGGATGCAACAGATAGGTAGCATCCAGTTTCTTTCCTTTCTTGGTGGTATAGAGCGACACCCCGGCATGCATGAAACCCTGGTTCTGCATGGCGGTAAGCAGATCCTGACAGGAGAGCCGCGCCTGCAAAGTATCGTAGATGACAGGCTTCTTGCTGAAAGGATTCTTGAAGAGCGAGAAGAGTTTCGGTTTCTCTTTCTGGCGCACATACTGCTTGAGCGCCCCGGCATTATACCCTGCCGAGTCGCTCTTCACTTCCACCTTATTTAATATATACTCCCCTTCCGGCACCATTTTGCTTGAAGAACAAGATGCTATGAGCAGCGGCAAGGCAAGTAATGAAATCGTTTCTTTTTTCAAAATATCTATCGTTTTTGATATGCAAAGATAATGCAAAACAAATTAAATACAAAATATTTAGCACTTTTTATTTTGAAATGTCTATATTTTATGTTACCTTTGCACACATATAGACAAAAAATAAATGATTAGCAAGAATAAAATAAAGTACATACGTTCGCTCGAACTGAAGAAGAACAGAAATAAAGAAGGAAAGTTCGTGGCAGAAGGTTTCAAGGTGGTAGACGATCTGCTCGCTCTGCAACCTGCCGACCTGATTGTGGCTACCGGCGAATGGCTCCGGGGCAAACACTTCGGGGCTGAAACCGAAGTGATAGAGGTTACTGATGAAGAACTGAAGAAGGTGAGTTTCCTGCAACATCCGCAACAGGTGCTTGCCGTATTCAAACAGGCAACATCAGGAGATTACTCTATTAATACCAGCGAACTGAGTCTGGCGCTCGACGGCGTTCAGGACCCGGGCAATCTGGGCACCATCATCCGCATCGCCGACTGGTTTGGCATCACCCATATCTACTGCAGTCAGGATACTGCCGACGTATACAATCCGAAGGTGGTTCAGGCTACGATGGGCAGCATAGCAAGAGTGAAGGTAGAATATGGCGACCTGCTGGGACTGGTAGAATCACTTCCAGCCGACGTTCCGGTTTACGGCACCCTGCTCGATGGCGACAATATCTATCAGCAAAAGCTCGAAAACCGTGGACTTATCGTGATGGGAAACGAAGGAAAAGGTATTTCGCCTGCTCTGGCAAAGAAGGTGAACCACAAGCTGCTCATCCCAAACTTTCCGGAAGGTAGAGCTACAGCCGACAGTCTGAATGTGGCTATCGCTACCGCCATTACCTGCTCAGAATTCAGAAGAAACTTTTAAAGGTAAAAGGGTAAAAAAGTAAAAAGGTAAAAAAACTTTCAAAGGTAAAAAAGTAAAAGGGTAAAAAAATACAAAAGCGATAATTAGAAATTAAAACAAGATAGTTATGGAAGTAAATGAATTATTTAAGCACCGAAGTATAACTTCCTGCATGAGAGCATCATACGATACCATAACAAGTGACTTCAGATCACTCGTAAAACAGACATGGACTACCCATGTTCCATTTGCAGTATTGCTGGCTATCGTACTCTATTTCCTCCTCCCCAACAAACCGCTTCACGATTGGGGAGCCGTAAATCCTATGGCTTCGTTCATTCTGCAAACCATCATTTACGGAGCCACTATCGTAATGGCTATCGTATCATTCTGGCATCTTCTGCCAAGAAAGCAACTGTATCCTAAAGGCGAAAAGCGCAAGATAGGCAAATCCCTCCTCCGCATTCTCCGCCACTTCGGTGGTTTCTTTCTGACCAGTTTTCTCGGCATGATTATCGTAGGCATCGCTACCTTTATCGCAGCCCTGCCTTCCATCATCCTCATCATCGCACAGTTCTATTCACAGCTCGGTGCACTTGATGGCGACCCGCTCGGTGTGCCGGGGTATTTCACCCCACTCCTCTTCCTGGTGTTCACCATCACCTTCCTGCTCATCATCTATGCCCTGAGCTGGCTTGGCATTTCGCTTGCCTATCAATTCGGCTCTTACAAGGTGCAAGACGAAGAGAAGAAGAGAATGAAGGAAAGCCAGAAAATGGCAACTACAGAGATAGAAAAATATTAATCGTATTAACATAATATATAAGAGACATGAAACAGACAAGATTACTCTTCATCGACCGCGATGGAACTCTGATTCAGGAACCAGAGGACGAACAGATTGACAGCTTCGAGAAGCTGGTATTCACCAAGGGCGTGTTCCGCAATCTCGCCTTCATTGCCCAGCACACCGACTACGAGCTGGTGATGGTGAGCAACCAGGACGGACTGGGTACCGACTCCTTTCCGGAAGATACCTTCTGGCCAGTCCACAACTTCATCATCCAGACCCTGGAGAGCGAAGGCATCCACTTTGCCAAGCAGCACATCGACCGCCACTTCCCTGAAGATAACTCACCAATGAGAAAGCCGGGCACAGGCATGCTGACCGAATACATTGATAACCCTGCCTACGATATGGCAAACAGTTATGTAATCGGCGACCGTGAAACCGATGCCCAGCTTGCAGAAAACCTGGGTTGCAAGAGTCTGATTCTCGGAAAAGACGGCATGGACTGGGATAAGATTGCCGAGATTCTCTTTGCCGGCGACCGCATCGCAGAGGTGAAGCGCACCACCAAGGAAACGGATATCTACATCAAGGTAAATCTCGATGGTTCAGGAAAATGCGACATTTCTACCGGTCTTGGTTTCTTCGACCACATGCTGGAGCAGATAGGCAAGCACGGCATGATGGACCTCACCATCCATACCAAGGGCGACCTCTATGTGGATGAGCATCATACCATTGAGGATACGGGTATTGCACTGGGCGAATGCCTGCTGCAGGCTTTAGGTGATAAGCGCGGAATAGAAAGATACGGCTATAGTCTGCCGATGGACGACTGTCTCTGTCAGGTAGCATTGGATTTCGGCGGCCGTCCATGGCTGATTTGGGATGCCGAGTTCCATAGAGAGAAGGTGGGTGAAATGCCAACCGAGATGTTCAAGCATTTCTTCAAGAGTCTGAGTGATGCGGCAAAGATGAACCTCAACATCAAGGCTGAGGGCGAGAACGAGCATCACAAGATAGAAGGCATCTTCAAGGCACTTGCCCGTTCGCTGAAAATGGCGGTAAAGAGAGACATCTACCACTTCGAGCTTCCTAGTTCTAAGGGAATGCTGTAATAAAACGAAAAATTGTTATTAGCAGCACGCCCTGTTATTAGCAGCACGCCCTGAAAGGGCAGAAGCTCCTAGCCCAGGGTAACACCCTGGGTATATAATGGGATAAAGAAGTCGCCCTGTAAGGGCAAAAGCTTTGTATTTGAGAAGCTTTTGCCCTTACAGGGCGTCTTTCTTGCTTATGCGTAACCCAGGGTGTTACCCTGGGCTAGGAGCTTCTGCCCTTTCAGGGCGTATGGGATGTGGCTTATGACACACCCTCGCCTATTACATCCAAAAACAAGTTTTATCCTGACTAAAATTTTGTCATGAACTCCACAACAATCTTATCTTTTTCTGAAACTTTAGCTATACCACCTTTACGATAGAAATATTTCTCGTAGTTGATACGGATATCAGAGATGAATGGCTTGGCAAGACTCAGGGTTACACCGCCCGTAACACGATGGCGCTTGTAATCATTGATCTTCAATGCACCCAGTTCCGTATCAGAACCGCCATATCTTGTACCATCACTGTGGTCGCTCATGAAATCATATCTTGCCAAAGGAGAAACCTTTCTGATGAGACTCTTAGGATTAGCCACCGGAATATCATAGCAAACGAAACCATCGAATGCATGAACATCGTGGAAGGCATCCTTGCTGTAATGCTTGTAAAGATACTCAGCCTCAGCAATGAAACCACCCTTGTGGAAGGTGATACCGCCATCATACATTGTTACCGTAACATCAGATGGCTTGATCTTCTGGGTACTCAACACCAGGTTGACATTCGGGAAGAGGAACTGAGCCTTGGCTGAATAGTTAACACCCTTGGTCCAGTAATCCTTCTGGTTGGTCAAGCCCGAACCGTTGAAGATACCGGCATTCACCACGATAGGGAAACCTACATTCCAGGTGTATCCGATTTCGGCACCCACGTCGCGCACGTTGCCCACCTGCTTGGCGATGAACGAGCGGTTGGCGAAGTACTGCTGATGAGGAGAACGGTGAGCATCAATAGTGAATGGCACGCGCTCCTGACCGATGGTAAGCTGCAGGGTCTTCCAAGGTTTGATGCGGGTATAGGCATCGAGCATCTTGATCTTACCCTCATCACAGAGATCAATCTCAGCCTTATAACTAACCTCCTTTGTTACATTTCCTGCTACATTGATACGGGCCGTACGCACCTCAAATCGTCCCTCCCCTTCTTCGGTTTGGTATTCATACTTAGAACGGATGGTTCCACCTATCTTCATCGTCTTTACGAATTCAGGCGCATCGTTTCCAAGAGAACTCTTTTCTGAGTTCTGGGCATTCATTCCCATCGACACTATAGACAGTGCTATCAACAGATACGTTTTCTTCTTCATTTTTACCTTATTATATATATATACCTTAATTGATTGTTTCCAACAAGAAAGCAATCCCGTTATGAATCGAAATCCTACAAGATGCCATTCTATTTCTTTTCGGCTGCAAAGATAAGGATAAAATGTTTCTTTCACAAAACATAAGTGTTACAAATGTGTTACATTGCCTGTTTACAAAGCGTGTAATATGATTGTAATGCCCGTAATACCGATGTAACATCATCGTCATAAACATGTAACCATCTTTTCGCTCTAGTTTAAAAATATCGCCGTACCTTTGCAACCGAAAAGAAATATAATTAACATATATGATTCTATGAAGGAAAATAAAAAAGCGATTTTGGAGATTCTTAAGAAGAAGTCCAAAAAAGACGGCAAGTTTGAAAACTTGGTTCTCAACCTCGCCTTACAGAAGATTGACAGCGATAACTTTGAGTTTGACGGCGGGGCAGTATATACCGCCGACAAGAAGCGCTTGGTTTACTACATGAACCATGATGCCAGTTTTACGATTCCTGAGGGAGTAGAGATTATCGGAGAGATGGCATTCCGTGGAAAGAAACAACTGGCTCATGTCATCATCCCTAGTACGGTGAAAGAGATTGAACATGATGCATTCTATGATTGTGATGAATTGGATAACATTTATGTACCTGCCAGCGTGAAAGCTATCAAAGCATATGCTTTCGCTGAATGCGACAAACTGAAGAAGATTACTTTCGCTGGAACTCCAGACAAGTTGAGCCGTCATATTTTCGATGACTGCGACCTGTTGCACGACATCATGGTTCCAGCAGGCAGCAGCAAGTTCTTCCGTAAAGAGCTTCACTTTATCGACGGAGATACTGATTTCCTCGTTCTGGAAGTACCAGGCAAAGACTCTAAAGAATCTTCTAAGAACAAGAAGGACGAGAAAGTTTCTGAAAAGAAAGCTAACGCAGAGAAGAAAGAAAAGACTTCTGAAAAGAAAGCTAACTTAGAGAAGAAGAAAACTGCTCCAGAAAAGAAGGCTGTAGAGGAAAAGGCTGAAAAGAAAGAAGCCTCTGTAAAGAAGGAAAACAATGCCAAGAAAGAGCCTGCGAAAACAAAGTAACTTAATAATTAGCAAATAGTTATGACCAAAGAAGAATTACTTAAAAAAGCATACGTAGAACGCGATATCAGTTGGATGTACTTCAATCACCGCATTCTGCAGGAAGCAGAGAAAGAGTATGTGCCATTGTTGGAGCGTCTCTCTTTCCTCGGTATTTACTCCAACAACCTCGACGAGTTCTTCCGTGTCCGCGTGGCATCACTCAACCGCATGCTCGACCAGAAGCTCGACAAGGATACCGAACAGCAGATTAAGAAATCACTTAAAACAATTAATAAGCTCAATGAATCTTATTCGAAAGAATACACTGAAGCGGTGGATACGGTTTTCCGAGAACTTGAAGTACACAAGGTTCGCCTGCTCACCGAAGACCAGCTCAACGACGAGCAGAAGGATTTCCTCACGCAGTTCTTCTACGACAAGCTCAATGGTTCTGTCAACCCTATCTGGCTCAACGAGATAGACGACCTCTCTACCCTGGAGGACAACCGCATTTACCTTGCCGTAGAAAAGGCTGAGGATGACAAGAAGAAGAAATATGCCGTAGTAAAGGTACCGGATAGAGTCTATGGACGCTGGGTAAAGGTGCCGGCAAGCGAGGGTTTCGACAACATCATGTATCTCGATGATGTAATCAGATACTGTCTGCCTCTGGTATTCCTCGGTTTCAAGGAGAGCACCTACCGTGCCTTCAGTTTCAAGTTTACCAAGGATGCCGAAATGGAGATGGACAATGATGCCGACTTCGGAACCATGGAGAAGATTGCCCTGGGTGTAAGCAGCCGTAAGAAGGGTGAAGCCGTGCGCGTAATCTACGACCAGGAGATGCCGAAGGAACTTCAGAAGAAACTGCGTGAGCGATTGAACACCAAGGAGTTGGATGCTTCATTGGCTGGCGGTAGATACCAGAACCACAAGGACCTAATGTCGTTCCCAGATTGCGGACACAAGGAACTGAAGTACGAAAAATGGGCTCCTATCATGAAACCGGAATTCCTTTCCAACGAGAGCATCCTCGACCAGATTCGTGAGAAAGACCGTTTTATCCATGTACCCTACCATAGCTTCAACGGCTACATCCGTGTACTCCGAGAGGCTGCTACCAAGCCAGAGGTAAAGGCGATCAAGACCACCCTCTATCGTCTGGCTAAGGATTCAAAGGTAGTGAAGGCACTCATCACCGCTGCCCGCAACGGCAAGAAAGTAACAGCCGTAGTAGAACTTCTGGCACGTTTCGACGAGGAGAGCAACATCAAGTGGAGCAAGCGCATGCAGGAAGAAGGCGTGAACGTAATCTTCGGTGTAGAAGGACTGAAGATTCACTCCAAGCTGCTCTATATCGAGTCTAAGAAGGGCAACATCGCCTGCGTGGGAACCGGAAACTTCCATGAGGGCAATGCCAAGATCTATACCGACTATCTGATGATGACAGCCCGTACTAAGCTGGTAAACGAGGTGGCTAAGGTATTCGATTTCATCGACCGCCCATTCTCACCATTCCGATTCAACGAGCTCCTCGTATCTCCAAACTCCATGAAGAGCCGCATCCTGCGTATGCTCGATACAGAAATCAAGAATGCCAACGAGGGCAAGGAGGCTTGGGTGAAGATGAAGATCAACCACATCACCGATACCGATATGGTAACCAAGCTCTATCAAGCTTCAAAGGCTGGCGTGAAGATAGACATCGTGATCCGCGGCAACTGTTCGCTGGTGCCAGGCATCGCCAAGCTCAGCGACAACATCCACTGCGTGGGCATCATCGACCGCTATCTGGAGCACAGCCGCATCCTCATCTTTGCCAACGGAGGCAAGCCAAGATACTTCATCGGTTCTGCCGACTGGATGCCTAGAAACCTCATCAACCGCATCGAGGTTCTCACCCCGGTATATGACGAAGATATGCAAGCTGACCTGCTCCGTACCATCTCCTATGGTATGAGAGATACGAAGAACGGCAGAGTGGTAGATGGTAAGGGCGGCAAGGAATTTGTAGAAGGCGAGCCATTCCGCAGCCAGGAAGAACTTTATAAGGCATATAAATAATAAAGCATATAAATAATGATGAATTTAGCATCCATTGATATCGGCTCCAACGGAGCCCGACTCCTCATCAAGCGCTTCGATCCCGAGGCAATCCGAGAGGAAGACCGCATCAAGAAACTCATGTTCATCCGTATCCCATTGCGATTGGGTAAGGATGTTTTCACCCTGGGAAAGGTTTCCAAGGAGCGTGAGAAGATGATGCTCCACATGATGAAGGGCTTCAAGCAATTCATGAAACTCAATGACGTAGAGGCATTTCGCGCCTGTGCCACTTCAGCCATGCGCGATGCTGAGAACGGCAAGAAGGTGCTCAAGAAGATAGAGAAGCAAACCGGCATCAAACTCGAAATCATCAAGGGTCAGGAGGAGGCACAGCTCCTCTACAATAACCTGGTAGAGAAAACTGACTCCAACGAGGGCAGCTTTGCCTACATTGATGTGGGCGGTGGTTCCACGGAGGTGAGCATCATCCACGATGGTGTTCTCGCCGAGAGCTATTCCTACAACATGGGTACTCTGAGAATGCTGAGCGGCAAGGTGACTGCCGAAACCGAAAAACTCTTCAAGGAGAACCTGACGAGATATGCTGAGCAATACGGCGACATCAAGATCATCGGTTCGGGTGGCAACATCAACAAGTTGAACAAGCTGGCACGCCACAGCAAGCAGGACTCCAAAAACCTGACGCTTGCCGAACTGAAGCGTCTCTACTCGATGATGCAGCCCCTGAGCATCGAGGAGCGCGAGATTTCCTTCTCTCTGAAGGAAGACCGTGCCGACGTCATCATTCCTGCCGCTGAGATCTTCCTCAAGGCATGCGAATACCTGAAGTGTGAAAACATCATGGTGCCAAACATCTCCCTCGCCGACTCCATCGTGGATGGACTCTATGAGAAGATGATGGCAAAAACTGAAGAATAAACCACTTCATCCACAAATAAAAAAGATCCGAGACAGACTGGCTAGAAATAGCCGCTGTTTCGGATTAACTTTTTTATAATTCGGATAAAAGAGGTATTTACTATACTTCAGATAAGAGAGTAAGTACGTATCCCTTTTTCTTCAGCGACTCAATCTTAACGGTCGCATCATGCTGAAGAGCATGGCGGAGATACGTCATCTGCACATTCACAGCCAGGGAGTTGGCATAGCTCACGGTACCCCACACCGCCTCCTGTATCATCTCCTTGCTTACTACATTGCCGATATTCTTCGCCAACAAACGGAGGATGTCGGCTTGTCGGCTGGTGATGAGCACACGAGAGGAACGGGTACGAAGTTCATTGTTGTTATAGCAGAAGGTGGTTTCTCCGAAATGATACACCTCCTCTTCTATCGTCTCACTCTCATTCATAGAGAACCGCTCCTCTATTCTTGCCAGCAACTCTTCCGGATAGAAGGGTTTGGCAAGATAATCGTTTGCCTTCAGGGAGAAACCTTTCAGTCGATCGTTCTTCTCCGTACGGTCGGTGAGAAAGAAGATAAGCACCTTCGGGTCGATAGCTCTGATGCGATCAGCCACCTCATAGCCATCCATCTCCGGCATATTGATGTCGAGCAATACCAGGTCGGGCTTCACTTCCGGGAACTGCTCCCATGCCTTCTTGCCATTGCCGGCATAAGTCACATCGTAGCCATGCTGCTGCAGGAAACTCTTCAGCAACATGGAATACTTCAAGTCATCGTCTGCAAATAATATCTTGATCATTTTTTCTGTTCTTTATAGCGTTAAACCGGATGCATCAGGAGTGCTGCGGGATGACAATCGAAATCCTGGTTCCCTTGCCCACTTCGCTCTGCATCATTTTTCTGCCCCCATGGGCCTTTACAATCATATCCACAAAACTCAAGCCCAAGCCGATGCCTGGCTGCATCATATCCGGGTAAGCATTGCTGCGATAGAACTTCGTCCAGACTCTCTGCTGTTCATCGGGCGAAATTCCGATGCCATTATCAGATACAGAAATCATGACTTCCTCCTTCCCGGTATCTCGGCAGGCAACATGGATATTGACTATGTCGCCGGAATACTTCACCGAGTTCTCCATCAGGTTGCTGACCACATTCAGAAGCTGGTCTCTATCTCCCATCATCCGGTTGGAAGTGCGCTGGTAATCGAGCGAAACATTCACCTCCTTCTGCCTGTTCTTTCGATAAACTGCCACCAGATTCTGCAAGGCAGCATGGATATCGAAAGAAGTTATCTGGAGTGGGATATGTTCCTCTGCCCTGATTACTTCACGGAGTTTGGCGAGATAGGCAGTCAGGTTATCGCTCTCCTCTCTTACGGTCTCCATGATGAGGGCATTCTCATCCTTCTCATCTGTCTTTTGAGCAGAGAATACAGATACACACATCTTCAGTGTCTGCACGGGGCGCTTCAGCTCGTGAATCATCGTATGCACGAAGTCGCTTCGCATCTTATCCACCTTCTTCTGCAGGAGCATCACCTTGATGAGATAAGCTATGCTCAGGAGAAGCATGATGGTAACCAGCAGACTTCCTATCATCTGCCACATCATTCCCTTCAGGATGGGCAGCATCAGCACCTGCATCCTCATTTGCATCGACTGATACTGGATAGGATTGAAAGGCACTTCTACCAGCATTTCGTGATGAAACAAGGTAGGAGGCTCTACGATTCTTGTCTGCCATAGACGATGCTTTCCCGTCTTCATCTCTGCCCCGATGAAATCATTGCCCAGTTTCCTACTGATGAAACGATCAAAATGCGCCTTGTCAAAGCGGGTAAGCTGGTAAGTGATGTAAGTATTCAGGCAATCAAAAGAATTGTTGGAATCCGTCTCACGCAAATCGAAAGTATCTCTCTTCTCCATCACGTTACCGAATCCCGGCTTGCGATACACCACTCCACCAATGATTGTATCCGTATCCAGCGGAGAGCAAACCGTAGTACAGGGACCCTTGAAGTCTGAAAAATATGCCGAGACGACATAACCGATATGTGATTTTTCTTTTACCGCCGCTCCGATATTTGTCAGATAGGCAATAATCGCCCGTTCCGCCTTTTCGGCGTTTTTCTTCCCCATCTCTCCCATCGAATAGGTCACGCTATTATAGAGCCAATAGGTCTGCAAGCCTATCAGCAGGAAAGAGGAAAGGATGGCGAGCAGCCAGACTTGTTTGATTCTTCTATTCATATTTTTTTTCTTTTTTCAGTGCAAAGGTACGAAGATTTCACTATATATAATAAGGTGAAGCAAGATTATTTTGCCAGCGTAATGTTTCAGTAATGATTATTTGCGATTTTGAGTCCGAAAAACTGTTCCTTTGCAGACGAAAACAAAAAACAAGGAAGAATATGAAGAAAGAAACAGTTTTATGCGCGATGCTAGCCACCGCCACCTGTGCAACTGCACAAAATGCGAAATTCCCAGCATCCGGAGTTTCCACTGACTCGGTACAGACTGAAAAAGATTCAATCAAAGCTGATAAGGAGGCCGAGATTCAAGCCGTAACCGTAACAGGTCATCGCCCGATGTACAAGATGAGAAACGATGCCCTGGTTACCCGTGTCCGCAATACTCCTTTGGCAAAGGAGCCAACGCTGGAAGATGTATTGAAGCACATACCCGGCATGAAACAAGCCTCCGATGGAACTCTGGAAGTAAACGGACTGGGAGCACCCACCATCTATCTCAACGACAAGAAGGCTACCTCTGCCGAACTCTCTCATCTCGATGTGAAGCTGATAGATGAAATAGAACTCATTACCACTCCTGGTGCAAAATATGATGCAACGACGGGAGCCGTACTGAGAATCCTGACGAGAAGAACAGACGAGGGTATATTCGGCAAGATGCAGGTGTATGATAAATTGAGCGAGGTGAACACCAACCACGAGGAATTGACCCTGGGTTGGGTAACGAAGAAAATTTCGCTCACAGGATTTTACGGTTACACAGACAACCGATACAATGTGCATCAGCCACAGGAAGCGCTCGTAAGAGCCAAAGATGGCGAATATCTCTTCGGAACCGACCGCCATGGCAAGAACAAGGCAAATTACAACGCTACGGAACTCAACTTCGACTGGTTAATCAGCAAGCAGCACGAAGTGGGAATACAATGGGAAGGGCTTTGGCTGAATGGCGGCAGAAGCGAAAAACAGCAGCAGTACTATCGCTATCCTAACCCAGCAGGAGAAGATACAAACAGCGAGATGAAGCTTTCTGATGCGGATGGCGAAATGAAGTATTTTGATGCGGAGAGCCAGCAATGGGGACACCAGCGCAGCCACCACTTCAATCTCTTCCATCTGGCTAAATGGTCGAAGCATTTCTCATCACAGATTTATCTGGACTATGCAAGGAACAAGGATTCTGACAGCCAGCCTATCACGGAGAAAGAAGGTAGCGAGATGCAGGAAACCCTCAACCGTTCCAATTCCAACTACGATATCTATAGTGGAAGATTCGAAGTCAAGCAACTCATCTCTGACAAACATTCCATCAACTTCGGTGGCGAATGGAGCCTGATGGAAGGTAAGGGAAAAACCGAAAGTTCTGCCGATATGCTTGGAACTACGGAATACAAAAACCACGATACCAAGACGGCAGCTTACCTGCAATATCAGGGTGAAGCTGGCAGATGGAGCTGGTGGGCAGGCATCCGATACGAGCATCTCACATCCCGATACACCAATCTGTCGGAGGAATCTCCCGACAATATGGAGCGCCATTACGACCAGTGGTTTCCATCGTTCGGTATCACTCTCAACGAACCATCGTGGCATCACTCGCTCAGCTTCCGAACTACCACCGCCCGACCTTCTTTCAGTCAGCTCAGTGGGAACATCTACTATATCTCGCGCTTTCAGTATCAAATCAGCAATCCGAAGCTACAGCCTGTCAACACCTATCGTCTGACCTACTCGGTGCAGTGGAAAGACTTCATGGGAATGCTGAGATACACCCGTATCGACCACTCCATCATGTACATTCATGAAGTGCCGGAGGACAAGCCCGTAAGATACGTGAGTACATTCATGAACTTCAACAAGATGCAGAAATACATGGCCTATCTCAACTGGGGTCACGTTTTCGGCTGCTGGCGTCCGAATGTCAATGCAAGCATTACTTACCAGCGCTTCTCCGTAAATGATCATGGAGAGCTAATCAGCTATAACGGAGCAACTTGGAATGCATCGTTTGACAATTACTTCACGCTACCAAACGACTATCAGCTGTCGCTCTCCTACAGTTTTGACAACGGAGGACAAGTGGGCAAAACGAAGTTCAGCCCCACTCAGAACTGGAGTCTTGGTGCCAACAAATCGTGGATGGACGGCAGATTACAGGTTGCCTTCAGTGCCAACGACCTCTTCCATCAGCAGCTCTTCAAGGAGCGAACCCACGAGCATGCCGTTGACTTCTCCCAGACTGAGGATTACAAGCTATGGAGCTACAAGTTGACCGTAACCTGGAAATTCAACAAGCGCAATGGAAGATACAACGGCATGAACAGTGCGGAAGATGAATTGAACCGACTATAGCCGGACAAGACTCTCTTATCTTAATGATCTTTATAATTTCAAGTATCCGGGTTATCCCACACCCAGTAGTTCTACTTCGAATATCAGGGTAGAACCGCCTGGGATGCCCGGCTGTGAGAACTTGCCGTAGCCCATCTCGGCAGGGATGTAAAGTTCCCACTGGTCGCCCACGTGCATCTGCTGCATGGCAACAATCCAGCCATCAATCAGGTCGCTCAATCGCATGGCGAACGGCGTACCGCCACGGCTGGAATCAAACTTCTTGCCATTGATGGTCCAACCGGTGTAATGAGCCGTCACGATACTGCGTCGACTAGGCTGTGCACCCTTCGGGTCGCCCTGCTTCAACACCTTATAATATATACCACGAGGCAGCGCCATAACGCCCTCCTCCTTTGCCTTTTCCTCCAGCCAACGCTTGTTGGCCTCAACATATTCTCTTTTTGCCATAAATCTATTTGATACTTAATATACTATGATTTTTGCGCAAAGTTACAAAAATCTATCGTATCTGCAAAAGAAAAAGGAGAACTTTTCTTCTTTTATCAAAGAAAAGCAGTACCTTTGCACCCTAATCAACCAAAAATACGATATGCCACAATCACTACATATTGCAATTATTGGTGGGGGTGCCGCAGGATTCTTTGTGACGAAGTGCTCGACATCGATGCCATCACCGGCGGCTTCAATCTGCAGGCAGCCTGGACCACGGGATATGTGGTGGGACAACATATCGGAGAATAGCCTATTCCTCTTTCGAAACAAAATCTTTCACGATGCGGGTGTATTCCTCGTGATGGTCGCGATATGCCATAGCATGAACGGAGCCTTTGGCGATGAAGATGACTTTTCTGCCCTTCGTCTTTGCCTCGTAAAGAGGATGCAGCATGGCGTAGGGCACGAAGGCATCCTTGTCACCATGGATAAAGAGCATCGGTTTGGTGCTCTTGCGAACCTGCTCTATCTGCTGAGCCTCGGCAAACGACCAGCCGTAGCGATGCTGGCAAAGAGCTGAAGTGGTATTCATCAGCGGGAAAGCAGGCAAGCCAAACTGCTCTTTGAGCTGAGCAGCAAACTCATCCCATACGCTGGTATAGCCGCAGTCCTCCACAAAGCACTTCACGTAATCGGGAGTCTTCTCTCCCGATACTGCCATCGTGGTTGCCGCACCCATCGAAATACCGTGAATCACCTGACGGGTATTCATCACTTTTCGTTCTTCACCCTTCACTTTAAAAATCTCATTGGCGATTTCCGACCATCTGATGACATCCCATCTATCCTTCCATCCCATCTGGATATGGTCGCCCTCACTCTCTCCATGTCCATACAGATCTGGCAGGAGCACATTATACCCCATATCGTGATTATAGAGATAGGCGATGTGCAGCATACCCTCGGAGCGCACCTGATAGCCATGCACCACCACGGCAGTCTTTTCCGTAGCCACCGGTGCATAGAGATAGATGGCATGTGCCTTGTAGCCCGACGGCATCGTGACAAAGGTATCCTTCACGCAATGGTGCTGATACACAGAGTCCATCCAGCCAATCATCCAGGGGCACTCGTTCTTCATTCTGTTCTTCCAATGCTCAGCCGTCATTCTCTCCTCCTTCGGATAGTTGAGCGAATAATTGAGCATATAGTTGCTGGCACCATACAGTCCCAGCACCACGAGCACCACCAAGCCCAGAGCCGAAGCGATGCCTATCTTTCTCATCTTTTCCTGTTTCATCTTCATTCTTATTGCCATTACAAATATCTATTATAGACTTTCCGCTGCAAAATTAAGGAAAAAGATGGAAATGACAAAGAAACAGAGGAAAAATTCCTGTTAAATTGATACTATAATCTGCTCTTTTCTGCATTACCAGCACCCGTACCCTTATACTTGCTCTTGGTGGCATTGAAGTTATAAGTTACATTGACCAAGAACATGCGGGTATTATCTATACCGGTTCTGGTGAAGTGCGCATACGAATTATTATATTTCCAACTCTCGTTCTGACCATGAAGCAAATCCTCTGCTTCCAGTCTCACAACCAGTCGGTTGTTCAGGAATGACTTTGAAATAGACGCATCCAGGGAATTCCATGCATAGTTGACACCCAATTCGCTATAATTACGCGACTGGTAAGCGTATTCCAATCTAGCCTTCCAATGATGTGGCAATACCCAGGTATTCTCCAAATCCAGATAGAGAGAAGGACGGTTGGCATTATAGTCGCTGACATATTTCTCGGCATTAAAGAACTGATTGACCAGACCTACCGTATAGTCAAGATGCCATAAGCCTATCACCGGAGTAGCCTCAAGATAGAACTTCAGGTTCTGAATCTTATCTACATTCTCATAATATGACAGGGCTATATCCTTATTGCCCTGGAATGGTTTCATCATATATACCGAGGCATTCTTGTTGTAGATATATTCAGCAGAAAAACTCAGCCAGGAATATTGCGCATCCCATTCCAGATGATAGGCATCCGTTGGTCGCAAGTTCGGATTACCGCTTTCATAGGAATGACGACTCGTATATCGGGTATAACCGGAAAGACGGAAGTAATTTGGTCGATAGGTCTTCGCCGTAAAACTCAACGAAGAATGCCACTTGCCCTTATCATATCCTAAGGACACATTAGGAAATACATTATCATACTTTCTGCTCATATCCGGATTGAGCACTCCCTCGGCATAATAGTCTGATTTTACATGCTCATATCTCACACCGGCATTCAGAGAATAATCTCCCAACGACCATGCAGCCTCAGCAAAAGCGGCTATGTTCTGTTCCTTGATTCTGGAATCATTGGATGCAGCCACACCACCCTCGTTCTGGTTGTTGGTATGACTATCAGAATTTGTGTATTCCGAACCAAAGTCTATGTTCAACTGATCGGTCAAAGGATAAGAAACAACCAATTTACCAGCAAGCAACTTTCCTTTGGTATGGCTATCAGAACATACTATCTGGTCGCCCAACTCAGAACTGGTTTCTGTGGCTTTTTGTATCTGGTCTTTCGTCCTCCACAACGCTGATGCATTCAGGTCTATACTCCACTTGCCTATCTTACCATCATAATAAAAGTCAGCCTGATGAAAAGGACCCTGCTTGGAATCAGACTCATCGTTGAGATAATTTACATCTCCCTGGTGAACTCCATCCTGAAAGATGGAATAGTTATTCTGATCAGTAAAATACTTGGTATAGCCAGAACCAAACTTATATTTCAGACCGACGGTATGATTTTCGTTGAATTCATAATTGAAACCCAGATTGGCATCAGGTCCATAATCTCTAGAATCAATGCGCCCTACTGATTTTTGATATATCTGATGCTGATTTCCATTGATATATTCATCCAATCCCAACTTATCATAGAAATACGAATCTGACCACATCAATCCACCGAATACATCCAGTCCACCCACACGGTAATTGAGATTAGCCTGCTCTTGCCAGGCATTCTTCATGGCAAAACCATATTTTGCCTGAAAATTACCACTCCATCCATTACCTTGCTTCTTGACCGTAGTAATACGAATCACCGAATTGACCTGGGCATCATACTGCGCACAAGGAGTCGTGATAACCGTCACGTTCTTCACATCCTTTGAAGATATGGTTTGCAATTCATTTTTATCGGTCAGCTTTCTGCCATTGACATAAATCTCCGGTGTGCCTTTTCCAAACACCGAACAGTTTCCATCCTTATCTACACGCACTCTTGGAACCTGCTTCAACAAGTCGGCAACCATACCCGCATCACTCAGTATCGTACCCTGCACCTGGGTTTGGAATCCCTCGCGAGTCAGTTTTGTCTTGGGGCGAACCGCCTTCACAATCACCTTCTGCAGGTTCATCGTTGCCTCCTTCAGAGTAATTGAACCTATCTTACCTGTATTATAAGTATCAACAGCGGTATGATAGCCCACGCAACTTACTCTTACTATCGCCTTTCTGGCTCCGCAGGGAATCACGAACTGGCCGTTTTCATTCGTCACACCGCCATTTATCAATGAAGAGTCACGGACATTCAGCAGGGCAACATTGGCGAAATCTACAGGGCGTTTCTTATTGTCGATGATGCGACCTATCATCTTGGTGGGAGTCTTCTGCGTACACTCCACAAAGATGTTTTCGCCATCTATCGTCATCTTCATCGGATAGAAACCCATGATCTGGCGGATGGCATCCGGAGCGGTTCGCTTCACGATACTCGTGGTAACCGTGAAATCTTCCAGTTCATCATACATAAAGTTGATACGATAATCCTTGGTGCTCTTGGCAAGGATGGTGAGTGCTTCTGACATAGAAGTGTTGCGGAAGCTGCGGGTGATGCGTTGGGCATAGATGGTCTGAAGAGAAAGGCTCATCAAACCTGCCAGCAGTATGATATATCTTAATCTTTTCATCTTATTCCACGATTAAAGTTTGACCTTCATGACGAATATTCACTTTCTCGAAATGATTCATCAGTTCGATGATATCATCCAGACTCATGTTCTTCTCCAGTTGCAGGAAGAGACGGATATGGCGAGCCGACTCGTTCTGATAAGTTACCTGGAGATGGAAATGCCCGGCAATAGGAGTCAGGATATTCTGAAGCTCAGCGTTTTCGTAAACCAATGGGAGCTGGGCAAGACTTGCAGAATCTGTCTTTTCTTCTATGTTGGATTTCTGAGGAGCAGAAACCTGCTGGATAGAATCCTTTTGGGATGCCACGAGTTCGGTATTGCTGTTATCTGATGGCTGATGAGAACGGGTTACCAGATGAATAGCAGCAAAGGTGATGCCGGAGACGACAAGGACGGCTGCAACGGCAGCCACCTTTCTCATCGGACTCCAGAGAGGAAACAACTTGACAGTTTGCTGGGTTTCTGCATTCTGATTCATCTCTTCTTTCTGCTGCTTTTCTTCTTTCAGCTTCATCTCGTCTTTCAGCTTCTCCCATTCTGCATCAATAGAAGGCATCTTCATCTTTTCCTTCGACTTGGCGAAATCCAGAGACTGTCGGGTCTCTATCAGCTGCTGATAGAGTTCGTTCACTTCCTCATCGCCCAGAAGTTCATCCTTTTGGGTTTCGGAATACTTTTCGGGATGCTCCAGGAGATCGAGGAGCATATCCCATTTCTGAGAATCCATCTTCTGAGGATCTATGTCAGATAATTCATGTTTCATTTTCTTTTCCTTTCTTCATTTTAGGGTTCCATTGTAAGGACGTCTTCAGACAATAGAATCATGGTTATGCTATTTTTCTTTCAACTTTTCTCTGAGCGTTCGCAAACCTTTCACGATATGCTTGTTCACTGCCGAGACGCTGATGCCCAGTTCCTCCGCCGTATCCTTATACGACATTCCTTCCCGATAGCACAATCGGATGACGGAAGCAGTCTGGTCGGTCAGGTCGTGGTCGATGCAATCCACGGCAGCCTGCCATCGCTCTTCCAGACGAGAAGGTTCTTCCTCCGCCAATTTCTCTTCCGAGAGAGGAAGAAGCCGTTTCAGTCTTTCATCTCTCTTCTTTCTGGCTATAAGATTGATGCAGGCATTCTTCACGCTCCGCATCAGGTAAGCCCGGTCTGGAACCAGCTGTTTATCCCACAATCTGGAGAACACATCACTCACCACATCCCTCGCCTCCTCATTATCATGGAGCAAGGCAAAGGCGAAGCGATACATCTGCTCGTAATGGTCGTGGAACAGCCGTTCCATCCGCTGTTCATTTTCTTCTGTCATCACGTCATTTTCTTCTTGTTTCTACTCTTATATACAAGCTTTCCTGAAATCAATTACCCCTAAAATGAAGAAATCTTCTACTTCCTTTGGAAAAACCTATGCAAAGGTAATAAAAAACTAGAAAAAAGCTTGCTCTTTCGAATAAAAAGTGTATCTTTGCAGCAAGAAACAACATCATTATATTATGGGTAAACGAGCCATCATAGAAGCTTTACGCCATTATTTCAGCACCCAACCCGTACTGAAAGCCTGGCTGTTCGGTTCTTTCTCCAGAGGGGAAGAAACGAAGGATAGCGATGTCGATATTATGGTTTCTTTGGACAAGAGCAAACCTATTGGTTTAAAATTCTTCGGCATGTGGAACGATTTGGAAGAACTCTTAGGTAGAAAAGTTGATTTGGTATCAGAAGGAACCTTACTCCCTTTTGCACAGGAATCAGTAGAACGTGATAAAATCTTAGTATATGAGAGAACGAAGTAGAGATAAAAACCGCTTAGAGCACATGCTCCAGGCGATAGAAAGAATCTGCCGATATACAAAAGGTAAAAACTTTGAGGATTTTATCGCAGACGACATGATGTATTACGCAGTAGTCAAGAACATCGAAATTCTTGGAGAAGCATCGAATATGCTAACTGAAGAATTTCGACAAGCGCATCCTAAGACTCCTTGGAAACAAGTGAACGGCATGAGGAACTATATCGTTCATGAATATTTCCAAGTTGATAACAACGTTGTTTGGGATGTGATTACAAACGACCTTCCGGTATTAGAGCAACAAATAAAGGAGTATCTAACTGAAGAAAAATAAAAACATCGGCCAAGCAAAGAGCAAACCAACATGGTTTTGCCTTCGCTTGACCGATTGTCATATATTCATTGTTTATTAAGAGAGTTTCTTCCTAACAAAAACTACAAGCGGCTCTTTTCTTCATTGCCGGCTCCCGTACCCTTATACTTACTGCGCTTGGCATTGAAATTATACGTAACCTGCAAGGAGATGCTACGAGTGTAGTTGTAGCAGTCTTTTGTGGTACCCGCTCCAAGTCCATACTTTGTCCAACGCTCCTTTGACGTCTTGAAGATGTCATTTGCAGAAAGATAAATGATCCATGTGCGGTTGGCAAACGACTTGTCGAACCGCAGATCGACGCTGTAATCACTCTTCATCATAAGAAATCCATCTGCATTGGGGGTTGCTGCATTCAGGCTGATTGCTGCGTTCATGGTTTCTGAAAGAGCGAAATTATTGTCGAGCGAGCACGACAGCAAAGGTTTGCTTAATGCCTTGCTGGCACCATACTTTCTGGTATCGAAGAACTGCTGGCTGTAATCGAACTCCCATGTAGGACGGAAGATGCCAAACTTTGGAGTAACATTGACAGAAGCATAAAGCAGCTGCTTATAGTCGAAATTCAACGACGTGGTATAGGAATACTCCTTTCCTGGATAGATATACTCGGTCCATTCGATTACATCCTTCAGGTATTTATAACCTGCTGAAACATTCAGCCACTTATAGGTCATCATTGCCTCAGCATTGAACACCTTCTCCGATTGCAAGGCAGGATTTCCACCTTCATACGAGAAACGGTTGTCAAACTGCATGAAGTTGCCCAACTGTCGATAGCTTGGACGGTGTATCTTCTCGTTGACATTCAGCTGCCAATTCCAGTTACCTTTGTTCCATGATATGCTGAGGTTAGGAAAGAAGTTGCTGTATCTTCTGCTCACATCATCCTGCTTGACTCCACCAGAGAAATAGTTGCGACTGATATTCTCGTAGCGCATACCCAAACCAATGTTCCACTTGCTGAGGGGCAGTTCATATTGTGCAAAGCCAGCAACATTTCTTTCATGGATATCCGTCTCTGTAGATGGCACCAACTGCTCTACGTTCAGGAACGTTCCATGAGAGTCGGTCTTCGACAGCTCCGTTCCTAGAGACATATTTCCTTTCCACAGAGGAATATTCACAACCAACTTGCCTGCCCACATATCGCTATTCTGACGATTGCTTGAGTGTACCTCCTGATTGCCCAACTCCTTGCTGCTTTCAATACTCTCATCACTACGTCTGTCATTAACCGCATAGTATGTGGCATTGAAATCGATGCCTACCTGCCCTATCTTTCCTACATAATAGATGTCCGCCTGATGTGAACCGAGATGAGGTTTTATAACCCCATTCTGCTGAATGCTACCCTGTGCCACACCGTTCAGAAACACATCCTGTTGGCTTACACTATTCGACCTGCCATTCAACATGCCATAGTAGCGATAAGAGCCACCGATGGAATTGCTATCATTAAGCGAATAGTCGGCTGAGAGTTTTTCCGACAAGAAGCGGTGGTTGGTATCCGAATGAAGATGCTGGTCATTGTGATAATGCTTGTCAGGCAAATTGATATCGGTGTTCAGATGATTATCCTCACCAATATGATAGCCCCACATCCATAAACTATTGGCTATCTCGAATTTCCTGGTTTGATATCTGGCGCTGACAAACTCGTCATCCGACATCCATTTGTTGTATTTACCAAAAGCATCTGCACGCAAGCTGAACCCATTGGCACGCCGCTCTTTGGTGCGGATACGAATTACCGATTCCACCTCGGCATCATATTCTGCCCCAGGACTTGTAATCACGGAAATCGACTTGATGTTGTCGGGAGTGATGTTTACAATCTCATTATTGTCATTCACACGCTTGTTGTTGATATAAACAATCGGTGTGCCTTTACCAAACACGGATATCTTTTGCCCATTCACAGAGACACGGGGCAACAGATTCAGGACATCAAAAGTGTTTGCCATCTTAGAAAGCAAAGTATGCTCTACGGCAACCTCCACTCCTCCAGGCGACATTTTATACTGAGGTCTGTCACCCTTCACGACAACTCCCTTGATAATCATCGTTTCAGGCTGCAATTTGATGATTCCCATTTCCGGATTGCTGTATATACGGCTGATTGTCTTATAACCAACGTATGTGATACGGGCTAACACCTTCCGGGAATTACAAGGAATGACAAAACTTCCATTCTCATTGCTCACACCATGCCCTACTATTGTGGAATCAATGGGCGACAACAAGGTTATATTTGCATATTCGGCAGCATTGCCACTCTCATCTATAATACGTCCCTTATAACGAAGGGTTGTCTTCTGCACACACTCCACCATGATATTATCCTCCACCTGCGTCATCCTGATGGGATAGAATCCTATCAGCTGCATGATGGCATCGGGAACACTCTGGTTCCTGATACTCTTGGTCACCCTGAAATCCTCCAGTTCATCATACACAAAGTTGATGGTGTACTTATGCTGGCGGGCGTTCAAATCCTTCAACGCCGCAGAGAACGACACATTATTATATTGTCGGGTGATGCGCTGGGCATAAGACTGCTGAACCCAAAGCAACAGGAAGAGAAGAAGAAGCTCTCTGATAAGCTTGCCGCTAACGGGCATTGGTTTCCAAAAATCTCTCATAAATATATCCTCCTATCTTATTTCACCATCAATGTTCCGTCAATATACTCTATCTGTATGCGGTCGAAAGCATTCAAAATCTTCAGGTTCTGCTCCAAAGTCTTCGTCTTGTTCCAGTTGAAGAAGAGACGGATGTGCTGGGCACCGGCATCCACATACTCCACCTTGACATGATAGAAACCGGATAACTGAGCCAGAATGGTTCCCAATTCAGCATCATCAAACACCACCGGCTTCATATCAAGCGAATCCTTGTTCTCTGCTGTTGCAGCACGAAGACTGTCATTCGGCAGCGCCTGGGTTGTTGCCAGCTGTTCTGTCGCAGCCTTGTTATCCGCTGTCTGATCAGAAGCCGGGAACCCCAACCAGCCATTGTGAATCGCAGCCAAGGCTACCCCCGAAAGGAAGATGATGCCGACGATGGATGCGGCAATCTTCATCCGGTTGCGATAAGCGCCCTTGGATTTGCCGGCATCCATCGCCAACTTATCCTCGTGATGTGCCTGAACAAACTCCTTCCAAGCCTCATCCACATCCACATTCTTCGGATTGGCTTTCTTGCCAGCCATTCTCGCCATCGCCAGTTCATGGAAGAACTCCTTCACTTTCTCATCGGCAAGCAGGCGTTCCACCTGCTCGTCGGTATATTTCTCGGGATGCTCCTGCATGTCAAAGAGCATCATCCGCTTTCCTTCTTTACTCATGTTTGTCATTGTCTTGCTCATTTAAATTGTTCCTTAATCCAGTCCATCGCCTTCGAGAGATGGTTGAATACCGTCACCTTGCTCACTCCCACTTCATCAGCCACCTCCTGATAAGATTTCTCCTGAAGATAGCGCAGACGGAAAATGAGTTGCCGGATAGGTGGTTCCAGGTCTTCGATGAGAAGCATCAGCCGGTCGAGTCTCTCGTCGGTCTCTTCCGAGAGAATCACGTCGGCATCATCCAGCAGCAGCTTCGCCACCCTTTCCTTCACGCTCTTATGAGCTATCAGGTTGAGACAGCGGTTGCGTACGCTCCGCATCAAGTAACCTTCCTCACTCCCAGGCACCAGAACCATATCGTCGGCAAGAATCTGGGCGAATACTTCGCTCACCACATCCTTGCTCTCGTCATCATCCGAAAGAATGCATCTGGCCAGATTGTACATCTTCGCGTAATGTTGACGGAATAACTGTTCTATGTCCTTTTTTCTGTTCATATACTATCTATACAGTTGAGCCAAGCGAAAAACTAAGCAAAACAATAACTTTTTTGTTTTTTTCCTTTAAATCCGAATCAAAATCACCTAGAATCTCCCCGGATTTGAATGCAAAAGTACACAATCTATCGGAGATAGAAGACAAATGGTAAGGATAAATCGATTTTCAGTTGATTTATTTGTTCATTCCAACATTTTTTAGTACTTTTGCCCACCAAATTACGAACAAGTAAATAAGATTGGTATAAAATAGGTATTACCAAGATAAAATAAAGAATAGATTAGATAAAGGAGAATAAGATTATGTCAACGATTATTTATCCATCACCGATATTCGGTCCGGTAAACTCCCGCCGTCTGGGTGTTTCATTGGGCATCAACCTTATGCCATCTGATGGCAAGGTCTGCTCATTCGACTGCGTTTATTGCGAATGCGGATTCAACGCCGACTTCCGTCCTAAGAAGAAGCGCCCTACCCGCGAGGAGGTAAGAGAAGGATTGGAGAAGGTCCTGAAAGAGCGCCACGACAACAACCAGCCTTTGGACGACATTACCTTCGCAGGAAACGGTGAACCTACGGGACACCCTGACTTCAAAGGAATCGTGGAAGATACGATGGAACTCTGTAAGAAATATTTCCCTAAAGCACAAGTATCCGTACTCAGCAACGCCACCTATATATATAAGGAGGAAGTGAGAGAGGCGCTGATGCTCGTGGATAACAACATCCTGAAACTGGATACCGTGGATATGGATTACATCAAGAAGCTGGACCGCCCTCAGCAGCCTAACTACGACGTGAAGGATGTGATTAAATATCTGAAGATGTTCAAGGGGCACGTCATCATCCAAACCATGTTCCTGAGAGGTGACGGTTTGGACAATACCAGCGAGCATTTCGTAGCTCCTTGGCTGGAGGCAGTGAAAGACATCCAGCCTCAGCAGGTAATGGTTTATACCATCGCCCGTGAAACACCAGATAAGTTGCTGGAAAAGGCGCCAAAGGAAGTTCTCGATGCCATCAAGGACCGTGTAGAGGCATTGGGTATCAAGTGTACAGCCAGCTATTAAGAGATAATCAGGATAAGAAAGAAAAGCAAGTAGAAAAAAGAAAGAATGAAAGCGAAAAGTAATATCCTTATTATCAGCGACATGTGTGGTTACGGAAAGGTATCTGCCGCAGTCCAGATGCCTATCCTCTCTTATATGGGACTCGATGTGTTCAATCTGCCCACCATGCTCATCAGCAACACCTTCCCATACGGCAAGTACGCCATTCTGGAATGCACTTCGTATATCGAGGAAGCCTTGCAGAAGTGGAACGAACTGGGCATTCACTTCGATGCCATCACCACGGGTTTCATGGCTTCGGAGCGTCAGGCTAAGCTGGTGGCACGTTATTGCAGAGAACAGGCAGCACTGGGCACCGACATCTATGTGGATCCCGTGATGGGCGATTACGGCAAGCTCTATGGTGGAGCCAGTGAGAGTACCGTGAGATGCATGAAGGAGATGCTGAGCGTATCGCATCTCTGTTTTCCCAACTATACCGAGGCTTGTCTGCTGACGGATTCGGAATACAAGGAAGAGGGAATCTCGGAGAAGGAAGCCTATGAACTGATAGATAAACTGAGAGCCATCGGTTCCCACTCCGTGCTCATCACCTCGTGCATCGTAGAGGGTCAGCATGCCGTGGTAGGTTTCAATCATCTTACAGAAGAGTATTTCCTCCTGCCCTACGAAGAAATCCCTGTTCAGTTCCCGGGCACCGGCGACATCTTCTCCAGCATCATCGTGGGCAGACTGAAGGATGGCGATCATCTCCGCCATGCCACCCGCATCGCCATGGATACCCTGCGCAACTGGATAGACATCAACAAGGATGACAAGGACAAAAACCGAGGAATTCCTATAGAAAGACATCTGGGGGACTTGTAGATTGCCATTTAGCAAACACAGAAGCAAGGGAATATCAATTAAGTTATAATGGAAAAGAAAGAAACAAATACACTCAGTATATTTCAGCGCCCGGTATGGGTAAGCCTGTTCGCCCTTACGGCTGCTATCTCGTGGGGATGGGCTTACCCATTGATAAAAATGGGAATGGAGGAATATCAGATTACAGCAGACATGACCGGAAGCAAGATGCTTTTTGCCGGCATCCGCTTCTTCATCTCCGGCATCATCATCCTGGCCATCGCCAGAAGCTCGCACCGTAAATTCGGATTCAAGAAGAAAGCTGCTCAAGAGAATGTCTGGTTCCTTCTCCTCTATGCACTCCTCAACACCACCCTTCATTATGCCTTCTTCTATTTCGGACTCTCGCATAATGCTGGAGCACGTTCGGCGATACTCAATTCGATGAGCGTCTTCACGGTGGTTATCCTTGCCTGCATCTTCTTCAAGAGCGACAGGATGACGTGGCGAAAGGCTTTAGGCTGCATCATCGGCTTCCTGGGCATCCTTGCCTTGAACCTTGGCGGAAAGGAAAGCGAAAGTTTCACATTCCTGGGCGATGGCATGATTATCCTCAATGCCCTGTGTGGAGCCAGTGCTTCCCTGCTGACCCGAGGATTGAGCAAGAGGGTGGATGTTTTCGTTGGAACCGGTTATTCGCTGAGCATCGGTGGAGCCTTGCTGGTGATTCCTGCATTGTTAATGGGTGGCTATCTGCCAGTCATCAGCCTCTGGGGCATCACTATCCTTCTGCTGCTCATTGCCATCTCAACCATCAGTTTCGCTCTCTACAACAAACTATTGAGCTGCAATCCCGTAGGAAAGGTAGCGATATACAATTCGCTCATCCCCGTAGTAGGAGCCATCACCTCCTGTCTCTGTCTGGGCGAAACCTTCTACTGGAAGTATCTGATAGCAGGCGCATTGGCTACTGCCGGAATTTATATCATCAATAAAGGGAAGAAATAAATTCCGGCTGTTGCCCATGTAACCCATATAGAAAGCAAAGCCACCTATTTCAAGATACCCGTTTCGCGCTCCTCATTGTTGATATTCCGCTGTATCTTACGGTATTCCTTTCCCCGATTGATATTCCAGGCAACACCGATACGAAACAAATTACCTCCCGAATTGTCATAACCACGAACCTGCTTACGGAGCAAGGCATTGACGATTTCTGCTGAATAGGATTTCGGATGAGCCATAAACGGATTATGCATATAGAGCGTAAAATCGAAATCACCTATATGATAACTGGCTGAGGCTGCCAATGAAGGAGGATTATGCCCGATATTCTCTCCCTCCATAAAGTTCCAACCGTTATCAGCATACAGCATCACAGTCCATTTTCCCCAATATCCCTGTAATGTTCCACCATAATTATAAGCGGTATAACAATGACTGTACTCATCGCCCTTATTGAAAAAACGGTAAATACCTGCGTTCACAGATAATATAAGGTGGTCGGGGATAATGTCAAACCGGGTATCATTCGTAAGATACAACATATTACAATGAGGCTGATTCTCCTGGGAATAAAGAAACTGATCATTTTCCGTGCGGGTGTATTTCGCCAAATTACAATGACGATTGATACGATAATTCAAGGTAAAATCAGTATTTATCCTTGGTTTACTGAAAGAGAATACCACCCAGTTCTCATATATACTGTTAGGCTTAAGCGAAGGATTACCCACAGTCCATTCCATACTGTTCTTTCGAATACGGGTATCCGAAATCATAGCTATCTGCGAAATATGCTGTGATAATTCACTTCCCAAGCGGATCTGAAACGAAGAAGAAAGGGAATAAACCAATGTGAGTTTCGGACGACAAAGCCAAAAACTAAATTCCTCATCTCCCTGTCGATAAGACTGATTACTCAACCCGAAGCCAGCCACATAAGTTAAACGGGATGTTCCTTCCTTGAATTGTCCCAAACTTCCCTTGATTTGTGCAAAGCCATAAATACCCAATGAACGGATACCATTCTCGCTAACCACATCACCCAAATACTGATTATCCATATATTTCCAGTTCAAGTTGGTTCCTGCAGAAAAAGTAAAGGGTTTCAACCGGTTTTCATAGATAGCCTCGGCTATGAGCGAATAGGTCTTTCCATCTACCTGATATTGATAGGGTTCGCCCTCACCTTCATAATAGGTTCCTTTGGTGTGGATATAAGTGCCCAAAACATCTGCCGACAAAGACTGATGCTTGCCCAACTGATGATAGAAATACAAATCGAGAGCTGGAGTAAAATCCCTCCCCTTGCTGGTTCTGTAAACAGGATACGCAGGCTTTCCAGATTCAGAAAACCACATCTCATTCGATGTATAAGGCTGATTGCTGAAATCCGTAGTTAGCGTTGTCTGGAATACATATAAGGCAGAATCAGCCAGATTATACTTCATATGTTGCGTAGTCAATTATGTTGGTTTCACATCAGAAAAGCTTATCCACAAAGGATTCTTTTGATTTCTACACAACATAG
>ENA-OXQY01000006-OXQY01000006.1-human-gut-metagenome-genome-assembly--contig:-NODE-6-length-109087-cov-55.778028_pt1 | contig 109087 bp, 73 predicted proteins | sample MGYA00249588_ERZ652575 | MGnify/ENA primary metagenome ERZ652575 (study PRJEB26925, sample SAMN05826562) | human gut metagenome | biome: ENVO:2100002; feature: ENVO:00000062; material: ENVO:00002003...
ATAGGTAACGTTCCTCTGTCTCATCTTGTCGTATTCCCGTCTTCGTCTGTCCTCGCCACTTTTAACCAAAATGAGGAAAGTAACTGATAACCAGTAAACTTTCCTCATTCTTCTCTCAAACACTTTTTATATGTACTTTCCATTGTTGAAAAACTATGAGTTATGGCGCGCGAAACGGCGAGTTAGATTGTTTAACAGGTTTCGGATTGAAAGCGTGCTGAAAATCGCCCCTTATCACACGCTGAAATTTGGTGGTATCGGGAAATTGCAGTATCTTTGCTTCGTCGTTCGAAGAAAGGCTGCACTCTTTAAAGGTAAAAAGGTAAAAAGACCTTAGCTTATTAAAAGTCCCTGGTGCACTGGGGGCTTTTTTGCCTTCGGGGGATCAGCGATGGAATCGCTGGAGACGGGGGCGCGAAGGGGTTAAGGCTCTTTTTACCTTTTTACTTTTAATTAGTATATATCATAGCCAAACATTTTCCACCTATTTTGCTAGAATTTCCCAAAAACTTCGTATCTTTGCAATGGCTTTATGCAAGATAAGCTGTTTATAAAATCATCAAACGTAGAATTATGGAAAGAAAAAGTTATTCTATAGATATAAATCGCATTGCACAATATGCCATGTATGCATATTGCATTTTCGCATTGTTTTCGCTGGCATTTTCTGTTTGCGGACAAGCGGGCTTATCCTTCAGAACAAGTCCCATCCTGATTCCATTAAGTCCCATCCTGGTTACCATCAAGCAACTGGTCTTGCAGCTCGCCCCTATAGCTTTATGGGGAATATTCCGCTACACGCTACCGGCAGGCGTAAAATTGCTACGACGCTGCAGCGAGTTGATGGTACTTTACTATGTGCTCTCATTCATCCTGGGCAAATGCTTCAATCTTCATCTCGTAACGATGATGCAGAACGGACAGATTACCCAAATGGCTTCCATACTCACCTGGACAGAAAGCACGATGGGCCTGATTTCCGTCATCGCCTCCCTGGTAGCCGGCTGTCATCTGTGCAGCAAGCACAGGGGCGACATGCGCAAACTGGGCATAGCCCTTGTCCTGGTTTTCATTGCATGGCTGCTATGCTCAAATATACTCCCTGTTGCAGTGTTTTATCTGGCAGGTAACACCCAGCAGGCAGCCTTCACCTGCATGAATCTCATCTGTATGATAACCACAACATCGGCTTATATATACGCCTACTACATGATGTATCGGGCGATAAAAACGATAGGATGTTTCGGGCAATAAAACCAAATAAATACAAATTCTCGGATATACAAATTACAGAAAGTGTTATCAGTTTTACAGAAAGAAATTTGCAATACGCTGCAAATTTCACCAAGAAACACAAGAAATTTGCAATGCGCTGCAAATTTCCCGAAAAAGTTTCGTATATTTGCAGCGCATTTCATTTTTAGCAATCAAGATAGAATGCAAAAGGAATAGCAAAATGAATAAATAGAACATAAAGAGAATATGATAGAGCGTAAAGAATACATGAATCTCCTGGAGAAATGGAGAGACAAGAAGGCCATCAAGGTAGTAACAGGCATACGACGCTGTGGCAAGTCATCGCTGCTGAGGATGTTTAGGGAGAAACTTCTCTCGGACGGAGTATCCGAAGAACAAGTACAGAACCTCAACTTCGAGGATCTCGACAACGAACCGTTCCTCGACTATAAAATTTTGTACGCTCACGTAAAGCAGAACCTGTGCCCAGACAAGATGAACTATCTCTTCTTTGACGAGATACAGATGGTGGAAAATTTCCAGAAAGTGATAGACAGCCTGTTCCTGCTAGATAACGTAGACATTTACGTTACTGGCAGCAATGCCTACCTGCTCTCTGGCGAAATAGCCACCCTGCTCACCGGAAGATACATCGAAATTAAGCTCTTCCCTTTCTCCTTCCGAGAATTCATGCAGACGCAGCCTGCCCATACTTCCCGAGAGCTTGCCTATCGCCAATACATCGAACTGGGTTCCTTCCCATACATTCCCCAAATCAGCCAAGACCGAGAGATGGTGCGTGAATACCTGTCAGGTCTCTACAACACCATCGTACTGAAAGACGTGGTGAGCCGCAAGAAGATAACCGATGTGATGATGTTGCAAAGTGTGGTAAGATTCCTTGCTGACAATATAGGCAACATATCCGTAATCAAGCGCATCAGCGACACCAAGACCTCGCTGGGCAGAAAGACTACATCTCATACGATAGAAAACTACGTCTCTGCCCTCACCGACAGCTATATCTTCTACCCTGTGCAGAGATATGATGCCAAGGGCAAGCAGCTATTGAAGACTGGACAGAAACTTTATCTTGCCGACGTAGGTCTGCGCCAAGTCATCAATGGCACCAAAGGTGGCGACTTGGGGCATGTACTGGAGAACATCGTGTATCTGGAACTAGCACGACGAGGCGGAGAAATCTATGTAGGCAAAGCCGGTGATGCAGAAATAGACTTCGTGGTAATCATTGGTGAACACAAGGCATACTATCAGGTATCGCTCAGCGTAAGGGATGAGACCACGATGCAGAGAGAATTGGCACCCCTGAAGTCCATCTCCGACAATTTTCCAAAATATCTGCTCACCCTGGACAACGACCCCGTCCAGTTTCATGATGGAATCAAGCAAGAATATGTGCTCGACTGGCTTATGGAATGCTATGATTCGCCTAAAAAATAAGACTCACACAGAAAAGCAATGATGGAAAAGAATCAGATTTTTGAAAATATCATGAGCCGTACATCGGTGAGAAGTTATACAGACATGCCACCGCTCGCCATCGTGGTTTGCGGATGCCTTGACAAGACGCTGGAAGGCACAGAGCAGGAGTTCTGGATTCAAGACTGTTCGGCAGCCACGGAGAACATTCTGCTGATGGCTCACGGTCTGGGACTCGGCGGTGTATGGACAGCCCTCTATCCCCTGAAAGAACGATACGAGGGAATGCAGCAACTGCTGCATCTGCCCAAGAAGATGATTCCGCTCAACACCCTCATCATCGGGTATCCGAAGAATCAGGCGGAAGCAAAGGATAAGTGGAAAGAGGAGAATATATCCTATAATAAATGGATGGAGAAAAATTCATAATAAAGAAAAAGTATGAGTATCAAGGAAAATTATCAACAATATGTAAGCCGATATGCTTCTGAGGTGGCTGCCCTGAAGCGTAAGAATACGGGATTTATAACGGGCGAGCTGCTGGCTTTCGGCGGCATCCTCGCCTTCCTGATCTGCTATTTCGCATTGGATGGAGATACGCAGAACTACCTGATGGGGGCGGCGCTGTGCCTGATTGCCTATCTGGGAATCAGACGACTTGACGACAAGAACAAGGAGAAGATAGAGCATCTTTCGGCTTTGCTCAAGGTTTATCAGGACGAAATCAAGGCTTTGGAGGGCGATTTCTCGCCTTTCGAGACGGGCGATTCCTATCAGAATCCGCAGCATCCTTATTCCTTCGACCTCGATGTCTTCGGCAAGAGTTCGCTGTTCAACCGCATCTGCCGAACCATCACATCGGGCGGTTCGGAGGCACTCGCCAGGAATCTTACCCGGGAAACGCCTCTGAATATGGAAGATATCAAAAGAAGAAGGGATTTGCAGAAGGAATTGGCTGGAGAAGGCGAAAACTGGCGAATGGAATTTCTGGCACTTGGCGAAAAGAACAGAAGTCAGACTGTGAATGGCAAGATGAAAAAGATTGATTCTGCTGCGGTGATGGATGCGATGCAGAAGGTTTCGAAGATGGAGGTGCCGGCATGGTTTGGGTCTCCGGTTTCGCTCGTTATCGGATGGATGCTGATTATCGGAGTCGTTGGTTCCGTGATTTTGTCGATATGCAATATGGTTTCGGTGGATTTCGCCTTGTGGTGGGTGTTGGTTCAATACATGGTGGTGTTCTTCGTCTGCAAGCAGACACTTGACAAGATAGACAGCAATGGAGGCAAGCTTCGCCATCAGCTCATCGCCTATGCCCAGATACTTCAGCTTATCAACAGGCGCAATTTCCATAGCGAATCAGGCAAGGAGATGCAGAATTCCCTGGCAGATGCCCTGCCTTCCTTTGCCCAACTGGAAAAGATATTGAAAGGGTATGACAGAAGAGGCAACTTCCTGGGTCTTTTCTTCACCGATGCCTTCATGCTGAGCGATTTCTTCCTGGTTCGCAGTTTTCTGAAATGGAAGAATACCTATATGGTGAAGATGGAGGAATGGATGCACATCATCAGCGAGATGGATGCGATGGTTTCGATGGCGAATTTCAGATATAATCATCCGGAGGCGGAAGAGGCTGAATTTGTTTCAGGAAAGCAGGAAGCAGATGCTGAAAGCGATGTTTCTGAAAGCATTGTTTCTGAAAATACAGGAATCGGAAGTCCGGAAATCGTGTTCGAGGGTAAGAATCTCTATCATCCTTTCCTGGGTGCCAAGGCGGTGAAGAACGATTTCACCATCAAGGACGACAACTATTATATCATCACCGGAGCCAACATGGCGGGAAAGAGTACCTTCCTCCGTTCGCTGGGAGTGAACTATATCCTGGCGATGGCGGGTATGCCGGTGTTTGCGGATCAGCTGAAGATTTCACGTTTCAGATTGTTCTCGAGTATGAGAACCACCGATGATTTGACGCATGGCATTTCTTATTTCAATGCAGAATTGATCAGATTGGAGGAGCTGCTGAAGTTCTGCAGGGAAAGTGCAGAGGGAGAGTTCTGCAAGGGATGTGAAGAGGGCTATAAGGAGCCACTCCGAACGCTGATTATTCTGGATGAGATTCTGAAGGGAACGAATTCATTGGATAAGCTGAATGGTTCAAGAAAGTTCCTCGAAGCCATCGCCAAGCAGCCGGTGAGCGGTATCATTGCTACCCACGACCTGGAACTTTCAAAGATGGAGAATGATGCATCAGGCAAATTCCACAACTATTGTTTCGAGATAGATTTAGGCACGGATGTTACCTATACTTATAAGATACAGAAGGGCGTGGCAAGAAACCAGAATGCCACCTTCTTGCTGAATAAGATTCTGGAGAAATATTAGAATAAAAAGAGAAACTCCCGATAATTTGATCAGTTTCAAATTATCGGGAGTTTTCCTTTTAAATAATACATTATAGCTCAACGCTATCCAGGCGGAATTTGAGCAAGCCGGCTGGTACCTTTACCATTACCTCTTCACCTGCCTTCTTACCCAGAAGGGCCTTGGCGATAGGCGACTTGATGGAAATCTTGCCACTATGCAAATCAGCCTCGTGAGGATTCACTATGGTATAATTCATGCTGCACTTGTTGGCGAGATTGGTAATCTTAATCTTGCTCAACAAGCCAACGGTATCGCTCTTCAATCGAGACTTGTCGATGACACGGGCATTCTCCAAGACCTTCTGTTTGAAGCTGATGCGGCTCAACAGCTTGCCCTGCTCACGCTTGGCTGCATGATACTCGAAATTTTCACTGAGGTCGCCCTTATCACGGGCCTCAGCTATCGCATCGCGAACGGCTGGCAACTCTACGTTAACCATGTGTTGAAGTTCGGCCACGAGCTCATCGTAACCTTCCTGAGACATATATTCCATTTTCTCTGATAATCTTAATGAATGATGTTTTTAATTTTCGGGGTGCAAAGTTACTAGTAATTCATGAAAACACCAAACATTTTTGATAAAAAGTAAATAAAAAAAGAGAAGATGTGTAGCCATGACAGACAACACATCTTCTCCTTGAATATATCATTATCCCCAAACTTCTTCTGAAATCTCTCTCACCAGATCTATCTTTGCCCACTGCTCAGCATCGGTCAGTTTATTACCAATCTCGCAAGAGGCGAAACCGCATTGAGGACTGAGACTGAGCCGATCGAGGGGGATATATCTGGCTGCTTCTCGGATGCGGGCGATGACTGTAGCCTTATCTTCCAACACCGGAGATTTGGAGGTTACCAGACCCAGCACCACCTTCTTGCCATCAGCCACATACTTCAACGGCTCGAAACCACCCGAACGCTCATCGTCATACTCCAGATAGAAGGTATCTACATCTTCATGAGCGAAGAGATAAGGAGCTACGGCATCGTAGGCACCCTTGGTGGCATAGCAGGAATGATAATTGCCACGGCATACGTGGGTGTTGATGGTCAACCCCTCAGGTTTGCCCTCGATGGCAAGATTGTTCACCTTCAGATATTGCAGGGCTTCCTGCTCAAGGGTGAAACCTGTGCCCACCTTAGCCTTCCAGTAATCGCTATCCACAATCATTCCCCAGGTGCAGTCATCCAGCTGGACGGTACGGCAACCGGCTGCATAAATCTCCTGGAAGAAGGTGCGGTAAGCCTGAGCAATATCCTCAATCAGCTGGGTAGTGTTAGGATAGAACTTGCGGGTATTCTCAGCATTCTTGCCACGGAACAGTTCGGCAAGAAACTGTGCAGGAGCAGGAACCGTCTGCTTTGCCTCGAAGATATATTCACCATTGGCATCCAACTCCTCAAACTGCTTTACAAAGAGGAAATCCTTGATAAAAGGATGATTCTCGCCGGTAATCTTGCCGGTCAGTTGGATAGAGCCCTTGGTTGTCTCCTCGCCATGAAACTGATAGCCATGCTCCAGTTCGATATGCTCCACGCCATTGAATCCCCACATAAAGTCGAGATGCCAATAGCTGCGGCGGAACTCGCCATCGGTGATATAAGGCAGGCGATGCGCCTTCTGCTGACTGATGACCTCAGTAATCAGCCGGTCTTCTACGGCGCGAAGGTCGGTGGCAGAAATCTTGCCATCAGCAAACTTAACTCTCGCTTCCTTCAACTCTGCAGGGCGCAAATAGCTGCCCACTGCCTCAAAATGTATATTTCTTACGTTGCTCATATTTTTATCTCCTTATTATTATTTGATGTGAATGACTTTTTATCCTGTCATTACCGATGAATGACGCTTTGCATCCGGAATTGCGAGTGCAAAGGTAAGAAGAAGAATTTTATTTGCCAAATATTCTCCGTAATTCAGAAAAATATACTATCTTTGCAGCGAATTAAGCAAATCAGCAGAATATTATTCTGTAAGAATCAGTAAAAATAGAAATAAAGAAACAATGACAACAGAAGAAAAACTTGATGAAACAGACATCAGAATACTGAAGTTACTGCAGCAGAACTCCCGACTCACCGTGAAGGAACTTGCTGCAAGAGTACACCTCTCCCCTTCTCCCACCTTCGAGCGGCAGAAGCGGCTGGAACGCGAGGGATACATCCAGCGATATGGAGCCATCGTAGACCATCACAAGTTGGGGCACAACGTAATCGTGCTCTGCAATATCCGGCTCAAGCAGCATACCCATGACCTGATTCAGCAATTCATGGATACCGTGCAGGCCATCGACCAGATAACGGAATGCTACAACACCACCGGTGATTACGATTTCCAGATCAAGGTATATGCCCGGGATATGAAAGCCTATCAGGACTTTATGCTCAACACCCTGGGAAACATCGACTGCATAGGAAGTCTGCACAGCATCATCGTGATTGGAGAAATCAAGGATTCGCATTATATTCCCGTAGCAAAATAAGGAGAAACGTGATGAAAGCAAAAAATATATTGATGATATGCCTTTTTATTTCAGGACTTTTCTGCCTCCCATCCAAGGCACAGCAGCCTGGAGAAACCGTCAGTTCTCAAACCATCAGGAAACTGGGCGAGAAGCATTTCTTCTCCATCTCCACTATTCCCGATGATATCTTCCGCCTGATGCAGGGCAAGACATACAAGAAGAACTGTACCGTGGCAAGAAGCGAACTGAGATACATAAGATGCCTGCACGTAGACAAGGACGGCAGAAACATCGTAGGAGAAATGGTGGTGAACAGGGCGATAGCCACAGATGTGCTCGACATTCTGAAAAAGCTATACGAGGCGAAATATCCGATAGAACGGATGAGACTCATCGACTACTGGGATGCCGACGATGAAAGGGCGATGAGAGCCAACAACTCCTCCAGCTTCAACTTCCGCTTCATCTCGCATACCCATACGGTATCGAAGCACGGAAGGGGACTGGCCGTAGACATCAACACCCTCTACAATCCTTATCACAAACGGCTGAAGAACGGCAAGGAAGTGGTGGAACCTGCCACCGCCCGCCCCTATCTGGACCGCAGCAAGAACCACGCTTACATGATTAAGAAAGGCGACCTCTGCTACCGGCTTTTCAGGGCAAAAGGATTCCGATGGGGAGGTGACTGGAAACACAGCAAGGATTACCAGCACTTCGAAAAATAGAAATGCATGAAAGAACAGCCAGCAAGGAAAGGACATAAAAAAAAGACTATGCCTATGTTACATCATTTCTTTAGTAACTATGGCATAGTCTTTTATTATCCTAACGATCTTTTTTTATATGTAAAACAAATTTAACAATCCTGCTACAGCCTTATTATAATACATTGTAACTAGCTGTACCAGACTGAATTATATTCTCTACGTTCATCGTCCTCATTATAGAGGTTCTCATATTCAAGGTTCATAGCCTCGAATGATTCCAGTGTCTGTTTCATGATAACTCCTCCTCTATTTATTATGTTCAACTTTTAATATGGCAAAATTACTAAAAAAACAGACTTCTGATGTCAATATTTCAGAAAACTTTTGTATTTTTGCACCATCTCTGCACATCAGGGGCAAAAAGTGCAAAAAAACAGCTCTGTTCAAGAGCCATGCAAGATAAAAAACAAGAAACAAGATGAAGATATTACATACTTTACGACTCGACAGAATGAAGTGGCGTCACTGGGTACTGCTGCTGTTGCTCATCCTCGTCACCCTTACCAAGATGATTCCTCTCTGGGGAGTTATCTACACCTACCGTGTTTATCCCGTTATCGGCAGCCTTCTTTCGCCCATCTCAGGCATCTTTCCTTTTGCCGTGGGCGATATTTTCATAGCTCTCAGCATCGCCTGGATCGTCCTCTATCCTATCTACGAGATGGGATTACGGAAGAAACTCGCCCGCCGGTTTATCTTTCTTGCTGCCAAGAACGGCGGCTATCCGAAGAAAAAGGCGGTTTTCGGAAGGGTAATTGAATATCTGCTGTGGGTATATGTATGGTTTTATGCTGCTTGGGGACTGAACTATTCACAGCCTGTTATCTATTATAGAGTTGGCATGCAGCCTGCTGAGGTTTCGGAAGAGAAGTTCCGGAATTTTGCCTACCAGTATGCTGACAGCCTCAACCTTTTGAGTGAAGAACGGAGAGGGAAGAGGGAAGAATTCAATTGTACTGTGGATGATAAACTGAAGAATCGGGTGCGGGATGCGGTTCTGAAGGAATATAACAAGACAGGCTATCGGGAGGGAATCAATCCGCCTTTCAACCAGCATCCGCATGCCAAGACGATGGTGTTTACGCCCATCAGTTCGATGTCGGGTGTAACCGGCAGCATGGGACCATTCTTCTGTGAATTTACGCTGAACGGCGATATTCTTGCACACGATTATCCGGCTACCTATGCCCATGAGTTTGCTCATTTTCTGGGCATTGCCAACGAAGGAGAGGCAAATTTCTACAGTTATCTCGTCTGTACGGCATCACAGGATAAGGCGGTGAAATTCAGCGGATATTACCACATTCTGCCCCATATATTATATAATGTATTCGATATTCTCGGCGAAAAGGAAGGTGAGAAATATCTGAAATATATCCGTCCTGAGATAATCAGGCTGTTGAAAAGCGACCGCCAATACTGGCAGGGCAAAAGATGCAAGGCACTGGATGCTGCCCAGGATTTCTTCTTCGAACTCTATCTGAGAGGCAACCATGTAGAAGGCGGCAGAAAGAGCTATGCCGGCGTCATCGGTCTGATTCTGGCTTGGGAGAACAAGCAGGAAACTGTAGAGATGATATGCCCATGAGAAGAAATGATGTCCGAATACATGCGCTGCGAGGAAGCGACTGATAATAGCAATAACATATTTAATAATAAGAAGAATATGGAAGATATGAAGAAGGGAAGAATCACTCCTAGCTGGATTGATTCATTAAAAGAGAACGAGATTTTTGTGTTTGGCAGCAATCTGGCTGGCATGCATGGTGGTGGAGCAGCCCGCATTGCCCGCCTGCATTTCGGTGCCGTCATGGGCAAGGGTGTAGGCTTGCAAGGTCAGAGTTACGCCATCCCTACGATGCAGGGCGGCGTGGAAACCATCCGTCCATACGTGGAGGAATTCCTTGATTTTGCCAATCATCATCCCAAGCTACATTTTCTGGTAACCCCAATAGGTTGCGGCATCGCCGGTTTCGAAGCCGAAGACATCGCCCCATTGTTCGAGAAGGCAAAGGAGATGAAGAACATCAGCCTTCCTGAGAGTTTCTGGGAGGTGATAGAGTAAAGTTATAGAGAATTAGTAGCTTATGTTAGGAGCAATGATAGGAGATATTGCTGGCTCAAAATATGAGTTCAACAATACGTTTGATTATGATTTCGAGATGTTCGGCGAGGGATGCGACTTCACCGATGATACCATTTGTACGGTGGCGATAGCCGATGCAATATTGAACGGACGAAGCTATCAGGAAAGCCTGCTGGATTGGTGCCGCCGCTATCCTTCTCCAAAAGGAGCGTATGGCGGAAGATTCGCAGGGTGGATTCGTTCTCTTGATCCGCAGCCATATAATAGTTTTGGCAATGGTTCGGCAATGCGAGTATCGCCAGTGGCTTGGCTATTCGATGACCTGTCCCAGGTTTTGGAAGAGGCAGAGAAAACGGCTCTTCCTACTCATAACCATCCCGAAGGAATCAAGGGAGCCAAAGCCGTGGCTCATGCCATCTGGCATTTCCGCAAGAGCAGATTCTCTGAAGAATCTAAGGAGTGTAAAGATAAGAATACTAAAGAATCTGATGATAAGGCAATGAAAGCCTTCAAGGATATCGCCCGCAGCTATTACGAGGATTTCGATACCCGAGATTATCCGAAAGGCAAATTCGATGAAACCTGCATGGATGCCGTGCCATTATCCTTCTATCTCCTCTCGCAAGCCTCATCCTTCGAAGATGCCATCCGCCTAGCCATATCTCATGGCGGCGATAGCGATACCATCGGAGCCATCGTTGGCAGTATCGCCGAAGCCCGATTCGGTATTCCACAAGAGATTAAGGACAGAGCTATGGAATATCTGCCGGATGAGATGCAAGATGTATTGAAACAATTTGCAGGGAAATGCGAAATAAAGCCCAAATAATTTGGTGTTATCGAAGAAAAGTCTTAACTTTGCCCCATACATATTAAAAAAGTAAGATTATGCAAGAATATCAATTGGATTTCGTAACCTATTGCGTTGGCAACTTAGCCGACCGATTGAACATGAGTGCCAGTAAGGTATATAAGATGTTACGGTCAACAGATATCTTAAATGGCTACATGATACCCTGCTATGATGTGCTCCATACTTTCGGCAAGGAATACATCATGGACGATTTGATTAGCTTGTTAAAGAAACGAGGAGCATTGAAATGAAAGTTTATCACGCATCAAAATTCATCATAGAATCACCAGACATTTATCATTCTCGTGATTTATTGGATTTCGGCAAAGGATTCTATCTGACATCACTTGTCGAACAGGCGAAGAAATATGCCCAACGATTTCTCTTTCAGGGCGACAAAGCATATCTTAACCAATACATCTTAGATGAAAACTTAGACGGAGAATATAAGATAAAAGAGTTTATTGGCTACAACGAAGAGTGGTTAGATTTTGTTGCTTTATGCCGAATTGGGAAACAAACAAATAAGTTTGATATGGTTACAGGTGGTATAGCAGATGATAAGGTATTCAATACCATAGATCTTTACTTCTCCGGTAACATCAGCAAAGAAGAAGCACTTAAACGCTTAAAGTTTATTCATCCCAATCACCAGATATGTATTTTAAATCAAGATATTTTGAACAAGCATCTGCACTTTCTTCAGTCAGATGAAATAATATAAGGAGGGACTTTCATGGAAGCAAACAAGACAATACTTCAAATGAAATATGCTCGCATAGTACCTATCTTTGCAGAGCAAACAGGCATTACGTTGGAAGATGCTCTAGATTTCTTTTATACTTCTTCTATTTATCAAATGATGAATGAAGGCATTGCTGATATGCATTGCAGAAGCGATGGATATTTGGCGAATTTAGTAAAAGAAGAGTGGAAAAATAAAATTGCATAGATTCCTAATTCACACTACAGCTTATTCTGCCGAAAGATATGAGAGAAATATCGGCTAGAATAAAGTGTTGCCACTAGGCTCAGCAAAGCTGCTGACTGCAGTCAGCAGACCTGCCGACTAGGCTCGGCAGACCTGCTGAGCCTAGTGGCAACTGCTGAGAAGGTATCTTCTGGAACCCGAGAAGTAATGTCTTTCAACTCACGAAGACATTTGCATCAACCTATAGAGTTGACTCCTTTATCCCATCGAGCCGACTCCGTCATCCAGTAGAACCGACTCATTCTACTAAATCAACCCTATCTACAACCTTCTCCAGGCAGTTAATCATTTTGATACTGCTTATCAGAAATCGTGGTCACAATAGCACTCAGCTTCTGCATTTTCTCCTCATTTATTTCCTGCACATAAAAGTTTTTTTCGAAAAAACTTTTCTCGTGTGCGTATAAACTCGACGCTAAATCTAAAAAGAATCTGATACAATACCTTATAGATACCCCAAAAATTACGTCCCGATGTAGACTTTACTACATGGCGACGTAATCTTTCCTACGTCCCGACGCAGAGATTCCTACATCGCCATGTAATTTCAAGGACAACGGGAAATGAAAGATGTATTGAAACAATTTGCTGGTAAATGCGAAATAAAGCCCAAATAATTTGGTGTTATCGAAGAAAAACTATAGCTTTGCCACCAATAGAATTTATCAAACAATATAATTTATGACAAACCATGATTTTTGGATGTCCATCAGTGACATAATCAATGAAGGATTTACATCTGAAGGTCTAGCAAAAATTTTTTGCCTTCATAGTCAAGAAAGAATCCTTTTGTGCAGTATTAGAAAATAAGCGTTTTACAAAGCCATTTCCTGTATAATAACAAAATGTCCGCAAAACCAAATTCTTGGAATTGCGGACAAAAATGAATAGTTTTATATAATGTTAGAAAGTTGCAACATTATTAATACATGGTGTACCCTTGGCATCATCGAATACAATGCGAAGACCATTGGTCTTTACCTTGTCAAATCGTAGGATACAACCGATTGTGGTTGTCTCTTCCTTTTGACTGAGCTTTACCCAGTTCTTGCCCTCAAGATAATATACAGTGAATGCTTTCACACGCTGTCCTAAAGGTATATACTCCTGGAGCAAAAGTCGAGATATTTCTCAGAGTGAGACTTTTTGTTATCTTACAGGACGAATCACGAATTTGAATGCATAGTCCTGATAAGGAAGCATATATTTCTCAATAGGTAATGAGCCCCATGTATCGATACATCCCAATCCCATCTGTCTCTGACTAATGTGTACAGAGGTAAAGTCTCGTGGTACAAGGTCTCCAGAATGTTCTTGGTTCTTTACCGGTCCGCGGTAAAGATCTGAAGTCAGATAGTTCAGGCTTGAACACTCCATTGGCTCATTGGAGAAAAACTCCAGACCTTTATTGTCTTTTGTCAGAACCTTCCAATATCTTACCTGCGTCTTGTTGCCAGACTCCTGTGGACGGACGTATGGATAATACTGATCCTTTACCAACTGGGTAAAAATGCCCAATCTGTCGGAGTTGTTACGGTCTGCATAATTCTCGTTAGGACCCTTTCCGTAGAATTCAACTCTATCAAACTCCTTAGGCATCTGCAATTCCATTCCATAGCGCAGAAGATTTGGCTTGTTCTCCGCATCAGGATTTACCTTCAGATCTTGTTCAACAGTCAGTTCTCCATTATTATTCAATGTATAGGTAAGAGTCAGTGTAGACTCTGTTTCTTTGAGATACAACTCGGCAACAACAGAACCATTCTCCTTACGGGTAAAATTCTTCAGTTCCATACTTGGCTTATTCCATGCTGCACTTAATGTAGGCATATGTGAACCAAAATCGTTGTCTGTGCATGCTCTCCAGAAGTCTGGAGTCAAATTAAATCCTCTTACAAGCATAGGTGTTTTGTCAACATCCAAATAAGAAACAAGTCCTGTTGCCTTACTGATGGTAACATCCACACCATTGGCAGAAAGAACGAGATACTTGGCATGATCTACAGCCTTGACTTTGGCTGTTTCAGAGGAATTCAATACAGGGAACTTATAGTCGCTAATCACAAACTGCTGGTGGGCGATTTCTTCATCCTTACTTAGAAGATGTGAATCACTGTTCAATTTGTACGAAAGAGTCAGTGTCTTTTCCTTTCCTCTGTACTTCTTGTTAGCAACTATCTTTGCATATCCAGGAAGTGCAATGGTCTTGCTTGTCTGAGGAAGAATATTGTATTTGCCAAGGTTGATTAAACCGTTTGCTATACTTTTTCCCTCTACCTCTATTGAATATACGAGATTTACGTTATTCAACGGAACAAAGAAGTTCTCGTTGAATACAGAGACTTTACCCTTGACCTTGTTCTCAAGTTTGCTCCAGATGTTCTGATGGAAGTATTTCACTTCGTAAGCATGAGGATTTGGTCTTCTGTCCGGACTAACCAAGCCATTGTTGTTGAAGTTCTCGTCAGACATAGGGAAACGACCATAATCACCGCCATAGGCATAGATCTGATTACCAGTTATCTTGCTCTTGTCGCGCAGACCCTGATCTACAAAATCCCAGATAAAACCACCCTGATACTGAGGATACTGACGGACCAAATCCCAATACTGCTTGAATCCACCCATAGAATTACCCATGGCATGGGCATACTCCTGCTGAAGAAGAGGTTTGTCACAATAGTCCTTTTCCAGATATGCTCTACAACTGTCGTAATCAGCGTACATAGGACAGAAAATGTCAGTCTTGCCAGCCTTCAGACCAGCCAACTCGTATGACTCAACAGGACGGGTTTCATCATGCTTGCCTGTTGAACATGCCATTTCGTATTGTACTGGACGAGAACTGTCATATGCCTTTACCCAATCGTAGGCATCCTCAAAGTTCTTACCATAACCTGCTTCGTTACCAAGACTCCACATAATGATACAAGGATGGTTTTTGAGAACCTTCACATTGTGCATGTTACGCTCAATGTGTGTCTTGTTGAACAACTCATTTTTAGCCAGAGTCTCTTTAGCAAATCCCATTCCGTGGCTTTCCAGATTTGCCTCAGCCATAACATAAATACCATATTCATCACACAAATCATACCAGCGTGGGTCATTTGGATAGTGGCTGGTGCGTATAGCATTGATGTTTAATTGCTTGGCAACCTTTATGTCACGAATCATGTTCTCAACACTGACAACATATCCTCCATCAGGATCTATCTCATGACGGTTCACACCCTTGATAAGAACAGGCTGTCCATTTACCAAGAGCTGTTTTCCCTTGATCTCGATCTTTCTAAAACCGACATTCTGGCGAATGACTTCCAATACTTTATCTCCATCCAGCAGTGTCGCTCTGAGTGTGTACAAATTCGGTGTTTCTGCTGTCCACTTGGCTACATTCTGAATGGTTGACTCTACTGTTGAACTGCCACCCTGTAACTGTTGCTTTCTTTCAAAAACCGTATTGCCAGTTTTCTTGTCTATCAATTCTACCAGAACATTCTTTCCATCACATGATTCTGTAGAAAAATGAATGGCAAAGATACCGTCTTTATAATTATCGGACAAGGAAGAGGTTACGTTCAAGTCCTTAATATGTGACTTCGGCTGAGCATAGATATAGTTCTCTCTGGCAATACCGCGAAGTCTCCAATAGTCCTGATCCTCAAAATAAGAGCCATCGCACCATCTCATCAGCTGCATGGCTATCAGATTCTCTTTTCCTGGTTCTACATATTTAGTGATGTCAAATTCCGCAGCAACCTTATTGTCTTCAGCATAGCCAACAAACTTTCCATTTACATATAGGTTGATATTGCTGGAAAATTCGCCGATGTGCAGTATTATATTGTCACCATTCCAATTCTCAGGAATTACAATCTTACGTCGGTAAGATCCGACGTAGTTGCCAAGATCCTGCACATAAGGAGGATTTGATTCCCATTCATTTTCCCACTCATATCTATAGTTGGTATAGACTGGCACGCTATAGCCATTCAACTCCCAACATCCAGGAATTGGCATCTTACCCCAATTAGAATCATCAAGATTGAGAGAATAGAAATCTAAAGGACGCTCATTGGCATTCTGCACCCAATTGAATTTCCAATTTCCTTCAATAGACAAGAATCTCTTTGAAAGCGTCTTGTCATTTCTGTCAGACAGTTCCTTATTCTCATAGCCGAAGAAATCAGAAACAGGCTCGTTACGATTGATGTTGTTCACCAAAGGGTCATTCCATGGTTCTGTCTTCTGGGCATATACATTACCTGACAAAGCCATAAAAAGTACCATAAAATTGCATAATTTATTCATAATCAATAGGTATTTATAGTTTTATACTTGCTCCAAACTCAACAGTGAAAGGACGAAGATAGCGTCCGGACATTACGTAGCCATTGAATCGCTTGGCTTCTTCCGGGCCAATAAGCTCTGAGCCGGATATTGTACCGCTGGCACCTTTTTGGTTCAGGAAGTTAACTACACCAAGGTTGAATGATAATTTGTTGGTAGCATTCCATTTCACACCTGCGAAAGTTTCCCAATGGCCGTTAAACCAAAGGGCATTTGAAAGGTTAGCATACGTTTTTCCAAAATATCTGAAACTGCCCCATACTGTCATCTTATCCTTGTAAAAGGTATAACTTGGGTCAAGTTCAATCAGTATCTGTGGAATTTCCTTGACAATGTTACCAGTGGCGTTTAAGTCTGCAGTCTCACCATCATCAAACTTTACTGTCACAGAATAGTCCTTGTATGTTGGTTTCTGATAAGTAAAGAGGGCATGAAGATGCGCACCCTTGAAAGGGTCAAGTTCCACATTGGTTGTCCATCCAACAGTCTGAATACTATAATTTAATGATGTTGTCTTTGAAATACTAGTGCCAGGTTTGGTTATATCCTGCTGGTCTGTATTGTTCGTCTTCTGAATCCAGGTAATCATTGATGTAACATCAATCCACTTATTGCGATAGTATATACCGCCACGGAGCAATGGAATGCGGAGACGCAGGTCCTGCGGTCCCATATTGGCATAATCTGTCATGCGAGGAGAGCGTTCCATTTGAGTGAAGTCAGCGGTGAGTCCCATACCTTTATAAAAGGACCATGTAGCCGAAACTGTAAATGCATAATTGAGCTTATTCTTTGTTCTGTGCTGTGGTGTAATGGTTACACCGTCTGCATTGGTTGCACCGACATACATGTCTGCAAATCGTGCATAAGGCAACTGGTCTACTGACATACGACACCACTCTAAGCGTGCGCCATAGAAGAAACGAAGGCTTTCAATAGGACGCCATTCGTCTGTGAAATATCCTGCTAACTTATTCTCATTACCGATAGCATAGTCTGTAGAAATCTCATTGAACCCATAATAAGTTGTTCTTGCAGTCGGGTCTGAAACCGTGGAATGTGATAGAAACTCTGGATACTCCTTTACACTGGCATCCCATTGTGTTGACGCAGACCAGTAGTTTAAGTCAAAGTTCCACTCGTTGAGACCTATTTTAAGATTATGCTGGCCATAGTTTCTCATCACCTCAGAGGTGAGAAGGAAAGATTTTGCCTTTGCAGTATGAAACCAGATTCTTCGACCATCCATCATACCTGTATAAAGCTTTCCATTCTTGTCATAATACGTATTCGTATTACCCTCAACCTTTCCATCTTTGACATTCATGATGGAACTGCCGCCAAAGTCGGCATAGTTAGCATCAACCCAGGTATATTTAGCCTTTGTATCCAAGTTCCATGCATTACCTAAATCCCATTTGAATAATACAGCAAATTCGTGAGATTTGTTCTTGTTCCAATCATTGATAGTAGTGTTTTTCACTTCACCTGTCTTCATATCACGGTACATGAAGTTCTGAGAAGCTGGAACGTATGAAGATGTACCCAATTTAAAGCCATCCAATTCTGTCACATTTCCATCAGTGTGATAGATAAATGGTGCGAAACTGGTTACGGTACCCATACGCTGACTGTTTGAGAACTTGTAGAGGAAAGACAACTGACCTCTGTTTCCCCAATGCTTTGTCAAGGCACCCTTATAAATCTGGGTACGGTCATTATAGTTGGTAAACTTCAAGTCAAAGGTTCCTGGATCAAAGTTCTGATACATATTCAAGGCATAAGTCCAGCCTTTAGCCAGAGGTCCTGAAACGTTCAAATCAAACTGATGCATACCATAATGGTTGCCTTTGTAATTCAAAATACCCTTGAACGTATTACTGCCTAAGTCGCTGAAACTGTTTACTGAATAAGCAATGTTTCCTGTAGCTATGGCTGATTCCTGCGGATTCATCAATCCTACTTCAGCCAAGCTTCCGTCACTTCTCCAATGAGCAGATAGAGGATGGATGTAAGAAGAATAAACGACAGGTAATCCGTTCTCGTACACATTTACATCTTCACTTGGAAGACCTATCTGAATGTAACGAGGTGCATTGGCATCGGATGCATTGAGCATCACATTGCGTTCTGCTTTCTTTTCTACCATTGTAGTGTCTGACTTCTCTTGAGCACTACAAATGCTTGGGATGACCACGCAACAAGATAAGAGTAAAAGTTCTCTTCTCATGACTTTAAAACATTAAAAACGCTAAATACATAATGGATTTATTTCAACCATACATGCAATTACGCTTTATGTCCGTTGCACCTATACGGACCAAATAAACTACTGAACACATACATAAGGGAAACGGCGTTGGTGCAGTACGAGCTACTCAGTCAAACAATCCTGAACTCCTAAAACATCCTATACAAGCCAGTAGTGGAATACACTTTGTTACCTCTAAGATAATTATGAAATTTTACTATACGTTATATCCTACTAATGGAACTATTCTGGTGTAGTTGATAATAAGTTTGCTATTTTATAATCTATTGGGCGGTCTATAACTGCCTTGTATATTCCTGATCCTGGTTTGATATTATTTTGATATTATATAGAACTCAAGTGTGTGTATAACCAAGTGCGCTTGTAAACGCCATTTCCAATATGCTTGTCCTTCCCGTCTTTCTCACTCGGCATTCGTCAATTAAGGTAAGGCGTGAAAACGATTGCAAAGTTAAGACTTAAATCTTACCCCCCCCAAAAAAAATAACAAATATTATCAAATTTTAACGATAACAACCGGAGCGTTTATCAGATTCCAATATATTCTTACTTGTTGGCACGGATCTTTAATCTGTAGCCCTTTAGAAGTAACATCTGTTTTTACGTTATTTATTGCATCTTTGTTTTCTTCTCTGCTTTCTTTCTCAACCTGCGGCGCAAGTTCAAGCTGTATTTTTCGGCCCAATGCAGCCAGTTCCGCTTTTTTACTACTTTATCATCGAAAAAATGTATGATTTAACATTCGTTATCATCGAAAAAGTGTGTATTTTTCTTGTTTTTATCATCGAAAAAGTGTATCTTTGCAACAGAAACATTTAAATTCCAGTTAGTTATGAAAAGCAAGATATACAAAAGGATATGTAGACCAAGAATGGATGGAAAACATCCCTATCATAGCCATTGGCACATATTTTGAGAAATGATATGTAAAGGATTATGCGGCTTTTCTGTCCGAGAGGAACAAACTTAAGAGTGTTCTATCAGTTAGCACGGACTGAAAAGCCGTTCGAAAGAATTGCAGAACATACTCAAAGAGAATAGCGGCAAGGCTGATAGTATATACAAGGAAATATCATACAAGTTATTATATATTATACATTATAGATAAGGAGATGAAAGAAGTATTGATAGTAAGCATCGGCAGCTTCTTCGGAGGCGGCATGAGATATTGGATTTCAAAGTTGGTGCAATCCTGCACGGTGATTGCCTTTCCTTTCGGAACGATGGCGGTGAATGTGGCGGGATGCCTCATCATCGGGTTCCTCTCGGGATTGAACTGGCGGGAAGGGGGATGGATGTCGCCATCTGCCAAACTGCTGCTCACCACGGGATTCTGCGGAGGATTCACTACCTTCTCTACCTTTATGAACGAGGGAGCAGGACTGATGAAGGAGGAGAATTATGTCTATATGATGCTCTATCTCTTCGGAAGTCTGGCGCTGGGACTTATCGCCGTTCTCGCCGGACATTATCTGGCGAAGATTATCGCATAAAAGACTTCGGAGAATGGAAAGAAGAAGAGCCCGGATTATCACATAAAATACTGAAGATAGTATTCCATCAAATGAAGAAATGATGAAAATACTATCTTTTTTATTATTTTATATTTCCAAAATGCCTTAATTACGAAATTTATTCGTAAATTTGCAGAAATAATCTGCATTCGACAATTTGAAAGCAAGCTTTCATCATGTTCGTTTGCTTAATTTTTGCACCAATGAATACATTAGATACAAACAACATAAAATGGAGCGAGAATGTAATTATCGCTGATGCCGACTATATCGACCGAGTGGCTTTCGACCTGATAGTCAACTTCGAACGAATGATTAACCGTCGCATCCAACCAGCCGATATGGCACAATGGGCAGTCTGCATTGCCCTTGACGGAGGTCTGAGAGAGGGCGAGCACGAGACTCAGGTTGTGCTTATCCACGACAAGCAGTCGATGGCGATGAAGAACTTCCGCCCTGCCAACTATGAGAAGGATCTGAACGCTCAGGCTTTCAAGGATGATAAGCTCGGAGAATTCATCATCTCTTCTTATCCTACAGAGGAGAAGATGGTAGGCAAGGATGACTTTCTCGTAGATGTGGCACGCACCGTATGCAACGCCAAGGAGGTGAAGCGAGTGATGGTAATCCCAAATTCTGAGGATGGAGATGCTTACGACCGACTCCGCGAGATACTCCGCAAGGTAGATGACGACGACAAGCGCATCACCCTCTTTGCCATGCAGCCCATGCCAGGCGGCAACTTCAGACAGGAGATTCTCGGATATTCGCTCATGAATGCCCTGGGAATTTCGGCAAATGAGATAAAGTAAACATTAAACACTTAACATTAAAGATAAAAAATGAGTAGAGTACTTATGATTGGCGCAGGTGGCGTGGCTACCGTGGCTGCCTTCAAGATCGTCCAGAACCAGGACGTTTTCACCGAGTTTATGATTGCTAGCCGTCGCAAGGAAAAATGCGATAAGCTGGTTAAGGATATCCATGCCAAGGGCTACAAGATGGATATTCAGACAGCTGAGGTGGATGCCGACGACGTTGAGCAGTTGAAGGCTCTCTTCAATAGCTACAAGCCTGAGCTTGTCATCAACCTCGCTTTGCCTTATCAGGATCTCACTATCATGGATGCCTGTCTGGCTTGCGGTTGCAACTACATGGATACCGCTAACTATGAGCCTAAGGACGAGGCTCACTTCGAGTACTCATGGCAGTGGGCATACAAGGATAAGTTCGAACAGGCTGGTCTCTGCGCTATCCTCGGCTGCGGTTTCGACCCAGGAGTATCAGGCATCTTCACCGCTTATGCAGCCAAGCATCACTTCGATGAGATTGAGGTGCTCGACATCGTGGATTGCAACGCCGGTAACCATCACAAGGCTTTCGCAACCAACTTCAACCCAGAAATCAATATCCGCGAGATTACCCAGAAGGGACTCTGGTACAAGAATGGCGAATGGATTGAAACCGACCCTCTCTCTATCCACAAGCCTCTCACCTACCCTAACATCGGTCCTCGCGAGAGCTATCTGATGCACCACGAGGAGTTGGAGAGTCTGGTGAAGAACTACCCTACCATCAAGGAGGCACGCTTCTGGATGACCTTCGGTCAGCAGTATCTCACCTACCTCGACTGCATCCAGAACCTCGGCATGAGCCGCATCGACGAAATCGAATACGAGGCTCCTTTGGCAGACGGTTCAGGCAAGACTGCCAAGGTGAAGATTGTTCCTCTGCAGTTCCTCAAGGCCGTATTGCCTAACCCACAGGATCTCGGCGAGAACTATGACGGCGAAACATCTATCGGTTGCCGCATCCGCGGTAAGAAGGATGGCAAGGAGCGCACCTATTACGTATATAACAACTGCAAGCACCAGGAGGCTTACAACGAAACCGGTATGCAGGGCGTAAGCTACACCACCGGTGTACCAGCCATGATTGGTGCCATGATGTTCCTCAAGGGTATTTGGAAGAAGCCAGGCGTATGGAACGTAGAGGAGTTCGACCCAGATCCATTCATGGAGCAGTTGAACAAGCAGGGATTGCCATGGCACGAGGTGTTTGATGGCGATTTGGAAATTGACTAAACTTTAAACTAAATAAGATATGGCAAAAGAAATGCAAGAGGGAAAATTGAATCCCAATGAAGGCAAGCTGAAAGCTCTTCAGGCAGCCATGGCTAAGATAGAAAAGGACTTCGGTAAGGGCTCTATCATGAAACTCGGAGATGAGCACGTTGAAAACATCGAAGTTATCCCTACAGGCAGTATCGCTCTCGACAATGCACTGGGCGTAGGCGGTTATCCTAAGGGACGTATCATCGAGATTTACGGTCCGGAATCTTCTGGTAAGACAACATTGGCTATCCATGCCATCGCAGAGGCGCAGAAGGCTGGCGGTATCGCTGCTTTCATTGATGCAGAGCACGCTTTCGACCGTTTCTATGCGGCTAAATTGGGCGTTGATGTTGATAACTTGTGGATTTCACAACCAGATAATGGTGAGCAGGCGTTGCAGATTGCAGACCAGCTGATCAGTTCTGCTGCTGTAGACATCGTAGTTGTTGACTCTGTAGCAGCCTTGACTCCTAAGAAGGAAATCGAAGGCGATATGGGTGACAATGTGGTAGGTCTTCAGGCTCGATTGATGAGTCAGGCTCTCCGCAAGCTCACTTCTACCATCAGCAAGACCAACACTACCTGCATCTTCATCAACCAGTTGCGCGAGAAGATTGGTGTTATGTTCGGTAACCCAGAGACAACCACCGGTGGTAATGCTCTGAAGTTCTATGCATCAGTGCGTTTGGATATCCGCAAGGCAACAGCCATCAAGGACGGCGATGAGGTAGTAGGTAATCTGGTTCGCGTGAAGGTTGTGAAGAACAAGGTGGCTCCTCCTTTCCGCAAGGCAGAGTTCGACATCATGTTTGGCGAAGGCATCAGCCGTGCCGGCGAGGTATTCGGTCTGGCTGTAGCCAACGATATCATCGAAAAGAGCGGCAGCTGGTATAGCTATGGCGGTTCTAAACTCGGACAGGGTGCCGATGCCTGCAAGGCATTGCTCAAGGATAACCCTGAACTTCTCGATGAACTGGAAGCTAAGGTTCGCGAAGCACTTGCTGCTAAGGAACAGAAATAAAGCCAGATAAGGTTTCACACCTTATTATATATAGGAGCTTTATCTGAAAAGAAAGATTTCTCAATCATATTACAGGAATCAAGATAGGGAGAATGCGACATTTTATCGCCTCCCATATCTTGATTCCTTTTATTTTGTCAGCATTATCTGACACCTTGTCAGCCACTTTAAATTTTACAATCCCTTGGCACATGCTTTGTTATGACGGAAAGCGTGAACGCTGAATAGAGAGGTTCCCGACAGATGCATATCTTCGGCAGACTTCCATTAGCCAGCAAGTTCATGAGATAAATAACATATTAATAACGATAAAAATAAAAAAAGATATAATTATGGGAAAAGTAATTGGAATTGACTTGGGTACCACAAACAGTTGTGTTGCCGTTTTCGAAGGTAGCGAACCAGTTGTAATCGCTAACAGTGAAGGTAAGCGTACTACTCCATCAGTAGTAGGTTTCGTTAAGGATGGTGACCGCAAGGTAGGTGATCCTGCTAAGCGTCAGGCCATCACAAACCCTAAGAACACAGTATATTCTATCAAGCGTTTCATGGGTGAGACATACGCTCAGAGCCAGAAAGAGGCTGAGGCAATGCCTTACACAGTAGTAAACGAGGGTGGTTATCCACGTGTTGAAATCGAGGGTCGCAAATATACTCCACAGGAGATTTCTGCAATGGTTCTCCAGAAGATGAAGAAGACTGCAGAGGATTATCTCGGACAGGAGGTTACAGATGCTGTCATCACAGTTCCTGCTTACTTCTCTGACTCCCAGCGTCAGGCTACAAAGGAGGCTGGTCAGATTGCAGGTTTGAACGTTCAGCGTATCGTAAATGAGCCTACAGCCGCAGCTTTGGCTTACGGTGTTGACAAGGCTAACAAGGATATGAAGATTGCCGTATTCGACTTGGGTGGTGGTACATTCGATATCTCTATCCTGGAGTTCGGTGGCGGCGTATTCGAGGTACTTTCTACCAATGGTGATACTCACCTGGGTGGTGATGACTTCGACCAGGTAATCATCAACTGGTTGGCTGATGGCTTCAAGGCAGAGGAAGGCGTAGATCTCCGCAAGGACCCTATGGCTATGCAGCGTTTGAAGGAGGCAGCTGAGAAGGCTAAGATTGAGTTGTCAAGCTCTACATCTACCGAAATCAACTTGCCATACATCACAGCCGTTGACGGTATGCCAAAGCACTTGGTTAAGACTTTGACCCGTGCACAGTTCGAGCAGTTGGCTCACAACCTGATTCAGGCTTGCTTGGTACCTTGCCAGAATGCCGTTCGTGATGCTAAGCTCTCTACATCAGATATCGACGAGGTTATCCTGGTTGGTGGTTCAAGCCGTATCCCAGCCGTTCAGACACTCGTTAAGAACTACTTCGGCAAGGAGCCTTCTAAGGGTGTTAACCCAGATGAGGTTGTTGCAGTAGGTGCAGCTATCCAGGGTGCCATCCTGAACAAGGAAGAGGGTGTTGGTGACATCGTATTGCTCGACGTTACTCCATTGACTCTCGGTATCGAGACTATGGGTGGTGTGATGACTAAGCTCATCGATGCCAATACAACTATCCCTTGCAAGAAGAGCGAGGTATTCTCTACAGCAGCTGATAACCAGACAGAGGTTACCATCCACGTATTGCAGGGTGAGCGTCCAATGGCAGCTCAGAACAAGAGTATCGGTCAGTTCAACCTGACAGGTATCGCTCCAGCTCGCCGTGGTGTTCCTCAGATTGAGGTTACCTTCGATATCGATGCCAACGGTATCTTGAACGTATCAGCTAAGGATAAGGCTACCGGTAAGGAACAGAGCATCCGCATCGAGGCTTCATCTGGCTTGAGCGAGGACGAGATCAACCGCATGAAGGCTGAGGCAGAGCAGAACGCTGCTGCTGATAAGGCTGAGCGCGAGAAGATTGACAAGATGAACCAGGCTGACAGCATGATCTTCACCACCGAGAACTTCCTGAAGGATAACGGTGATAAGATTCCTGCAGACAAGAAGCCAGGTATCGAGCAGGCTTTGCAGCAGTTGAAGGATGCTCACAAGGCTGGTGATGCTGCAGCTATCGATTCAGCTATCAACAACTTGAACACCGTCATGCAGGCTGCTTCTCAGCAGATGTATCAGGGCGGCCAGCAGGCAGGTCCTCAGGGTGCACAGGGTGGTCAGCAGGCACAGGGCGGCAATGACGGCGCTCAGGATGTACAAGACGCTGACTTCGAAGAAGTTAAGTAATACAGATTAATATTATAATAAAGGCGTACAATGCTCAGAAATGAGTTTTGTACGCCTTTTTTGTTTCATTATGTTTTTTTATATCCCAATAGTTTGCTAATTCGCTGAAAATTATGTATATTTGCAAATTAAGGGAGAAAAACATCCCCGAAAGAGATAGACAGTTTAGGGTAAATATAAAAGAAAGGAGAACGAGATATGGCAAAGAAGAGACCACAGGTAGCGCTGGTTTATGATTTCGACGGCACACTGTCGCCGGGCAATATGCAGGAGTTTGGATTCATACAGGCTACAGGCAAGACAAAAGACGAGTTCTGGGAGAAAAACAGAAAGTTTGCAGAGGGTAAGGATGCCAACGGCATTTTGACCTATATGTATCTGATGCTCGACGAAGCCAAGAAGAACAATATCTCGCTCACCCGGGAATCTTTTCAGAAATTCGGCAAGGATGTAGAACTGTTCCGCGGCGTAAAACAATGGTTTTCGCTCGTGAATGAATATGGCAACAGTATCGGACTGGACGTAAAGCACTACATCAATTCCTCGGGACTGAAGGAGATGATAGAGGGCACACCTATCGCCCAGGAATTTGAGAACATCTACGCCTGCTCCTTTCTCTACAACAAGGAGGGAATCGCCTATTGGCCAGCCGTAGCCGTAGACTATACTACCAAGACGCAATTCCTCTTCAAAATCAACAAGGGTATCAAACAGGTGAGCGACAACAGAAGAGTGAACCAGTATATCCCCGACGAAAAGCGCCCTATCCCTTTCCCCCGAATGATATACTTCGGAGATGGAGAAACCGATGTGCCTTGCATGAAGATGGTAAAGGAACATGGCGGCCACTCGATTGCGGTATATGATAACGAGGATAAACAGAAAACAGCCTGCCAGCTTGTCAAGGAGGGACGGGTAAACTTCATGTGCTCTGCCAACTACAGCAAAGGAAGCGTGATGAATATCATCGTAAAGAGAATATTGGATAAAATCAAAGCCGACTTTGAATTCGACCGCCTGATAGAGCTGAACCAGAAGAAGGCATGGAAGTGATTTAAAGGTAAAAAAGTAAAAAGGTAAAAGGGTAAAAAGGGCAAGAAAGTAAAGGGAGAAAGGGATTCTTTTGTGAATTCCTTGAAACTTTTCTTGGTTTTGTCAAGGATTATGCTTAATTTTGCACGCAAAAATAATAATATCAAATCATATTAATGGGAAGAAACAAATACTCAGCAGGAGAAATCAAGGAAATCGGCAAGTTGCTGCGACTCAAGAACGCAGGCAACCGTTTACAACAGAAAATGATACGCCACGACCTTCGTGTGGATTATGAATTCAATATCTCTGACTTCAATGAGCCTGGCAAGGCTTTCGGAGAAGAGGAGTTGCAGGCAGCCATCAAGCGTGGCGCCATTCAGATTCTCGACGATGCCACCATCGAAGCAATGAAGGCAAAACGTGCCCGAGATAAGGCTCGCGACGAGGCAGAGAAACAGAAGGAAGCCGTAGCCAGAGGTGAACAGACTGACTGGCAGGAGGCTATGAAGGAGTGGAATGAGTATTATAAATAATTTTGAATGTTGATTGTTAAATGTTGAATGTTGAATTGCACAATGGGCTATGCTAGCCAAAAGCAAGATATAACTCAACATTCATCATTCAACATTCAACACTCAACATTCAACATTTAATTAAACGATTATGGCAAAAGTATTGATAAAGACATCAGAGGGCGACATCAAGGTACGCCTCTACGACGAGACACCTCAGCATCGTGACAACTTCTTGAAGTTGGCAAAGGAGGGATATTTCGATGGCACTCTCTTCCATCGTGTCATCAAGGATTTTATGATTCAAGGCGGCGATCCAGACAGCAAAGGCGCTCCTAAAGGCAAGATGCTGGGCACAGGTGATCCTGACTATACCATCCCTGCCGAGTTCGTTTATCCACAACTTTTCCACAAGCGTGGTGCCTTGAGCGCAGCCCGTTTGGGAGATGAGGTAAACCCTGAACGAGAGAGCAGCGGTAGCCAGTTCTATATTGTATGGGGAAAGACCTACAAACAGAATGAACTGAAGCAGATGGAAAAGCAGATGGGCATGCAGATGGAGCAGAACATCTTCAACCAGCTTGCCAAGGAGCATCATGAAGAAATCATGAACTTCCGCCGCAACCGCGACCGTGAAGGCCTGATGAAACTCCAGGATGAACTGGTGGATGAAACTAAGAAGCGCTGCAAGGAGCAGGGCTATCCTAAGTTTACCGAGGAGCAGCAGAAGGCTTACACTGAAGTAGGCGGAACACCTTTCCTCGATAACCAATACACCGTTTTCGGTGAAGTGGAGGAAGGACTTGACATCGTAGAGAAGATTCAGAACTGCGAAACATTGCGTGGCGATCGCCCAAAAGAGGATGTTTCTATGCAGATTTCAGTCATCGAGGAATAAGAAATCTCCATAACGCTCCGCCGGACGGTAAATCCGGCGGAACGCCTAATAAAAACCTGAACAAATATTATATAACTGAACTTTCAGGGCGTATGGGATGTGACTTATGACACACCCTCTTTTTATCCCTCCTTCGTTTTTTTATTCCGCCTTCGTCATTCTATCCGCAATATACATACCTGCCAGAATGCAGCAGGCACCTGCCAGGAAGTAAGGAGTTATCTTTTCATCCAATACCAGAGAGGCGAAAATCATTGTGGTGATAGGGTTGAAATAAACCCAGTTGGTAGCTTTCACGGCTCCCAGCTTAGAGATACACCAGTTCCAGGTAAGGAAACATATCATGGATGCCAAACAGCCCAGGAACAAGAGATTACCCACCACCTGAGGCTTCATAAACACATCCCATGCCGGCCAACCAGGGATGATAAGATAATAAGGCAAGATGGTAAGCACACCATAGAAGAAGACCTTGCGGGTAATAAAAGCTGCGCCATAATCGCCCGATACCGATTTCATCAGGAGCGAATAGACAGCCCAGCTCATACATGCCGTAAAAGCCAAGGCATCACCTACAGGCGACAGATGCAGCACGAATCTGCCATTCAGCACCACGATAATCATACCTACAAAAGCAAGCAGAGAGCCCAACAGCTGTATCATGTTGATACGCGAAGAATGGCGATAAGCCAAACGAACCAGCAAGGTAGCAAAGAGCGGACAGGAGCATACGATGAGCGAAGTATTGGTTGTTGTGGTATAATTCATCGCCTCGTTCTCGCTCAGGAAATAGAGTGAACCGCCCGTAATACCCAGCATCGCCAGCTTAAACTCATCCTTCCAGCTGTCAGCAAACATCCGCTTATGATTCACCATCAGCATCATCATGTATGCGATACTGAAACGGAGTGTAAAGATCTGTGCTGGCGAAAGTCCGTTCAGCATCAGTACCTTGGTAGATACAAAGGTGGTTCCCCAGATGGCTACGGTGACAAAAGCCACAAGATGATATAATAATTTACTATTATTCTGTTTCATTCTATTTTTCTGATTTTTGAAATTCAACTGCAAAATTATAACTTTTATTCGAAATGAGCAAATTGTAAGCAAGAAAAGCAGAAAAAGACAATAAAAAGAGCGAAATTGGAACAAAAGAAAAAGTCTTAGGAGTAAGTGCAGATACGACTTCTCCTAAGACCTTATTATTTATATAGTTAAAAAAATCAAGCCTTATTTTTTCTGGAATACTCTCACGTAATCCACTTCCATCTGAACAGGGAGGGCGCTTTCGTCAACATCCTTCATGCCGCCCCAATCACCGCCCCAAGCCAGGTTGAGGATAACATAGAATGGTTTATTGAAAGGCCATGAACCCACATCATTTTTACCGTCATTGTTGAAATTGAGCAGTTCCTTACCATCCACATAGGTCTTGATATAATCAGGAGTCCACTCCAGGCGATAAATGTGGAAACCGTCTTCAGCACCCGCAGTCAGACGCTCCTTGGTAATCTGGGTTCCCATCACATGATTAAACTTCTCAGTATGGAGCGACGAAGAAGTATAGTTAGGATTAAAGCCTACCTCTTCCATAATATCAATCTCGCCACATTTAGGCCAAGGATTTGCTCCGAAATCATTGTTGCAAGGCATCATCCAGAAAGCAGGCCATGTGCCTTTACCTTTAGGCAATTTGATGCGAGCTTCGAAGATACCATAAAGCCAGCCCTGGGTTTCGTGAGCATATACGCGCCCCGAATAAATCTTTCCGTTACTTCCCTTGAAACAGTTGATGTAAAGCCGGTTATCAGCAATTTCTGTTACGCGCTTACCATCAGCAGAGCCGTTCGCATAGTTCTGAAGTTCATTATTCACCCAGCCCGACTTCTTCACCTCATGACGCCAATCGGTACTATTCAACTCAGAGCCTTCATTAAACTCATCATTCCAGACCAGTTTGTAACCTTCCGGAATCACCATTTCGCCCCCTTCAATAGGAGTAACAGTCTTGCCTGCCTGTGTCACGGAGATGCTCACCTGCTTGCTGCCAAGTTTCACGTTGATGGCACCATTACGTGCTTCCTTGCTTGTATTTTCGTCAACGGTGACTGAAATCATGCCCGAAGCCTTGTTGGTATTCTTGGCACTCACCTTCACCCAATTACCACTGTTCTCGTCTGCAGCAGTCGTCCATCCACCAGTAGATGCCACCACAGCCACGCTGTAAGAGCCACCATTGGCAGGAGCCTTGATGCTCGTCTGTGAACAAGAAATCTTCACATCACCACCTGAGTTGTCACCCGAGTCGTCCGAAGAACTACTGCTGCAAGAGAGCAAGCAGATAGACATCATGAGAGCAAAAATTTTTAATCGTCCCATATCAATTATATATTTTTAATAATATTCCACAATAGATTCAACACTTCCATGCCTTCCACTTTCTGTATAATTTTGATCGCCCAACTTTGTTGTGATTGAAGAAGTTAACTTATATTGTCCTTCTTCTAACATAAATGTTGCCGAACGTGAGATTTGATTAACATCATCTGATGCCCACATCTCTTTATTCCTCATATCAATAATTAAAGTCGTTTTACAAAAAGTATCATTTAGCTTCTCTAGCTTTGAATAAGTGCCTTCATGCTTTCTTAAATCATACCAAGAGTTCAATGCGCGATTTACCTTGCTTGTAAATGTTACTGGTGTTGCAGAACTCAAGTAAAAAGTGACACTATTTTCACCTTCCCCAGTATAAACATATTCTTTTGTCAAGCCATGTGGTTGCCTCCAAGTAGCATACAAGGTTCTATTCATTTTTAACGCACTATTATAACAGAAAGGAGAATAGGCTTGCAGAGTGTTTCTCCAACCAGAAAAAACGTATCCTTTCTTTTTCGGAATTAAATACCGAGATAAATAATATTCATTATTTTGCTTTACATTTATATCTGGTACATCAGCATCTACAAAATGAATAGTAAATGTATAATAATATGGCCAAAGAGTTTCTAAAGTTAGTTTATCAAAACTAGACAATCCTTTCCATTCATATCCACAAGTTCCTGAATTCATAAATGAATCTAAATCTATTTCTGGCGTATTAGGAACCAATACCATACCTTCAGGATTTACTTCTTCACCCCATTTTTTACAGTCAGAATGCCGTAAGCCTAAATTATGTCCCATTTCGTGCATAAGCAAAAAGACTTTTTGCCTATGATTTAAATAACCATCAATATCTTCATAAAAATGATTATTTATATTTATAAAAGCACCAGGTTTACAATCAGATACCGGAAAAACTCCTTCTGCACAAACATTTTCCCTACCTATAAAACCTTTTTTTATAAGTATATCAGGGGCGGTATCTACATAAGATAATTTAAGCCCCGTATTTTCATTATAAATTTCAATCACATCTTTGACAGCTTCTACCCATCCCGATGTTGAAGAGATAGAGTTATCCACCATTATTCGAACAGAGGAGCGTGCTGGCACTACATATTGTGTTGAAAACTGGCGGGTTTCAATATTAGATAACAATGCCTGCTTCTCGACAAGGATGTCATTTTCAACTAAATAATACTTACCAGCATCCTCCATTCCGAGAGTGTCAAGCCCCATCGCTAACAGCTTACTTTTTGCTTTTTCCAAAAGGACTTGCGTACTATTATCTGTATTCTGTAAGCTACTATCCAACTCATCAAATGAAGAGCATGAGCATTCAAAACTTAAAATTGGCAACAAAAACAACAATGCAGAAGATTGTTTTATATTTTTCCATAAAATATTTACCATACCATATAGCTTTTAATATTATCAAAAGGGACTTGTTTATAAATCCACAAAAGTAGATTCATAAACAAGTCTTTTCTTTACTTCTTTACCTTCTCAAGGTAAATCTTACCAACAGAAATTTCAGTATTGGCAGCATTACCTCCGAAGTCGAATACCAAACTCAAAGCGTGGGCATCGTTCTTTGGTAAGACTACACCTTCCTTCTTGAAGACATAATCTTCGCCTGCTGTTAGTTTCACACGATCAGCGAAGAAGAAGTTATCGTCGTGCTTTTTGATAGTTTCTCCAGCCTCATCCTTTTCATCAGTCTCTGTCAACTTAACGGTTACACCAGGATGATCCTCACTAGAGTTGAGCACACAATAGAAATTGTAAGTATCACTCAAAGATGCTGTCAAATCTGTCTCGAAAGCCATCTGAGATTGCCACTGATCAGATGTTGCAGCAGGCAACTCTACAGTATAGAGTCCATCCTTATAAGTAAACTTAGGATTGTCAATCTGAGCCCAACCCGGAGCATAGAAAAATGATGCAGGCTCTATGCCCATGAATGGCTTCCATAAATTGTTTTCAGAATTATAATCCCAATCAACTATAGCCTCTGGAGCATCAGGATTGTCTGGCTTGTCTTCTGTGCTTGTAAGGATGAAATGCCAAGCTATAGCCCCAGGAACATCGAAAACCAATTCCAGTTTGGTGGCAGTGATGCTCTCGATGCGATACTTACCATTATTATACTGCGAGTCGTCAGAAATATAAGGGAAGCAAGATTGTGCTCCCAAAACGATGTAGTTGGCCTGTACCTCTTCATTTGCACCTTCTGGTGTGTAGAAATCAGACTCTAAAGAGAATGATGTTTCATTTTTCTGCACATCAGTATCGAAGTCTTCAGCAGCACCTGTTCCCCAAATGGTTGTACCCTTGTTTACATACATTTTGCCATCTTCGCCTGGATTATAGCTATAACGACCTCCTGTCTCGCCACCCATAGTAAAGATAATTCGGTCGTCATAGACTCCGAAATCTTTCTTGTCGTTAGCTGCAGCCGACCACCATGCAGTACCGGCAGAACCTGAAGGACCACAACCTAGGTGTCCAGCAGCCTTACGGTCGATACGCCATACCTTAGGTTTTTCAGCTGTACCACAGAGTTTAGAAGTTACAGCACTCCAATCTACCTGTGACTTGGTGAAAGTAACAGTCTTGCTCACCTCATCAGAACTGAAACCATTTCGATTGCCAAGACGCAAAGAGATGGTATAAGTACCTGCGCTGACAAACTGCTTGCTAAAAGTAGGCAATGTGGAATAAATTGACTGCTTCTCGCCCTTGGCATTATTCCAATAGATATACCAGAGAGGATATTTACCCTTCAAGTCACTAACAGAAGCTGTAACAGTATTCGTTTCCTCGTCCACCTGCCAATCTACATTCACTCCTTCCATGGTAGGAATTTGACTCTTGTCTGCTCCCGAAAACTCCTCGGCAGAACAAGCACCTAGCATGAGCACAGCCATGAGGGCGAATGCCATATTTAGAAATATCTTTTTCATATTGTCGAAATCTTAAAGTTAATATTTTATTAGGGGGTAGAGGAAACTATTGTTCCTCTACCTTAATAAGTTTTAATAATTGTTCTGAACCAAAGCAGGGTCGGAATCAAGCTCTGCCTGAGCGATAGGAATATACTTCTTTGATTCTGTCCAAGAATTTGTACGATAGCCATACTTATCTGGAGTCAAGACGCTGGCAGCCTTACCAGTACGAACCAAGTCGAAGTAACGCTTGCCCTCACCAACAAACTCCAAGTGACGTTTCTCGATAACATCGTCTACAGTCACACTGGTCTTTTGTGCAACACCAGCACGATTACGGATGGCATTGACATAATCCTTTGCCAAATTAGCATCGCCACCTGTCTCAAGCAACAACTCGACTGCATTCAAGTAAGCTTCGGCTACTCGATAGAAACGATAGTTGTTGTTATAGTTCAGATTGGTATCGAAACCTGCATCGGCATTGTTCTCAGTAAAAGGACGGTACTTAGCCAACCAAAGACCTGTATCTTGATAGCGCTTATGATAATGCGTATCATCAGCATCACCATCAGTACCCATTCCACGACAATCCCAGCAAGTTGCTGCACGACGAGTGTCATTGTCAGAGTACAAGTCGTATGTTTCCTGTCTTACAGGCAAGAAGCCCCAACCATCGCTGGCTTGCTTCACCCAGCCATCACCACCTGGCCATGCATTAGGTGAAATCAAAGTAGGAAGAACTGTGCCACCGATAGCCAATGGAGAACTCCAACCACGCTCGTTGTTACCATCCTCGTAGTTGATTTCCCAAATTGACTCCTTGCACCATTCACCACTTTCCTTCCAAATGTCTGCGAAATTATCCATCAATCCATATTCGCTCTTGTCGTTGATAATCTCTTGCATATATTGCAATGCCTTTGGATAGCGGGTCTTATCGTTTTGGTACATTACCATTTCGGCATACATCATGTAGCACATCGCCTGAGACATACGACCGCTGTTCTTGTCATCCCAACGCATAGGCAAAACCTTAGAGTCAATGACTGCCTCAAGCTCGGTAATGAGATTATTATACACCTCGTCTGCCTTCAACTGAGGAGCAGTATATGGAATGCTCAAATTCTCAAGATAGAAAGGGATATTTCCGAAGTAATGCCACAAGTTGTTGTAGAAATATACTCGGAGGGCACGTCCCTGCATCTCATAGGAAGCCTTATTTTCTGCGGTGAGATTACCCGCAGCCCAAGGAATATACTTCAAGAGGTCGTTGCAACGCTTGATGCCAGAGTAATCAACTGTCCAAAGTGAACTCAATGTGTTGCTAGCATTCGCCTCAAAGTTAAACAGCATATGCCAGTGTTGGTTATCATTTTTGTCACTACCTCCTACCCAGAAGTCATCGCCCATGATTTCGGCATCAATATTAAGAGCATTATACTGTCCCAATCCCCAATCTGGCCAGTGGATAGGGTCATAAGCAGCATTCAAAGCCTCATTGATGTGCTCATCTGTGGTATAATATTCCTCCAGAGGCTCACCCGATGGGTTCTCTACCTCAAGGAAGTTGTCGCTACAAGATGTGGTTGCCAAGGTCATACTGGCTGCCATCACACCGAGTGCTATATATTTCATTGTCTTCATAATTGTCAATGTTTTAAGATGTTCTACATTTAGAATGAAAGGTTGAAACCGATGGTGTAGGTGCGTGCTTGTGGATAGATACCACGGTCAACACCGAGAGAGGTACCACCAGAAGATATTTCTGGGTCGAAGCCCCAATACTTTGTCCACGTTATCAAGTTCTCCGCCATCACATAGAAACGTAAACAGCTGATGGAGAGCTTCTGTGTCAAGTTCTTTGGCAAAGTATAACCCAATGAGATATTCTTCACACGGAGATAAGAGCCATCACAAATATAGAGATCTGATACCTGCCAGTTGGTTGCATCACCAGCCTTCAAGATAGGATACTTGTTGGATGTACCCTCACCTGTCCAACGGCTCAGCATCCAAGATGGGAAGTTACCTGAGTAGACATCTGTACGATAAGTGGCATCAAACACCTTATTGCCTGTCACGCCCTGCAGGAAGAGGTTGAAGTCGAATCCCTTCCACTCAGCACCAAGGTTGAAACCGAAGGTCCACTTTGGTGTGCCGTTACCGATATTGGTACGGTCGTCTGCACTAATCTTACCATCACCATTCACATCAACGAAGCGGACATCACCTGGTTGTGCATCTGGCATAATCATATTACCATCCTTGTTGACATAAGCCTTCACCTCATCCATGTTCTGGAATACACCAGCGGTCTTATAACCATAGAAATATGGGAAAGGCTGACCATTGCTACCACGGGTGCCACCACCTGAAAGACCTTGGAAGGTATCGAGGTCAATATAACCAGTGTCATTACCAAGGTTGGTCAACTCATTGTGCAAGTAGCTTACATTAGCCTTGGCATTGAAGCGAGCATCAGAAATGTGCCACTTGTAGCCGAGTTCAAACTCAAGACCTGAGTTCTTCATATCACCCACATTGCCGATAGGCTTTGTCTCACCTACATAACTTGGGATAGGCATGGTAATCAACATACCGTTGGTCTTCTTCACATAGTAATCGGCACTGAATGTCAATGCACTGCCGAAGAAGCCGAAGTCGAAACCGATATCAGTCTGTTCACTCTCCTCCCACTTCAAGTCTGGGTTGGCTGTAGCATTCGCCTTAGAGCCATTAAACTTGGTGGCATTCTTACCGAAGAGTACATTGTTGCCCATAGAGGTCAGCACTGTGTAACGAAAATCACCTATATTATCGTTACCATTCTTACCCCAGCTGGCACGGAATTTCAAGTTGCTCAACCAGTCGCGAGTGCTCTCCATGAATTTTTCATTCATGATGTTCCATCCAACAGATGCAGATGGGAAAGTACCATACTTATTATTAGTTCCGAAACGGCTTGATCCATCACGACGTACAGTTGCCTGGAACATATACTTCTCGTCATAGTTGTAACTGATTCGACCGAAGAGAGAAGAAATGGTATGAACCACATTATTACCACCATATACAGAGTGTTGAATGGTAGGAGTTCCTACAGAGATTATCTTTCCTTCTTTATCAGTAACGATAGTTTGCACATAGTTACCTGTTGCATAGTCGATAGAAGGCTTGTTTACATTCACCAAGTTCCAACGGCTACCACCAAGGTAATCGCTCTTGTTCTTCATGGCACTCTGACCTAACACCACAGCAAAACTATGCTTACCTATGGTCTTGTCGTAAGTCAAAGTATTCTCTACCTGCCAGTTGATACCCTTGCTAGAGCTCTTGGAAGCTGAGGTGTGGGTTTGCTTGTTATTACCAGACAAGTAGTACTTAGAAGCCACATAGCTGTCTGTACCCCAGAAGCTGAGGTCGGCGCTGTAAGTAAAATGATATTTCAAGTTGTCCCACAACTGGAGGTCGATGGAAAACTTAGGCACAAACTTATGTGACCAGTTCTTGGCTGCAGGAATACTCATCATAGCCAATGGGTTGTTCATTTCCTGATAGGTACCTGCCATACCAGGAATGGTATAGTAGTTGCCATTGGCATCACGAGGAATATCATAATAATCACGTGTACCTATTATTTTTCCTTCACTATCATAAACGTTTGGATCTTCCAGTTTGTCATAATAAGACTTTGCTACATTCCCATCAGTCACAGTTGGAGCCAATGTTGGAGCCATATAGAGGGCACTACCAAGCACAGAGCCAAACTCAGAATTGGTTGAGATACCGGTGCTCTTGACACGTGTATATGCCATATTGACGGTTACATCGAGCTTGTTGAGGAAGTTGCGCTCCTTCGATGCATCCATCACATTATATATATTGTTAGAGCGGAGTGAGAGGCGCTCATAGTTGCTCTGTCCGTAGTTACCGCCTACGATACCCTCCTGCTTGTAATAGCCCATAGAGAGATAATAGTTGATTTTTTCAGAGGCACCACTGATGCTCACCTCATGATTCTGCACTGGCGCATTGTCATTGAAAACAAGGTTTTGCCAATCAGTACCGAAACCATTAATTGCTTTGCCATTGGAATCTGTCAATGCATAAGGGTCTGCAAAAACTGGAGCTTGACCGCCGTTTACGGCACGCTCATTCTGAAGGATTGCATAATCGGTTGCGCTGGTTACATCGCGCTTCTTCCATGCGCTCTGCCAGCCGTAAGAGAAGTTATAGTTAATCTGTGCCTTGCCCATCTTACCCTTCTTGGTAGTAACGAGGATAACACCATTAGCTGCACGTGCACCATAAATGGCACCAGAAGCGGCATCCTTCAGCACCTCGATACTCTCGATGTCGCTAGGGTTGAGATAATCCAAGCCACCCTCGATAGGCATGCCGTCTACGATATAGAGAGGGTCAGAGTTGTTGATGGTACCTGTACCACGTACACGAACCTTGGAACCCTCACCAGGCTGTCCTGAAGAAGAGGTTACGTTGACACCGGCAGCCAGACCCTTCAATGCGTTATCAACACGCACTGGGCTCTTGCCAGCCAAATCTTCGGTGCTCACTTTAGCGATAGCTGCAGTTACCACGCTCTTCTTCTGAACACCGTAACCTACAACAACCACTTCGTCCAAAGCTTTGTCGTCTTGTTTCAGAGTAATCTTCATGTTGGCTGAAGGACGAATCTCTGCATCCTTGTAGCCAATGTAGGTAATAACCAAGGTCTGGTTAGCATCTGCATCGATGACAAAGTTACCATCAAGGTCGGTAATTGCACCGGCACCCTTGACGCCTTTAACCTGTACGGTGGCTCCGATAACGGGTTCACCCAGGTCATCCAACACGACACCCTTAAAGGTGTTTTTCTGTGCGAGCGCTGACGTCGACATCAATAATGCAGTCGCCAGCAATAGACTTTTTGTTTTCATACTCGATTATTAGTTTAGAAAAATATCTGTTTGTTAGTTCACTCTATTATAATAATGTTTAAGACTGTGCGGCTGTGCATTTTCTAAAATGCGTTAAGCCGTGTTTTCGATTGCAAATATAATATGATTTTTTGATAATTCCTAACCCCTTCAACAGATAAGTGGGAAAAACACTTGCTTTAAACAACTTATATCGTTAGTTTTCAGATACTTATCTGTTTTTAATAACTATACGAAAGTGGATGGGGTAAAATGGAGAAAATGAGGCTAGAACACCCATGAAACGTTATATCAGTATATTTCAGTGTTCACACTCTGCCACTTTTCATTCGCACCGCAACGCATTTATTTTCCTAACTATCAGCAGTTTACAAAAAGTCTCGTTTTTACACCCATCCACTTTTCACTTATCACCCACCATTTTTTCATTATTTATTTAGTAATTTTGCAGATGAATGAGTATATACGCCTAAACGCACAAAAAAAACGTGAGAGGCGGTGTGCAAAACAAACAACTGCAAGAAATAAACAAACCATAATAAATATTACTTATGAAACAGTTCATTTTATCATGTGTCCTGTCGGTTGCAGCCATCGCTCCATCTCAGGCACAGCAGACTACCAGACAATTGCCAGTCTATCTCGACCAGACCAAGCCGGTAGAGCAGCGCATCGATGATGCCATCTCCCGCATGACGCTGGCAGAGAAGATACGCATCATCCATGCTCAGAGCAAGTTTTCATCAGCCGGTGTACCACGCTTGGGATTTCCTGACTTCTGGACGGATGACGGACCTCACGGAGTGCGTCCTGACGTATTGTGGGATGAGTGGGAACAGGCTGGTCAGACCAACGACTCCTGTGTAGCCTTCCCTGCCCTCACCTGTCTTGCCGCATCATGGAATCCGCAGATGAGCCGCATCTATGGCGAAGCATTGGGCGAAGAAGCCCTGTATCGCGGCAAGGACATGATTCTGGGTCCTGGCGTCAACATCTATCGCACGCCTCTCAACGGCCGCAACTTCGAGTATATGGGCGAAGATCCGTTCCTGGCAAGCATCATGGTTGTGCCGTATATCCAGGGATTGCAGTCTAAGGGCGTATCAGCCTGCGTAAAGCACTATTGCCTGAACAACGATGAGGAATACCGCCATCAGGTCAACGTAATCGTCAGCGACCGTGCTCTCCACGAAATCTATCTCCCTGCCTTCAAGGCGGCTGTTGAGAAGGGTAAGACATGGGGCATCATGGGAGCCTACAACCTATATAAGAATGAGCACAACTGCCACAACCAGTGGACTCTGAACAAGATTCTGAAGGGCGACTGGAAGTATGATGGTGTCGTGGTAAGCGACTGGGGCGGTGCCCACAACCTGGAGCAGTCTGTAAAGAACGGGCTGGACATGGAGTTCGGCACCTGGACAGACGGTCTAACGATGGGCGCTACCAATGCCTACGACAACTATTATCTCTCCATGCCTTACATGAAGGCCATACAGGAAGGCAAGTTCACCCAGAAGGAGCTGGACGATAAGGTGCGCCGCGTTTTGCGCCTCTTCTATCGCACCACGATGAATCCGAACCGTCCTCATGGTTTCCTCTGCTCAGAGAGCCATTATGCAGCAGCCAGACAGATTGCTGAGGAAGGCATCGTGTTGCTCCAGAACAGAAACAATGTGCTCCCTATCAACACCCAGAAGGCTAAGTGCATACTGGTAGTGGGCGAGAATGCCATCAAGATGATGACCGTAGGCGGAGGCTCTTCTTCGCTCAAGGTACAGCGCGAGATTTCGCCTCTCGATGGTCTGAAGACGCGCTTGGGCAAGGACGGCATCGAGGTAGATTATGCCCGCGGATATGTGGGCGATGTAACGGGCAACTACAATGGCGTTACAACCGGCCAGAACCTGGAAGACAAGCGCAGCGAGGCTGAACTGATAGCCGAAGCCGTAGAGAAAGCCAAGACTGCCGACTATGTCATCATGTTTGGTGGTCTGAACAAGAGCGATTTCCAGGACTGCGAGGGTCACGACCGCAAGCATTATGAGTTGCCATACCATCAGGATAAGCTGATCGAGGCTTTGGCTAAGGCAAACAGAAACTTCGTTTATGTCAACATCTCGGGCAATGCGGTAGCTATGCCTTGGAAGGCTAAGGTTGCCGGCATCGTACAGGGCTGGTTCATCGGTTCGGAGAGCGGCGAAGCCCTTGCAAGCATCCTTACAGGCGATGCAAACCCTAGCGGCAAGTTGCCGTTTACATGGGTCAACTCGCTGAAGGAAACAGGTGCTCATGCACTCAATACCTACCCGGGAACCTGGCGTCAGGAAGGTGGAGCCAGCACGAAGGGCAACATCATTGATGAGGAATATAAGGAAGGCATCTATGTAGGTTACCGCTGGACCGATAAGAAGCGCATCAAGCCTACCTTTGCATTCGGTCACGGCTTGAGCTACACCCAGTTTGCCCTTTCTAATCTGCGCAGCGACAAGGTGCAGATGAAGCAGGACGGCACAATCACCTTTACCGTAAACGTAAAGAATACCGGAAAGTGTGCCGGAGCCGAGACGGTTCAGCTCTATATCCACGACGTCAAGGCATCGGTAGACCGCCCTCAGAAGGAGCTGAAGGGATTCCAGAAGGTTTATCTCCAGCCAGGTGAGAGCAAGGATATCAGCATCACCATCAGCAAAGAGGCCCTCAGTTTCTACGATGAGGCATCTTCATCCTGGAAGGCTGAAGCAGGAAAGTTTGAGGCTCTTGTTGGTAATGCAGCCGATAACCTGAAGCTCAAGAAAGCCTTCGAGCTCTTTTAAAAGAATGATTCGATTCTGAGAAATTGAACGGAGGGAAGAAATAAATATAACGCATAAAAGTTTGTTACGGTGAAACGCCGTAACAAACTTTTATTGTTTTTCCCTGCTTTTCATCCTATCGACAAACTCGTAGAAACGGGGATACACAAACATCAATATTTTGATTATCAAATGACTACCCATGCATCGCGAAACGCGATGCATGGGTACCTGAAGCATTTACTCTTTCCGCAAAAACAATCAACACGCTGATTATCGGTTAGTTAACCCATATAATACGGCAAAACGCCGTACATGGGTACCCGAAGCATTTACTCTTTCCCAGAAAATAGTCAACGCCCTGATTATCGGACGTTTTACCCATACGCCCTAAAACAGGGCGCATGGGTATCTGTAGCATTTACTCCTGAATTTTCGCAAGTTTTCGCCATACGCCCTGAAAGGCTTATTTCATGCCAATCTGCTTCACACGCTGCTCGAACTCTTCCCTGTCACAGATGGCACTATTCTTGATTTTGGCGCGATAATTATAGATAGTGTTCACAGAATAGTGAAGGAACTCGGCAATCTTAGAACTGTCCTCGATGCCCAGACGGATAAGGGCAAAGATACGGAGGGTGGTAGAAAGACGGCTGTCATCTTCGAGCACGATACGCTCTTCAGGTCTCAAGAGGGCATTGAACTCCTCAACAAAGTCAGGGAAGAGCTTCAGGAAGGCGGAATCGAAATACTCATACAGCTCGCCCATGTAAGCCTCGCCAGCCTGCATCTGCTCCAGCAACTTGTTGAGTTCTCTTGCCTTCACCAGTTTCACTACTCGCTTGCGCATGGTCTCTATCTTGTCGACATAGATGGCACAAAGGCGCAGGAATCGACCAATATATACTTCCTTCATCTTGTTACTCTCGTTGAGTGACTGGTTCATCTCGTTAAGACGCTCATTTGCCAACTGCAAGGCATGGTTGGTTTCCTTCAGCTTATGATGGGCCACAGCAATGCGCTTTCGCTGCTTGTTGACATAGTAGAGCAAGAGCATAACCACAAAGAGAAGCAAGGCTGAACACGCTACCATGAGCCGCAGATGCTGGTTGCCCGAAGAAAGTTCTTTCTGATATCCCTCCTCAATCTGCGTGAGCACAGGCATGATCTGGCGGCTGCGGATAGGCGTATTGAAAACGGTAGCCGACTTCCAGGCAAACTTGATATACTCGTGAGAGCGCTTCTGCTCGCCCAGTTCGGCGTTGAGCAGATTGGCAACTTCCCAGAGAGAACCCTGGTCCATCACAGCCAACTGGACATCGCAGATAGCAGAACGCAAGAGGCAGCTGAGGTACTGCTCTTTATCACCAAACTGATTGTAGGTCAAGCCGCGATAAAATTGAACGATGGCATACTGATGGGTGCCCGGTTTCGTCATCGCCAGCCGCTTATCGCTCAATCGCAAAGCCTCCTTCATATTGCCTGCATCGCGTGTCCTCACCTCCTGCATCTGCAGATAAAGGTCATCATCATGGCTGAATGTGCTGTCTATTGCAGCCTGATAGGCATTATGCTTGCCGGCATAATATTTCTTCAAGGAAGGAACGTTGGAATAATATGCCATCTCGCCATACAGGTGCTGGCAAGCCCAGAGGTAGTTGCGTTTGCCCTCAGCATCAAGATCAGCGATATTGACAGACTTCAGCAGGTCGTACGATTCGGCATAATCGCCCGTGGTAGATTCCTGGAAAGCAAGCAGCGCCTTGGCATTCCCCACCTTCTTTTTATCGCCCATTCTGAAGGCAAGTTCCATACACTGGTTGATGTATTTCAGCGCCAAGTCGTTCTTGTAGGAGCGGTATTCCTCAAAGAGCGCAAAGCAGGCATCATACTTACTGCTTAGGCGCCTGGCGGTCTTCAGTTTCTGCTCCCAATCGCGAATTCGGGCTTCACGTACCTTCACATAATCAGCCGAATGGGCAATGGCGTTGTCCAGACTCTGAAAAAGCTGCTCTATATTATCTGTTGTTTTTGCTGCAAGAGAAAGAGGCATCAAGACAAAGAGCAGGAAGAAGAATGCCTTTCCCCATAATTCATTTACGCGATACATCAACTTGATTCCGTTTAAGATTGATTTATTTTCATGAGGTTTCACGTGCAAAAGTAATAAAAAATCGGAAACGACAAATCAAATATAGAAGAAATGTAGATTCCTTCGCATTTTTCGTCTATGCCGCATCCACTTTTTATATATTCTTCATTTTTCTTATCTATCTCATTATCAGACATATTTTTATCTAAAAAAGAAAAATTCATCCACATTTTAACATTCGTATCGCGCATCGTATCATCTTTTTTATTATCTTTGCAAGGTCTTAATAGAAGATAAACATTATAAAATAACAATTAACATAATAAACAATGAGAACAGCACTTTTATCACTCACATTTCTTTTGGCTGGTTCTATGGCAGCACCTGCTTTCGCCCATACCGCAGCCCCTAAGAAAAAAGTAACTGCCACAACCAAGAAAGGCAAGATTCTACCCATGAAGGAGTATATCGACCAACTGATGGCGAAGATGACACTACAGGAAAAGATAGGTCAGCTGAACCTGATGGTAGCTGGCGACATCACCACCGGCGGCGCACTTGATACTCAGGTAGGCAGCGATATCGCCCAGGGCAACATGGGCGGAGTTTTCAATATCAAAGGGCTCGACAAGATCAAGGCTCTGCAGGAAATCGCCATCAAGAACAGCCGTCTGGGCATCCCGCTGCTCGTAGGTATGGACGTGATTCATGGTTACGAAACGATGTTCCCTATCCCTCTCGCCCTCTCCTGCTCATGGGATACCGAGGCGATGAAGAAGGTAGGCGAAGTATCGGCCAAGGAAGCCAGTGCCGACGGCATCAACTGGACATTCTCTCCTATGGTAGACATTGCACTCGATGCCCGCTGGGGACGAATAAGCGAAGGAAATGGCGAGGATCCTTATCTGAGCGGCGTGATGGGAGCAGCGATGGCCCAGGGCTACCAGGGCGTGGATATGCGCACAGAAGAGATTCTGAGAGCCAACCGCATCATGGCCTGCCTGAAGCATTTTGCCCTGTACGGAGGCGTTGAGAGCGGAAAGGAATATAACACGGTAGATATGAGCCACGTGCGCATGATGAACCAGTATCTTCCACCTTACGAGGCAGTGGTGAAGGCTGGCGTAGGCAGCGTGATGTCTTCATTCAATCTCATCGACTACACACCTGCTACAGCCAACAAATGGATGATGACCGATGTCTTGAGAAAGCAGTGGGGATTCAACGGTTTCGTGGTTACCGATTACGCTTCTATCGCCGAGATTCTGCAGCACGGAACGGCAAAAGACATCAAGGAGGCATCAGAACAGGCACTGAAGGCGGGTACCGACATGGATATGTGTTCCAACGCCTTCGTAAAGCATCTGGCTAAGAGCATAGCAGAAGGAAAGGTGAGCGAGGAGGAAGTGAACATCGCCTGCCGCCGCATTCTGGAAGCGAAATATAAACTGGGCCTGTTCAGCGACCCTTACCGCTACTGCAACACCAAGCGCAGCAAGAGCGAGATTTACACCGCAGAGAACCGTCAGGCAGCCCGCGATGTAGCAGCAGAGACCTTCGTGCTCCTGAAGAACGAAGGCAATATCCTGCCACTGAAGAAGGAAGGAAAGATAGCTCTGATAGGTCCGCTTGCCGACACCCGAAACAACATAGCCGGTACATGGAGCGTGGCTCAGGTACCATCTAAATATACCACCATCAAGGAGGCAATGGAGCATGCACTTGCCGGAAAAGCCACCTTATTATATGCCCAGGGAAGCAATATCTGGCGCAATCAGGAACTGCAGCAAAACGGCGAATGCGGCAAGCCAATCAACTGGGGCAACGAGGCTGAGATGAAGGCTGAAGCGCTGAAGATTGCTAAAGAGGCCGACGTGATAGTATGTGCTATGGGCGAAAGTGCCGAGATGAGCGGCGAATGCGGTAGCCGTACCAACCTGGAGATGCCGGACGTACAGCGCGAACTGCTTGCCGAACTCCTGAAGATGGGCAAGCCAGTAGTGCTCCTCAACTTTGCGGGCCGTCCTACGGTTCTTACTTGGGAGAAAGCCCATGTACCAGCCATCATGAATGTATGGTTTGGAGGTTCAGAGATGGGCGATGCACTCTGCGATGTCATCTTTGGCGACAAATCGCCATCGGGTAAACTCACCACTTCGATGCCTAAGACTACCGGTCAGGAGCCTCTCTACTACAACCATCAGAACACCGGCCGCCCTGTAGCAGACGATAATGAGAAGTTTGCCAAGTTTGCCAGCAACTGTCTGGATGTAAGCAATGGTCCGCTCTATCCTTTCGGTTACGGTTTGAGCTACACCAACTTTTCATACAGCAACTTCCGCCTGAGCAGCCAGGAGGCCGGCATCAGCAATGAGGAGGCTACCGAATGGCAGGATGGCAAGAAGATTACAGCTAGCGTCACCGTTAAGAACAACGGTTCCCGCGATGCCGACGAGATTGTACAGCTCTACATCCGTGACATGGTAGCCAGCATCTCCCGCCCTGTAAAGGAACTGAAAGGTTTCCAGCGCATCCATCTGGCAGTAGGTGAAAGCAAGGAGGTAAACTTTGATATTACCCCTGATATGCTCAAGTTCTACAACGCAGATCTGAAGCACGTGATAGAACCTGGCGACTTCCAGATTATGATAGGAACCAACAGCAAGGATGTAAAGACAATGAAACTGAACGTGAAATAAACAAGAATCAAAGATAAAAGAAACAAGAAAAGAGGGTGCGTCATAAGTACATGACACACCCTCTTTTCTTGTTTTATTCCTTTCCAAAATTCTGAATGAAATCAGTAAGATTATCGCCTGCTTCCAAATTGAGTTTCTTGCGTAGGCGATAACGAGCCGTCTCTATGCTGCGTACCGACATATTGAGCAGCGAAGCCATCTCCTTGCTACTCAACCCCATACGAAGATAGGCACAGAGTTTACGATCGCTCATCTTGAGATTCGTATACTGGGCGGTGAGTTTCTTCATAAAGTCATCGTATACCAGGTTGAAGTTCTCCTCAAATTTATTCCAGCCGTCATCATCGTTTAGATACTCCTGCAGGGCATTGCGGATGTCGGCAATTTGGTGGGTAACGACAGTCTTCTTATCCTCCCTACGCACCGACTCAGACAAAGCCGCCATGTTCTCATCCAACTTTTGTAGGATGTCGTTTTGGTGTATTAAGTTCATCGTAGAGGTGGCTAGCTCACCCGACTTATGCTTCAAATCCGTCTGCAGCTGCTCGTTACGCATCTCTGCTACTTCCGCCTTGCGCTCTGCTCGCTCTATCGCCATCTTTCGCTCGTTCTCCAGCTTGACATGGTTGAGTTCTCTATCAGCTCTCCACTTCAAGTATCTCATGATGCCCACAAAAGCAGCCATTATCAAGAGGAAATAGAAGATGTTTGCCCAGATGGTTTCATACCAGGCAGGCAGAATGGTTATCTTGATTTGCGTCTCTTGCGTCTTGCCGCTGAGGCGATTATACGCCTTTACATGAAAGATGTAGGTTCCCTTGCCTAGCCGAGTGTACTCCTTGGATGTCACACTGCCCTGATTGCTCCACCGGTTGTCATAATTCTCCAGATAGCACTGGTAGGTAACGGCATCTTCCGTCTGATATTCTGGCATCACATACTCTATGCGGATGCTGTTGAGGGCATGCGTAAGTTCGATATGTGGAGTCTCGCCCTCAGCCTGCTTACCATATAGCTCTCTATAAACCGTACTGTCGCCATCGTTGGTAGAGATGATGCGGCGGATGGAGAGGGCGAAATCCTTGGTATGGTTAACGTAGCGATTGCGCACCAGATAAAAGCCGTTGCTGGAATTGATAACGGACAAGTTGCCATCTATCATCGACATATTGGCAAGTCCCAAGTTTTGAATCTTCGCGATAGGGCGATACGACATAGAGTCGACCTGATAGCCCTTGGCTGTACGATGGGCGATGGCAAGGAATCCAAGTTTCTGTCCCCAGATGTCGTGCGACGGTGTTTCCTCCAGATGTAAAGCCATACCATATGTATCGAAGAGCTTGCTCATCTTCTTATCGTAAACCAGGCGATGGTTATGATGGTCGTAAATGTAGAATCCATCTACCGACGAAATGTAAATCTGTCCACCCACCTGACAGAGATGATTGCCCTCGTCTACCACAAGCTGGTGCTTGCTGTTAAAGGTTTCTAGCAGGCGGATACTCTTCAGGTCGGCAGAGAAAGCCAGATGGTAGACGCCATGCAGCCAATTACTCATCCACAGGGTGCCGTCGACATCCTCATAGAAATTGCCACTCACCTCAACAGGCATTTTGACACGATGAGCCAAAACATAGCTACTACCCTGCCTGCGCAAGATAGCCATGCCCTGATAGTCGGTTGCCACTACATAGCCAGGATGGCGCTTGAGGGCACAGAAGTTCCATGTACCATCAAGTCCTCCTATCTGAACGGCATTATCACCACGTATCTGATACAATCCTACATCTGTGCAGCAGAGCACGTCGTTACCTATCTTTCCCAGTCTCCACACCTGTCCTACAATACCCTTCACTGACTCAGGAGTGCGCGAGGAAAGCTGCTGTACTGAGGTCAGGGGGCTCATGAAGAGACCTTGGTTGGTACCCAAATAGAGGATATTCCCCAATGCCAGCGAGTTATATCCCGTGCCTATGCTGTAACGTTCGCTCACAATATTGCTGAAAGGAGCATTGAGCATGGCATAACTAATACCATTATCCAATCCCATCCACACACTGCCTCGCTTGTCGAAAGCTACAGAGAGCACGGTGTTGTTTTGTAGTCCATGTGAAGTATTGACATACTGAGTACTATCCGAAGTCAAGTCTCTTACTACCAAGCCCTGTCGCACGGTGCCCAGTGCCAGTTTGTCGCCCTGTATCGCCATACTGAATATCTGGTTGGCTGCCAACATACCAGACAGATTGGTCGCGTAAGGTGTCAATACATTGCCCTCATAAGAGAGCAATCCATTCTGCTGGGTAGCCACGATGAGTTTGCCATGATACATAGCCAAAGCCCTTATCACGATGTGTGATGAGAAGGTGGCACCTGGCAGAGCCACTAGTTTATTGCCACTCAAGATACTAATATTGTTGCAGGTAGCTACATAGAACTTGCCCTGCCCTTCACAGATGGTTTCTATTCTCACACCAGGGTGAATTGTAATGAGTTGCCCCGACACCTTATTATATATAAAGAGGTGGCTCTTGCTCTGGAACACAAGGTTCTTGCCCCAAGACTGTATCTTCCAAATCTCACCAAAGTTGCGGTCGGCTTTCTTCAGTTTATCCACCAAACTATAGTAGACGTACTGATAGGTATGCTTGTTTATCTCGTAATAGCCAAACTCATTGCTGGCACCAGCATACATCCGCCCAGTAGCATGGTCGTAACAGAGTGCTCGCACAGTGGAATAGTTGCTGATAGGGAAAACATCCCATCGCTCACCATCAAAAAAGAGCAAGCCCACATTGTTGCCAAAGGCAACCACGCCATTAGGCAATTGTTCCACACACCAGTTTTGCGTTCCTCCCTTATATTGCATAGAGGAGAAATTACGGAAGACAGCCTCTTGTGCAACAGAAGAGACAATCCCCACCAGGGCGAATAATAAGAAAAGTAGTAACCGTTTCATCATGCTGCAAAGATAAGACAAAAATCTGAAGAATGCAAGTTTTTATAGAAATAATTTAATAGATGAGTTTCCTTTTCGGAGAAATAAGGCATCCGACTCACCTCACTTTCTCACTATTTTGCTGTATACCAGCAACTTATACGCATCAGAATACACCTCATCAAATACTGCATTTTTCAAAAAGTGAGTTTTTATCGTACCAAAAAACTTGGAATTTAACGAAATACGTACTACTTTTGCCATCGAAATCAAGTCCAAAACATATCGGACATCAACCTAAAAGAATGGTTGGATATCGACACCAATAAGACTCGTATATCGACCTAACGAAAAGAATGAATAAACAAAAATAAATAAACAATATGAACATGAAATCATTGACCTCAAGTTTGATTATGGGCATGATGCTCGTACCTCTCTACGCAGGTGCACAGAACATCAAGGTTCACGGCACCGTTATCGCTGAGTCGGATGGTGAGCCTCTCCCAGGCGTTACAATATCTATAGAAGGTACCAACATCGCCACTGTGACAGACATGGATGGCAACTTCACCATCGATGCCAAGCAAAAGGGTAAGCTCAAGTTTAGCTACATCGGTTTCAAGACATTGCAGAAACCATTCTCTACATCTGGCGACATGAACATCAAGCTCGCCGACGATACCAACATGCTCGACGAGGTGGTAGCCATCGGTTATGGCTCGCTCAAGAAGAGCGACCTTACAGGCGCCGTAGCCGTAGTGAAGGCAGACAATCTGAAGAAGACACCAGCCGCCAGCGTAGATCAGGCATTGCAGGGACGTGCTGCCGGTGTTACAGTAAATTCCAACTCCGGCCAGCCAGGTGAGGGTGCTACAGTTCGCATCCGTGGTATTGGAACCGTCAATGATTCCAACCCTATCTACGTTATAGACGGCGTTATCTGCTCTGACATTTCTTTCCTCAGCCCTAGCGACATCGAGAGCACAGAGATATTGAAAGATGCTTCCTCTACCGCCATCTATGGTTCGCGTGGTGCAAACGGCGTTGTACTCATCACCACCAAGAAGGGTGAGAAAGGTCATGCACAGGTTGCATTCGATATGTATTATGGTATACAGAATCGCTGGAAGAAACTCGACCTGATGAAGAAAGACCAGTTCATAGAAACCTATCTGAAGCTCAACGCTCCACAAAGCGAGAAGAACTATTACGAGAAGAAAGGATTCAACGAGTGGTTGCAACGTTATAAATTTGGTAGCGATACCCACTTTGCTGTAGCTCAGACAGCCAAATACGAGAAGGGCATCGACTACAGCCTCATCGACACCGACTGGCAGGACGAGGTATTCGTCAGCAACGCAGCCATACAGAACTATCACGCTTCCATCGATGGTGGCACAGACAAGAGCAACTACTCTTTCTCTACCAGCTGGTTCAGCCAAGATGGTACCATCATCGGCAGTAACTACGATCGCCTGACCCTACGTGCCAACACATCCTTCCAGGTTAAGCCTTGGCTGAAGGTGGGCGAGAATCTCTCGTTCTTATACGGCAAGGGGCGCAACGCCATGAACAACAGTGCATCTGCTGGTGCATCAGTTATCTCTGCTGCGCTGGCAATGGCTCCTTGGGACCCTACCACTTATCCTACAGGCGCAGTAAACAGCAAGGGCAAGGATATGAGCGGTATGTATGCAGCACCATCCAACTTCAAGAATGCCGTCAACCCATACAGTATGGTATACTTCTCTCACCCAGAGGACATCAAAAAACGTTGGGTAGGTGACATCTATCTGGAGTTTACCCCATTCAAGGGCTTCTCTTACCGCACCGACTTCAGCTATGACGAGCTAGGCATAAAGAGCCGCAGCTTCATGGAGGCCCACGATACCAGCGTTAAGGACTATAGCGACGAGAACTTCCTATCACGTAGCCTCAGCACACAGTCGACCTTCTCTTGGGAGAACATCATCAACTACAACACCAAGATCAAAGACCACAGCATCAACCTGATGGCAGGTCAGACCATGGAAGAGTACAACTATTATTATATAGGTGGCTCGGGCAGCAACATCCTCAACCCAGACAAGAAGAACTGGTATCTCAATCAGACCACTGAGCGCAAGAGCGAGGCAGGCGACGGCGTAAGCCGCACACGCCGTCTCTCTTTTCTTGGTCGTCTGCACTACGTGTACAAGGATCGCTATCTCGCCACTATCAACTTCCGTGCCGACGGCAGCAACAAGTTCCCTGAGAATACATGGGGCTATTTCCCATCAGTAGCATTGGCTTGGAAGGCAAACGAGGAAAGTTTCCTCCGCGATGCCAAGTGGCTCGACTACCTGAAACTTCGCATGGGATGGGGACAGATTGGTAACGACAAGATAGGCAATGATGCCTTCAACCAGACACTCTACACCACTGGTCCATCATTCGTAGGTTATCCTCTCGGAGCCGACGGCACCATCCAGCCAGGTTCTACCATACTGACATGGGTAAACCAAGGAGGTAAGTGGGAACGCACCGAAACCATGAACTTCGGTATCGACGGTGCAATCGCCAACGGATTGTTCTCTGCCACACTCGACTTCTACGTGCGCAATACCAAGGATATGCTCATCTGGAAGAAGGGACCAGCCTGGATAGGCAACCGCTACGACGCACAGAGCAACATCGGAGAGGTTCGCAACACAGGTCTTGAGTTGACCATCGGGCACGCCAACCATATCGGCAAGTTCAACTACAGCGTAGATGCCAACTTCAGTTACACTAAGAACGAGCTGACCAAGTTGAACGGTGGTGACCCTATCTACGGTGATAAGGTAGTAAGCAAAGAAGGCTTGCCACTCTTCACTTTCTGGGGGTACAAGTACCAAGGCGTATACAAGAGCAACGAGGAAGCTGCCGCACATCTGCCAGGATATGCAGAGGCAGGCGAGGCTTGTCCTTACCACGCAGGTGACGCCATCTTCACCGACCTCAACGGCGACGGCAAGATAGACGACAACGACAAGACCGACCTCGGCAACTCATTTCCTAAGTTCACTTACGGACTGAACCTTAACTGCGACTACAAGGGTTTAGACCTTAGCCTCTTCTTCCAAGGAGTAGCTGGCAACAAGATATACAATGCCCTGCGTGAACGTCTGGAAGGTGCAGGTGTGGAAAGTGCCCTCTCTACCGATATGGCAGATGTATGGACCGAGGAGAATCTTAACGGAAGTATCCCTAACCCTAAGGGCAATACTGAGAACATGGCGACCAGCAGCCGATTTATCGAGAACGGTTCTTACCTGCGTCTGAAGAATATGCAGATAGGCTACAACTTCGGCAAGAACCTTATCAGCAAGATCGGCCTCTCTAAACTCCGTATATACGCACAGATGAGCAACGTTTTCACCCTTACCAATTACAATGGCTACGATCCAGAGGTGGGCAGCGGCGTAGACTATGGCAACTATCCACAGGCACGTACCTTGCTATTCGGTATGAACCTCGCTTTCTAAAAATACAGAACTCTAAAAAGAACAAAGAAAATGAAAAAATATATCTATTTCACTGCATTACTGACAGCCCTCTCACTGACATCATGCAACGACTGGCTCACGGCCGAGACACCGGGTACCACCAAGCTTAAAGAGGCCTTCACTGGCATAGATGTGGCTGTCAACACCACCAATGCGGTATACGTGCCAATGATGTGGGAATACGGCAACAACACCACCTATTACCCAGAATGGTTTATCGGAGATGTGGTTTCAGACGATGCCTTGAAAGGCGGTCAGTACCTACAGGATATGCCTGCAGTAAGAGACATGGAGAATTTCAAGACCACGACCAACAATGCGTTGCTCCTCGGTTATTACCGTGCACTATGGCAAGGCATCAGCCGTGCCAACCTAGCCATTCAGGAGGTTCCCGGAACTCGAGTAAAGGAGGGCGAAGAGGGTACACTCGACCGACTGGTGGGCGAGGCTAAGTTCCTCAGAGCATATTACTATTTCCGCCTCTGCCGTGTATTCGGCGGTATGCCTCTCGTAGATTTCGTGGTAGACAGCAGCGAGAAATGGCATCAGGAGCGTACCACCCAGGATGCGACCTACCAGTTTATCATCAAGGACCTGGAGGATGCCGAGAAAGTATTGCCAATGAAGAGCAAATACGCTGCAGAAGATCTCGGTCGTGTAACCCAGGGTGCAGCACAGGCTATGCTCATGAAGGCAAACCTATACCGTGCAGGATTTCTGAAGCAAGCTGGCAACGAATCTGAGGCAAAGAAATGCTATGAGGCTGCCGCCGCATGGGGAAAGAAGGTCATTGACAGCAACCAATACTCGCTCGACAACGAATATTTCGACAACTTTATGCTCGCTGGCGAGAATGACAAGGAGTCGGTGTTCGAGATACAATATGTAGAGGATGGCATGAGCGACTATGGTGAGGGCGAAGGCTTCACCCGCGGTACCTTCACACTGATACTGCAACGTTCGCGCTCAGCCCACTTCGGCCAGGCTGGTTGGGGATTCAACAAGCCTACAGAGAATCTCTATAACGAGTATGAGCCAAACGACCCTCGTCGTGACGAGACCATTTGGCGACCAGCCGAGGGCGAGATGGATACCCCTGCACAGGAAATCTACCTGGGCGACTCGCTCTGCAACCGAAAGTATGCAATGTATACCGATGGGCCTAATGGCAAGTGTTACCAGTTAACCCATGACAGCCGTGGTCCTCTCAATAATAAGCAGATACGTTACTCTGACGTGCTCTTGATGTATGCCGAGGCTTGCTGCGAGACAGGAGATTTGGCAACCGCCAAGTATTATCTCAATAAGGTACGTGAGCGTGTTCACCTCGCCGATTTCCCTTACACAGCCAAGATACAGGGCAACGACGTAACCTTCGCCGACAACCAAGAAGACCTGCGCAAGGCCATTCGCCACGAACGCCGAGTAGAGTTGGCTATGGAGGGACACCGTTGGTTCGACCTCTGCCGTTGGGGCATCGCCAAGGAAACAATGGATGCCTACATCCAACAGGAGACTCCTGAGGCAAAGGCTGAGAGTGCAGAGTTCATTAAGGGCAAGCACGAGCTATTCCCTATCCCATCTCAGGAAATCGAGATTTCGGGCATTGCTCAGAATCCTAATTATTAACAACGAATCATATTTTAAGTTTAAATACGAGACATATAATAGTTTTTGTTTATCATAGAAAGAGCGTTTATTAGGTTTATCATTTAGTTTGTTGATTTAGGTTTATTGGTATAAAAGAGGTTGTTGAGTGAGCAGAGATGCTCGCTCAACAACCAACACCAAGAACATAAGGACAAGAAACAGAATGAAAGCCAAGAGACAACAATTCTAGAAATGAACCACTCAAAACAAAAGCAATGCCTCGCAAGGGGCAACAACAATAACAACTATCAATAATTATCAACTTTCAAAAACAACAAGATTATGAAAAAGTTTACTTATCTCTTAATGGCAGCTTTGTTCTGCGGTAGTTTCACTGCATCCGCACAGGATGATGAGGTTAAGGTTACTCCAACATTCAACGACGACTTCGAGCCAAACTTCAAGTTCAATAAGGACTATAAATATTATGGCATCTTGCTCGATGACGAGACTAGAGAAGCCAACCTCACCGATGACCAGTACGTATACATCGGCCCAGACCAAGACGCTGGAAGAAACCTCTGGGTATGGGAGGACACCTATTCATTCAACACCCCTAGCGGCCAGAACTCATTTGGCATTCCAGACGCTTACATCTCACTCAAGGTTGGTTCTATAGGTTGGTCAGGCTTGGGCTATGCCAACGACAACCCAATCGACCTTTCGGGCATCACAAACGAGTATACCTTGCACTTCGCCATCAAGTCTACTTCCAATGAGAGCTTCGACTTTAAGTTTGCAGATGGTTCATACAACGAGGCTGGCAATGGCAAGAACAACCCTGCCGACATCGTATTGGGCGATAAAGCTTACGACGGAAAAGAGCCAGTAGCCAACTTTAAGCGTGATGGCGAGTGGTATAACATCGACATCCCTGTATCATATCTCGAAGACAATTTCGGTTTGAATTTCAGCAAGAACAAGTACTTCATAGGAAATATCCTCAGCATTCTCGCAGGTGGCATAGCAGGTACAGTGGTTGATTACGATGCAGTTTTCTTCTATGGCCCTAAGAATTCTTCTACCGGCATCAAGAACGTTCAGGCAGAAAAGCAGAATGGCGAAGCCCAGTACTTTACGATAGATGGCAAGCAGGTTACCGCTACCCTGTCAAAGGCACTCAAGGGCCTCTACATCGTAAAGCAGAATGGCAAGGCTAAGAAGGTTATCCTCTAAGACTACCGCATAAGAAGAATATTTTCTAAAAAATATCATACGCAAAGAAGGCTATCCTCGGGTAGCCTTCTTCCCCACCCTTCCCGTTTCTAAATAACTTATTCTAAAAATCAAACATCATGAGAAAAATTTTCTTTTCAACCCTCGCATTTATGGGCCTTATCGCCCTACAAGCTGAAGCCAAGAGTTTTAAGCGTGGATTTGGTGAAAACACCTTATATTATGTAGAAGACCTCCAGGCTCTCTTGCCAGGCAACTCCTGGTTTTACAACTGGGGCAACGAGCCATCGGCACAGATAGCCGACTACATCGGTCAAGAAAAGGGCATCGAGTACATCCCTATGGCATGGAATGCCAATTACGACATCAACAAGATGAAAGCATATTACGCAGCTCACCCCAACGACAAATATCTCTTGGGATTCAATGAGCCCAACTTTCCCGACCAAGCTAATATGCTCCCCGAAGAAGCTGCTGTGAAATGGCGCGAACTGGAAAGGTTTGCCAAGGAAAACCACCTGATACTGGTAGGTCCTGCCATGAACTATGCCGGCCAGCCATTGAAAGATGGAAAGGTATGGAATCCATACGACTGGATGGATGCTTTCATCAAGGCGTATAAGGATAAGTATGGCACCGAGCCGCATTATGACTACACAGCCGTACATGCTTACATGGATAGAGCCGATGCCATGATGACCATCGTCAACGGATTTGCCGAAAAATATGGCAAAAAAGTATGGCTCACCGAGTTCTGTGCCTGGGAAGACAGAAACCTCACCGCCGAAACGCAGCAGGAATATATGATAGACAAGCTGAAGGCTCTGGAAACCAGCGACAACGTGTATCGCTACGCTTGGTTCAAGGCTCGCAATGCCAACAAGTATCCTTATTACAACTTGCTCTACTATCCTAACAAGAACATCGAAAAGGGTACACTTACCGACCTCGGTTTCGCATACGTCCATATGTCTAGCTTTGACAAGGAAAAGTATTATGCCATCGGCGAGTCAATACCAGTCAACGAGTTTATCGACTGTAAGCTGAAGAGCATCCGGCAGAGCGCCGACCCTCGTGCCATAGACAACACCGAGATTTACTTCAATGCCAACAACCTCACCACTACCTATCAGGTAGACGTGCCAGAGGCAGGAAACTACAAACTCATCGTACGTTATGCCTACACCAATGAGGACGGTCTGGAAGCCAAGCTCAGCGTACTCGACAAAGGCGGCAACCCACTGGTCAACAAGAAGATTTTCGATGCTACCAAAGGATGGAATAACTACAAGGCTGTGGCTCTCGACGTAACCCTCGGAGCAGGCAAACAAGACATCACCCTCAAAAAGGCAAACTATGCCCCAATGGCAGTATCCCTCATCAAACTTGTGAAAGAGGTGGATGCCAGCGACAAAGATATGCAAACCCTTACGGGCGATGAAATCAAGAAACCAGACAGCGGTGATGATAATGGCGGCGGCAACACTCCTGTGACTCCAGGCGAGAACGAATCGTTCGACAAGGAGGTAGTGGTAAGCGACGACGCATACAAGTTTGATGCAGCCAACAAGTACTACGCCATCTTCCTCGATGGTACCACCCAAAAGGCAAACATCAGCGACGACCGCTTCGTAAACCTCGGTGACAATGGTGGTTCACAGAACTCTTACCTCTGGGAAGGCACATTCAACTATGGCGATGCCATGGGCAAGAACTCCTTCGGTGTGGAAGGCGAATACAAGGCCATCGTTTCCAGTGACAAGGGCTGGTCGGGCATGGGATACAACATCAACGGCAGCAAGGGTGACCTCGACCTATCAGGCATCAACAAGGATTACAAGCTTCACCTGTCGCTCAAGGCTAGCCACAACTACCCAGTCAACTTCACCATCACCGATGGCAAAGGACATCAGGCTAACCTCATCTTCGGACAGTATGACATGGATGGCAAAGATCCTGTGGCAAACTTCAAAAGAGACGGCAAGTGGCACAACGTAGACATCCCTGTGAGCTACCTCACCCAGAAATATGGCATCAACTTCAGCAAGGACACCGACTACGACGGCAACCTCCTCACCATCAGCGTGGGAGATGCAAAGAATACCCAGGTAGACTTCGACGCCATCTTCTTCTATGGCCCTAAGGATTCCCAGCCAGATACCTATGTAGAGACAGGATTGAGCCGAACAGAGGCAACCGTCACCGATGAGACCTTCAAGTTCTCTGAATACGAGCGTTACTACGTCATCGACCTCGATGCCACCACCAAGGCACAGAACCTGAGCGAGAGCCAGATTGTGGATTGCGGTCCTAACGGAACCTCCCACAACCTCTACCCATGGGATGGTACCGTGAACTTCAACACCACGACAGACACCAACTCATTTGGTGTAGCAGAGCCATATATGAGCGCTACACAGACCGACAAGGGTTGGTTCGGACTCGGCTACAACGTAGCTGGCAGCACTGAGCCGTTGAACCTCTCAGGCATCAACGACGACTACTATCTGCACCTCGCTGTGAAGAGTACCTACGCAGGTCCTATCCTCTTCACCGTAACCGATGCGGCAGGCAAGAGCGGCAACATCGTACTGGGCAAGGAAGCATATCACGACCATGCCCCACTCGCCGACTTCGCACGAGATGGCAAATGGCACAACGTGGAGATACCAGTGCATCTGCTGAACCTCAACGACGGTGTCAACTTCACACGCTCCGCCAACTTCACAGGCAATATCTTCTCGGTATTGATGAGTGGTGGCGAGGGAGCTACCATCGACTATGACGCAGTGTTCTTCCATGGTCCAAAGGACTCTCCTGCCTACGCCACAGAGAAAGTGGCTGACAAGGACATCACCATCGCCAAGGCATCGGAGAAGCCTTTCAAGTTCAGCAATGACGAGACATACTACATCGTAACCCTTGACAACGATACCAAGAAGGAGTATCTCAGCGATGACCAAATCGTAGACATCGGTCCTAACGAGAGCACTCGCTTCCTCTACCCTTGGGGCGAGACTGTAGTAGACGTGGCAGCCATGGGTGAGAACTCATTCGGCGTGGAAGGTGGATACACCGCTTGGGAGACGGCACCAGACAAGGGATGGTCAGGACTTGGATTCTTCATCGACCGACCGGGACTCACCAACCTCTCTGGCATCAACAAGGATTACTCCCTCCACTTCGCCATCAAGAGTTCCACCACCCAGCCTATCGACGTCATCATCGCTGATGGCAACAAGAAGGAATACCACCTGGTTTTGGGACAAGAGAACTATGGCGGCAACAAGCCTGTGAGCGACTTTGAGCGAGACAACACCTGGTACAACGTGGAAGTGCCTATAGCATACCTCATCAAGCAGGGTCTCGACTTCCGTACCGCCAAGGCTTACGGTGGCAACATATTCTCAGTAATGCTCGGCACAACAGGAGGTTTGAAGTGCGACTACGATGCCGTTTTCTTCCATGGTCCTAAGGATAAGACCACTGGCATCGAGGATGTTACCATCTCTACTCCACAGCACACCCAGGGCAACTACCCGCTCGGCATCTTCGATATGCAAGGGCGCAAGGTACAGAACATGAATGCGCCAGGCATCTACATCATCCGTTCCGTACAGGGCGTGAAGAAAATAATGAAGAAATAATGGTCAGGCTTTAAGCCTAGAAAATATCGAAACTCAACACTATTATTAGTTATGAGAAAAGCTTTAATTTTCTCCATGATGTTTTGCAGTTTGTATATAACTTTCTCGTCGGCTTCGGCTGGCGAGAAAGGCTCACTCCACAAAGGTTATAAGCTGGTTTGGAGCGACGACTTCGACAAGGAGACACTCGACACGACGTCGTGGAATATCGAAATCAACAACAATGGCAATGGCAACGGCGAACTGGAATACTATACCGACCACCCTGCCAATGTTACCGTGGGCAAAGACCCTGAGACGGGAGCTAGTTGTCTCATCCTCACCGCCCGCAAGGAAAAATATCGAGGCAAGGATTTTACATCGGGACGCATCACCACCGCCAACAAGAGGGTGTTCACCCATGGCAAGGTGGAAAGCCGCATCAAGTTGCCACTAACGGCAAATGGTCTTTGGCCAGCCTTCTGGTTGCTCGGCAACAACTACTTCACCATAGGATGGCCTCGTTGTGGCGAAATAGATGTCTTGGAGATGGGACATGCTGACGGCATCAAGGATGGCAAGCAAAAAAAACTCTTCAATGGTGCCTGTCACTGGGGCTATTGGAAGGATGGTGGCTATCCCAACTATGCCAAGGCAACAACCAATGAGCATCCCTTGCAAGATGGCAAGTTCCACCTCTTCACCTTGGAATGGGACGATAAGAACATCAAGATGTTCCTCGACCAAGACAAGAACCCAAAGGTAAAGCCATATTATGAAATGAATATTGACAATAAAGATGGAGATTGGGCAGCTGGTCATTACTTCAACCACGATTTCTTCATCCTCTTCAACCTAGCAGTAGGTGGTCATTTCACTGGTATCACCGATTCAAAGGACATCACTGCCCTCAACAATGGAGAGGCAAAGATGTATGTGGACTGGGTAAGGGTTTACCAAAAAGACAAATAATACGATTCTATCATTTAAAGATAGAAAATCATAAAATCAAAAATTGTATAACTAATTAATTATTATCGACTCATGAATAAAAGATTTTTACTTGTTGCTGCGCTCTGCGCAGCCATGAACTTCGGAGCATTCGCACAGACGAATCTGGCAGAAAGCAAGACTACTCACGCATCTACTAATGATACCCAAGCTGCAAAATCTGTAGATGGAAATACCGGCACACGTTGGGAGGTTGTTTCTGGCGACGAAGGTGAACTTAGCGACGACAACTATTGGTATTACGTAGACCTTGGAGAAGAGCAAGATTTCAACGTTATACAAATCGTATGGGAAGGTGGATATGCCAAGGCATTCAATATCTACACAGCCAATGAGCTTGACGAAACTAACCAACAGCCTAAATGGGGCGAAGAACCTGTTTATACGCAGAAATCTACTACTATAGACAATGCTGGTGGCAAAGAAATAACTTATAAGATTGGAGACCAAAAGGCCCGTTATGTAAAGATTAAGGCTACAGAACTCGGATTTTCTCCATACTTCAGTTTCTGGGAATTCCGTGTCATGAAGATAGAACTTACAGCAACACTCAAAGAACTAAACGTGTCAAAGGATATTGTAAAAGTTGGAGAAACATTCACCGTTAGTGCCCTTGACCAATTTGGTAAAAATATGGAAGGCGCGAAAGTTACTGTAACCAATGCCGAAAAACAGACTGATGGCTCATATAAAGCTAATGTTGAAGGTAATGTTGTTATTACAGCTGTAGCAAATGGTAAAACAATAACTAAAACCATTCAGGCTTACACTCCTGTTATCACCACACTGAATGTTGCAGAAGGTTTCGTATTACTCAATAAAGAAACAGCCCTAACACTCACCGCAAAAGACCAGCAAGGTGCTGACATCGCTTTGATTGACGCAACATATACAGCAAGCAATGGTGCAACCATCGCTAACGGTAAGATTTCAGCAACTAAGGCAGGAAAGGTAACTATTACCGCAACATTGAATGGCAAGACAGCAACAGCTTCTGTCTATGCATTGGATGATTCAATGGCTCCAAAGGAACCACTCCCACTAGGTGATGGTAATACTTATGCAATATATGGTCAATTAGATTTGCCTACTGACAAAACTACATCTTGGCAATCTTGGGAACAGACAAACATAAATATGGAAGAACTAACCTTTGGCGACAAAAAGGTTAAGCCTATTGCTGGTGGTAAGAAAGTGAATGTTGGATTCAAAGAAAATCCTGGAGAATGGCTTAGTTACGAAAACACAGAATTCGACAATGCTGCCATCAATGTATTCCCTACAGAAGATGCAACTGTTGAATTCATCGCAGAAGGCGAAACTGGTAAAAATAAATCTACAACAGTAAAATTGAAAGCAGGTAAATGGCAGCGTATTGACCTTTCTGGTATCGTTACAGAAAACAACACCATTAAGTGTATCAATCTTGCAACTACAGCTGGTGCTACATTCCCAGCTATGTTGATTTCTGACATTTACCTCTACAAGGTACCTACAGGTACAGTCATCGTATCAGAAATTGCCAATAACAATGGGTTCTATAGTGTTACAGGTGAAATTACAACTAGCAATGTTGCCGAACTCAAGAGTTACAGCAATGAGAATGAGACTGCATTCGACTTGACTGCTGCTAAAATCGGCAACGATGTTACAAAGATTGAGTTTGCCAACCCTAATGCTCTCGTAATGGTAGCAGGTAGCAACACTGACTTTGCTACAGCCAATAAGTTGAGTGAGACAAATAATATTATCACAACAGATGGCACATACTTTTATGCAGCTAAGACATTGAAATTCGATGATGCTAATGCCATCTGCTCTAGCATATCTATTGATACAAGCAAGGGCGACACCAAGGGCTATGAGTATACTCGCAAGATTGCAGCTAACGCTTGGGTAACAACCACACCTCTCGTTGGTGCAGACATCCCTGATGGCGTTGAGGCATACGAGCTTGACACAGAGAATTCCAAGGACTATGATATCGTGCTAAAGAAAGCCGAGAATATGATAGCAGGTACTCCTTATGTACTGCACAACACAAACAATGCTACTGCAACATTGGCTATTAAGGCAGAAGGAGGAGACTTCAACCCAACTATCACCCCAGGAACAGCAAAGGCTGCCAACGCAACCTTCCACGGCAACTATCAGTCAAAGAATGGTACTGAAGCAGAGTATGGTTTGCAGAGTGCATCAGTTGGTGACGATAACAAGTTGACATTCAAGAAGATTGGCACTGGTGCCACAATCGGCACATTCCGTGCTTACTTCACTCTCAACGACAATACTGCTGCCGGAGTTGCTTTCTGCATCAAGTTCCCTGGCAATGGTACTACTGGCATCGGCAACGTAAATGCTGTGGCTAATGCCAAGATTGCAAACGGCGTTTATACACTCGACGGCAGAAAGGTTAGCGAGGACTCTTCTATCAACAACCTCCCTAAGGGTATCTACATCGTAAACGGTAAGAAGATTGTCAAGTAAGAAACAAACATTATTAACTTTGCAAATATATAAGACTCATGAATAAGAAGATATATCAGAAACCAGCCATTAAAGTAAATGAGCTGGTATTGGAAAGTGCTATATTAGCAGGCAGCGGCAATGTATCCGCAGGTTTCGACAACGACATCATTGAGAACGGCAATGTAGATGCCCGCCCTCGCCCTTCATTCGGAATCTGGGATAGCGAAGAGTAATCGCATCATTCAGAATAAGAAAGTAATAATATAAAGAAATAAGAGGTTGTGCCGTTGGTGGCACAACCTCTTTCTTTTTTACATGATCCTCTAAAAACAATCTTTTACTTGATAACAATCTTCTTACCATTCTTAACGTAAACTCCAGGTCGAAGGAGAATGGTTGTCCCATTGCTTACCTTGCAACCTTTGAGATCATAGACAGATTGATTGTCTTGAAGATTTGGAGAGCAGTTATCCTTTGTATAGCTGATGCCAGTACTTATCTGTTTCAAGCCATAAACCTCAAGCTCATAGATGCTGTATCCGTATGCTTCCAGCTCCTTCTGCAAGCCGTGAATCTTGATGTAACGTGCCTCAACAGGAGAGAACTCTATCGTCTCGCCACCCACCCTGGTATCGGTCATAGTCTTAATGGTTGTCCACTCCTTGCCATCGAGCGATGTTTGAAGTTCGTATTTCTTGGCACGGGCATTTTCCCAATAAACCACCACCTTATTAATTAGGTAATTGTTAACGAGATCCACCCAGAGGGCTTCCTCTGCATTATTCCAAGCGCTCTCCCATCGAGAACCAATAGCATCACCATCCACCGCCTTCTCGGCACCAGAGCCATCGCCATTCTGCGAAGTAGCATAAGCTGGTTTCTGATAAGCCAAGTTCATATCAGTAAAGAGCGTTGCTTTCACCAAGATTGTATCGGCGATGCTCACACCCAGTGGCGACTTGCCCGCATCCACCACAAACGAATAGATTCCAGGCTGATAAACATTCAGTTCTGATGTCTCATCATCATATTGGGCTATGGATGCATCCACCTCCTGCCCTATTGAGGCATTAACATTCTTGTCATCCTTCACGTCACCTTCCTTGTCTGCCTTCACATCACCTTGCAAGATACGATAGCTTACGCTGCCGTCAGTGACTTGGATTGGAGCCTTAAACTGGTCGGTCAAATTGACCTTTACCTTGGCTGGAGTGCCATCCGAAATCATCTTCACCTCTGTAGGGTTCACAGAGATGTATCGAGGATAGAGGGTCTCTTCTACAGGGAAAATCTTCTCATAAACCGTCCCATTACCAGGCAACATCACCTTTACTTTTGCCTCACCATATTCTGATGGAATAAAGACACCATCTAGGCTTACCTCACCATCGGTGCTGCTAAAGGTAGCTTCCTTTACATCCACCCACCTTCGATCGTTAGTGTATCCCAAGATGGTGAGTTGTGCCTCCTGATGCTGTTTCAGTACATCTGCATCGGCATGTATCTGAATGCCCTGGATAGCATCTTTGGCAGCATCGGATGAAGCACCAAACACCTGCAACTCGTAAAGGGAGATACCATAGTCGGTAGAACGTTTATTACCAGTGATGCGTACATAGCGTGCCTTGTGGTCGCCCATCAGTACATCGTTCCAACCACCTGTAGAAGAAACATCTTGCTGATACACCCAGTGCTCGCCATCCTCGGAGAGAGCCACGGTATACTCGCTAGCGTATGCTGCCTCCCAGTGGATACGCACCTTATAGATGCTAGCCACTTGCTGGAGGTCTACTTGTATCCACTCCCCATCCTTGTGCCGACTTCCCCATCGGGTATTGTTGTCACCATCGGTGGCGTTTTCTGGCACGGTGCCCACATTTTCATGTCCGCTCTCTGTACATGGCTTGTGCAGGGCAAGGTTAGGCATCAAGAGCGACTCACGGATATCTACCTGTTCAGCCTCGGTAATGATGTCGGTTATCGCCTTACTCTTCTTACCTTCTATGGTAAGCTGTCGAGGAGCCGCCTGCATGGAGAAGCCATCAGAGAAACTTACGGTTATTTCCTTGTCGGTAGGGTTGTAAGCCATATGCGTCTTCGTGCCATCCTCCTTCTTGTATACACGAGCCGTAGGGATGGAAGCCGTGATACTCCAATCAAGGTCTCCGTGGGTAAGGTGCGAATGGGTGGAGAAATAAGAAATGGCATTAGTGCTGGAGGTTTTGGCTATGTCGTTATCTTTCTGCCAAAGCAGGTCGAAGAGACGTGCCGCCTCTTCAGGGTCACTGCGCTGTAGGTAAGAGAGTGTTACATTGCCCCAGTCGCCCGACTTGTCGAGACGATCAGCATTCGGATTACTAAAACTCTCGTCAAACCACTTGCCATTACTGGCATCTCTGTCGTCTGTCTTGGATGGGTCCTGGAAGAGCATCTCGTAATCCCACTTGGCAAACGGCTTGTCCTCTGAGAGATAGTCGAGGGCTGTAGATGTTGGCATCCACTGGATACCCTGCATATAGATGTTCTGATAGCCGAAATAGGTCCAGTAGCCCACGCCATGACAGGTAAGATTGCTATTGTATGGATGCTTAAACTTCTCGTAGTCGATGTTGTCACGATGACGGTCGAACCAATATTCTGCCGTGCCTCGTGCCTCACTGAGCCATCCAAAAATGCCAGCATCTCTCATCTCATCATCGCCAAGTGCCACGCCGAGCATATAGAGACCTCCCCAACTCTGCATCGCCTCGCTGGTAGACTCCTGTCCGTTGCCATTGCCATCGCCCATACCTCCAGCAAAGGAGTGTCCTGCCCATGGGTCAAAGGTGCGGAAGAGCGGAAATTTGAGATCTTTTCTATCCCAGTTGGCGTAATCCTTTGCCACGAGACGCAACATCTCACCATAATTATCACGGAAGTCATCATCCACCATCGCCAGCAACGCTCCTGCAAGGGTAAAGTAACCATAATGGAAATGATGGTCATTGAAGGTATCGCTGTCATAACTAGTGCCATAGCCCACCATTGCTCCCCAACGATCGTAACGTGCAAAGAAGGTATTCTTCTCGCCAGGGGTATAGGTGAGCCAGTTAACCATCGCCTTTTTCAGTCGCTTGCGGCACTGGTCGAAGACATCCTTCTTGCCCATCTCTCGTGCCATCATCATATAAAGTGCCATCTGGGTAAGACCCTTGCCACCCCAATAAGTATCAGTGCCAAAGGTACCTGTATCGGCATATCGGGTGAGCATCTGCATCATCTTAGCCTCATCGTATGGATTCTTGTCGCTGTCGGACGCATCAGGTACCGCCCAGTAAGGCAACATGCCGTAGAATTTGTAATCTACTTCGAAGTCATTGCCCTTCGCCATCTTGAGAAGGCCATGAGGGGTGCGATAATCCATGCCATTGAAAGGCAAGGTGACAGGACAACCTGTATCTCTGTACTGATGAGGAATGAAGCCCTGCAACACCTCTTGGTTATTGGCTTTGCCATCCAGATTCTCTGTCTCCACATGCCAAATTGTTTTCATCGTTCCCTTGCCATCATATTTCCAGTTCACCCTGGTATCACGGGGCACATTGAGGGCGTATGGAGCCATCGCCAGAAGGTCGGGCAACTGGTGTTGCATAGCCACTACCACATATCCCTTGGCCTGATTCTTCAGTTGCACATGTGCCCCCTTGTCGCTGACGCTGACCACCGATCCTGCTGGCAGATAGATGCCGTAGAGATCGCCACCACGCTCCATGATGAGTTGGCAGCCCTGGTAATCACCCCTTATCTCCTTGCCTTGAGCATCAAGATAGCGAGTGTTGGTGTCTTGGTAATCCGTATCTGTCCATCCCGATTTCTGTAGTTGTAGATTCAAGTCGAATCCCTTACTCTCTATCCAGGTGAAAGGGATACCATGCGCCATGGTGACATACATTTCCTTGTCGCCATCCTTCATCAAGAACTCCACGTCCCAGTCGTGCCAATGCTCGGCAACGGCAGAGACAGGCTTGAAATTATCGCCTGTAACCGAGAGAACTGTGTTTGATTTCAACTCCGTACCATCATCTATCCAAAAGCTAGGCCGGTGAATCTCCAAACCAGTGGAGACAGCCTTGACCATCTGTGGATAAGACCAGAGATTGCCCGAATACTGCTCGGTGATGAGATTGGTCCACCAATCGTTGGTTGGAATCGGTTGGTTTTCACGTTCGGTAAGGTAAATCTTACGTACTTGCATGTCGCGACTCTTGTCGCCCTTAAATCCCCAGTCATCCGACTTGTGGTCTTCGCTGTAGCAGAGGTTGAGCGGTGTATAGGCAGCATAACTACCCTTGCCCACCTTTACCACGTTCTGAGCCATGACAGGCACACCTGTGGCTAGAAAAATTGATAATAAAAAGTTAGTTTTCATTTTTAATTAAGTTATGTAGTTAATATGAAAGTTCTATTTTGGTAGTGCAAAAATACAAAAAAATATTAGTATTGGGAAGGAGCGCGTTCATTGTAGTGGAGAATAAGTATTATCCACATTTCTATCTTTCTAATTAACAATAACTTAATTCATTTATCCACATTCACAAAAAGTGGATAAATGAATACAACAAGCGACGATAAAAGCACCTCACTTTTACCTCACCATACACTTAAAAGTGTGTAAGCTAACGCCTATTTAGGTGTTAACTGATTCCTATATAGGCGTTTATGAATATCTATGATACCGATTACTTAGTCATCTCGAAACCTACACGCATACCATCGTAATTATTGGCGATAGTACCGATAGCGCTGAGGGTAGAACTGCCCTTGAGGGCACCCATGGTCTTGATGAGGTTGAGCAACTTTGTCTGGTCGAAGAGCAGGCTGATGCCGTTGGTAGTCTTCGTAGCATAGCCCGACATACTCAAGAGCAAGCCCTTCATCTGAATGGCATGAGTCTTCTCATCAAAAGTATAATTGCCCTGCCATGACTTGCCGTCAATCTTGGCTGCGAAAGTTCCATCAGTTTTGAAGGTGAAATAGGTATTTGAGCCGCTGAAACCAAACTTGCTGTAATACTCACCCAACTTCTCCTCTACCTTGTTGGCAGCAATCTCACCGCCAGCCTTTGCCAGGAGATTTTCAGAGGTAAAGGCGCATCCCGGCTTGCTGTACTTCCAGGTATGGGCACAGAGATCCTGCTTGCTGAAGGTACCTGAACCGATTACATTATTCAGAATGCCATTGATAATGCTGCTACCTGCAGAACTGCTGCTGTTAGAGTTTCCGCCCAGTACAGCACCCAAGATACCTGCAACGGCTGAGCCTGCATTGCTGGTTGCACTGGTAGATGTAGCGGTATTGCTGGTTGTTGCTGCAGTTGTTGTTGCAGTCGCAGCTGTAGTGTTAGATGCAGCAGAAGTTGTTTTCTTTGTAGAAGTCTTCTTGGTCGTAGTCTTCTTTGAAGTCTTCTTAGAAGTTTTCTTTGTTGTCTTCTTAGTCGTTTTCTTAACCGGCATCATCTCAGACATTGAGGCATTGAGCGCTGCCTCGTTCATAGCGCTTGCGTTGCTGCCAGCTGTGCATGCGAGCACGAGGGCAGCCAAAAGAAATACCTTTTTCATTGCTTTCTATATATTTATTTTTATCACTCTTATTTATATATACCCAATACTTCCTATTGTCCTTTCGGGTGCAAAGTTCGCAAAAAAATCGGGAATACGATAAGAAAAATCCCTATTTCGCGGTATGAATCTCCCTAAAAACTCAGCATTTCTGCTCTTTCTACGTTATTATAGACGAATACTATGACAATTCGTTTAAAAGACTATGAAAAAATCGTTCAGGAAATGATAATTATCGGTCTAAAGGAGGGGAAACTGTTCAATCGTTTGCACTTTTTTTTGACATACATCAAAAAATAACGAATAAAACACGTATTTTCATGCATTTTATACCTAGAAATAGGTAGAAACCCCTATCTTTGCAAGCGGTTAACAAATATCAATAGGTTATGAATGATTTAATTAAGGTAAATTCAGAAAATCAGAATCAGGCTATCGATAGATGCCAACAGATTCTTCAGGATCGCCGTGAGGCTCTTGCCTCTAAGGCAAAGAGAAGAGGTTAATACTCTTCGGAAACATGACGTAAAGGAGGAAAGATGATGCTCTTATACAATATAAGGACGCATCCTTTCTTTTTAAAGAGAGATTTTTCGAAACGACTCTTAAATGATGAGTTTCAAAAATTTTGGGAAAAGAAAAAAACGTAAAAATCCCGTTGTCAGCCATCTGGCTTGTACAACGGGATTTTTTCGTTTATTATATCAAGTCCGAGATTTTACTTCTCGTTCTTCACTGCCTTCATGATGATCTCGAAATGATTACCACTCTTCAAGATGACATTCTTCAGGAAGTCTGAAATCTCAGATGCCTTCAGCTTCTTCACCATCTCCTTGTAATCGCTATGAGTATCAACACCCATACGCTCGTATGTGCTCAACGCACCAAGCCAATAACCGTTAGACTTCTCGCTAACAGCAGCCTGCTTCAGGAGAATCTCCTTTACCTTCTGAAGGTCTTCTGCATTTGGCTGGGCTACGGTCTCTTCCATACCCTTGAAGAAGTAAGGAATAGCGATATCCGACTTCTCTGGGTTCAACTGAGCCACGGCTGAAATAGAGATGGCAGCCTTGTTATCATAATCGCGAAGCAAACCATAGTTTGCACCTGCATGATAAGCAGCACTGAGTTCCTCACGGATAGTACGCAAATACTTCATCTCCAAAAGGCGGGCTGAAACATCAGCAAGAACCATATACTGCAAGGTGAATGGAGCCTTGGTATACCAGATCTCTGTTGCCTGGTTCTGTGGATTCTCCATTGCCTTGGTAAAGATATTGCTTACCTTACCCTTAGCATAAGGAATCTGCTTGTTCTTCAGCTTGAAGCCATTGTTTGGCAGACTGGCGATATACTGCTCGATGAGTGGGAGGAGAGTCTTCTCATCATAGTTACCTACGAAATAGAAGGTGAAGTCCTTGGCATTGCCGTAGAACTGCTTACCAATCTCCAGGATACGGTCGTAGTTGATATCCTTTATATCGCTTGCCTCTGGCACACGGGCAAGTTTGCTACCCAAATAGAGGGTGCTCTGAACAGAATCCTGATATACGAGGCTTGGGTTGTTGCTCTTGTTGGCAAGAACAGTAGCCATCATGCTCTTCATATTGTCGAAGCTCTTCTGGTCCTTGCTTACTGCGGTCATCTTGAGATAGATGAGCTGCATCAGGGTTTCGATGTCCTTAGGAGTAGAATTACCCTTCAAACCATGATTAAAAGGACTCAAGCTGAACGAAACGCCAGCCTGCTTACCTGCCAAAGCCTTATCAAGCTCATTGCTTGAGAAATCGCCAAGACCACTAGCATCGAGCACATCTGCTGCAAATGCAGCATTCAGGAAGTCTTCCTTGCCGAAAGTAGAATAGCCCACATTGGCTGAAGCCGCGAAAGCAATCTCATTGTCCTTGAAATCAGTCTTCTTCAATACCACCTTAGCGCCATTAGAAAGAGTCAACTCCTTGAAGCCCAACTTCTTGTTCTCAACAGTCTTCTTAATCTTACCAGCCTTAGGAGCCTGAGCGATGAGAGGTTCCTGCTTAACATTATCCACATAAGCCTCGAGCTTCTCAGCACGTACCTGCTTTACGATGGCAGAGAGTTCCTGCTCGGTAGGATAAACGGCACCAGCCTGCTCGCGCATCATTACCAATGATACAAAGTTGGTATCGCTCTGGCAAACCAACTGCTTGGCATAGCTGTTGATAACCTCAAGAGGCAAGTTTGGAACTACCATCTTCCAGATCTGACTCTCCTCTTCTACTGACGGAATAGGCTCGTTAGAAGTGAAGTTATCCACATACTGGGTGGTAAACTGCTCGTTCTTCATCTTATCCTTGTTGGCAAGCGCCTTGTCAACCTGGCTCATGAATTCATCCTTGGCACGCTGATACTCAGTAGCTGTGAAACCGAACTCATGCATACGCTGTGCCTCGCGGAGAACAGCAGCATAAGCCTCCTTAATCTTTCCTGGCTTAGCAACACCGGTAAGGGTGAAAGCATCCTTAGTACTTGAAATCAGGTATGAACCATCACCGGCATTTGCCTGGAGATATGGACAGTCTGGCTCCAATGCCTTCTCAGCATAACGGGCAGCAATCATAGAAGAAATCACGTTATCCATGTATCCCTTCAGGAGATAGCTCATGTTGCTCTTCAGAGAATCTGGCACAGCATTGTGCTTCATATAAACCTGGAAGAGATCAACCTGCTGCTCCTTATCCTTGTCGATAACATAGATGGCAGAATCATTATCAGATACTTCTACCTTCTCTATCTTAGCGGCATTCTTAGGCACCTTGATACCAGAGAAGAGTTCCTTAATCTTAGCTTCGATATGATTTACATCTACATCACCCACGATGATAATAGCCTGATTGTCTGGGCGATACCATTTATGGTAGTAAGCACGGAGAGTTTCTGGCTTACAGCCATCGATAACGCTCATCAAACCGATAGGGAAACGGTAGCCATACTTTTCGCCCTGATAGAGCTTAGGAAGTGAACGCTCTATCATGCGCTGCTGACCTACGATACGCATACGGTACTCATTGTGTACCACATCGCGCTCGTCATTGATGGCTTCCTTGGTAAGAGAGATACCGTTGCTCCAATCCTTGAGGATGAGCATGCATGAATCTACGGCTGTAGGGCGGGTAGTAGGTACATCGGTGAAGTAATATACGGTTTTCTCTACGCTGGTATAGGCATTGAGATTTCTACCATACTCCACGCCGATGCTCTGCAGGTAATCCTGGAGGGAATTACCTTTGAAGTGATCGGTACCGTTGAAGGCAAGGTGCTCCAAGAGGTGAGCCAAACCGCGCTGGTCATCATTCTCATTGATAGAACCCACTTTCTGAGCGATGTAGAAACTGGCTACATGCTCAGGATAACTGTTGTGACGAATGTAGTAAGTCAATCCATTATCAAGACGACCTATCTTCACATTCTTGTCTACCGGAATAGCTGGCATCTGCTGTGCCATCGCTGTACCTGCAGAAAGGAACAGCACAACTGCTGCAAAAATCTTTCTTAGTTTCATCTGATTTTAATTATTTATATATTTATTGTTTTCTATATCATTCTTTCTATATACCTTATTATATATATCATGCTACTTAACAAATTCACCTATATATAACGACAAAACCTGTGACATGGTTACTGTCTGCGATGCAAAATTAAGAAAAATAAAAAAGATTTGCAAACATTTTAGAGAATATCTTCCCGATGTATGCAAATCTTAACCTAAAACTAACATTGGAGGCAGAAAACCAATCCTAACCTACATGAAAACTCTTCATCCATGAACCTCTGAAGAGGCGGATAAGAAAGAGGATTCCCCTGAATGTGAGTTCGGTAGCCATCGCTATCCATACTCCCTCCAAGCCATAGCTCTTGGAAAGCGCATAAGCCAGAGTGAGGCGCACCAGCCACATGGTACCGAGATTGATCATCGCCGGTTTCCGGGTATCGCCCGCTCCTACACAAACACAATAGGTTACGATGCTGGCTGCAAAGAATGGTTCAGCAAAAGCCTCGATGCGCAAACAGATGGTTCCCATCTCACGGATACTTTCTACCGGAGAAAGAACGCCAATCATCTCAGGAGCAAAGACATACATCACCACTCCCATCACAGCCATCACAGCCATTCCCAGTCCTACTGTCATATAGGCAAAATTCTTGCACAAACCTACTCGCCCAGCTCCATGCGTCTGTCCCACCAGAGTAGTAGCCGCATCACCAATACCATAGCCCGGCATATAGCAAAGACTCTCAGCCGTAATAGCAAAAGAATGGGAAGCAATGGCTATATTGCCAAGAGGTGCCACAATCATGGTACTCACTATCTGCGCCCCACTCATCAATATGTTCTGTATGGCTATCGGAATGCTGATTTTACAGGCATTATGAACATACGACCTGACCCAACGGAAACGGACATGGTCCTGACGGAGATTCAGTATTTTATTCTTGAAACCTGCAAGATAAAGATTAGGCAGAGAGATGCAGACATAAGCCATCGCCGTTCCTAAGGCAGCCCCCACAACACCCAACTTCAGGATATAGATAAACAGGTAATTGAATATCACATCGCAGATGCAAATCAATACTGCCATCACACTAGGTGTATGCATATTGCCCGCCGATTTCAGCATCATCTCGGATATATGATAAAGGAAAACGAATGGAAGTACCAGACCATATATCAGAAAATAGCGAGAGGAATTGGTGGCAATATCGGCACCTCCACCCAGCCAATAAGGCAGATAACCATGAATGCCGACACAGAGAAGAGAAACAAAAATGCTGAACGCCACACCGCAAATCAGCGCATGACGAAACACCTGACGGGCATTTGCAAAATCATTAGCTCCGATAAAATGAGCCACCTGTACTGAAAAGCCAGTAGCCGCCGCACTGAGCAAGCTACCTATAAGCCAGGTAGTTGACTCTATCAATCCGATACTGGCAGAAGCCTCTGCTCCCAGATGACCCACCATCGAAGCATCGATGAAGAACATCATCACCGTAGAAATCTGAGCCAGCATAGAAGGTATACTCAATCCTACAATAAGATTGAGTTTCTCGCGCCGATCCATCTCCCTACCCAGGCGAATCGACTCCATCAAATAATCTGTCTTCTTGCTATAAAGCATAAATTAATTTCTCGTATATCGCTCATACAAAAAAATATGTGCATATATCATTTCAAACATATGCACATACTTTTCTCTAATCTTTATTCTTATTCAGTAATCCACTTCTTGCCAGAAGCTCTCTTATAGCTCTTGAGCACCATCTCAAAACGGAGCATTGAATAGCCTTGGATTGAAGAATTACCACTCTCGCCATAAGCCAGCTGGTATGGAATGAACACCTGCCAATGGTCGCCCGGATGCATCTTGAGCAATGCGGTGGTAAAGCCATCGATAAATCCACCGGCCACACTACGGGTAGGATTAGCTGTAGTTGCATCAAAAGTACCCGTAAAACTCTGGTCGAAGACGTAACCTTCCTTATAATTATCAGTAGGAATGAAACGGCCACGATAGCTCACCTGTACCGAATCGGTAAGGATTGGAGAAGTTTTACCCTCTCCCTTCTTCAGAACATGAACGATGATATTATCGCAATCCTTATAAGTAAGGGTCACTAAATTACCATTCTGATCTTTGTTCGGAGTCTGTTTTTCGAACGTCCAGTTCTTATAAACGTACCAGCCGTTAGCTTCGCCCATCTTCCTGGCATAAGCCAATGTATCGGCAAAAGCCTGCTCGTTACGCTCCTTCCAGTTGGCATATTCCGAGACAGTATCATCATCTTCGCTACATGATGACAGTGTGATCACTGCCATCATGAGGAAGAAGAAATATTTCAAACTCTTAAGATTCATCTAAATGTATTTGATTAATTAGAAGTTCTTGATTTCCTTGCCAAGCTTCTTCAATACGCTAGTGATGCTTACGCGCTCCTCGATGATGCTGCGAAGATCTGAGATAGCTACGCGCTCCTGCTCCATGGTATCACGATAACGCAGAGTTACCTTATGATCGTTTGGAGTCTCGTGGTCTACGGTGATACAGAATGGAGTACCGATAGCATCCTGACGGCGATAACGCTTACCGATAGAATCCTTAGGATCGCCATAGTGAGTATTGAAGTGGAACTTCAGCTCGTCAACGATTTCGTGTGCCAACTCTGGCAAACCATACTTCTTATCCAATGGGAACACAGCACACTTAACAGGTGCCAAAGCCTCTGGCAAACGCAAAACAACACGTGTCTCGCCATTCTCCAGCTTCTCCTCGCAGTAAGAGTGGCACATTACGCTGAGGAACATACGGTCTACACCGATAGATGTCTCTACATCGTAAGGTACATAGCTCTCGTTCTTCTCTGGATCGAAGTACTTGATAGAACGGCCGCTGTACTTCTCGTGCTGAGAGAGGTCGAAATTGGTACGGCTGTGGATACCCTCTACCTCCTTGAAACCGAATGGCATCTTAAACTCGATGTCGGTAGCAGCATTGGCATAGTGAGCCAGCTTCTCGTGATCGTGGTAACGGTAGTTCTCATTACCCATACCGAGAGCCTCGTGCCAAGCCAGACGAACCTTCTTCCAATACTCAAACCACTTCATCTCAGTACCAGGCTGGCAGAAGAACTGCATCTCCATCTGCTCGAACTCACGCATACGGAATACGAACTGACGAGCAACAACCTCGTTACGGAAAGCCTTACCAATCTGGCAGATACCGAATGGCAACTTCATACGGCCGGTCTTCTGAACACTCAGGTAATCTACGAAGATACCCTGAGCTGTCTCAGGACGGAGATATACCTTGCTTGTAGCATCGCTTGCCGCACCCATCTGGGTAGAGAACATCAGGTTGAACTGACGGACATCAGTCCAGTTCTTGGTACCGCTGATAGGGCAAACAATACCCTCATCCTCGATAATCTGCTTCAGCATCTCCAGGTTAGGACCCTGCATAGCCTCAGTATAGCGGGCATGGAGATCATCAAACTTCTTCTGGTTCTCCAGAACGCGAGGATTAGTTGCACGGAACTGAGCCTCATCAAAGCTATCGCCGAAACGCTTCTTAGCCTTGGCAATCTCCTTGGCAATCTTCTCCTCATACTTAGCCATGTGATCCTCGATGAGCACATCGGCACGATAACGCTTCTTTGAATCGCGGTTATCAATCAATGGGTCATTGAAAGCATCTACGTGTCCAGATGCCTTCCATACTGTAGGGTGCATGAAGATAGCTGCATCGAGACCAACAATGTTCTCGTGCAACAACACCATACTCTGCCACCAGTACTGCTTGATATTGTTTTTGAGCTCAACACCATTCTGACCATAGTCATAAACGGCAGCCAAGCCATCATAAATTTCACTACTTGGGAACACGAAGCCATATTCCTTGCAATGGCTTACAATTTTCTTAAAAACATCTTCCTGTGCCATGATTAAATCTTATTTTTTTCAAATTTTCGGCAAAGATACTCTTTTTTCTCGAAAAATTGTTGTATTTTTGCCATAAATTAATAAAATAAGTATTAAAAGCTATATATGAGCGACGAAATTAAAGATAAAAACGGTCTTGAAGAGGAAAAATCGCCAAATTTGGAAAATTCTTCTGCAGAATCTGAACAGGATGCTGCAGAAGATGCCAACGAGGAGATTTCGACCGAAGAACATTCCGATTATAAGCCGGTGAACCGATTCGATGCTTCTGCTGTACATCACCTCAGCGGAATGTATCAGAACTGGTTCCTCGACTATGCATCGTATGTGATCCTCGAACGTGCCGTTCCTCATATTGAGGATGGTTTGAAACCGGTACAGCGACGCATCCTCCACTCTATGAAGCGCATGGACGACGGAAGATACAACAAGGTTGCCAATATCGTGGGACATACCATGCAGTTTCACCCTCACGGTGATGCGTCTATCGGAGATGCTTTGGTACAGATGGGACAGAAAGACCTGCTCATCGATACGCAGGGTAACTGGGGAAACATTCTTACGGGCGACCGTGCCGCTGCTCCCCGATATATCGAGGCACGCCTCTCTAAGTTTGCTCTCGACGTGGTTTTCAATCCTAAAACCACCGACTGGCAACTCTCTTATGATGGCAGAAACAAGGAGCCTATCACGCTCCCTGCCAAATTCCCGTTGCTCCTGGCACAAGGTGCCGAGGGTATTGCCGTGGGATTGAGCAGTAAGGTTTTGCCACATAATTTCAATGAGATTTGCGATGCTGCCGTCCACTATCTCAAGGGCGAGCCATTCCAACTCTATCCCGACTTCCCTACAGGCGGTGCCATCGATGTAAGTAAATACAATGATGGACAGCGAGGTGGTGCATTGAAGGTAAGAGCCAAGATAGACAAGCTCGACAACAAGACACTCGTTATCAGCGAGATACCATTCAGCAAGACTACAGGCAGCCTCATCGATTCTATCACCAAAGCGGTAGAAAAGGGTAAGATTAAGGCACGCAAGGTAGATGATGTTACTTCGGCAAATGTTGAGATTCTTGTGCATCTGGCACCAGGAACTTCATCAGATAAAACGATGGATGCACTCTACGCTTTCAGCGATTGCGAAATCAACATCTCGCCCAACTGCTGCGTCATCGAAGACAACAAGCCTGTTTTCCTCACCATCAGCGATGTGTTGCGCCACAGCGTAGACCGCACAATGGGATTGCTGCGCAAGGAACTGATGATCAGAAAGGGTGAATTGGAGGAGCAGCTCTTCTTCTCTTCTCTCGAACGGATTTTCATCGAGGAACGCATCTACAAGGAGCGAAAGTTTGAGCAGAGTAAGAGTCAGGATGAGGTTGTTGCCTTCATCGATTCTAAACTCGAACCATTCAAGGACAAACTCTTTACTGCCGAAGTAGACGGTAAGGGTATGGTAGAATATGCCTTCCATCGGGAAATTACCCGCGAGGACATTCTCAAACTCCTGGAAATCAAGATGCAGCGAATCCTTAAATATAATAAGGATAAGGCAGACGAACTGCTGATGAAGATTAAGGCTGAACTTGCTGAGATTGAGAACGACCTGGCTCACATGACCGATGTTACTATCAACTGGTTTGAATATCTCAAGGGGAAATACGGAAAGAACCATCCTCGCAAAACAGAAATAAGAAACTTTGATACCATTGAGGTGACTAAGGTGGTAGAGGCTAACCAGAAACTCTACATCAACCGTCAGGAAGGTTTCGTTGGTACAGGGTTGAAGAAGGATGAATTCGTATGCAACTGCTCCGACCTCGATGACATCATCATCTTCTATAAGGATGGCAAGTTTAAAGTCACCAAGGTAGCAGACAAGATATTCGTCGGCAAGAATATCCTCCATGTACAGGTATTCAAGAAGAACGATAAGCGCACCATCTACAACTGTGTTTACCGCGACGGCAAACAAGGTGATTACTTCATCAAGCGATTCAATGTAACCGCCATGACCCGCGACAAGTTGTATGACATCACCCAGGGCACACCTGGCAGCCGCGTCATCTATTTCACCGCCAACCCGAATGGAGAGGCAGAAATCATCAAGTGTACGATGGAGCCCGACCTGACGAAGAAGCGCCAGAGCATCTTCCTGGAGAAAGATTTCTCAGACATTCTGATCAAGGGACGTGCTGCCAAAGGTAATCTCCTTACCAAGCGCACCATTCGCCGCATCGGTCTGAAGAGTCACGGTCACAGCACGTTAGGAGGCAGAAAGGTTTGGTTCGACCCAGACGTAAACCGCATCAACTACGATGAGAACGGCCGCTTCCTGGGCGAATTCAATGATGATGAATCTATCTTGGTAGTACTCGACAACGGTGAATTCTACATCACCAATTTCGATGTCAACAACCACTATGAGGACAACATCATCCGCTTAGAGAAATGGGATGAGCACAAGATCTGGACGGCTATCCTTTACGATGCCGACAATCAGGGATATCCATACATCAAGCGATTCACGATGGATGCCACCAAGCGCCATCAGAATTTCATGGGAGAGAACCCTAACTGCAAGCTCATCTTGCTTACCGATACGGTTTATCCACGCATCAAGGTTACTTATGGCGGTGTGGATGCCATCCGTCCTGCCGAAGAAATCGATGCCGAACAGTTCATTGCGCAGAAGAGTTTCAAGGCAAAGGGTAAGCGCCTCACGACATGGAAGATTGAAAGTATTGAGGAACTGGAACCAACCCGATTCCCAGAACCTCCTTCTGAGGATAATGATGAGGAACCAGATGGTTCTGACTCAGAGAATGAAGGTGAAAACCTTGATCCAGATGCTGGCAAAAGCGAGCAACAGGTGATTGACGAACTGACTGGTCAGACCAACCTCTTCTCAGAAAAAGATTTCGAAGAAGACCAAAAGGATAAAGACTGGTTATCGAAGCAATAAAAAGCGCTAAGAAAGCGAAAAAGAAAGCGCAAGAAAAGCAGCAAGAAAAGCGCAAGGAAAGCGCAAGGAAAGCGCCCATCATAAAAAAGGAGCTTAAGCCCAAAAAGCTTAAGCCCCTTTTTTATTATCTAGCCATTTGCATTTCGCGCTTTAGCGTTTAGCGCTTCAGCGTTTCGCGTTCAGCAAAAAAGAAGCCAGTCCCCCTCCTGCCCCCGTTCCAGGCGATTCCATCGCCTGTCCCTCCAGCAGTCAGTAGCCTTCATTTTTACCTTTTATACCCCGCCAGCTTTTTCAGGCAGTATTCCTTAAAGTCATTCCAGTGGTAATAAGGAGCCACATCGCTCTTGATAGGCAAAGTAGCCTCATCTTCATTCAAAAGCACCTTCACCAGCACATCATTCGCCTTGTTTCTATAAAAAACGAACTGCAAATTCGTAGCCATCGGAGTAATCTTATAATCCCACCATTGAGTAGCAATCTTCTCCGGATCCTTAATCTCTTCGCCATATCCATTCAAATCCAGCAAACAGGTAAGCGGAGTAACCATCGTATCGTGTCCATATCTCAATGTAGCTCCCGGATGCGGCAAGGCGATGCAGCTATCCGCCTTCTGGATGATGTTTCTCAAGAGATTGCGCTGGGAGAACGGCTGCACATTGCCCGTATAAGGCGAGTTGCCGTAAGCCATCTGCCACCAGATGTTGGCATTCAGCCAGTTCTGATACAGTTCCTCCTCCGTAAAGAGGTCATAGAGCGAAACCTTGCCTCTCAGTTCCGTGCCTTGGATTGAGCTTGCCATCTTATAAAGTTTTCTGTTCAGGTCACTCTGGTTGATATTCTGCTTCACCCAGGCAGGGTCGTTGAACAGTTCCTGCATCACACGGCTATAGCTAACGTGCTTCTGTGCAAATTCCTGCAGTGCCACCTTGATACCCACGCTATGCTTCAAGCTATCCAGATATCTGTCGCCCTGGTTCATATAATACATATCATGCTCGCTGGCATCATGGAAGATATGAAGTTTCGGATTGATACGCAGCATCTGCTGCAAACCGTTCTCCATAGAGAGAATGCATCGGATTACCAAAGTACTTCGGGCCTCAATATTCGTATTACCGGCAAAAATCTCAGGGAATCGCTCCATCATTCTTCTGGTGATACCCTGATGCTGGAGAGCTCCGAGCGGAGTCAGTTCGCCATCGCGCCCCTTCGCCTCCTCACGAATCATCTTCACCTTAGCCAGCGTTTCCTCGCCCTTAGCTGTCAGTTTGCCCTCCTGCTTCGCTTTGAGCAGAGAGAAATAAGGCACATCATAAGCCTTCTTGCCAATCATATAGCGGGAACCATGCCGGCCATAATGGCTCAGATAGAAAGGCTTATAACCCTTAGGAGCCGCAGTCAACTGCTTCTGAGGGCCACGATAAGCTACATAGTTACTACCCGAAAGCGTAATATCCCGCTTGAAATCCTCTTGCGGAGTCTGTGCTGTCAGAGGCATCGTCAATGTAAGAGATGCCAACAATAATAGATTTTTTGTGTTCATTGTTATCATATAATTTTGTTTTGGAAACATGCAATTTCATTTAATTCCAATTCATCAGTTTTCTCAGGAACGGAAGCAATTCTGCTGCCATCTTCCGATGCTGCAACATACTAGGATGCCAGCTGGCGCCATAACCTAAATCTCCTTTCTGGAAACTGAAATCGAAACGGTAAATATTCTTATCGGTTTTATTGGCATCAGCACAGATTCTATCAAGCACAGTTCGCTGCTTGCTACTCTCCTTATCGCCGAGCATCGGACCTGTCAACATCACAATCTTTGCATGAGGATACTTGCTACGTACCGTTTTAAGAAACATGCGATAATTCTTCTCGTAGAGTTGAATATCATAATTCTTGGTAGAAAGATCGTTCGTACCCAGATTGATACAGACTAACTGAGGCTGATACTTGGCAAAATCCCATTTTTCATCATGCTGGTCAAATAAGGTATATTCATATTGCCAAGGCATGTTATCGGCATCACCTGTCTTCGGACCATTATAATTACGATATACACCGATACCACTACGGGAGATAGAAGTATGCTGAGCCTTCAGACTGTCACTTACGATATTGGCATAAGTAAGCCAATGGTTCTCCGTTTCATCCTCAAAAGGATCAGACTTGTTGATACTTTCTACGCCATAACCGCAGGTGATTGAATTTCCGATAAATTCAATCTTCCGTTCCGGGAGAGCCGGAGCCTCAACGAGCTGACATCCCTTATCAAGAACGAATCCCCTAAATTCCGGTTTACGGAATAAGCCTTCTATCACATACATCACCTTAGCATGATGCACGCCCTTTGGCAAAGCCGCAGCCAGGGTAACAACCGAATCGCGTTCGGCATTAAAGCCCACTTTGAAAGGTTCGCAACCATCAATCTGCGCCATGAAATATCCAGTCTTCGGGCGACACAGCATTTTCAGAGAAGACCCTTGAAAACTAGCCTCAATCGTAGTTCCCGGATAATTGAAACTGGCTACATCAGGATTCTTAGCAAAGCTCACACGCCCAATATACTGAATCATCGGATGAGAAGCCTTTACGATCTCTCCCTCAATAGGAAGAGTAGTTGATTTCTTCACATTTCCAGCCATCATCGTGGAAGAAACCATCAATGTAGCCAGCATCATAACCCATACTTTTTTCATATTCCTGTTATTATAGTTTTTATCTGTCCTTACCATTCTGCCTTCGTTTTTTTGCAAAATAAAAATAGAACAGTATCTGTTTGCAAAATTACCATTATTTCTCGTAAAAAGCAAGTAAAACCATCATTTTTTTCATTTTTCTTCTTTTTATTCAAATTATTATTGTATCTTTGCACCCAAGAATGCGCTTGTGGCGAAATTGGTAGACGCGCTAGACTTAGGATCTAGTGGTTCAGGCCGTGTAGGTTCGAGTCCTATCAGGCGCACCGAAGAAAATCCTAACTGCTTGATAATAAGCGGTTAGGATTTTTTCATTCTAGAAATTGCCAACATTTTGCCAACATAATTCCAAACTAAATTGAATCGGTTGGCAAAAACAAGTCATCATTTTACATACTTTCACACTATTACATGCTATAACACAAGCGCTTTTTGTTATATCTTGTTAAAGATTACACTATAGGCACATTGTTATAAAAATAAATCACTTACTTTGCATCTAAAGTAATAAATTATGAGTAACGAGATACAATTTCTTCTTTATAATATGCCCGATGCTGATGGCAAAGTACAAGTTGTCATAAAAGACGAAACTCTTTGGTGTACGCAAAAGGCTATGGCACAGCTCTTTGGTGTAGGTGTTCCTGCTATAAGCAAGCATTTAAAGAACATCTTTGATGAGGGAGAGTTGGATAAGGACGTGGTTGTTTCCAAAATGGAAATAACCACTCAGCATGGTGCAATCGAGAAAATCGGCTGCACAAGCCAAGAAGAAGGCGGAAGAAGAATATGACATCTTTAATAAAACACAACGCATAGACTCGGACTTTGATAAGGGTATAAGAGGATTGCTTAATAATGAATAATACAATTTGGCAAGTGACAGAACTATCTCGGTCGTTTGCGGTCGTTATTGCGGTCGTTTGTGGTCGTTTGCGGTCGTTTTTGTGGTCATTTGCGGTCGTTTGCGGCTATTTTCGGCTATTTTAAGTCGTTTTAAGTCGTTTTAAGTCGTTATTCGGCTATTTGTGGTCGTTTGCGGTCGTTAATTCGGCTATTTGAGATCGTTACTTGGGCATAACTCATGTAACCAGCATGTAACTGAGCAACTCGAAATAGCCCTTAATCAATGCAAAAGCCCTTTAAAACGGTGTCTGATGCATGTAACCAGCATGTAACTGGATAAAAAAAAGAGAGTGTGTCATAAGTCTATGACGCACCCTCATCAACTTAAATTAACGTGACTCAGTTTATTCTTCTCCTAAGCAGAGAGATACCTACATCATCCCTTCCAGTTTTTCCTGTGCCTCGCGCATATCTTTTTCAAAATTCACATGGTCTAGAAGGAATTCCGCTCTGCCTTGCGAAAGAAGAAGATAGAGCTGCGGATTCATGACCTCTACATACTGGGCGATGGCATACTCTATATCATCACGCTGCGTAGGATTGGTGGAAAATTCGAAAACCCTGAGCTTCTGATGAATAAAGCAATATGCCGACTCTATACAATCTCTGGTGATGCCCCCTGCCAAGAGAGCATCACCATTATTATTCTGATTCATTCTGAATATCCTTTTTATTTCACGCCCTTCATCGACAAGGCGATGCGCTTGCGCTTCAAATCTACTTCTGCCACTCTCACCATCACATGCTCATGAAGCTTTACCACCTCAGAAGGATCCTGAATGTAACGGTTTGACATCTGGGATACATGAACCAGACCATCGTTGTGGACACCTATATCTACAAAGGCACCAAACTTGGTAATGTTGGTAACAATGCCCGGCACAACCATGCCCACCTGCAAATCCTCTATCTCCTTGATGCTGGCATCAAACTCAAACTTCTCTACCTCACCACGAGGATCCAAGCCCGGCTTGTCAAGCTCAGCCATGATATCGGTCAAAGTAGGCATACCCACCTCGGCACTCACATATTTCCGGATATCAATCTTCTTCTGCAGCGCCTTGTCTTCTACCAGCTGCTTCACCGTTACGCCCTGATCTTTCGCCATCTGCTCTACCAGCGCATAGCGCTCTGGATGAACGGCACTGTTATCCAAAGGATTTCTGGCACCGGGAATGCGGAGGAAGCCGGCACACTGCTCGAAGGCCGAAGGACCCAAACGTGGCACCTTCTTCAACTGGGCACGGGAAGCAAAGGCTCCATTCTCGCGGCGATATTCCACGATATTCTTGGCAAGCGTAGGTCCCAAACCGCTCACATAGGTCAGCAGATGCTGCGATGCGGTATTCAGGTTGACACCCACTGAGTTCACACAACTCATCACCACTGTATCCAGACTCTTCTTCAACTGAGTCTGATCCACATCATGCTGATACTGTCCCACACCGATGCTCTTCGGATCTATCTTCACCAACTCAGCAAGCGGATCCATCAGTCTTCGTCCGATGCTCACAGCACCACGCACGGTAACATCCTCATCCGGGAACTCATCTCTTGCAATCTTCGAAGCCGAATAGATAGAAGCGCCATCCTCGCTCACCACATAGATATCTACCGGATGAACGAAATCGATGCTATGCAGCCAGTCGCTGGTTTCGCGGCTTGCCGTACCGTTACCTACAGCCATTGCCTCCACCTGATACATCTTAACCATGCGCTGGATGGCAGCCGTTGCCTCGCTCTTTTTGTTCCGGGGAGGATGAGGATAAACAATTTCATGATGAATCAGATTGCCCTGCGCATCGAGACAGCAAGTCTTGCAACCATTGGCAAAACCCGGGTCAACCGCCATCACGCGTTTCTGTCCGAGAGGAGCCGCCAACAGAAGCTGGCGCAGGTTTTCGGCGAAGACCACAATAGCCTCCTCATCCGCCTTCTGCTTGCTGAGCGCAGCAAATTCGGTTTCAATGCTAGGCTTCAGCAGTCGCTTGAAGGCATCATCCACCGCTTCACCCACCAGCGTCTGGCACTCACCGAAACCATGTACATAGTGGCGCTTCAGTTTATCCTGACACTGCTCATCATCAGCCGAGATGCTGACACGCAAGAATCCTGCCGCCTCGCCTCTACGCATAGCCAGCAGTCGGTGCGAAGAACATTTCTTCAATGGTTCTGAGAAATCGAAATAGTCGGAGAAGCGCTGCGCCTCTTCCTCATCCTTCTTCTTGGCTACCACCTTAGAAGTGATGATGGCACCGCGTCTGAACTCACCGCGAATCTGATTGCGGCTCTGCTCATTCTCGCTTACGGTTTCGGCGATGATGTCCTTGGCTCCCTGAAGTGCAGCCTCCACATCCTTCACCTTATCGCCCACAAACTTCCTGGCAGCCTGTTCCGGGTTGCGCTCACGCTGGAAGAGGAGCAGCTGTGCCAGAGGTTCCAAGCCTGCCTCACGTGCTATCTGTGCACGGGTGCGGCGCTTTGGCTTATAAGGAAGATAGATGTCTTCCAGTTCGGTGGCATCCCAGCACTGTTCGATGCGTTTTTTCAGTTCATCCGAGAGTTTTCCCTGTTCCTCGATGGTTTTGAGGATAGTCTCCTTTCTCTTCGCCATCTCAGAGAGTTTCTCGTTAGCCTGTGCGATGGCTTCAATGTTTACCTCGTCCATATTACCGGTTTTCTCTTTGCGGTATCGCGAGATAAACGGAATGGTGCAGCCCTCTTCGAGCAGCGCCAGAGTATTTTCTACAGCCTGCTCCTTCAGATTGAGCTGGGCTGCTATCAGCTTTGTAAATTGATTCATTTATGATATTTATAAAATAAGATTCAAACTGTTTGTTCATGCAAAGATAGAGAAAAAAGTTGGTTTGCCCAAATATTCCCTCATATTATTTGGCGGTTTCACTAAAAAATCGTAGCTTTGCAGCAGAAATAGCTTTAGATACATTCAGCATGCCTACTTTTCTTGATTTACATCAACAATACGGCTTGTTTTGCAAGAAAAACTGAGAAATAGTTTTGAGTTTTAAGTTATTTCCTATACCTTTGCCGCCGAATTAGAGAGTGCAGGGCATGTCTGGGATGTGCTTTGCTATCATAAATAAAGGGGCTGAAAAGCTACCTGATTAGAGTGATAAAAGAAAGTAATAATTAAAAGAAAAGATTGATTATGAAGAAGATTATGTTGAGCCTTGCTATGGCTCTCGTTTCAGTTTGCGCTAGCGCACAGGTTTACATCGGTGGTACAGCTGGTATTTCCAGCAACAAGATCGAAGGTGGTGATAGCAAGACAGCTTACACCTTGATGCCAGAGATTGGTTACCAGTTCAACAACAAGTGGGAAGCTGGTCTCGAGATTGGTATCAAGAAGGGCGAAGTTTGCAAGCTTTCTCCTGTAGGTGAATCTACAACATTCAAAGTTGCTCCTTACGTACGTTACACAGCCGTAGAAACCAAGTTGGTTAACCTCTTCGTTGAGGGTACAATCGGTTACAGCAGCTTCAGCAAGGGCGGTGGCGATTTATACGAGGTAGGCATCAAGCCAGGTTTGGCTGTTAAGCTTTCAGACCACGTAAACTTCATCACAAAGGTAGGTTTCCTCGGTTACAAAGGTTATTCTCCTGACCATGGTGACAACTCATCAACATTCGGACTTAACGTAGATGCGAGCAACATTTCATTTGGTGCTATCTACAAGTTCTAATCTTAGGGTGCTCATTTACTCATAAGCAATAATATCAGGGGCGCAAGCGATTCCTTTCATGGAAACAGCTTGCGCCCCATTTTTTTACCTGCAAGCGAACACGCTTTTACTCTTCACTCTTCACCTTTTCTTCGGAACCCCCTGTGTTTATCGGCATTCCGAGGGGTGAAGAGTTTGCAGCGACTCTTCACCACTCTTCACCACTCTTCACCGATTCCAAAGACTAACAGGCGTAAATTGCAGCGCAAGACCGCTAGGCGTCCCTGAGGAGGGTGTATCATAAGTCTGGATGTTGGTGCATAACAGTTGACCATCGCATGCACATCACCTGTTGTGCATGCGCATATCAGCTGTTATGCAAGCGCACAACAGCTGTTGTGCGACCGAAGATACAGACTGCCTCAACAACATATCCTAACTCTTTCAACAACATATTATAACTCTTCCAACAACATATTCTTACTCTTCCAACAACAAGAAAAGGGTGAATCATAAATTTATGACACATCCTCCACCGAACCAGCTAAGGTGAAGAGTGGTGAAGAGTGGGTGAAGAGTGTCCAAGAACTCTTCACCCCTCAAAACGCCCATAAACACTGGGGATTCCGAAGGAAAGGTGAAGAGTGAAGAGTATTTCTTTATCCCTTACTTACAACACTTTTACAGGCATTTACGCTGACTGTTGCAGTAGAACAGCCAACTGGCGAGCGTACGGCTAGTCAACTGTTCTTCATTCGCCAGTACACTATTTCCGATTAACAGTCAACTTATTCCTCGGCAAAATATTCCGGAATACAGTTTATACTGCAACAATAAATAAGGGGCGTGCTTAAATGAGCACGCCCCCAGACGAGAGATTTTATGTATTCTTTTCACAAAGAATCCTATTAAACATTATGTATATAATTTTATTTCATGATGGATGAACTCTAAAAAAGAGATTCTGGCATACTAGTTGTCAAGACAAACCAGTTGTTTGGATTACTCTCATCAGTCAACTTTATAGAAGAAGGCTGTTTCGCTGTACCCTGTATCAACTCGACTTTATAAGTCTTGGCCACGTTGGCAGCATGAGCTCCATCATCACCAGTCAGTGCATAAATCATATACATCTGACCCCAACTATAGAAATACTGACCATTCGCATTAAACTTGCCAGGACAAGCAAATGAGATATGATCATCGTCAACGATAGTAGGAGTAATGTCTATGAACGAAGCATAGCCTGCCACATTGAAAAAGATTCCCCAATGTCCTGCATAGTCATTAAACGCAGAAGTGGTAAAAGCAGCAAAAAGGCAAGGAGAATAATACTTAGAAACCTCCTCGTTGCCAGCATTCCAATACGCCTGAGTATAGCTACCCATATTAGCTACAGAGAAGAACCAGTCTCCACTGATAACCTGCTCACTGATAGGAGGAACTACGCCGAACATCTTTACAGCGGCATCTGTGGATTCAAACTCATAGTTATCGCCCCCTTTATAGTTGAATCCCTTGATAGTAACGCCATTAAGAGTTATTGGCTTATAAAACTCAATCCCCTTGTCTGTTACGATATAAGGAATCGTGGTAGAGCCATCCTCGGCATTAGAACTAGTGAAAGTAATGGTACGATAGCTTGATGTAGCTACATACTTGACATCATTCACCTCGCAAGTATATCTAGGGAACTGCATCTCCTGCTCCAAATCATCTATATGACTAATGGTCTCAGCCCAATCGGCATCCTTCGCCATAGGAGTCATCACTATTTTTGTACCACGCTTCTTGCCAAGCATGACTACAGAATCAGCAGTGGCGGTAAGCACCCGGAACTCCAAGTCACCTTCCATACCCTTACCATTATCACCAATACCATCAGGGTTAGCTGGATCGGAGAAGAAATGAATCACCTTATTGTACTCATCAAAAGACAGAACGATACTAGCACTCTGCTCCAATTTATAATGTGATGTGGCTTTCGTGTCTGCACCCAAAGCATCGCTCATGGCAGTAACATTTCCATCTGTTCCAAATTTCAACAACAGATTATATCCACCATACTTGGTATTAGCCTTAGGATAATATTTCATCAGCCATCCATTCTCTGCAGAAGTAAGAATCGTCTTATACTCTGCAATTGCATCATTCACTCGCTCTGCAGAAGGCTTGTCGAACACTTCATCTATGTCGTTGGAACAAGATGTGAAAGACAAGACCGCAATCAGCGCAAATAATATGTTATATATTTTTTTCATATCCGTCTTACTTTAATGTTTCTAAATCCATTGCCTTTACTTCTGCCGTACGACGCAAGATGACTTCACGAAGCTTGGTAATATCCATACCCCAAGTGTTGGCAAAATATTCTTTGAGAATATTAAATTTCTGAATAATAGCATTATAGCCACTTGCATCCTTCACTATAGGATTGCCATCAGCATCAAGCACATAATCACCATTTTCATCTGTCTCGTATACAATACCTGCATTCAGTATTTTTTGCCATGCTGCTTCAGAATGGGTTACATATTGGGCAAAAATCTCAGCAAAGTCCTCATTATACTCCCCACTGCCATAACCGGATACAAATCCCATGGATGGAGCTTCTTCATCCTTTATATTCACCCAACCTGAAGTCTGATACTTGCCGGCAGAAATGGTCTGGAACTCAGTAGAATAATTCTTTTTCTGAGTCAGAATATGGCAGAACTCATGATTCATTGTATGGAAGAACCAGTAATTCAGATCGTATGTACCTTTCGTCTTGTCAACAAAAGGAGTTTCTGGATCTATGATTGGATTATCAATGTCGATGATGTTTACGTTATACAAAGTTACCTTCAATCCACCCTCGGCAGTACCCATCACAATAGAAGACTGGGAATCATAAGCTGCTGAGCCAACCAACTGCATCACACGAGGGGAATAGGTCTTCATAAACTGATCGCCCATCACTTCCTTATAAGCATCCAGCCAAATATGCTTGACCATAATAGCCAATGCCTTAGATTTACTAAAATCGGCAGGTGCAAGATTATACTGGTTGTCCGTCTCCTTGTCACTATATCGATAGTTAAAGCGGATATTATAAGTATCCACATAATTGGTCTTGAGCCACTTGTCAAAGTCATTCTGCTCTTCCTTATTCTGCGTATCGAAAATACTCTTAGAATCAAGACTATCGTCTGAGCAGGCAGCAAACAGAGAGACTGACGCTATCAGTATGAATAATTTTATATATTTCATAGTTTACTCATTTTTTATTTGTTAGACTCTTCTCTTGGATTTGCAGGTAATCCTGCCTCAATTACATCATCTGGCAATTGAATCGCACCTCGCAAGTCACCAGCCTTGAATACAATAGGAGACTCTTCGTCAACATCATGGCTGAACTCAATGCCATAGCGCTTGATGTCAAGGAAACGAAGACCTTGATACAGGGTCTCCAGTCGACGCATCTGTAAGATGAATTGCAAAATATCCTCTTGGGTACCAGCCTCAACCGTGAATCCCTGTGGATGGAATGTCTTACGAATGCTATGCTCCAAATTGGATTTTGGTGTAACAGGTGCATACGGCAAGCTTTCGATAAAAGTCTTGATACTTTCAACTGTCATTGTTGGGCGTTTTGCCGTACCATTCGCAGTCATAGTATGCGACACAATCCAAGTATTGATATCTTTCACCGCATTATCATAATCCTTCTTCATGGCATAAGCCTCAGCACGACAAAGAAGGGTTTCATCAGTAGTGAACACAGCATCTACAACATGAACATATCCAGTTTGGTTTATCTTGTCGGTAAACTCAAAATGTTCAAACATCTTTGGGAAGATAAGAATACGGTTATTGCCAAACAACAAGTTTGACTGGTAGAGAGTATTGTCTCTGGATCCACTTCCCCATGGCATCTTAGCCCAAATCGTTTCATACATACCTACATTTTGATTGTGACAAAAACGCGCTTCACTACCACTGATATTTCTACCAATTTTACTACCTGCCGTCATCAACAAGAGATTGGCGTTCTCTGATGAAGAAATATACCGATTCTCTATATCCTCTGAATTAGACAAAGACATAAAAGGCACATAGTTGCGCAACAAAGAGGCTGGATTTGCTCCAAGCACCTTGTCAGCATATTTTATCACTTTGTCATAGTTCATATAGTACAGGTTGAAACGAGCAGCAAAAGCATACGCAGCCTTCTGGTTGAAATGATACTTAGGCTGGGTATAGATATCATCGCTCACATCAGGCAAGGCAGCCTCAATATCTGCATCAATCTGCTCATAAAGTTGCTTCAGTGTACCACGCTTATAATCAGGGTTTACAGTTGTCTCAGGCTTTGTTGGATAAGGAAGTCCCATGCACTTCTCTGCATTATCTGGATTATAAGTCATACAGAAAGTTGTAGCAAGACGATACATGCTATAGGCACGACAGAGCAAAGCCTCAGCTCTCTGCGCCTTTAGCGATGCTGGATTACCCATCTCATCGATGGAAGCCAAAGCCTGGTTGGCTGCTGCAACTGCAGCATAATAACCATTCCACAAACTCTTTGGGCAATCATTGGTTTGAGCAGTAATTGGCTGAAAACGATAAACCTGCTCTATTTCCTGATTGGTACTATACTGCTTTCCATTGTCTGCATAATTATCTGAGCTCCATTCCAATATCAGATTGCTGCTTGCAGTTGGGTAAGCAGACACAAGCAGAGAGGTCACCTTTTCCTCGGTATTTACCTCGGCACGATCATCTGGCAACTTGTCCAGGAAGCTGTCGCATGATGTGACCAATGACAATGCCGCAAAAGCCACCGATGCTATATATAATTTATTCTTTTTCATAATTATCTCTCTTTCTTTAAAGTCCTACTCTTAATGTCAATGTAAACTGACGTGGCATTGGGGTTGCCACACCACCAGTGTTGAAAAACTCAGGATCCTGTCCGTGCAACTTCTTGTCTGAATAAATCAAGAACAAGTTAGTAGCCTGAAGTTTCAAATTAACGCTGTTCAAGCGAAGGGCCTGAATCCACTTGCCTGGGAAATCATAAGCCAAAGAAATCTCCTTCATGCGAATGAAATCACCCTTAGCTACGCGAGCCGTAGAATAGTTATATGCATTATAAAGATAACCAATATAATTGTCATTCTGCTTCATGCGCTGGTCTGCTATGACTGGCACATCCGTATAAGCTTCATCACCGGCTTGAGTCCAACGATTAATAAATTCCTTTGGCATGGCAGTCATGTCTGAGTATGAAGAACTGAAAGCTGGATCAAGACGTACTTTATTTCCTGCAGCGTATGTAATGAACACATTCAGTTTAAAACCCTTATAAGAGAAGGTGTTTCCGAAACTGCCGTTAATGGTTGGGTCTGTTGGACCTTCATACTTCAAGTAATCTGTTGTAGTTGACTGGAAGTAGAGATCGCCACCATAGCTTGTCTCCTCGCCATTCTGATTCACAACGATAGGCAGACCTTTTTTGTTCAATCCCTTGAAATCAATAGAGAACAAAGAGCGAACAGGATAGCCATTCATTGTGAAACCGGTACCTGTAATCATCTGCATGATGTTAGCACGTGAATCCAAGTCGGTTACAGTATTCTTTGAGTGAGAGAAAATGAAGTCGGTACTCCATTTAAAATCCTTGGTCTCAATGTTGCGAGTGGAAATAGTCAACTCCTCACCATGTGAACGCATACTTGCCACATTGGCATATTTATAGATCTCACCACCAACACCCATGGTACGCTTAGGACCAATCAAATCATAATTGTTGCGGCGATACCAATCGAAAGTCACATTAATGCGGTTATTCAAAAAGCCCATATCCAAACCGAGGTTCAACTCATGCTTCTTTTCATAGGTCAAATCATCATTACCCAAGCGATAAATCTCAAGTCCAGTCTCCTTGTCACCGGCAAATGGACGCCAAGGGTTGTAACTCTGTATCACTACCAACGAGTTAGAAACGGAAGCAGGACCTCGATCAGCTGTCAATGAATATGATGCTTTTAATGTAAGATGAGAAAGAACTGGATTTAACTTAGCAAACCAACTCTCCTCATGAGCATTCCATGCTCCAGACACGTTCCAAGTAGGCAACCAACGAGCTGAGCGACTCTTACCCAACTTATTGGAACCCTCATAACGAATGGTACCATTAATTGTGTAGCGACCCTTATAAGAATAGGTGGCAGTACCAAAGAAAGAAGCCTCACGCTGATATGAATTATCCAAACTATAATATTGACCATTCTCCTCCGCCAACTGCTTGAAGAAGTTATAGTTGAAAGCAGGGAGATAACCCATATCATACTGCATGCCAACGCCATTAAAATAAGAACGGCTACGGTCGAGTGAATTGATTTCCAAACCACCGAATAAGTTCACGATATGGTCTTTGTTGTATACATCATTATAGCTAGCTGTGGCACGGAAGTCCCAGCTATTCATCTTATATTTGGTCTCACGATAAAAACCACCCTTTTCCAATACAGAGAATGGCAAAGAGTTTGCCTTATCTGGATCAGTATACAACCAAGGGTTGGCATCACGCATCGTGGCATCATCCATCGCACGATAGGCCCAAGCCTGATTACTCTGGTCAGTAATGGTAGCGGCATTGGTCGTTGTAGAATACTTGTAAGCGCCCAATACTGCGAGTTCTACTTTAGAGATTGGCTTATATTTCAATTCGCCCTGGAATTTCATGTCAACCACATCCAAACTCAAATAGTTGTTTTCCAATTCACGGAAAATATTGAACGGAGCATAGTTACGCACATAGAGTTCATTAGGATCCATGGTACGAGAAGTGTTCAACGCATAAGAATATGGGTTGATATCAAAATCACGAGACACCTCACCTGTCACATTATTTACAGACTGTGAAGTAGTACCAGGAGCGCGCTGCTTACGATAGGAAGCATTAGCTATGGCATTGAAAGACAATTTCGTCGAAATATTGTAAAGAGCATTTACATTGGCTGTATAACGCTGTACCTTGCTCTGCTTAGACCATCCCGGATCGTTCATCACACTGAAAGATGTATAATACTGAGCCTTATCGGTACCAGTAGACATGCTGACGGAATGATTCTGGGAGATACTATTACTGAAGAGTAAGTCAAACCAGTCGGTATTTTGGTATTCAGCCTTCTGGAGATAGCTATTCATCGCCTCCTCAGTATTAGGCAATCCAAAAGTTCCCGTCTTCGAATCATATGTATTCATCAGGTGATACATCTTGCCAAAGACACCACTGTTAGAAGCACGAAAACTCTTTTCAAAAGAGAAATAACCATCATTGTACATCTCACGATATACACCCATCTGATCCTGAGAATTCATGATATTGAAATTGCGGTAGCTTGGCTTCAAACGCATGGTGAATTCACCAGTATAGTTGATACGGTTTGTACCAGCTTTACCTTTCTTGGTTGTAACAACGATGACACCAGCCATGGCACGTGCACCATAAATAGAGGTAGCAGAACCATCCTTCAAAATCTGGAAACTTTCAATATCATCAGCATTCAGACCTGCTATGGCTGAAGATATAAGGGTCTCAGCGTTACCAGAAGACAAATCATCAGCATCAACCTCAGTTACGTCCTCCATGATAACACCATCTACCACCCAAAGAGGTTTTGAGCTACCATAAATAGAAGTAGCGCCACGCACACGAATCTTTGGAGCTGTACCGAAAGTACCTGAGACGTTCTGCACAGACACACCGGCCGCTTTACCTTCCAAGGCACGACTGATGTCTGCGACACCATCCAACTTTGTCTTGTCGCCAGAAATTTTTGTAGTAGCACCAGTAAACAAACGCTTATCCATCTTCTGCATACCCGTTACAACCACCTCGCCCAAACTCTTGTTATCTGCCTTCAGGCGGATAATCATCTTGGCGGCTGGAGTCAAGGTCTGACTCTGCATACCGATGTAGCTAACTACAAGTTTCTTACCAGCAGGTACCTCCAAAGAGAAGTGACCGTCAATATCGGTGACGGTACCTGTACGTGCCGCTCCGACGACTACGACAGATGCACCGATGACAGGTTCACCATCTTCCAGAGAAACTACGGTACCTGTTACTTTCGTTTGAGCCAATGCCCCCCCACATAAAAGGAAGAGATTGACTAACAAGAAAAGCAATCTTTTTTCCATAAAATCCTCTCTTAAAAATTAAACAACTCTTATAACTTTATATAATTATTTTTTCTCTTCTTACACTTTTTAAATATCTCTCATTAATTTACGGGTGCAAAGATAAGAAAAAGTATTGAATTAATGCAAACTTTATCGATATTTTTATAGAAAAAAGTTAGTTTTACTTGATTTTTGTCAACATTTAGAAATATTGTATACACTTTTAATAGAAAAAAGTCAGAAATAATAGATTTAAGCAAAGTTTACGAAAAGAAAACAAAAATGTTTTAAAACACAAAAAAGGCAAGGTTTCTGTAAAACCCCATTCAGAAGTTTCTCAGAAGTCTTGCCTTTCTTTATACTTAAGTACCTTTATCAGCCACTTGATTATTTATATTTGCCGCTTAGATATTTTATTCAAAAAACATTTTTATTTCTTAAGCGTAAATTCAAACTTCAAGCCGCCTTCCTGCTGATTGCTCACACGGATGGTTCCGCCATGCAGGAGAACGGCATTCTTGACGATAGCAAGACCCAAACCGGTGCCACCCATCTTGCGGCTGCGTCCCTTATCTACCCGATAGAAACGCTCAAATAGACGGGAGAGATGCTCGGCAGGAACACCCTGACCGTTATCACTGAAGATGAAATGCCACTTATTGCCCTGCTCCTTGACACTCAACGTTATCTTACGCCCTTCACCGGCATAGGCTATGGCATTGTCGGTAAGATTGCGGAACACACTATAGAGCAGACTACGGTTACCCTTCACAATAATATGCTGGTCGGGAAGAATATTCTCGAAAGTCATCTGGTGCGACTCTCTTTCGAGGGCCGTCTCACGGGCTATTTCACTCACCATTTGCGTAATGTCTACCGCCTCGAAATCTATCATATCCGAACCGTCATCCAACCGGTTCAGGGTTGAGATGTCGCGGAGCAGAGAGGTAAGGCGTTCGCTCTGGGCATAACAGCGCTGCAGAAACTGCGACTTCATCTCTTCGTTGATATGCGGATTGTCGAGTATCGTTTCCAGATAACCCTGAATACTTGCTACAGGAGTCTTCAGCTCGTGAGCGATATTCTGGGTAAGCTGCCGCTTCAGTACATCCTGTTCACGTCGGGTGGTCTGTATGCGCTTATACATCTTGATGATGCGCTCAGCAATCTCGCCCAACTCATCGTTAGGGAACTTGGCGAGATCTTCCACCTCCAGACTCTCGTTATGGTCTGCCTTATAAGCAAAGATGCTCAGTTTGGAAACATTCTTAGCCAGACGGTCCGTAAAACGGTAGAGCACGATGGTAAGCAGAATGACGGCTACGATGGCAAACCAGATGAAATGCTGGTCGGCCTGCAGCGATTTTGCCAAATCATTATTGTAAGGTAGTGCCGTACGGATGATGAGCTTGCTTTCCGGGAAATAAGAAGCCACATAGAAATAATCATGTTTCAGGGTTTTAGACTGTCGCTCCACGCTTGAGCCTACCCTGTTTTTCAAGGCCTCTGCTATTTCCTCACGCTTGGCATGGTTGGCAAAATGTTCATAGTCGGAACTCATGTTGTCATAAATCACCTTACCGTTAGGGCGCACCAGCGTAACACGAAGATCCTTGCTTTCATGTTCTCGGACAAAAGCCTGCAACTTCTCATGAGCCACAGTCACATTCCTATTGTGGATGCTATCCTGCAGAATAATTCCTTCACCAGGAGAGAGCGCCAGATCTTCTGCCAGCAGTTCATTATAATTTTCCAGTTTGATAGTAAGCGTACCTATTTTATACTGCTTCTCACGTGCCTGCTGGAACACGATAAAACTGACGGCGAACACAAGGAACACCGCCAGTACACTGAAGTACAACTTTCTACCTACACTATTTAACTTAAACATTTTAATTACGCATCAAAATAATAACCGAATCCCAGACGGGTAACGATGCACTTGGCAAACTTACCAATCTTCTTTCTCATACGGGTGATGTTGACATCCACCGTGCGGTCGAGTACCATCACATCCTTAGGCCATACCCGGTCGATAAGTTCCTGACGGGAGAACACCTTGCCGCGCTCTTCGAGGAAAAGACGCAGGAGTTCGAACTCGGTCTTGGTGAAAGGGATAGCCTCACCATCGATGCTCACCGTCTTCTTGTCCAGATTCAGCTGCAGTCCCTGATAGTTGATGATCTTCGATTCATCAGCATCGCCAGCCTGTTCAGCGGTACGGCGCAAGACGGCACGCACTCTGACCATCACCTCTCGGATAGAGAAAGGTTTCGAGATATAATCATCGGCACCGATATTGAATCCAGTAACCGTATCGTTTTCCGTATCTCGGGCTGTAAGGAAGATAATCGGAACATTGGCTGTCATCGGATTGTCCTTCAACTGCTTAGCCAGCTGGAAACCGCTCATTCCTCCCATCATGACGTCCAACAGCAGCAGGTCGAACGAAGCGATGTCCATCTCCAAAGCCTCTTCTGCAGAATTGGCAGTCTCTACCTCATATCCTTCTGTTTCGAGATTGAATTTCAGAATCTCACACAAGTCTTGTTCATCATCAACAACAAGTATTCTTTTCATATTCTCTTCCATATTTCATGTTATTTAAAATATCGCTGCAAAATTACGACTTTTCTTTCGTAATAAGCGTTACATTCAGTTACAATTTCGTGACATTTAGTTCTTTAGAGAAAAAAAATATAAAAAAGCGGGTATTTTGTTACACATTTTAACTTAGTGTTTCCAAATTCGCTACATGTTTCTTTGCTAGTTAGAAACAGAAATGCTACTTTTGCACCCGATATAACTATAAGTGAGCATATAACACAACTGAAAGAGTATGAAAGATAAAGTAAATGCAATTCCCTTAATCGGTGAAATCATCAAAGAGGAATTAAACAAGCAAGGCAAGACCACAGTATGGCTTGCTGAACATTGATTTGTTTAAGGTTTATTCAGACGCTTTGCGCAAACGCAAGAAAAAGAATCAAGATTTAAACTAAAAATAACTAAAACAATAAGACCTGAGGTTAATCACCCCAGGTCTTATTGTTTTTATGCCAATCGCTTTTCCAGACGCTCGCGGATGGCAGCGATAAAGCCGGCTGAGTTTACAGCCTTAGCCTCAACACCTTCCATCAGGTTTACGAGATCCTTGGTAGCGATACCATCATTCAAAGTATCGAAACATGCAGCCTCCAACTGGTCGCCAAAGTTCTGAAGTTCCTTGATGCCATCCAGTTCGCCACGCTTTCTCAACGCACCGCTCCATGCAAAGATGGTAGCCATTGGGTTGGTAGATGTATCTTCACCCTTCAGGTAGCGATAGTAGTGACGGGTCACAGTACCATGAGCTGCCTCATACTCATACTTGCCGTCAGGAGAAACCAATACGGAAGTCATCATTGCCAGAGAACCGAAGGCTGTACTGAGCATATCACTCATCACATCGCCGTCATAGTTCTTGCAAGCCCAGATGAAACCGCCCTTGCTGCGGATAACACGAGCCACTGCATCATCAATCAATGTATAGAAATACTCGATACCGAGTTCTGCAAACTTCTCTTTATAGTCGCTCTCATATACTTCCTCAAAGATTTTACGGAACTGGGCATCATAAGTCTTAGAGATGGTATCCTTGGTAGCAAACCAGAGATCCTGCTTGGTATCAATGGCAAACTTGAAGCAGCTGTGAGCAAAGCTGCGGATACTCTTATCAGTATTGTGCATGCCCTGGATAACGCCGGCACCATCGAAAGAATGAATCTCAATCTCCTGCTTCTTGCCGCTCTTACCCTCGAACACGAGTTTGGCTGTACCTGGCTCATCAGCACGAAGTTCCACGCTCTTGTATACATCGCCGTAAGCATGACGGGCGATGGTAATAGGCTTCTCCCAGTTTTTTACACAAGGGTGGATACTTGGGATGGTGATAGGAGCACGGAATACGGTACCGTCCATGATGCTACGGATAGTTCCATTAGGGCTCTTCCACATTTTGTGGAGTTTATACTCGTCCATACGCTGTGCATTAGGAGTGATAGTAGCACACTTCACAGCCACGCCATATTTCTTAGCCGCCTCAGCAGAGTCGATGGTTACCTGGTCATTGGTCTGGTCGCGATAAGGCAGACCGAGATCATAATACTCAGACTTCAAATCAACGAAAGGAAGAATGAGTTCGTCCTTAATCATCTTCCAGAGAATTCTTGTCATCTCATCACCGTCCATCTCTACCAATGGAGTTGTCATCTTAATCTTTTCCATAACACAATATAATGTATAATTAATAATTTACAATGTACAATGATCAGGGCAGCCAAGTGGCCCCTTGATATTTTGCCTGCAAAATTAATAAAAATAATCAAGAAAAGAAAGGAAATTAAGAATAATTCTAGCAAAATGATAACAAAAAGTACTTTTTTACGTACTCAAAACATAAAACCTGTATATTTATACCTAAAAAGGCATCAATGAGCCCGAAAACTCATTGATGCCTCTACTTATTTACTTTTTTACCCTTTTACCTTTTTACCTTTAAATAGCCTTTTTACTTCTCCTCTGGAGCCTTGTCGATCAAGTCCATGAACTGGTCGAGCTTAGGAGTGATGATAATCTGAGTGCGACGGTTGCGCTGCTTGCCTACCTCTGTATCGTTAGTTGTTACAGGGTTGTACTCACCACGGCCACCAGCAGTAAGACGCTTAGGATTTACACCGAAGTGATCCTGCAAGTACTGAACAACAGAAGCTGCACGGAGAGCAGAGAGGTCCCAGTTGTTGCGGATATTCTTCATCTTGGCACTTGTAGTGCTTACTGGTACGTTATCGGTATTACCCTCTACGAGCACATCGTAATCCTTGTAGTCTGTGATGATCTTAGCAATCTTGCTCAATGTTTCCTGAGCACGGCTGTTCACCTCATAGCTACCACTCTGATAGAGCATATTGTCAGCCAGAGAGATGTAAACTACACCCTTCAGAACCTGAACATCAACCTCCTTCATCTCTTCCTTGCTCAAAGAGCGGGTCAGGTTGTTGGTAAGAACCATGTTGAGCGAATCGCTCTTGCTCTTTACCTCAACCAGGTGGCGGATATACTGGTTACTCTCGTTGATCTGGTCAACGAGTTTCTCAATGCTCACGTTGTTCTGGCTTGCATTGTTCAAACTCTTGTCAAGCGAGTTCTGCAACTTAGCGTAATCGCTCTTTGCAGTAGCGAGCTGCTCCTGGGCTGCTGCCAGACTAGCCTCAGTAGCTGCCAGCTTTTCCTTGGTAGCCTGATAGTTGCTTGACAATTCCTTATTCTCATTCTGGCAATTCTGAAGATCCTTCTTACTTGCACAGCTTGTAGCCATCAGAGCTACAGCCATCATTGCCATTACCATTAACTTTGTCTGTTTCATATTCTTTCTAATTTAAATTTTCTTGTTATTATTAATTGATTATAGTATATTAACGTCGCTTTCTACCTCCTATTATATTAGAGTTCTCCCGGCTTTTATCCGTTATCCGGAAGCTTCTACATTTTAGGGCATTATAGAAACTGATTCACTTCTTTCACTTGCAAAGTTACAGATAAGACTCGAATAAACAATATTTGTCAAATGCATTTAGACATTTTTAACCTCTAAATCTTTATTTATCACCTTTTTAACCAAAAAAGGCAACAGAAAGCACTTTTCTTATAGCTAAACCGTCAAATGTAGCCTCTCAAGGTAAGAATAGCCCAAATCTCAACAAAAAAAACATAAAAAACAGTGTTTTATTTTGTAGTGTCTTGAAATTGCACTATCTTTGCACTCGAAAAGAAATAAATACATTAATAATATAAAAGAAAGCAAGTATGATTCTTTTTTTTAGAACTCCATCTAAGAGTGTGATTGCGACCGAGATTGACCACAAACCATCTCAGGACGAAATCAATGAACTTTGTTGGCTTTATGGTGACGCAACTTTAGAGGACGCCCAGCAGTTGCAGGGCTTCTATGTCGGCCCACGCCGTGAAATGATTACTCCTTGGAGTACGAATGCCGTTGAGATTACTCAGAACATGAGTCTTAACGGCATTTCGCGTATCGAGGAGTACTTCCCTGTAGATAGCGAAGACGCTGAGCACGACCCTATGCTCCAGCGTATGTACAACGGTATCGGACAGGATGTGTTCACCGTGAACCACCAGCCAGAACCTATCAAGTACGTCGATGACCTCGAGAAGTATAACGAGGAAGAGGGTCTTGCCCTCAGCGAGGACGAAATGGCTTATCTCCACAAGCTGGAGAAAGAGAACGGACGCCCTCTCACCGACAGCGAAATCTTCGGTTTCGCACAGATCAACTCAGAGCACTGCCGCCACAAGATTTTCGGCGGCCAGTTTATCATCGACGGTAAGGAGATGGAGTCTTCTCTCTTCAACATGATCAAGAAGACCACCAACGAGAATCCTAACAAGATCCTCTCTGCTTACAAGGACAACGTGGCTTTCTCTCAGGGTCCTGTTATCGAGCAGTTTGCTCCAGCCGATCAGACTACCAGCGACTTCTTCCAGGTGAAGGATATCGAGAGTGTTATCTCTCTGAAGGCTGAGACCCACAACTTCCCTACTACTGTAGAGCCTTTCAATGGTGCTGCTACCGGTACGGGTGGTGAAATCCGCGACCGTATGGGTGGTGGTGTCGGTTCATGGCCTATCGCAGGTACAGCCTGCTACATGACTGCTTATCCTCGCCTGAAGGATGACAACGGCAAGAGCGATGTTGAGCGCGACTGGGAAGACATCATGCCAGTACGTAAGTGGCTCTATCAGACTCCAGAGCAGATTCTGATCAAGGCTTCCAACGGTGCATCAGACTTCGGTAACAAGTTCGGTCAGCCTCTCATCACCGGTTCTGTGCTTACATTCGAGCACGAGGAGAATGGTGAGAAGTATGCATACGATAAGGTAATCATGCTTGCTGGTGGTGTAGGCTACGGCAAGAAGCGTGACTACAAGAAGGGTGAGCCACAGAAGGGCAACAAGGTTGTCGTAGTAGGTGGTGATAACTATCGCATCGGTCTTGGTGGTGGTTCTGTTTCTTCTGTAGATACAGGCCGTTACAGCAATGGTATCGAGTTGAACGCTGTTCAGCGTGCCAACCCTGAGATGCAGAAGCGTGCCTACAACCTGGTTCGTGCACTCGTTGAGAACGATGAGAACCCAGTAGTCAGCATCCACGACCACGGTTCAGCCGGTCACTTGAACTGTCTCTCTGAGTTGGTAGAAGAGTGCGGTGGCGAAATCGACATGTCTAAGTTGCCTATCGGCGACAAGACTTTGAGCGCCAAGGAAATCATCGCCAACGAGAGCCAGGAGCGCATGGGCTTGCTCATCGACGAGAAATATATCAGCGAGGTTCAGAAGATTGCCGACCGTGAGCGTGCTCCAATGTACGTGGTTGGTGAAACTACAGGCGATGCTCACTTCAGCTTCAAGCAGGCTGACGGCGTAAAGCCATTCGACCTCGATGTAGCTCAGATGTTCGGTCATACTCCTAAGACTGTAATGGTAGATGAGACCGTAGAGCGTAAATATGAAGATGTAACTTATTCTGCAGATAACCTCGACAAGTACTTGCAGCGTGTTCTCCAGATGGAGGCTGTGGCTTGTAAGGACTGGTTGACCAACAAGGTAGACCGTTCCGTAACAGGTAAGATTGCCCGTCAGCAGGGTCAGGGTCAGATTCAGTTGCCACTCTCAGACTGTGGTGTCGTAGCACTCGACTACCGTGGCGAGAAGGGTATCGTAACAGCAATGGGTCATGCCCCTCAGGCTGGTCTTGCCGATCCTAAGGCAGGTTCTGTACTCTCTGTAGCAGAGTCATTGACCAATATCGTATGGGCTCCATTGGCAGATGGCATGGACAGCATCAGCCTCTCTGCTAACTGGATGTGGCCTTGCCGCAGCCAGAAGGGTGAGGATGCCCGTTTGTACGAGGGTGTGAAGGCTTTGTCAGACTTCTGCTGCGCCATCCACGTAAACGTACCAACAGGTAAGGACTCTCTCTCATTGACCCAGCAGTATCCTAACGGCGAGAAGATCATCGCTCCTGGTACTGTTATCGTAAGTGCCGGCGGTGAGGTTTCAGATGTCAAGAAGGTGGTTAGCCCAGTTCTCGTTAACGACAAGAACTCTAGCCTCTACCATATCGACTTCAGCTTCGACGAGCAGCGTCTCGGTGGTTCTGCCTTCGCTCAGAGCCTGGGCAAGGTGGGCAGCGATGTTCCTACCGTGAAGAACCCTGAGTACTTCGTTGACTGCTTCAACGCCGTACAGGAACTCATCAACCGTGGTTGGGTAATGGCTGGTCACGATATCAGCGCCGGTGGTTTGATTACAACTCTCCTCGAGATGACATTCGCCAACGTAGAGGGTGGTATGAAGATCAACCTCCACGACATCGCAGATGCCGACATCATCAAGACTCTCTTCGCTGAGAACCCAGGTGTTGTCATCCAGGTAAGCGATGCTCACAAGGATGAGTTGAAGGCATTCTTCGATGAGAACGGTATCGGTTATGCCAAGATTGGTTATCCTGCTCCTGAACTCCGCAAGATTATCATCAAGAAGGAAGGCTTCGAGCACGAGTTCGATATCGATGCATTGCGCGATGACTGGTATAAGACATCTTACCTCCTCGACCGCAAGCAGAGTATGAACGGTATGGCTAAGAAGCGTTACACCAACTATAAGAAGCAGCCTATCGAGATGAACTTCGGCTACGGCTTCAAGGGAACTCTCGCTAGCTACAGCCTCGACGCTAATCGTCGCACTCCATCTGGCATCAAGGCAGCTATCATCCGTGAAAAGGGTACCAACGGTGAGCGTGAGATGGCATACTCTATGTATCTCGCCGGCTTCGATGTAAAGGACGTAATGATGACCGACTTGATTTCCGGTCGTGAGACTCTGGAGGATGTAAACTTTATCGTATTCTGCGGTGGTTTCTCTAACTCCGACGTTCTCGGTTCTGCCAAGGGTTGGGCTGGTGCATTCCTCTACAATCCTAAGGCTAAGGAGGCACTCGATAAGTTCTATGCCCGTGAGGATACCCTTTCACTCGGTATCTGCAACGGTTGCCAGTTGATGGTTGAGTTGAACCTCATCAATCCTGAGCACAAGCATCGTTCACACCTCTGCCACAACACATCCAAGAAGTTCGAGAGTACATTCCTCGGTCTGACTATTCCTCAGAACGACAGTGTGATGTTCGGTAGCCTGAGCGGTGATAAGCTCGGTATCTGGGTAGCTCACGGCGAGGGCCGTTTCTACTTGCCAGAGCCAGAGGATCACTACAACATCATTGCGAAGTACAACTACGCTGAGTATCCAGGTAACCCTAACGGCAGTGACTACAATGTAGCAGGTATCTGCTCTGCAGATGGTCGCCACTTGGCTATGATGCCACACTTGGAGCGTGCCATCTTCCCATGGCAGAATGCCTGGTATCCAGCAGACCGTCGCAACGACGAGGTAACTCCTTGGATTGAGGCATTTGTCAATGCACGTCAGTGGATTGAAGAAAGAGTAAAGTAATAGTTAAGAGTTAATAGTTTATAGTTGAAAGCAAGATTGCCGTAAACTATAAACTATAAATTATAAACTATAATGAAGTATATTTCATTATTTAAGACATTCATGAAGATTGGCATAGTCACCTTTGGGGGTGGCTATGCCATGATTCCTATTATAGAATCCGAAGTCGTCGACAAGCATCATTGGATGACGAAGGAGGAATTCTTGGATGCCATCGCTACCACCCAGGTTTGTCCGGGAGCATTGGCAATCAACATGAGTTCCCTGCTCGGATATAAGTTGGCAAAGACACCGGGAGCCATCGTCTGCACCCTCGGCGCTTCGTTGCCTTCGTTCCTTATTATCTTAGCGATAGCCATGTTTTTCCATCAGTTTGAAGACAACAAGGTTATTGCTGCCATGTTTGCGGGCATCCGTCCTGCCGTCGTAGCATTGATAGCCGTACCAACATTCTCGCTTGCCAAGAGTGCCGGTATTTCGCTTGTCAACTGCTGGATACCTATTCTATCCGCCCTTCTGATTTGGCTTTTGGGCGTCAACCCAATCTGGGTAATTATCGCAGCCGCTATAGGTGGATATATCTATGGACAGTTTATCCAGCCAACAGAGTAAGATTAGTTAAAAGTTTATAGTTAATAGTTTATAGGGGCTACGCCTTATTGTAGGAATGCCCTATTAACTTTACACATTATTATATATATATATGATATTTCTTCAGCTTTTCATCGTATTCATTCAGATAGGCATCTTCGGATTCGGAGGTGGCTATTCCATGATATCCCTGATTCAGGGACAGGTTGTTACGCAATATCATTGGATGACGATGCAAGAGTTTACCGATGTGGTTGCCATCTCTCAGATGACACCGGGACCTATCGGTATCAACACCGCCACCTACTGTGGCTATACAGCTGTCCATAATGCCGGCATGAGTGGCATGATGGCAGTACTCGGAAGTGCCATGGCAACCTTTGCTTTGGTTCTCCCATCCTTGGTTTTGATGATTCTTATCAGCAAGATGCTGTACAAGTATATGAACACCTCAGCCGTCCAGAGCATCTTCATCGGTCTTCGCCCAGCCATCGTCGGTCTGGTAGGAGCCGCAGCCCTGCTTCTGATGAATGGCGAGAACTTTTCTACGCCAGCCAATCCCTGGCATTTCTACATCTCCATCGCCCTCTTCTTTGCTACCTTTATCGGCGTGAAGGTGATGAAGATCAATCCCATCCGCATGATACTCTACTCGGCTTTTGCCGGACTGGTATTACTATATTAAACAAAATCTTTCGATTTTATTTGGTAGTAATAAATAAAAATCGTACATTTGCAACAAAAAGGAGATAGACCATGACATACTCACAGGCAGATATTACCGTTCCATACGCAGTGGCGAACTTTGCAGAGATTCGCCACAAGGGATATTATTATGTGGACAAGACCAACTATATTCCACTGCTTGAGCGTTACAAAGCACCAGTTTTTCTCCGTCCTCGCAGATTCGGAAAGAGTCTGCTCGTTTCCATGTTGGCTCACTATTACGACCGTAACATGGCAACACAATTCAAAGATTTGTTTGGTGGAACTTGGATTGGCGAACACCCTACAAACGAGCACAACCAATATCTCGTTGTAAGATATGACTTTTCTACAACTTCCGTTGCCAGCAAGAAGGAAGACATCGAGAAGAACTTCAACGCCGTGAATTGCAGTCCACTCCGTACATTGGTGGAACGCAACAGAGATCTTTTTGGAGATTTCAGGTTCAGAGAGGATGGCAATGCCTCCAACATGTTGGTTGAAGTATGCGAGTTTATCTCTTCCCATAATCTTCCACCTCTTTATATATTAATAGATGAATACGACAACTTTACCAACCAGCTACTAGTTGTCTATAAGGACTCACTGTACCAGGACCTGACCACAGGGGAAAGTTTCCTACGAACATTCTTCAAGGTTATCAAGGCAGGCATTGGCGAAGGTACCATCCGCACCTGCTTCTGCACAGGAGTACTGCCTGTCACCATGGATGACTTAACCAGTGGCTATAACATCGCAGAGATGTTGACTCTGAAGCCGGAATTTACCAATCTATTGGGTTTTACCCATGAGGAAGCAGCCCAATATCTGAAGTATGTCATCAATAAATATGGCCCTCAAGCCTCTTTCGAGGAATTATGGACTCTGATACTCAACAATTATGATGGTTACCACTTTTTACCAAATGCAGAACCGTTGTTCAACTCTACCATTCTGACTTACTTCCTCAAGAACTTTGCAGAACTGAAAGGCGGCATCCCTACGGAAATGGTAGATGAGAACCTGCGCACTGACACTAGTTGGATAAGAAGATTGACCATCACGCTTGACAATGCCAAAGAAATGCTCGACAGCCTGTTGATGGATGGAGAATTGTACTATTCACAAGCCGATTTACGCAGCAAGTTCAACAAGCAAAAGTTCTTCTCCCCAGAGTTCTACCCTATCAGCCTCTACTACTTGGGTATGACCACCCTGAAGGACAATTACAAAATGGCTTTGCCAAACTTGACGACCAAGAGTGTATATATGAGTTACTACAACGAATTGAATAGTATCAGCGACAATGCCCGTAAGTTTGTTCCTGCATACGAGGCATTTGTCAGAGACAGAGAACTAGAGCCATTATTCCATAACTATGTTAAGGAATACTTAGGTCAGCTTCCAGCCCAAGCCTTTGACAAGATGAACGAGAATTTCATTCGCTGTTCATTTTTCGAGTTACTGAGCCGCTACTTGAGCAATTGCTATACATTCGCCATCGAACAGAACTTGCCATCAGGTCGTGCTGACTTAGTGCTGACCGGCATTCCTGGCACGTCATTTCACAACGACTGCCGCATCATTGAGTTTAAATATTACAAGTCTAAAGATGCAGGCATTGTTAATCAACTGGAAGAGGCACACCTAGAAGATGCCCAACAGGTGAAGGCTTATGCCGCAGATATGCAGAAAGCCTATCCTCGCTATCAAATAAAAGCATACGTAGCTTATATCGCAGGAAACAAGGCTTGCAAGATTTTTGAAAAGAAATGAGAAAGGTATATTTATCCATAGCCCTTGGCTTCTGCTGCCAAGGCATTCTGGATCAGCTGGCGGTAGGAGCGGGCTAAGCGAAGGTGTGCAACATACACCCTCGCTTTTTATTTTCTATATATCAGGCACTTATATCATATTCACAAGTCTTGTGCTCCCACACATTTTGCGCGGTAGTGCAATCGTTTGCACATTATTTTATTGATTTTTCATCTTTTTTTGAAGCCTCTTTGAGAAAATTATCTTATATTTGCAATCGAAAAGGAAACCCGGCGACATTCATTTTGTTACAAGGGTAAGCCTGAGATAATAAGTAAATGAATAAGAATAAGCAACTAGCATTATCCTTAAGAAAGAACATAACAGAGTAAGATTATGATGATGAAGCAGAGATCATTCAAACGAACACCGATGTTGTTACTGCTGATTCTCTCAACAGTAATAACCCGAGCGCAAGAGGTAGCACTGAAGACCAACCTGCTTGGTCTGGCAACCACCTCGCTCAATGCTGGTCTAGAAATAGGCACGGGCAGGAAAAGCACTTTTCAGCTTTTCGGCGCCCTGAATCCCTGGAAGTTCTCAGGCGACAAGAAATTGCGCTACTGGAACGTAATGCCAGAGTACCGCTGGTACACCTGCCAGAAATTTGGAGGCCACTTTTTCGGCATCCATGCCCTTGGAGGTGAATACAATGTAAAAAATGTGGACCTGCCTTTCGGCATCTTGCCAAAGACAGAGAAAGGAAGACATTACGAAGGCTGGTATGTCGGTGGTGGTCTCACCTACGGATACCAATGGCTGCTGTCTGAGCATCTCAATCTCGAAGGATCCATCGGATTAGGATACATCTACAGTCCATACAAGCTTTACGGAAGATGCGACAAATGTCTTAACAAGGACCACCGCAACTATGTAGGTCCAACTAAAGCTGCCCTCTCCCTGATATACGCATTCTAGGAACAATATCACCAAGATAGCGAAAAACAAAATCAAACCCTCTTTTACAAGATGAAGAATATGAAGAAAATGAAGCTTTATGCGGTCATTTCGCCCCTTTGCATTCTGTTTGCACAGAGCGCTTTGACTATCCAAGCCCAGAAGATAGATGATTCGCAGCTACGGTTGGCTGGAGGCAAGATTCTGATAGACAGCGTCTTGACACAGAAGAAGAGCGACAGTCTGAAGGTTGCTTTCCGACTCCATCTCGATAGTCTGCAGCTCAAATCAGAGCAACAGCTGGTTTTCACTCCGCTTATTGCCGGAGAGGATACTATCGCCCTGAATCCCATTATCATCAATGGCAAAAACCAGAACATCAGATACCTGCGCAAAAGCAGCAAACTGAAGAACAGCCAGGCATTGGTAGTGAGACGCAGGAATGATACCGAGCAGCAGGTGCTCTTCTCACAGACCCTTCCCTACAGGAAGTGGATGAAGGCATTCAACCTCTCCATGACGGAAGACCTCTGCGGATGCGGCAACCTGATGGATCAGGATACCACCCAGATGGCGGTCATCAACCCAATACCCAAGATTGGTCGCGAACATTACGTGAAGCCAAAGGCTGAAGCCATCAAGGTAAGAGCCGAAAAGGGTGAAGCTTACCTGAGCTTCATGCTCAACAAGAGCGATATCCTCGCCGACTTCCGTGAGAATGCAGCAGAGCTGAGAAAGATTACATCCACCATCGACCTCGTAAAGAACGACAAGGATGTGAGCATCACCAATATCGATATTCATGGCTATGCGTCGCCAGACGGTCCTTACGACAACAATGTGCGACTCGCCAACAACCGTGCGGCTGCCCTGCGAAATTATGTATGCAATCTCTACACCATCGATAACAAGCTCTTCACCTATCACGCCACCCCAGAAGACTGGGAAGGATTCAAGAAAAAGGTGGAAGCCAGCAACTTAGCCGATAAGTCTGCCATCCTTGCCGTTGCCAACTCATCCTTGGCACCCGATGCAAAGGACCAGAAAATCAAGAAGCTTTATCCGGCTAGCTATCGCTACATCATGAGTGAGATTTATCCTCGTTTGCGCCACAGCGACTATACGGTAACCTATACCGTCCGTCCTTTCGACATTGAGGAGGCAAAGGCAATCCTGAAGACCAAGCCTCAGCAGTTGTCATTACAGGAGATGTATCTGGTGGCACAGACCTATGAGCCTGGTTCTCCTGAGTTCAACGAGGTATTTGATATTGCCGTCCGTCTCTTCCCTGATGATGAGACAGCCAATCTCAATGCCGCCTGCACAGATTTGCAGAAGGGCGACCTCGTAACTGCCGAGAAACATCTTGCCAAGGCAGGAAACTCGAAGGAGGCTGAACGCATCAGAAAGATCTACGAGGAAATGAAGGCGGAACAATAAAAGATATAATTAACATTAAAATCATATAGATCCTAAAATCCGCAACTATCATCCAATACACGATTAAGGGTAGATTTATGAGTCGT
>ENA-OXQY01000007-OXQY01000007.1-human-gut-metagenome-genome-assembly--contig:-NODE-7-length-104666-cov-60.808338_pt1 | contig 104666 bp, 78 predicted proteins | sample MGYA00249588_ERZ652575 | MGnify/ENA primary metagenome ERZ652575 (study PRJEB26925, sample SAMN05826562) | human gut metagenome | biome: ENVO:2100002; feature: ENVO:00000062; material: ENVO:00002003...
ATTGCACATATGCAACTTTTGGGTACACTATTTCAAAGATCGAATGTTAAACTAACATAACCCATGAAGGGACTTTTTCAGTGCCCTCCTCAGGGTGCTGCCTATACCTTGCTTGCCAAGCTTTATCTGAACAGCGAGGTTTATACCGGCGTTGCCAAGTATGCCGAGTGCAAGGAGGCTTGCGAGAAGGTGATGGATATGGGCTACTCTTTGGAGTCTGATTACAGCAAGCTCTTCAATGCAGATAACGACAAGCGTACCAATGAGATTATCTTCGCCTTGCCGGTAAGTGCTGAGCATACAGTAAGCTGGGGTTCTTCTACCTATCTGGTTTGTGGACAGGTAAGTATGTCGAATGCCAACCAGAATGTAGCCGATTATGGTGTAACTGCCGGCTGGAGTGAATTCCGTCTTCGTCCTGAGTTCGTGGATAAGTTTACCCAGACCGATATTGACGGCAATGGCGACAAGCGCTGCAAGTTCTTCACCAATGGTCAGAGCAAGGATATTTCCAGCATGACAGATGAAGCCTCTGGTTATCTCTCAGAGAAGTGGAGCAACCTGAAGGATGATGGTACTACGGCATCCAATACTGCCGATGCAGGTGTAGAAACCGACTACCCACTTTTCCGCTTGGCTGATGTCTATCTGATGTATGCCGAGTGCGTGGTTCGTCTGCATAATGACTGGGATAACTGGGCTGGTGGTAGTGATGCTGCAGATCCTGACGTGATTGCTTCCCGCAAGCAGGGTGCTATCTATTGGATCAACCAGCTTCGTGAGCGCTCTCATGCTTCTGATGTATGGGCAAGCAACTTTGCTGATGACGATGCCTTCCTCCAGTTCATCCTCGATGAGCGTGCCCGTGAACTCTATCATGAAGGTTATCGCCGTACCGACCTGATTCGCTATGGTCAGTTTACTACTAATAAGTACATCTGGCAGTGGAAGGGTGGAACTCACGACGGACAGGCAGTGGATAGCAAGTACAACATCTATCCAATCCCTAACACCGAGCTTACCGCCAATCCAAATCTTCATAACGACAACTATTAACTCAATGTTGAATGTTGAGTGTTGAATGTTAAATTACAATGCAAATAACAATGAAAAAGATATTTAGAAACCTGATGATGCTTCTCTGCGCACTCACCGCTCTGGTGAGTTGCGACGAGAGTGGCGACAAGATATATCTGGATGGCTTCAAAGCATCCGATCTGATGGCATCGGCCAGCGATGTGAAGCTGTCTGTAGATAACAGTAAGGACGTTGTCCTCTCGTTGGCTTGGCAGAATCCTACCTTGCTTTCGAGCGATGAAACCAAGCCTGCGGGCAGTGGAGTACTGAAAACTTATCTGCAGGTATCAGCCTCAGAGAACTTTACTTCAGAAAAGGAATACTCCGTAACCGACCTTTCCAAGGCTTTCACCGGTGCTGACCTCAATGCTGCAGCCAAGGATCTCGGCTTGTCTCCTGATGTGAGTTCACCTCTTTATTTCCGTATCAAGAGTCAGATGGGTAGCAATCTTGATGCCGCTTACAGCAATGTCTGCCAGGTAAAGGTTACTCCATACCTCATTGATATGAGCTACATCAATATCCTGAATGAGAAAAAGGATCAAGTTCTGACCAAACTCTATTCTCCTAATTCTGATGGAGTTTATTCTGGCTATATGAATGCCTCTTCTTGGTTCCATATCTGGGGTAAGGAAAATGATGGTACCATTTGGGGTAATGTAGGACAGGATGGTCATGTGTACGAAATGGATAATACTGAGTCTGCATGGAATATCTGGTTCCCAGGTCAGACAGGTATTTATTATACAGTTCTTGATACAAAAGCTAAGGAACTTAAGCCAACTTACATCAAGTCGATGCAGTTGAATGGTGAAGATATGACCTATGATGCTCCTAACTATGCTTGGACCAAGGTTATTACAACCACAGCCGATAATACTCCAGTCAGCATTGTAGCTACAGGTGCAGAGTACAGCAAGGCTACAGGTACAGAAGATGCTGCAGCCGTTGAGAAGACCTTGAACTATACTTTGGCTGATGGCAAGATGACTGACTCAGAGAACGCTGGTAGCGTGAATATTGCCAAGGCTGGTACTTATACCGTAACCGTGAAGGTTGGTGAGCACAGCCAGTTGGAATACACCATCGTATCGGGCGATCAGACAACTCCTGAGCCAGAGGCTAGCAATACTCTCTGCATGTTCAGCAAGGATGCTAACACCCTTCTTGCCGTGATGAACAAGGTGAGCGATGGCGTTTATACCTGCACATACAAGCCAACAGCTTGGGAAGGATTTATGTTTATCTATGTAGGAGCCAACAAGGATGACAAGCAAACATGGTATGGTTGCGAGCCAAGTAATGATAAGATGTTTAATCTTTCTACGGCAGACGACAAGTGGAATCCTTGGTTCAAGGATGATGTAACTGGTGGTGAAGTTACCGTTACCGCCGATCTCAACACCATGACATGGAAATATGAATAATTAATAAGAAAAATAGCAATGAAGAATATATTTGGAAAAGCCATATTGCTGGCTTCAGCACTCTTGTTTTCTATTACGGGCACAAGTTGCAGCAATGATGATAATACCACTCCCGAAAAGGAGAAGACATACGATATGAGTGGCTTCGCCAAGGGCGCCGATGTTTCCTGGCTCACAGAGATGGAGAAGGATGGTGTGAAATTCTATAATCAGAATGGCAAGGCTACAGAATGCATGAAACTCCTTCGCGAAGAGGGAACCAATTCCATCCGTCTGCGTGTCTGGGTAAATCCGGAAGGTGGCTGGTGTGGCAAGAATGATGTCATCGCCAAGGCTTGGCGTGCTCAGCAGCTCGGCTTCCGTCTGATGATTGACTTCCACTATTCTGATTCCTGGGCTGACCCGGCTCACCAGACTGTTCCTGCTGTATGGCAGGGCTATACAGCCGAACAGATGAAACAGGCTGTGGCTGATCATACCAAGGATGTGTTGAAAGCCTTGAAGGATAGAGGTGTAACCAACGTAGAGTGGGTACAGGTGGGTAATGAAACCCGCGACGGTATGCTCTGGAATAGCGATGAGGCTGTAACCGGTCAGGTATCTAAGAATGCTGCCAACTTTGCAGCTTATATCAACGCCGGTTATGATGCTGTAAAGGAAGTTTATCCTAATGCAAAGGTTATCGTGCATGTAGATCAAGGACAGGACCTCGGTGGACTTACCTGGCTCTACGATAAGCTGAAGGACAATGGCGGAAAGTGGGATGTCATCGGACTGTCTCTTTATCCGGAAGATGATAACTGGCAGAGTTATGCAGAGAGTTGTCTCTCTAACATCCAGACTCTTTCTTCCATGTATGGCAAGGACGTCATCATCTCTGAAATCGGTATGTGGTGGGGTTCTGAGCAAGCTGCGCCATTGATGAAGAAGATGGTGGATGGCTGTAAGAAGATTTCTACCTGCGAGGGTATCTTCTATTGGGAACCGGAAGTTTACAACAACTGGAAACCAGCCAACTATATCACTCTGGGTTGGGAGGCATATACCAAGGGAGCCTTCGACAACAGCGGCAAACCAACTGCCGTATTTGATGCATATAAATAAGAATATTAAATAGCAATATGATCAAGAGAAGCATTACTTTCATGACTCTTGCCCTGGCACTCACTACGCTGTGCCAGGCGCAGAGCAGAAAGGTTATCAACCTGCCTTCATGGGACTTCTCCCGTGATGGCAAGGCGTGGCAGCAGGTAGCTGTTCCGCACGATTGGGCTATCTCGGGACCTTTTGATAAGAAATGGGACCTGCAGATGGTGGCCATCGAGCAGAATGGCGAAACCGAAAAGACCGAGAAGTCGGGACGCTCTGGTGCGCTGCCTTGGATAGGTGAGGGTATGTATAAGATGAACTGGACGGCTCCTAAGGGCTATAAGCGTGCAGTACTCGTCTTCGACGGTGCCATGAGCCAGCCTGTTGTCAGCGTCAATGGCAAGGAGGCAGGCAAGTGGGCTTACGGCTACAATGCTTTCCGCATCGACATCACACCTTTCATCCAGTTTGGTAAGAGTAATCTCATCGAGGTACATCTTAATAATGTAGAGGAGAGCAGTCGTTGGTATCCGGGTGGCGGTCTTTACCGTCCGGTTTCCGTAGAACTCTATGGCAACGAAAACTTCTCTACCTGGGATACCTTCGTCCGTACCCTGAAGGCTGATAAGCAGGAAGCTGAAGTAGAAGTAAATGCGTTGCTGGAAGGAAAGACTGGTAAGTCGGGCAAGACCGTCATAGCCCTGTTGGATGAGGCTGGCAAGAAGGTTGCTGAGCAGACCGTCACAGGTGCCAATCCTGAAATCAAGACTACTCTGAAAGTAGCGAATCCTCAGCTCTGGTCTCCGGAATCTCCTTACCTCTATCAGGTAAAACTTACCCGATATGAAGGAAAAAAGGTGGCTGATGTCCAGACCCTGAAGACCGGTATCCGTACCATTGCCGTATCCAAGGAATATGGTTTCCAGCTCAATGGCGTTACCCGCAAACTGAAGGGTGTCTGTCTGCACCACGACCTCGGTCCATTGGGTGCAGCAGAGAACAAGGCAGCTCTCATCCGTCAGATCAAGATGATGAAGCAGATGGGTTGCGACGCCATCCGTACTGCCCACAACATGCCTTCTACCATGCAGATGGAACTCTGCGACTCCCTCGGCATGATGGTCATGGCAGAGAGTTTCGATATGTGGATTTATCCTAAATGCAAGAACGGCTATGCCAACTTCTTCAAGGAGTGGAGCGATAAGGATATCACCAATCTGGTAAAGCACCACCGCAATCATCCTAGCATCGTAATGTGGAGCATCGGCAACGAGATTCCAGAACAGTGGAGCCAGGAGGGTGTGGAGATAGCCAAGCATCTGCAGGATCTCTGTCATCAGTATGACCCTTCTCGCCCTGTTACCCAGGGTATGGATAAGGCAGAAGATGCCTTGAAGAGCGGCTTTGCACAGACCATGGATGTGCCGGGCTTCAACTATCGCGTACATAAATATTATAAAAATATTGAGCAGTTGCCTCAGGGCTTCCTCCTGGGTTCAGAGACCGCCTCTACGGTCAGCTCCCGTGGCGTATACAAGTTCCCGGTAGTGGTAAGTGATAAGGCTACCTATCCTGATGGTCAGTGCTCAAGCTATGATACCGAATACTGTTCCTGGAGCAATCTTCCTGATGATGACTGGAAGATGCAGGATGACTACAGTTGGGTAATCGGTGAGTTTGTATGGACCGGTTACGACTATCTGGGTGAGCCTACCCCTTACGATACCTACTGGCCAAGCCGCAGCAGCTACTTCGGCATCTGCGACCTTGCCGGACTTCCAAAGGACCGTTACTATATGTATCGTGCCCGCTGGAACGAGCAGCAGCATACCACCCATCTTCTTCCTCACTGGAACTGGAAGGGCAGGGAAGGACAGGTTACTCCTGTATATTGCTACACCGATGGTGTGGAAGGCGAACTCTTCGTCAACGGCAAGAGTCAGGGCAGGGTTCGCAAGGACAAGTCAAGCCGCCTCGACCGCTACCGTCTGCGCTGGAACAATGTGAAGTATGAACCGGGTGAGATTCGCGTGGTTACCTACAACCAGTATGGCGATAAGGTTGGCGAGGACGTGAAGCGTACCGCCGGCGAGCCTGCACAGATGAAGTTCAGCGTAGAAACACCTGATCATGAGCCTATTGCCTGCATGGTAGAAGGTTGTACCGATGAGCACAATGTGCTTCTGAATGCCGATGGCAACGATCTTGCCTTCATCACCGTGAGTCTGCAGGATAAGGACGGCAATGAATGTCCGCTTGCCGATGACGAACTGACCTTCGAGGTGAGTGGTGCCGGCACTTTCAAGGCAGCCTGCAATGGCGATGCCACATCGCTCGAACCGTTCACCCTGCCACAGATGAAACTCTTCTCCGGCAAACTCGTTGTCATCGTACAGAGCAGCAAGCAGAAGGGCGACATCATCCTGAAGGTAAAAGACAGCAAGCGAAATATCGAAAAGTCGATTACGCTCCAGGCAATATAAGATGATAGACTGATTTCAGTTGGTTATAAAGTATATAGTTTATATCGGATCCTCTGGGAATAGCAGCGGCTATTTTTCCCAGGGGATTCTTTTTTTTTATGAATTTTCTCCGATATTTTTTGGCGTTATCATGAATATTGTGTAAATTTGCACACATGAAAAAGTCAAAAGAACCTATAAACCGCATCAGCATGGCAATTGCTATGCTCTTTATTTCGCTCGCCATCCATGCGCAGCGTTTCGTCAACACCTCCCTTGAAGGTGCTCAGTCCGTTTGTGCCATTACCCAGGACAGTGATGGAATGATATGGCTCGGAACCGACAATGGTCTTTACAGCTATGATGGTTATCATGGCTACCGCCATTTTCAGGAACATGCATTCAGCAATACGCGTGTCAATGCGCTCGGTTTCGAGGGCAGAATGCTCTATCTGGCTACTGGCAACGGCATCCTGAAATTCGATACGCAATCTTATCAATATGCCGAAACACCAGCCATGAAGGCTTTTGCCGAAGAGGCGAAGCGCAAGCAGCTGAAGGAACTCCGTGTGCTCGATATCAAGGGTGGTAAGACTGACTTCGGTGGCGATGTCTATGCCTTGCTCTCTACTCCGCGAGGTTTGCTCGTAGGTTCGCTCGCTGGTCTGCGTCTCGGCAGCAGACTGATTCCGCTCCGTGCCGGAGAACAGCCGCTGGTCAATGCGCTCGCCTATGATGCCAAGCGCCGATGCTACTGGATTGGTACCGAGGGCGCTCTCTATTGTGCCGATCTGCAACTCAGGAACTTCTCACAGATTCCAGCTCTGAACGGCAATTCCATCAAATGTCTTTCTACAGATGCTGCCGGCAATCTCTATATCGGAACAGATAACGGACTCTATCAGATGGCACTCTCCAATGCCATCACCCATTATATCCACGATTCCCGCGATGATGCTTCTATTCCTAACAACATCGTCTGGGCTTGCTTTGTAGATAAATGGCAGAATGTATGGGTGGGTACTGACAATGGACTCTCCCGTCTCACTACCCATACCTATTACCGCTATGTATCGCTCGATAAGATTACGATGTCGGGTGAGGGCAACTGTCTCCATGCCATGCTCCAGACCCGTAACGGCGAATGGTGGATGGGCGGTACCAACGGTCTGATTCATTTCACCCGGAATGCTGAAGGCTATCAGAATGTGGCATGGTACAAGCAGAACAGCTCTGCCTTCCCGCTGAGTCATAACCGTGTACGCAAGATTTATGAAGACCATGACGGCGATGTATGGATCTGTACCGACCATGGCATCAACTTCTATGACCGCAGTTCCCGTCAGATGCGCAACTTCATCGTCTACGATAAGAGTGGCAAGTATTCTACTGCCTGGGCTTACGATATTCTCCAGGACAAGAAGGGCAGGATATGGATGGGTTCTTATCAGGGCGGTGTCTTCGTGATGGATAAGGCGGCTCTTCTAAGCGGCAAGACCATAGCCGACTGGCATTTCTCTGACAAGGGAAAGAATGCGCTCTCCGGTCTGCATGTAGGTCAGATGGTGATGGATGGAAAGGGTAGGATTTGGGTTTCTACCTATACCCGTCTCGACTGCATCAATCCGAACGATATGAAGGTGGTGCAGGTAGCTAACTCAGATGTTGTCAACTATCTGATGGCAGACAGCAAGGGCAATATCTGGATGGGTGATAACAGTTCGGTAACCTGTTATTATGCAGCCGGTTCTGTGCTGGGTAACAGTTTTTCTTCCAAGACATGGCAGATTGGTGGCAAGGTAAGTACCATGTGCGATGTGGAAGGCAAGATATGGGTGGTATCGGGCAATGAATGCTGCGTAATCAATCCACAGGGCGAGAGCCAGCGCTTCATGATTCCTTCTGTTGTACCGCTCAACATCTGTTACAGCAGGCAGACTCATGAGGTAATGATGGGCGGCAATGACGGCTATGTGGCAATCAGTTCCGATGTAGTACAGAAGCCTAAGCAGTTTACCCGCTTGATGCTGGCTGGAATCATCGTAAACGGACAGGCTTGTGAGGAGCGTGGAGATATCCTAGAACTGAAGAGTGATGAGAACAACTTCACCCTGCAGCTCACCGACCTTCCTTTTGCTGATCATCCTTCAGCCGTTTATGCTTACAAACTCGAAGGCAGCGATCACGATTGGCATTATCTGAACTCCGGCAACATCGATATCACTTATAATGGTTTGTCTTATGGCGATTATCATCTTACGGTTCATGCCGTGGATGGTGAAGGCAAGATAGCTGCCGAGGTTTATTCGCTCGACATCTCCGTCCTGCCGCCTTGGTATCTCTCCTTCTGGTGCAAGCTCTTCTATATCACGGCACTCATCGTGTTTGTGGCATGGCTGGTAAGCTGGTATTTCCTGCGCAAGGAACTGGCTGATGCCCAGAAGCAGAAGGCTGAGGTGTTGGAGCAGGTACAGATGCGTATGGACTTCTTCAACCGTCTGACGGAAGATTTGAAGGCTGCCGTAGCTCATCATTCATTTGATGAGGTGACAGCTCTGATGGTCCGCTACCTGAATGTGAAGAAACCAGAGGTATCATCTTCTGTTGCCACTGGGTTATCCGCTTCGCCTGTATCTGAGCCTGAGTCATCATCCTCAGAATCGGTTTCAGCACTCTCTGAATCTTCTGAAGAGGAAAAGAAGGGAGTAAATGTCAGCGAGTTGGATGTGGCAGACAAGCGTCTGCTCGAAGAGATCAATGAGGCGATAGAGAAGCACATGATCGATTCTGACTTCAATGTTTCGATGTTGCAGGATGTGATAGGCATAGGTGGCAAACAGCTGTATCGCAAGACGAAGGCGATAACGGGTCGTACGCCTGTAGAGTATATCCGTGAGATGCGTATGAAACGTGCTGCCGAGCTCCTGAGCCAGGGCAAGTTCAGTGTTTCCGAGGTGATGTATACCGTTGGTTTCTCCAACAGCAGCTATTTCTCCAAATGCTTCTCCAAGGAGTATGGTATGACCCCTACGGAATACATGAAGGTTAAAAGGTAGATAAATGAAGTGCTTCCGTTTGCCTACAGATACGGCTGTGTCAGCTTACTGAACTGCTTGTGTAAGCTGACAGAGCCACTTGCGTCAGCTGATAAAATACGTTCCGATGCAGTAAAAAATGCGTCCCGATGTAGCATTTGCTACGTCCCGACGCAGCAAAAGATACGTCCGGACGTAGTACAAGCTACGTCGGGACGTAATTTCAGCTTTATGAAAACGGCTGCATAGAAACAGAAAAAAGTGTGTATTGAACTTGTTTTTGCAAACTGTAATCGGAAGTGACAAAAAATCGACAATTAACTAAATTTATGAACATATATGCTAAAAAACATAGATATTTCATATCAAACATTTAAATTTTAAGCGATTATCTTGGGCAAATAAGAAAATATTCGTAATTTTGCACCGATTTAAGTTAAATAGGTATTTCCATGCGTGCATATTAGTGAAAGAATGTATAAATGGAGGGGCGAAGTGTCGCCCTGAGTGCTTTCGGCTTTTACCAAACGAGAAAAAAATGAGAAAAAAATAATAATTATTAATTAGTAAACTTGAAACAAACAAGGATGAGAAGATTAACTCTTTTACTTGTCTCACTTGTATTGTTGTCTATCCAATCGGTCTTGGCGCAGAGTTTCAGCGTCAAGGGTACAGTCGTGTCTGCTGAAGACAACGAACCGATGATTGGTGTGACCATTATGCAAGAGGGAACATCAAATGGTGTGGTGACCGATATTGACGGTAACTATACCATCGAAATTAAGGGTGCTTCGAAGGCTACGCTTGCCTACTCGTATGTGGGATGCGTTACGCAGAAGCACGTTGTGAAAGCGCAGACAAATACGCTCAACATCACCCTTGCTTCGGATTCCAAGATGATGGACGAAGTGGTTGTGGTGGCGTATGGTGTGAGAAAGAAGGGAACCATTGCGGGTTCCGTGTCTGCCGTAAAGTCTGAAAAGATAGAAAATGTGCCAGCGGCAAGCTTCGACCAAGCTTTGCAGGGACAGAGTACTGGTTTGCAGGTCATCTCTTCTTCAGGTGAACCTAGCAAGGCGGCTACTTTCCAGATCCGTGGTACCAACTCTATCAACTCCGGCAAGTCGCCACTCTTTATCCTCGACGGCGTGCCAATCTCAAGTTCAGATTTCAATACCTTGAGTCCTAACGACATCGAAAGTATCTCTGTATTGAAAGATGCCTCTTCTACCTCTATCTATGGTGCCCGTGCGGCAAACGGTGTGGTTGTGATTACATCGAAGCGAGGATTGGCGATGGATAAGGCGAAGATTACGCTCCGTGCTCAGTATGGTTTTTCTGAGTTGGCTCAGAACAACTGGAAGATGATGAATACCGATGAGCGTATCCAGTTTGAGAAAGAAGTAGGTCTGGATACAGGTAAGGATTACAATCTCCTTTCAAGAGTAAACGTAAACTGGCTGGACGAGGTATTCAACGACCGCGCTCCGCTGCAGAGCTACGAACTTTCTATCAACCGTGCTACCGACCGCTTGAACTACTATGTTTCTGGTGGTTTTTATGATCAGGATGGTATTGCGCAGAATTCAACCTTCCGCCGTTACAACATCCGCACCAATGCTGATGTAAAGGCAGGCAAGTGGTTGAAGGTGGGTACCAACACCATGGCTGCCTATGAGGAGGCTCAGCAGGCTGACGACGGCAGCTATACTACCGTTACTCCTATCTCAGCATGCCGATTCATGCTGCCTTACTGGAATCCATACGCAAAGGATGGCAGTCTGGCTTCACTTTCAGCAGGCAACTGGGCAGGAACCAGCGAGAACCCTATCGTTTACATGGGCTTGAATCCTATCAAGAACAAGAAATATAAGGTGCTCTCTACCATGTATGCTGAAATCTATCCGATAGAGAATCTGACTATCCGTACTCAGTTCGGTGCCGATTTCACCCATTCTACAGCGTTCCTCCAGTCGTTCCCAAGTCTCTCTTCAAACAACGGACAGGGTACTGCGGCACGCCAGAGCAGCGATGCCATCAACCTGACAGAGACCACTACGGCTAACTACCGTTTCACCCTGAACGATATCCATTCGTTCAACGTGATGCTGGGTCAGGAGGCTGTCAATTTCCACTCAGAGGGTTTCCAGGTATATTCCAAGGGTCAGACCAGCGATCTCCTGACCAACGTATCATCAGGTACACGTGCCAGCCGCTGGGCAGATTCATCTTCTGACTACTCTTACCTCTCATTCTTCATGCGTGGCGAGTATAACTATAAGGAGCTCTACTATGCCGACTTCTCTCTGCGTACTGATGCTTCTTCACGTTTCGGTAAGGATCATCGCTGGGGTACATTCTGGTCGCTCGGTTTCATGTACAACGTGAAGTCTACCGACTGGCTGAAGGATATGAAGTGGCTCAGCACAGCCCAGATTGCCGTAAGTACCGGTACATCGGGTAACTCTGAGATTCCTAACTATTATCACCTGGCTCTGGTATCGGGTGGTGCCAACTACGATAATACTGCCGGTTTCTCTCCATCACAGAGTGGTAACGAGGAATTGGGTTGGGAGTCAACATGGGCAAACAACTTCGCCCTCCGTTTGGGCTTCCTCGACAGAATCAACTTCAGCTTCGAGGCTTACTACAAGCGTACCTCCAATATGTTGATGCGCGTTCCTGAGTCTTACACCGTTACCGGCGAGGGCTATCGCTGGAAGAACGTAGGTGTGATGGCTAACAAGGGTATCGAGCTGAGCGCTGACGGTGATGTAATCCGCACACGCGACTTCACCTGGAATGTAAGTGCCAACGTATCTTACAATCAGAACCGATTGAAGGAACTCTATAACGGTGTAACCGAGTATGTAAACTCAACCACCGGTTTGAAGTATGTGGTAGGTCACTCAGTAAGCGAGTTCTTCCTGAACCGTTATGCCGGTGTGAACCCAGCGAATGGTGAGCAGCTCTGGTATGATAAGGATGGCAACGTGACCAACGAGTTCCGCGAGAGCGACAAGGTGATGACAGGCAAGACCTATGATGCACCTTGGATGGGTGGTTTCGGTACAAGCTTCCGTTGGAAAGGCTTGCAGCTTTCTGCCCAGTTCAGCTGGATTGGTACACGCTACGTGATCAACAACGACCGTTACTTCGAGGAGAGCGGTGTAACCTTCGGTACTGCTTACAACCAGTCAAACCGTCTGTTGTACGACCGTTGGAAGCAGCCTGGCGATATTACCGACATCCCACGTTGGGGCGAGGTAACCCAGCTCGACGACCGCTTCTTGGAGAATGCATCGTTCCTCCGTCTGAAGAATCTCAGTCTGTCCTATTCATTGCCACAGAGTCTGTTGCGCAAGACCAACTTCTTCTCTATGGTCAGAATCTACGGTCAGGCACAGAACCTCTTCACCGTAACCGGTTTCAACGGTCTGGATCCTGAGGTTTCATCCAATATTTACCAGGCACAGTATCCGGCATCACGCCAGTTTACTCTGGGTGTTGAATTGCAATTCTAACCAAGAAAGGAGAAAAAAATGAATATCAAAAATATAAAGACATACATCCTGTCGGGAATCCTAGCCCTCTCGATGTCTTCCTGTCTTGATAAGTATCCTGAGGATTCTATCCGCATGGACCAGGCTATCAACACGGTGGGCGACATAGACAAGCTGGTGTACGGTATCTACGACAGTTTCAAGAGCAGCGCCCTCTATTCGGGCAATCTGACAATCCTGCCAGATCTGCAGGCAGACTTCGTGTACTGCGTGAAGGGCTACTCTAATGCCTATGGCGATATCTACCGTTGGAAAGATATCAAGGCTACCAACACCGACATCGAGGCGGTATATGCCGATCTTTATGGTGTTATCAACAATGCCAACTTCCTACTCGACAACGTAGATAAGGTAAAGGCAAACACCAACAGTGATAAGGAACTCGACAAGTTGGAGCAGTGTGAGGGCGAGGCTTATTTTGCCCGTGCACTGGCTTACTCAGAACTGATCAAGTGCTTCTGCAAGGCTTACGATAGCGATGAGCAGGCTGCGAAGGAACTCGGCGTTGTACTCACAGAGCACTATTACGGCAATGAGCCACAGAAGAGAGCCACTCTGAAGGAATCATACGATTTCGTATTGAGAGACCTTGACAAGGCTGCCGAATATCTGAAGGTAGACGAAGACTTCACCGGAAGTCTCTACAACGAGATTTACTTCAACGAGTATACCTGTCATGCCTTGCGTGCGCGCGTATCCTTATATATGCACAAGTATGATGATGCCATCAAGTATGCATCTAAGGTAATCGGCAGTAAGTATTATACATTGGAGAAGGCTTCTTCCAACACCTATTCAAACCAGGTGAACGATTACAAGTATATCTGGACCTATGGTGATTCGCGTGAGGCTATCTGGAAGGTAGGTTTTACCGTGAACAGCTATGGCGGTGCACTGGGTACCATCTTCGATAACTACAACTATGTAACTTATCGTCCTGACTATGTGCCTGAGACATGGGTCATCAACTCATTCGACAGCAATGACCTCCGTGCTGCAGCCATCTTCACAACCCGTGTAACAGGTTATGAGCACGGTTTGCAGTGGCCTTTGCTGAGCAAGTATTTCGGCGATGCAGAATTCCTGAGCAACAATATCCTGCATGTTCACCAGCCAATGGTGTTCCGTCTCTCAGAGCAGTATCTGATACGTGCTGAGGCTTACGCCATGAAGGGGGACTATAGTAAGGCAGGTAAGGACATCTCTACCTTGCGTACAGCCCGCTACTCTTCATATGGTGGTAACACCTCGATGAGCGAGAGCAACGCCATGAAGATAATCGAGGCAGAGCGCGTGAAGGAACTCTATATGGAAGGCTTCCGTCTGAACGACCTCAAGCGCTGGCACAAGGGATTTGAGCGTAAGGCTGCCGACCAGCCTGCTGCCAACTTCGTGCAGAGCAGTCTGAAGGTTGAAAAGGATGACCCTCTCTTTGTCTGGCCAATTCCTCAGCATGAGCTTGAGGCACCAGGTTCTGAGATTCAGCCTAATGAAAGTAACAAATAAAATAAGGAGACGATCATGAAGAAAATAATGATGGGATGTTTGGCAGCCGTAGCTGCACTCATCGCTCTTGTGAGTTGTTCACAGGATTATACCACTTATGCTGGTCCAAGTCATATCATGTTCTCTGATACGCTCTATCAGTATGCTGTACAGGAAAGCAACGAGGTTTTCAATGTGCCTGTATCTGCAACCGAAAAAGCTGACTACGACCGCACCTTCGGCGTGGAGGTAGTAGACAAGCAGAGCAATGCCATCGAGGGTAAGCATTACCGCATCCTCAACAACACCGTTACAATCAAGGCGGGCGAGATGGTAGGAAATGTGAAGGTTCAGGGTATCTATGATAACATCGGCAAGACCGACTCGCTCGGCTTCACCCTGAAACTGGTGATTCCGGAGAAGTATAACTGGACAGATCTCTATAAGGACTATGCCCACGTGGTAATGCAGAAGTCTTGTCCTTTCGATATCCACAACTTCTCAGGCTGGTGCATGGTAACATCTACCTTCTACAGCAAGTATCTGAACAATGTAACCAAACGTCTGATCAAGACCGAGGTGGTGGAAGGCGAGGAGAATACCGTTCTGCTGAAGGATGTTTACTATAAGGGCTACAACCTGAAGTTGAAGTTCAATACCAAAAACGTTCTTGAGCCAAAGGTAGAGATGGACGACCAGATAGCCGGTGAGACCGGTGAGGCGTTCGGTACCATCTATGGAGACGGCAAGTTGCGCATCAGCCAGCCTTCTCTCTATACCTCTTATTATAACACCTGCCAGAACTATGTATTGCAGTATGTTGTTATGAGTGTAAACAACAAGGATGGTTCATTATTCGGTAATGTAGGAACCTTCATCACCACGTATGAATGGATCAGCGATGCAGATGCAGAGAAATTGAAAGAACAAGGATATTAATCGTAGAATAAAAAGAAAATGAAAACATTGATTTCAAAATATTGGCTCGTATTGATGGCGCTGGTATCAGTGACTCTGTTCACAGCTTGTTCCAGCGATGACGATGCCGTAACTCCTGTATTCCCACAGGTACAGACTATCGGCGGTGCTGCTGGCGCTGAGTTGGACTTCACCTTCGATGCCAACGAGAGCTGGAGCCTTTCTTCAGACAAAATCTGGTGTAAACTGGTGCAGGGCGAGAAAACAGACGCCTTCGTACTCAATGGTACTGCAGGCAAGCAGACTATCAAGGTTAAGATTACTGCTGATGATGCCAGCAATGATAAGAGCGTGGCTCAGCTCTTCCTGAACATGGGTGGTCAGAAGGTTGCCATTGCTGAGGTTACACGTTCGGCTGCTGACCATATACTGACGGTTTACGATGCGGCTGGCAATGATATCACCGAGACAGGTATCACTGTAGGTTACAATACTTACACCAAGTTTACCGTAAAGTCAAACTTCCGTTTTGCTGTTACCAACACTCCAGCTTGGGTAGACTTGGAAGGCGGCTTCCTGGTAGGTACACCTAACAAGGAAGTTGTAGGCGGTGTTTCCTTCAAGGAGGATCAGGGCGTAAGTGCTAAGTATGCCATCGCTAAGGACGGCAACTACACCATCACCTTTACTTCTGAGGATGGCAAGGCTGCTGTAACCATACCTGTTATCTATAATGGTATGACCACCAGCACCATGGATGTTACTTATCCAACCTCTTCACAGTGGGCAGTATGGAATGTATCTCTCGATGGTAAGGTGTTCACTCAGAATGGTTCTAGCCTGACTGGCGGTGATACCAACGATTTCACCTTCTACAACTTCGTTCCTTTCACCCTCAAGACCTTGGGTGATGCTTACCAGCTGGTAGTCTTCGATAAAAAGGAAGATGGTCTGCGCGAGGAAACATCCGGCGCTGTGAAGTTGCAGGGTGAGAAGGGTGATGTGAAGCTCACAGTCGCTCCATTAGGCAGCGGAAGCCGTGAGTTCCTGGTCTATGCATTGCCACAGAGCGTATTCGAGAGTCTGGAGAATGGACTCGACGGAATGCTGGAGGAAGACTTCATGACAGTGAAGAGCGATTACGACCGCTACTTCCTGATGGATGTTGTCCAGAAGGAAGAAAAGAAGGGCGATTCTGAGGTTACTGCTCCGATTGTTACCAGCATGGGTATGGAGGCAGATTGTGCCTTGACAACCAATGAGGAGTTTAAGTCATATGCTGAGGGCATCTTCAGTTATACTGGTAAAGAAGTGTTTGAATCAACAGTTTATGGTGGTTATGTAGCCATTTATCCTCAGATTGACGGATGGAATCCTTCAGCTGGAGCAGACGTAGTCATTTACGATGGTACAGGAAACCCTGTTCCTGATGAAAACTACGAGGTAGGACAGGACGATAAGGGTATCTATGTTGGCTTGAATGCCGATAAGCTCACTTATCCTATCCTTGCTGGTTTCAACGACATGCAGAGAGTATGCCAGCGAGTAGTCATTATCAATAATATGGGATTTAGAAGCAAGAGAAAGTAATGAACAGAATGAAAATATTTTCAAAGGCACTCTTGTTGCTCTTGGTCTCTCTCCTGACCTTTGCAGCAACAAGTTGCTCGGATGATGAAACCGGAGGCTGGGACGGCACATACGGATATGTGCAGTTCAAGCTCAGCAAGAAGGTTTCTTCTAGAGCTACCCGTGCTGCTGCCCTTGACAAACTTGAGAAACTGGATGATGCCAAGAAAATCAAGGTGGTCATGGAGCACAACGGTACAACTGTCTCTCAGACTTTGGTGCTCAATTCTTATAATTCAGAGAATGCAGAGTATGGTCTGAGAAGTGAAAAACTGCAACTCGCTTCGGGTACTTACACCGTCATCGGTTTCTATCTCTATGATGCTGTAGACGAGGAGTTGCTGGCTTCTTCTGCCGGCGAAACATTCACTGTTGTAGGTGGCGGTCTGGAAGTACAGAACCTCATGGTGGAGACTGTGGAGCGTGGTAAGGTGAAGTTCAATCTCGTGAAGGAGTGGGAGAAGACCCGTGCCGGTGGTACTGAGTATCTCTTCTCTAACATCCGTCTCGTTGATGTCAGCGTAACTAACCTCTTTACCCGTGAGACCTATACCTTCCCTGAACTGAAGGTGAAATACAAGGAGGGAAGCAAGGAGAATCAGAATCCTGACAATGAGAACGATAAGTATATGGACACAGGTACAGCTTACTGCGATTCTACCGTATGGTTGCCTGCCGGTACTTATCAGGTTACCTCATATACCACCTACGGCAAGACAGGTGCGGTGAAGACCAAGTATGAGACCCAGCCAGTCAAGGGTGAGGCTTTCATTATAGAGGACAATCAACTCAATGATAAAGCTCAGGTGCCTATCCTCCTTTCCAAGACCAAGGAGTATATCAAGGACTATGAGGCTTTGAAGGCTATCTGGGAATCTCTCCAGGGTAAGGAGTGGAGCTTCTATGGTGATGCTACCTTCAAGGGAGCTAACTGGAACTTCAACAAGGAACTCGATATGTGGGGCGACCAGCCGGGCGTAACGCTCAACAGCAACGGCCGTGTCATCGGTCTTATCATCGCCGGTTTCGGTGCAAAGGGAATCGTACCTGATGCCATCGGACAGCTGACAGAACTCCAGGTGCTCAACCTCGGTTCTCACGATGAGAAGATTGGTGCCAACATCTTCAATGATTATGATGCAAACAGTCTGACTGCAGCAAAGAAGAGCAGCATGCGTCACGATTATGAGAACAAGTTCCTGAAGTATGACCCACGTGCCAACATGTCGGAGATGATTGTAAAAAGCTACAACTCTGATCCTAAGGTGGCACCGAAGAACAGAATCAAGAAGGACAGCCGCATCAACCTGAAGGATGCACAGATCGGTACATTGACCAACAAGATTAAAGGTGTATCTAAGGCCATCTACCGTCTGACCAAGTTGCAGCAGTTCTACATCGGTAACTCTTCTATCACATCCGATGAGGTTTGTGCGAAGTTCTACAATGCTGACGATCCTGTTTACGGTAAGTTTGCGCAGGAGTTTAAGGATGAGGATTGGGACAAGATGGAAAACCTGACCGATATCGAGCTTTATAACTGTCCGAAGATCAGTCGCATTCCAGACTTCTACTATAATCTCCCTAATTTGCAGGCGATGAACCTGGCACGATGCAAGGGTATCTCAGCCAACCAGTTGAGAAGCGACTGGACCAGTCTGGCTAACGCGAAGACCGGTAAGACACTCCAGATTCTCTATATGAGTTACAACAACCTGGAGGAGTTCCCTGAGTATTCTGCATTGAAAAAGATGGTAAATCTCGGTCTGCTCGACCTGGCTTACAATAATATCAAGAAGGTACATCCGTTCGGTTCTGAGGTAGCACTTTCTTCACTCTATCTGAACAACAACCAGATTGAAGAGATTCCTGCTAATCTCTGTGCCTTTACAGATGATGTAGAGAGTCTGACCTTCGCTCATAACAAACTGAAGAAGATTCCGAATATCTTCGATGCAAGTTCTGTTCGCGAGATGGGTTCTGTAGACTTCTCTTACAACGAGATTACAGGTGTAGATAAGAGTCAAGGTACCTACAAGGGTATCAATGCAGCTTCAGTCAGTCTGTCAAACAATAAGATAGAGAAGTTCCCTTCAGAGTTGTTCACAGCCGGTTCGCCAATCACAACCATCGATTTGAGCGGCAACCAGATGCGTACCATCCCTAAGGGTTCCATCAAGGGCAAGAAGGCTTATCTGCTGCAGGTCATCGACCTCCGATTCAACAAGTTGACATCCCTCTCTGATGACTTCCGCTCAACCACATTGCCATACATTACCAATATGGACTTGAGCTACAACTGCTTCACCGAGGTGCCAACCCAGCCGTTGAACAGTGCCGTGCTCCGTGCCTTTGCCATCAACCACCAGCGTGATGAGAATAACGACCAGCGTTGCCTGCGTACATGGCCTACAGGAATCACAACCTGTCCGAGCCTGATCCAGTTCCAGATTGGTTCCAACGATATCCGTAAGGTAGAAGAGACACTGACCTCTCACCTTTATATCCTGAATATCGCAGACAACCCTAACATCTCTATCGATGTAACCAGCGTCTGCCCATACATCAAGGCAGGTATGTATAAGCTGTTCTACGACAAGAATCAGGATATCCGCGGTTGCGATGCTTTGGATCTCGAAAATTAAACCCTATAAGAAAGTAGTAATATGAAATATATGAATAAACTGACATTAGGTATCGTTCTCGCTGCCGGGCTTTTCACAGCCTGCAGCGATAAGGATGATGTCGATATCCCGGGAGGACTGGCGCTCGATAAAGAGGAGATAGCCATAGGCCCTCAGGGTGGAACAGAGCAGATTGCCATCGCTGCCTCACAGGACTGGGTGGCAAATACCTCTGAGCCTTGGCTGATGCTTTCGCCTGCCAACGGCGTGGGTTCTGTTGAGGGTACCATCAAGGTGGATTCTACTCTTTCCAACACGCTCCGCAGCACAGAACTCAGCTTCCAGGGTGCCAACGGACAGAGCCGCAAGCTTACCGTCACCCAGTTCGGTTATGGCAAGCAGATCTTCCTGAAGGATCCTGTTGTAGAAATCGAAAACTCCGGTTCTTACGATAACCGTGCTTTCGAGAGTCTGATTTCTGCCAACGTGGAATGCAAGATTGGTAAGATAGAGTATTCTTTCGAGGGTGATCTGACCGATGCCGAGAAGGCAGAGAACAAGAGCGAGCGTGAGGGCTGGCTCCTGAACAGCAAGGATGAAAATAAGCTGACAGGTACTAACCTGGGTATCAAGCTGGACAGAAAGTACCGTCCTCGCACCGTGAAGTTCAAGTTCCGCTGGGCGATGAACGTGGTTCCTGCCGTTCGTGTGGCTAAGGTTCATCTCGTGCCAGTCAAGGCTGAAGACCAGCTGGTAGATGCAGATGGCAAACCTACAGATGATGTCATCCTGACCGTTCGTCAGAAGGCAGCACCAAAGATTGAGGACAACCGTGCCGGTGACTCTCTCTCTGTCATCATGATCAACCAGAAACTGGGTAGCATTGCTACCTTCGATTCCAGCGATAACATGCGCAACTGGAGCGGCGTAACGCTCTGGGAAGCTACTGATGATTTCGTGAAAACTCATCCTGAGGCTTTAGGACGTGTACGTTCAGTCAAGTTCAGCATGTTCAACCTCAAGAGTGGCGAAACGCTTCCTAAGGAAGTGGGCAACCTCAAGTTCCTGGAGTCATTCTCTGTTGCTGCCAACGAGAACAACCAGATTCGCGAGGTAGAGCTCGGTGAAGAAATCTGCTCGCTGAAGTATCTGAAGAATCTTACCGTTCAGGCTTATGGTCTGACTCAGTTGCCTACTGACTTTGCTAAACTGGGTAGCAGCCTTGAAACGCTCAACCTGGTAAGTAACAACTTCAACAAGTTGTCGGATATCACCAATATCGTCAACGAGAAGAACTTCCCTAAGTTGCGTAACCTCATTCTCTATGCACAGCGCCGTACGGATGTTGTCACCAACATCGCTTCGCTGGGAGAAAAGAACGCATCAGGCGTCTATGTTTATAATAACTATCCTATCGGACTGTATGGAAAGGTAAATGCCGGATCCGCAGACCGTCAGGCGCTTCTCAAGCTCCTGACATGGGATAAGTTGAATACACTGGAGTTGTCTTACTGCTTCCTGGAGGGTGAACTTCCTACCGATGATGAGATGACTGAGGCACTGGAGGCTGCCGGAAAGGCAACCCGATACAGCAAGTCTGACTTCTCTACCAACAAGAAAGATTATCTCGACAAGCTGGTAGGCGATACCTGCAAGTGGTTGCTCTCTGGCTGGGATAATCCAGTAACTTGCAAGCACAAGGATGGTTCTGAAGTTTATGAGGATGTTTATCCTTTTCAGGTGCCACGTGTATTGCCTAACTGCCGTCAGTTGTCGCTCAACCTTAACTTCCTGACTGGTGCGGTGCCAAAGTGGATTCTTTATCATCCACATCTGGTAGAATGGACTCCTTCTATCATGATCTTCAACCAGCAGCCTAAGGGTAAGAATAGCGATGGCGCTGCCGTTGGTTTCTCTAATATGACAGAAGATAGCTTCAGTTTCGATTACTTCTACGGAACCAGCGACCCAGGCAGCCAGTGGGAGGTTTCAGGTGTAGCTTATCCGCTCTACTACCGTAGATACGTGGCAGCAGGTGATATTGATGAAGCTGCGCTGATGGCTAAGTACAGGAGAAACAAGAAAAAGTAAGATAAACATAAAAACAATATAGAAGCAAACAATGAAGAAAAAGTTTTTCTATATAGCAATGGTCGCATTGGCATTGACAGGCTGTTCTGACAGCCTGTCAACCATCGGCTCTTCTGACGGCAATTCAGAAATCACCATCCCGGCAGATGCTGAGGCGGGTGAACTGCTGATTAAGTTCAGTCCGGAGATGAGCGACATCCTCGACCAGGCACAACTGAGCAAGACCCGCGCCGGAAAGGCTACCCGTTCGGGTATTCCTTCTACCGACGAGGTGCTCGACATCCTGGGAAGCTACAGCTTTGAGCGTGTGTTCCCGGTAGATGCAAATACTGAGGCAAGAACCCGCGAGGCGGGACTCCACCTCTGGTATACGGTGAAGTTTAATAAGGGAACCGACCTGAAGGCGGCTGCCGAGCGCCTGAAGCAGTTGGGCGAAATCTCAAAGGTTCAGACCAACGGTCGCATCAAGCGTGCTTACAAGACAGACAGCAAGCGCATCTATCTCAGCGATAAGGCACTTCAGCAGAAGTCTACCCGCGCAGCAGCCGAGGACGAGCCAAACGACCCAGGCTTTGCCTGCCAGTGGCATTACCGTAACCTGGGTGAGGGCCACTATGACTTTGAGAACCTCAACAATAATCACGTAGGCGCTAAGGCAGGATGTGACGTGAATGCACTTGAGGCATGGAAGACCTGTAAAGGTGATCCTTCTATCATCGTGGCTATTCTCGATGAGGGTGTGATGTATACTCACCCTGATCTGGCAGCCAACATGTGGTGCAACCCGGGCGAAAGTGTTCAGGGTGCCCAGACTGACGGCGACGGAAACGGTTATGAGGGCGACCTTCATGGCTACAACTTCGTTACTGAGAGCGGCGATATTACCTGGACTGATGCCAATGACACCGGTCATGGTACTCACGTAGCTGGTACCATTGCAGCCGTAAATAATAATGGTAGAGGTGTTTGTGGTGTAGCTGGTGGTGACGGAACTCCTAACTCTGGTGTCAAGATCATGTCATGCCAGGTGTTCTCTGGTCAGAACAGTGTAACCTTGGCAGGCGAGGCGAGATCCATCAAGTATGCTGCCGATAATGGTGCTGTCATCCTGCAGTGCAGTTGGGGTTATAACTCTTCAGAGTCTAGCATCATCAACGGTTATACTCCGGGTCCTGCTACCGAGAAGGAATGGGCTGAGACCTATCCGCTGGAGAAGGAAGCTCTGGATTACTTCATCAACAATGCCGGTTCGCCTAATGGTGTCATCGACGGTGGTATTCCTGTCTTCGCAGCCGGTAACGAGTATGCTGGCAATCCTGCTTTCCCAGGTGCTTACTCTAAGTGTGTCAGCGTATCTTCATTAGCTGCCGACTATACTCCAGCCTGCTACACCGATTTCGGTTCGCTCGTAACCCTGAGCGCTCCTGGTGGCGACTTGGAATATTACAGCAAGATTGGCGAGCAGGAAGATGAATACTGGGCAGAGACGACAACCGAGCAGAAAGGTGCTGTGCTCTCTACGATGATCCAGAACGGTAAGCCTGCTTACGGCTACATGGAGGGAACCTCTATGGCTTGTCCTCACGTTTCGGGTGTGGCTGCTCTGGGTCTTGCTTATGCTGCCAAGACGAACCGTCATTATCGTGCTGCCGACTTCGTAGCCCTGATGAAGAAATCTGTAAAGGAATTGGATAGTCATTATCAGAATGGTGCAACCAAGACCTACTACATGAACCATACTACCGTAGGTGCTTCGCCTGAGATCGTACAGCTCTCTAAGTACATCGGCAAGATGGGTGCTGGTCTGATTGATGCAGCTCAGCTCTTGAACAAAATCAAGAACAAGAAACTCAGTTCTGATATGAAGTTGCCTAACGTGTATGTGGGCATCGAGAAGACTGTTTCTCTCAACCTCGCTGCATATTTCGCAGGTCGGACAGAGGGATTCTCTTGCTCAGTAGCGAATGGCAGCGTAGCTTCTGCTTCGGTAGATGGCAAGACGCTCATCGTGAAGGGACTCGCTGCCGGAAGCACATCGCTCACCGTAACAGCTGCCAATGGTACCATCCAGACTGTAGTTGTGACCGTTAGAAAAAGTGCCGGTAACAATGGTTGGATGTAATTGGATGTAATATGAAGATATTTGCTTTTCTATCGCTTTTCTTCCTGGCTTTGCCTGTTACAGTGAATGCGCAGGAGGAACTGCTGAAGTTTGAGCATCCGCTTATCGATGCAGGTACGATGACCGAGGACGATGCGCCTCGCACCTTCACCTTCGTAGGTAAGAATGTGAGCAAGAAGATACTGCACATCACACAGGTGAGAACCACCTGTGGATGTACCAGTTCTTATGTCAGGGGCGATGTGATGAAGCCTGGCGATACCTGTCAGGTGCAGCTCACCTTCACGCCTAACCGCTATCCGGGCACCATCAATACGGGTGCTTATCTCTATCTGAAAGAGGTAGAGGGACAGCCTGCCGTTAAGCTTGCCTTAACGGGAAAGGTGCTGCCGGGTGCTGACCAGTGGGCACGCTATCCGCACAAGATGGGCGTACTCAGACTGAAACAGGCGAAGGCAAGTATCACAGAGGTAAAGCCGGGCACAGAGCCTGAGGCACGCATCCTCTGCGGAAACAGCGGTGACAAGCCGCTCCGTATATCCAGCCTCCTTCTTCCTCCTTATGCCCGTCTTACGACAGAGCCTGAGGTGATAGAACCGGGTGATGAGGCTGACCTCGTCATCACCATCATAGCCGATAAGATTCCGGCTACGATGCCCGACTCCTTCACCTTCCCTGTTATTCTGGAGGGCTTGGACGCCCGCCCGTCTGACAGAACGATACAGGTCGTTGTAAAGTTAAAAAGGTAAAAGGGTAAAAAAGTAAAAAAGAAAAAAATACCAAGACAATGAAATATTTGAAAAAACTCTTCACCCTCCTGGTGATTGCTTTGTTTGCCTGCGGCTTTGCAGCCTGCAGCAGCGATGATGAGGAACCGGAGGAGCGTTCTCTGGAAGTTACACCTGCCAATCTTCATGGCACATGGGAGTTGGCTGAGTGGAACGGTGAACCTCTTGCTGAGGGCACATACTGCTACATCGTTTTCAACCGCAAGGACCAGACTTTCGAGATGTATCAGAAGTTTGACAGTATGTATGGTCGCCATATCACCGGTTCGTTCGCTATCAAGAACGATCCATACCAGGGCTACATCATCAGCGGAAGCTATGATAACGGTAAGGGCGACTGGTACCAGAGTTATCTCGTAACCCGTCTTCTGGCATCGGGTTCCATGATATGGACCGCCAAGGACGATGTTACCGACATCAGCCGCTACAAGCGTTGCGATGAGGTACCTGCCGAGATACTCAAGGAATGTAAAGATCTCACTGAAGAATAAAAAAAGAGCGAATTATCTGCAAATTCTGCGGATTATTCGCTCTTTTTTTGTATCTTTGCCCTCAAACTTATCATCGGGTTCAAAGTTTAAGGATATGATATTAACGATTACAGGTTCAGACAGCACCGGAGGCTCTGGTGTGCAGGCGGACATCAGGACGATTGCCGAGTTGGGCGGTTATGCTGTTTCGGCAATAACCAGCATCACTGTGCAGAATACGCTCGGTATTCAGGAGTTCTTCGATATTCCTGCCGAGATTGTTTCGGGGCAGATTGAGGCTATCATGAACGATATGCAGCCTGATATAGTGAAGATTGGTATGATACGCAGGGTGGAGACGCTGAATGTGGTCATCGATGCCCTGACCAAGTACCGTCCTGCCCATATCATCTATGCCCCTGCCATCTGGTCGAGCCAGGGCGATGCGCTGATGACGGAAGATGTGGTGAGCCAGATCAAATACCGTCTGCTTCCGCTCTGTTCTGTCGTCGTGTCACGCAAGAAGGAGAGCGACATCATTCTTCAGAATTCCAAACTGCTGAGCCTTGCCGAGAAGCAGGGACTCCGGATCTATCGCCTCGACAATGCCAATTCGCATGGTCTCATCAACCGTTTCTCTTCAGCTCTTGCCGTCTATCTGAATCAGGGCAAGAAGATGGAGGAGGCGTTGGCGATGGCGCAGGATTTCATCAATGTAGAACTCGTGCGCCAGAGCAATCTGCAGGGCAGGAGTTCCGAGCTTTACAATCAGTTTATCTCGCAGGTCAATAACTTCTGCCGCACTTACAGCGATGTTCATTTCTATGCCGACCAGTTGAATGTGAGTGGCCGTTATCTGGCTCAGGTTACCCGCCGCATCTCCGGCAAGACGCCGAAGGCAATCATCGATGAATACATCGTGAAGGAGATAGAGCGCGAGCTTTCTACCACTACGCATACGGTTCAGGAAATAGCCAATACCTTCGGTTTCTCCTCCCAGGCTCATCTCACCAAGTTCTTCAAGAAGATGAGAGGGGTAACGCCTTCTGCTTTCAGGCAACCAAAACCTGTTGATTAAAATGAGTCCAGCCAATTAAGGCAATAAAATACGGCCAACTGAGGAAATGAAATTCAGCCAACTGAGGAAATAAAATCCAGCCAACTGAGGAAATATCAAAAAAAAGTAGTATCTTTGCACACGTAATCAAATATTTGAAAATATGGAATACAAATATAGAATCGCAGACCAAATGCTGGCAAAGAAACTGGCAAGCAAGGGGGCTATCTTGATAGAAGGTCCAAAATGGTGTGGGAAAACTACCACCGCCGAACAGCAGGCTAATAGTATCCTGTATATGGATAATCCTGCCTCATTGGAAACAAATCTACAGATGGCAGAGATTGATGCTTCTGTCTTGCTGGAGGGTGATACGCCAAGACTTATTGATGAATGGCAGTTGGCACCCAAACTTTGGGATGCCATCAGATTTGAGGTTGACCATCGGCATGATGTGGGACAGTTTGTCTTGACAGGCTCTGCTGTTCCTGCAGATGAAAAAGATATGCACCATTCTGGAACGGGACGGTTCAGTTGGCTAACGATGAGACCAATGAGTCTCTATGAATCAGGCGAATCAAACGGAAAGGTGAGTTTGGCACATTTATTTGAAACACCAGAAAAGATAGTTGCCATTAACAAACTGAAGATAGATGATCTGGCATATCTGATTTGCCGTGGCGGTTGGCCTTTTGCTTGTGGATTACAAGGCGAAGCAGCTTTGGAACAAGCATTCGACTATGTGGATGCTGTTATTAAGAAAGATATTTCGCGGGTGGATGGAGTAAATCGTAACGCAACGACTACAAGATTGCTATTGCGTTCATACGCCCGGAATCAAGGTTCGCAAGCAACCATCGGAACGATAGTGGCTGATATGATGACAAATGATGAAAATGAAATTAGCGTGAAGACAGCAGGTAGCTATCTGGAAGCCTTGCGCAAGATTTTTGTCATAGAGGATTCCGAAGCCTGGAATCCTAACCTACGCTCCAAGACGGCTATCCGTACTGCAAATACCCGTTACTTTATAGACCCGTCTATCGGAACGGCAGTATTGGGACTGGGGCCTAAAGATCTTATCAACGACCTCAATACGATGGGGCTCTTTTTTGAAACCCTTTGTATTCGTGATTTGCGAGTCTTTGCAGATGCATTAGATGGAGAGGTGTATCATTATCGCGATAAAAATGGATTGGAATGTGATGCTGTTGTGCATCTGCGTAATGGTAAATATGGACTTGTTGAAGTAAAGTTAGGTGGCGACAAACTCATTAACGAGGGTGCAGAAAACCTGCTAACTCTTGCAGGTAAAATAAATACAGAAAAAATGAATGATCCATCTTTCATGATGGTACTTACGGGAACAGGCGATTTCGCTTATCGAAGAAAAGATGGTGTTTATGTTGTTCCTATCGGGTGCTTGAAAGATTAAAATAAGGTTCATTTTACTTCTTGCCTGGTAACGGTACTAAGTTGCATCAGCGTAGTGTATGAACGAAGAAAAGTTAAAATAATTAAGTCAAATTAGAAACACGGACAAATTCAATTTGTCCGTGTTATTTTCTTTGCCTTTTAACTCTATGTTTTCCACTTCGGAACTCATAGACTTCGGAGCCATAAAACTATGACTTGTTTTTGTTAACATTGAAATTTTTCGATGAAAACCTTTGCATATATGCATTTTTCTTCGTAACTTCGCAGCGGAATATAAAAAAGAAAAGCTATGGAAGAGATTAGAAAATATCCGGTGGGCATACAAACCTTCTCTGAGATACGAGAAGAAAACTATGTGTATGTGGATAAAACTAAGTATATTGTGGATTTCATAAGAAATGGATCCAAATATCTGTTTCTGAGTCGCCCAAGACGATTCGGAAAGTCTCTTTTTGTCTCTACGCTTCAGGCTTATTTTGAAGGAAGAAAGAATCTGTTTGATGGGCTTGCCCTTGGGGATTATGAGAAGGAATGGGTAAAGTATCCGGTTTTTCATTTTGATATGAGTACGGCAAAGCACATGAACCCTGCTGACTTAATCAATGAATTGGAAGGTAAGCTAAGCCAGTTGGAACAAATCTATGGTACGGAAGATTGGGCTATTAAGGCTAATCAGCGTTTGGAATGTCTGGTAAAACGTGCTTATAAGCAGACGGGGCAGAAGGTAGTCATTCTCATTGATGAGTATGATGCTCCATTGCTGGATGTCGTGCATGAGAAGGAAAATCTGGTAGAACTCCGTTTGATCATGAAGAACTTCTATAGTCCTATTAAATACTTGGACCCTTGGTTGCGTTTCGTCTTTATTACTGGTATTACCAAGTTCTCTCAATTAAGTATCTTTAGTGAAATCAACAACCTGGATAATATCAGCATGTTCGACCAGTATTCTGCTATCTGCGGTATTAGTAAGACGGAACTTCTGAATGATATGAAGCCGGATGTGGAGTTGTTGGCAAAGCATTTAGGCAGAACCTTGGAAGAGACAATAGGTGAACTGACGTCATATTATGATGGCTATCATTTCAGTGATCATTCAGAAGATATATTCAATCCTTTCAGTCTTGTGAAGGCCTTGAAGAACAAAAAGGTTTCGGCTTATTGGTTCAGTTCCGGTACGCCAAGTTATCTCATCAAGACTTTGCAGAAGTATCATGTGGGAGTGATGGATATTGAGCAGAAAAGTGTAGGGGTTGATGACTTTGATGTTTCGCCAGAGCAGATGACTTCAGCGCTTCCTTTGCTCTACCAGAGTGGTTATCTTACCATCAAGAAGTATAATCCGCTATTGCAATGCTATCAGCTGGACTATCCTAACAGGGAAGTGCGCATAGGAATGTTGAAATCGCTTGCGCCAAACTATCTGTCTCCAATTCAATTGGATAATAATAGTTTTATCTTTGCCTTTCTGGAACAGCTCTATAGCAACAACATGGATGGCGCCTTGCAGAAGATGCAAGCTTATCTTGCTAGTATCTCCAACCGTCTGTCTAATAAAAACGAGAAGGATTTTCAAACGGTGTTCTATCTCATCTTCAATCTCTTGGGTGCTTATATCCTGGTGGAAGAAGATAGTGCAATAGGTAGGGCTGATGCCGTTCTGCACATGCCTGATACCGTGTATGTGATAGAGCTGAAATACGATAAGTCGGCAGATGAGGCTTTGAGGCAGATAGACGATAAGGGATATCTGATACCTTATTCTGCAGATGGAAAGCGATTGGTTAAAGTGGAAATCAATTATGATAGCCAAAAGCGAACGATAGGGGATTGGAAGATTGAAGAAACATAAAAATATAGAAGATTTTGAACGAAAGCCTCGGCTACTTTGATGTAGTCGGGGCTTTTTGAAACCTACATCATTTTTACAAAATAAACAGGGTAACAAATATTATGTGAGAAATGATGTAAAAAGTTTGGCGGTTTGAACAATTTTCGGTAATTTTGCAGCTGTGATTAATAACAATTTAAATGGCAAGGTTATGAAGAATATAAAAAAGTTTGTTTTGTTGGCATTGAGTTTGTGCATTACTCTGTTTGCTACAAGTTGCAGTGAAGATGAAATGTCACAGGCTTCTTTTAACTCACTGAATATGCTCGATGAGAATCATGGCAAGACCCTGTTAGGTGAAACGGGAGTTTATATAAACGGCTCGATGAATTTCCGGTCTGACAGTTGGCAAGTAATTGATTTGGGAATTTCTTCAAGTTTTCCGAGTAAGACGATGCCAAATTTGGATAACTTGTCAAGCGAAATAAGCGTATTGCCAAATCACCGGTATGCATGTTGTAATACCGAAAATGTTTTGACTTTTCCTTCTCATAAGAATGCATATGAGATAGGATGCAAATATTATCAGTTTGTGGTATCTTCTTTCTTGGAGAAAGAAACTGGCAAGGTTGGGGCTGTCGTAGAATATACGTCGTCTTTGTCTGATGAAAAAGAATTGCCTCAAAAAGATACTAACATAGGTAACTTGTTTGGGCTAGACGAACAATTGTCGTTTGATGCTCTTGGAGCAGAAGAATATTGTTTTTTCGAAAAGAGTGAAGACTTTGCAATAAGTCTGTCTAATGGACATTTGAAAGTGGCTTTGCGTAAGTCTCCAAATGAACTCTATGGGCCTTATGGCACATATTCGATATATCTACGCAAAGGCAATGTGTATACTAAAGTGACATTTGATGTCAATCTTTAGCTTATGTTTAACAACGGATTTCCCATGGTGCTCATTTTGAAGATTGGCTAAAAGTATTGCTGTATCCAGTGGTGGGTTAGTATATTCCATACGCATATAAACAAAAAGTTCTAATTTCTATAAAATTCCCATTGTGAATCATTGGATATTTGGTATTCCGGAAGAATAGCAAACCTACATCTTTTTTACATAATAAATTGGGGAAGAAATATTATGTGAGAAATGATGTAAAACGTTTGGTGGTTTGAGCAATTTTCGGTAATTTTGCACCGAGATCATTTTAATTAACTGAGCCCTCTTTAAACAGACCTTACTTTTTAAAGTGGGCTCAGTAAATGACAAAGGTGATTCTTTAAGCTTAAAGGTTATATTAATATGGTTGTTAAGAGATTTTTTATAAGTATGTCCATGTTGCTCTTGGGTGCGCTTCTGTTGCAAGCTAAGAATATAATAGAAAGGGATATGGGAGTTAACAAAGGTGATGTTCCGGCAAACATTGCTATCTTTGATTCTGATAGTAGCGTTGTTGCCAAAAGCATGACTGGAATCTCGGATTCTACAGCAATCTCTCTATCTGATGTAGAGGTGATAGGGCATCGCAAAAACATAAAGTTGTCTGGTCATAATTTACTCGTAGACGTAGAGCATGATTCTATTCTTAACCATCAGAATGATATATATGAACTGATTGGTAAGGTTCCTGGTGTCTTACATGTAGGGAATTCGTTCAATGTGTTGGGTAAGGGAGCACCGGTCTATTATTTAAACGGGCGTAAGGTGAGAGATCAAAGTCTTATCGATAACTTACCAGTTGATCAAATCAAATCTTTAAAAATCGTTGCCATGCCAGGGGCGGATTATGACACGTCTGGTTCACCTGTGATTGATATAAAAACTAAGATTTTAGGAGATGGTGTGGCTTTTAATGCCATCGGAAATGTCACTCAGGCAAAGCATTTGGCTCATAAAACAGGTTTCTCTTCAACATACAATTCAGGAAAAATAGATTTGTATGGTAAGTATTACTATAGGAGAAATAATGCTTCCGAAAGTTCTGATTATAATAAACAGGTATTAGCAGATACCATTTGGAATAAAATGCAACATATTGAAAGCTTGACGCATTCCGGCAGTCATACTTATTCTGCTGGTATGACTTATCATCTGTCTGATAAATCAGAACTAGGAATGCTTTATAGTGGAATGTACACGGATGGAAAGGTTGAGACTCGGGATACGTTTAGTGTAGTGCCAAATGCAGGACCTGCATATTATCTCTTTGATAAGAATAAATCCAAAAACAGTCTCCTTACGCATCATGTCAATATGTATTATGATGCAAGTTTGAATCATGCCTGGCACGTGAGTGTAGTGATGGATTATATTTCTAAAGCATCGAACACTAATTCTGCTTTAAAGGAAAATCATATAGGTACGAGTTCTGAGGTTTCATATATGGGACATTCTAAATGGAATGTCCTGGCTTCTAATTTCCATGCTACCCATGATTTTGGAAAGTGGGGCACTTTGGGTATGGGATATGATTTCAGCTATAGTGAGGGAATAGACAAGATAGATTATGAACGGTTGAAGTTCGATGGCCGCTTTGAGAATAAGGAAGTTAAAAATGCTGTATTTATCAACTACGAATTACCCTTGGGGGACTTTTCTTTAAGTACAGGAATACGTTATCAGAATCTATATTCTCGTCGGAAGAATGAAAAGGCGTCTGTGATAGAGGCGCATAGTGATAATACATTCTTGCCATCGGTAACCCTAGGCTATAGTCATGGATTATTTGTACAGAATCTTAGCTATTCGATAGGAACAGAGCGGGCTAATTATGCAGATATGAATGATAATGTGACGTATGTAAACCGTTATGAGCAATCTAAGGGTAATAGCCAGTTGAAGACAGCCATCACTCATAGCTTGTCTTATCTGTTGATGTATAAGTCTTTGTTTCTTACATTAAATTATGATTATATATATCGTCCATTATTGCCGGTGATTTATTCTTTGGAAGGTAACTCGGCAGTAACGGTTTCGTCACAAGATAATTTGTCGCATCGTCAAGCTTTGTCGGCGATGTTGAATTGGCGTAATACCTATAAATGCTATACTGCATCGTTGACGGGATTCTTTCAGAAGTCAATTATGCATTATCCGGGTATTGATGGAACAATATTTCATGATGGACATCCGTCGACAATTCTTAATTTTGATAATGATTTCAAGCTTCCTAAGCATTTTCTGCTCTCTCTGTCTTGGCAACAAGTTTGGGGTGGATACATGGAGTCGATAAATGTAAAATCATCTTCTTCTGTCAATTTGAGTATCAAAAAATCTTTCTTGAACGATAGATTGCGGTTATCATTAGATGGGTATGATATTTTTAATGGAGATAGAAATCGTGCTTGTAGGCAGATTTATAATGTTAAATCTAGTTTTAATACAAAGTATGAAACTCGAAAAGTCGGATTGACGTTAACATATCGTTTCCATAAGATAAAAGAAAGAGAGAATCAAACATCAGCTGAGGTAGAAATGGAGCGACTTGGTATTCCGAAAGAATAGACTTTTCTTTGGTTTTCTAATAAAACTAAAAGGCGTTTGATATGGAATAAAAAAATCAGATAATATAGAGTAGAAACTTCTTGATATCCAATCAAATTCCAATTTGGAGCGAGTTTTTTTGTTGACACATAGATAAATCTCTCTTGCAGAATCGCCAGCGATGCTGTAGAAAGGCTTTGCTGGCGATTTCTCTGTATATAATCTTACTCAATCATGTTCTTGAGTATCCATTTCCTGAAGAATGGGTCTTCTATATTCCATAATCGAAATTTTTCGTTACGAAATTTTTCGCTAAGATACAAAAAATGTAGAAGTTCAGAAGGTGAACTCCTCTCGGTTTCTCTTAGCAGTACAATCTGTGTACTGCTTTATATATTCAGGAATATCTCTTATATATTTGCGAATCTCTCTTTATACAAAATGACTCAATGTTTGCAGAAAATGGAACATTTTTCTGCTATTTCGCTGAAAAATGTTTCCTTTGCAGCCGTAATTGAATAAAAATATAAGAATTATGGCAGAAAATAGACAAGAATTGAACCGCAACTTGGCTCAGATGCTCAAGGGTGGTGTGATTATGGACGTAACAACTCCAGAACAGGCAAAAATCGCAGAGGCAGCAGGTGCATGCGCAGTAATGGCGCTGGAACGTATTCCAGCTGATATCCGTGCAGCAGGTGGTGTTTCACGTATGAGCGACCCTAAGATGATTAAGGGTATTCAGGAGGCTGTTTCTATCCCTGTAATGGCTAAGTGCCGCATCGGTCACTTCGCTGAGGCTCAGATTCTTCAGGCTATCGAAATCGACTATATCGACGAGAGCGAGGTGCTCTCTCCTGCAGATAATGTTTATCACATCGACAAGACTCAGTTCGACGTGCCATTCGTTTGTGGTGCCAAGAACCTGGGTGAGGCGCTCCGCCGTATCGCTGAGGGTGCTACGATGATTCGTACCAAGGGTGAGCCAGGAACAGGTGATGTGGTTCAGGCTGTTACCCACATGCGTATGATGCAGAGCGAAATCCGCCGCCTGGTTTCTATGAGCGAGGATGAGCTTTACGAGGCAGCCAAGCAGTTGCAGGCTCCTTACGACCTGGTGAAGTATGTTCACGAGAACGGCAAGTTGCCAGTGGTTAATTTCGCTGCCGGTGGTGTGGCTACTCCAGCTGATGCTGCCTTGATGATGCAGCTCGGTGCCGAGGGTGTATTCGTAGGTTCAGGAATCTTCAAGAGCGGTAACCCTGCTAAGCGTGCACAGGCTATCGTGAAGGCTGTTACCAACTACAACGACCCTAAGATGCTGGCTGAGTTGAGCGAGGATCTCGGCGAGGCAATGGTAGGTATCAATGAGCAGGAGATTGCTTTGCTCATGGCTGAAAGAGGTAAGTAATAATAAATGAGATAACGGATAAGAGCCCCTCCTGCACAAGAAGGGGCTTTTATATTAGATAAGTATGTTATGAGAATAGCTGTATTAGCTTTACAAGGCGCTTTTGCTGAGCACAGACAGAAGTTGGCTCAGTTGGGCGTGGATAGTTTCGAGGTTCGCCAGTTGAAGGATTGGGACCAACCTAAGGATGGCTTGATTATTCCGGGCGGTGAGAGTACCACTCAGGCGAAACTCTTGAATGAACTGGGATTGATGGAGCCAGTGAAGGAGGCGATTGCTGCCGGCTTGCCTGTTTATGGTACCTGTGCCGGTTTGATTCTTCTTGCCAAGAAGATTGAGGGTGAGCCTAGCCAGCGCATTGCTTCGATGGACATCACGGCTTTGAGAAATGCCTACGGTCGCCAGTTGGGCAGTTTCTACATCGAGGCTCCGATGAAGGGCATCGAGGGCAATATCCCAATGACTTTCATCCGTGCTCCTTATATTAAGGAGGTGTGGGGAGATGCTGAGGTTCTGGCTGAGGTAGATGGCAAGATTGTGGCTGCCCGCCAGGGTAACCAGCTCGTTACCGCCTTCCATCCTGAACTGAACGAAAGTCTGGAGATTCATAAGTATTTTCTGGGGATGTGCAGCAAGTAGGCTTCATCCAGAGATGAAACTTATTTCGTCGGCCGATGAACAGGCTTCATGGGCACATGAAGCTACATAGCAAAGTATCTTAGGATACATTGCCAAGTATCTTAAGATACATGAGCAAGTATCCTAAGATACTTTTTTATTGAATGTCAGATACTTTTTTCCGATAAATGTTTGCCGTTTACAAATATTCATCGTATCTTTGCATTATGAAATCTTCGTTACGTAAAACTCATAATGATGTAAATGCTTATGGTACAGTTAAATCCTTTTGTTATTGAAGGCTATCTTTCGCCGGAATATTTTTGTGATAGGGTAGAGGAAACAGCTCTTCTTACCCGCCATTTGACCAATCGGTGCAATGTCGCATTGATTGCGCCAAGACGTTTGGGTAAGTCGGGACTGATTTATAATTGTTTTCAGCAGGAAAACATCCGTGAGCAGTATCATTGCATCTATATTGATATTTATGATACGAAGAATTTGAACGAATTCGTCTATGCGCTGGGCAAGGGAATCCTGACGGCACTCAAGCCAAAGGGCAGGAAAGTATGGGAATTTTTCCTGAATATGCTCCAGTCTCTGAAGTCAACTATCTCTTTTGACATCAATGGAAATCCGGAGTGGAGTGTTGGTTTGGGAGATATTCAGGCTCCGGATATTACGCTGGATGAGATCTTCGCTTATCTCGAACAGGCAGATAAACCTTGTCTGGTGGCGATAGATGAATTTCAGACAATTGCAAACTATCCAGAGAAAACCGTTGAGGCAACCTTGCGTAAACGAATACAGAATTGCCACAATGCAAACTTTGTCTTTTCTGGCTCCAAGCGCCACATGATGGCATTGATGTTTACTTCCCAGTCACGCCCATTCTATCATAGTTCGAGTATCATGGGGTTGGAGGCAATCAATGAGCAAACTTACCTGGAATTTGCCAATCACCATCTTGCCAGGAACAATAAAGAGATAAGTGCAGCAGCTTTTACCTATTTATATCATCATTTCGATGGCATTACCTGGTATATTCAGTATGTTCTCAATATGCTTTACACTTCAATATCTGATAAGTCTTTGTTGCAGGAAGATGATGTCAGGATGGCGATTGATGGCATCCTTTCCCAGCAACGCTTTGCCTATCAGGCCTTGCTGTATCAGCTTACAGCCAAGCAGAAACTGCTTCTCATAGCCATTGCTCAGGAAGGTAAGCCTTTTTCCCTGATGTCGCAAGAGTTCTTGCAGAAGTATCATCTTGGTGCAAGCACCGTGCAAGGAGCTGTCAAGACCTTACTGGACAGAGACTTTATCACGCAAGATGAAGGCGTTTACCAATTATGTGACAAGTTCCTGGAGTTGAGCCTGAGAGCAGGTTGAGTAAGTAAAAGATTCGTCTGAGTAAGCGAAATGATGCGGCAGAGTGAGCCTACTGATATATCTGAATAAGCCTACAGATATGACTGAGCAAGCACAAGGATACGACTGAGTAAGTGAAAGAATACGTTTGCTCAGGTTAAAGAAGTCGGAATATCAGGTTCAAGGAGGCTGTTTCTAAGAGATTCCCACTAGGCTCAGCAGCTCTGCTGAGCCTAGTCAGCAGGTCTGCCGACTGCAGTCAGCACATCTGCCGAGCCTAGTGGCAACACCCTATAATCGTACAACTACACACCTTTTAGTTGTACGATAATAACCGTTTACAACAACTCCGGAAGCTGGAAGAGCTTTACGCTGTTGCTGCCTTTGATGAGGATGTAATGGTCGTGAGGCTGGTTCGCCTTGAGTGCTTCCTTCACTTCCTCTACATTCTGAAACTTGCGGTAGCTGCATGGAATATCCTTGAATTCTTCGCCTACCAGCCATACATCCTCCAGACCGGCTGCCTGCAACTGGTCTACTACCTTCTGATGTTCCTCGTGACTTACTTCTCCGAGCTCGCCCATCTGTCCGAGAATCGCCATCTTATGAGGCACATCCATCACGCGGAAGTTCTCGATGGCAGCAGCCATACTTGATGGGTTGGCATTGTAGGCATCCACCACCAGCTTGTTGTGCGCCGTCTCTTCCAGCTGTGAACGGTTGTTGCTCGGGATGTAGTTCTCCAGGGCATGATCTATCTGCTGAGGCTTCACATCGAAATGAAGACCGATGGTGATGGCGGCAAGCATGTTGTCGATATTGTAAGAGCCGATGAGATGAGTCTGAACCTCATGCCAGTCGAAACTCTCGGTGCGCCAGCGGAACTTCAGGAAAGGCGCGCAGGAGATGACTTCTCCCCATACATCGCAGTTTTCATCCTTGCCGTAGGTGATGAGGCGGTTGATGTTGCGCTGCTCAGCCATCTGCATCAGATGCTCGTTGTCTGCATTGATGAAGACGAGGGCATCGTTGGCTGCGAGGTAATCATAGAGCTCTCCCTTGGTCTTCTTCACGCCTTCGAAACTGCCGAATCCCTGCAGGTGGGCACGGCCTACGTTGGTAATCATACCGCAGGTTGGCTCCACGTATTCCACGAGTTTTCGGATGTCACCAGGATGGGAAGCACCCATCTCTACAACGGCAATCTCGTTTTCCGGAGAGAGACGGAAGAGCGTCTTTGGTACGCCTACATCATTATTGAAGTTACCCTGGGTGAACATCACGTTGAACTTCTCGCCGAGAGCAGCAGAGACGAGTTCCTTGGTGGTGGTCTTGCCGTTGGTTCCGGTGATTCCTACTACAGGAATATCGAAGTGGCGGCGATGCTCACGGGCGAGTTCCTTGAAGGTGGTGAGGCAGTCCTCTACGAGGATGTAGCGCCCGTCGCCCTCCTTGGCATACTCTTTTTCATCTACAATCACATAGGCACAGCCTTTCTCCAAAGCCATGTCGGCAAACTTGTTGCCATCAAACGATGCGCCCTTCAAAGCCAGGAAGATGCTGCCCTCTGGGCAGTCGCGGCTGTCAGTGGTAATCACTGGGTGCGCTTGGTAAATCTGATAGAGTTCTGAAATATCCATAGTCTATAACTGTTATTTTGGGTGCAAAAGTAATCTAAATTATGGACATAACAAACAATTTTCCCAAAAAATGATGGTAATCTCGAATATTCTTTCTATTTTTGCAGAAATATTCGATGAATCTTTAGAAAGTGAGGCTCTTTATGGGTAGTAGAGATGAAAAAGATAAAACGAAAGTAAGGAAGGAAAAGCTGGCAGGCTATTTCTATAATCTATCCCAGTTGATATTTACGGGAACTGGGGTTGGTGGTGTGTTGCCGTTTTTGCATGGAACGGCTTCATCAGGTGATATTTCCGTATTAGTTTTTGGCGCAGTTGCAACAGCTGTTTTTGCGTATGCTGCCAATAGAGTTTTAAAATATTAAAGTTATGAGCTATTTGGCATTGTTTTTTTTAGTATGCTCGATTTTCGGTCTTGGTTTTATTGCTTGGACTTATACTAAGTCGGGTGAAAAGTGGCTTAAAGAATTGTAGAATCATGAGCTATTTGGCATTGTTCTTTTTAGTTTGCTGTATTGTCGGTGGAAGTTTTTTAGCTTGGTTATATACAAAACCAGGCGAGAAATGGTTGAAAGATTTGTAAAATATTAAGCTATGGAAGTTTACAATGGACTATTGTTTTTCTTTGTGGTTGGAACAATCATAGGTGGAAGCTTTCTTGCCTGGACTTACACAAAGCCAGGGAAAAAGTGGCTTAAGGAGTTATAATCCGATGGAATATACAATCAATATCAAGGGGTGCTTGATGGATTTGAGTACCCCTCAGGTGATGGGCATCCTGAACGTTACGCCCGACAGTTTCTACTCTGGCAGTAGAAAACAGACAGAAATGGAGATAGCTCAGAGAGCTAATCAGATTATAGAAGAAGGTGGAAGCATCATTGATGTGGGCGCTTTCTCCACCCGTCCCGGTGCCGATGAAGTATCGGAAGAGGAGGAGGGAAGACGCCTGAAGTTCGCTCTCGACATCGTTCGCAGGGAGCAACCGGATGCTGCCGTCTCCGTAGATACCTATCGCCCAACCTTGGCACGTAAGTGTATCGAGGAGTGGGGAGCTGACATCATCAACGATGTATCTGAAGGTGGAATCACAGGCATCGCCAATGTGCCGCTGGAGCAGAGACAGGAGGAATATCCTGAAATGTTCCGGGTGGTGGGCGAACTGAAGGTACCTTATATATTAATGTCGGTGCAGCCTACGCTCGAAACGATGATGAAGGGCTTTGCCAGAGAGGTACAGCAGTTGCGCGACCTGGGAGCCAAGGACATCATCCTCGACCCAGGCTTTTGTTTCGGCAAGAATCTCATCCAGAATTATCAGATTTATAATGAGATGGAGAAGTTGAACGTGATGGAACTTCCTGTTCTGGTTGGCATCTCCCGCAAGAGTATGATATACAAGCTGTTGGGTGGAGATGCTACGACATCGCTCAATGGAACTTCCGTGCTCGACACCATCGCTCTGATGAAGGGCGCCAGCATCCTCAGAGTGCACGATGTAAAAGAAGCTGCTGAGGCTGTGAAGATAATAGAAGCAATGAAGGAGGGACGCACATGATAGAATTTGGCATCAAAGACTTTCTCGATATTCTCCTGGTAGCCTCGCTGCTGTTCTATGTTTATCGTCTGATGAAGGAATCGCGCTCACTGAACATCTTCGTGGGCATCATGCTCTTCGTGCTTATCTGGCTCTTTGTGAGTCAGATACTGGAAATGCGCCTGCTGGGTTCTATCCTGGATAAACTGGTGAGTGTGGGAGTCATCGCCCTCATCGTCATCTTTCAGGAGGATATCCGTAGATTCCTCTATGAGATAGGTTCGCAGAAAGGTATGCGCCGGCTGGTTCGCTTCTTCCACTCCAGCAAGGAGAGCCAGAAGGAGGCTAACAAGGAGACCATCATGCCGATTGTGATGGCGTGTATGAGTATGGCGAAGAAATACGTAGGTGCTCTTATCGTTATAGAGCGAGGCGTTCCACTGAAGGACATCATGGATACGGGTGAGGAGATAGACGCCAAGATTAACCAGCGGCTGATAGAGAATATTTTCTTCAAGAATTCGCCGCTTCATGATGGAGCCATGGTGGTGAGCAATAAGCGCATCATGGCAGCCGGATGTATTCTGCCTGTGAGTCATAACCTCGATATTCCGAAGGAACTGGGACTCCGCCATCGTGCCGCTCTCGGAATATCACAGAGCAGTGATGCCATCGCCGTCATTGTATCCGAGGAGACCGGACGAATCAGCGTGGCCATCAAGGGCGAGTTCAAACTCAGACTCTCAGCCGAGGAACTGGAAAGCATTCTTACTCTGGAAATGATATAAGTTAAGTGAAGAGTGAAGAACGAAGGGTGAAGAATTCATCACTTTTCCTGCTACGTAAACCTTTACGACATGAATAATCTCCCGATTTAGCTTTTTTTACACATTTTAATCGCTGCTATTTCAAAGAAAATGTGTACTTTTGCAAAGTCGATGTGGCAAAAAGGTGAAAAACAAGATAACATCGCCTTACACTTTGACAGATCTACTTAGGAAACAACAAAATATATAAAATATTAAAAAGTAAAATGGATTTATTACAGCAAATCGTAGCTCGCGCTAAAGCTGACAAGCAGCGCATCGTGCTCCCTGAAGCAGAAGAGGAGCGTACATTGAAAGCAGCCGATAAAGTTTTGGCTGATGATCTCGCAAACATCATCCTCATCGGTAACCCTGCCAATATTAAGAATCTCGCTGCTCAGTGGGGTCTTAACAACATCGACAAGGCTACTATCGTTGATCCACAAAACAACCCTAAGACTGAGGAGTATGCTGAGAAGCTCGCTGAACTTCGCAAGAAGAAGGGCATGACTGTAGAGCAGGCTCGTGAACTCGTAACTAAGAACAACCTCTACCTCGGTTGTATGATTATCAAGACAGAGGGCGCTGACGGTCAGATTTCTGGTGCATTGAGCACTACTGGCGATACTCTCCGTCCAGCTCTCCAGATTATCAAGTGTGCTCCAGGTATCACTTGCGTAAGTGGTGCTATGTTGCTCATCTCAGACCAGAAGCAGTATGGTCAGGATGGCGTTGTAGTAATGGGTGACGTTGCTGTAACTCCAAACCCTACAGCAGACCAGCTTGCTCAGATTGCCTATACTACAGCTCATACAGCTCAGTCAGTGGCAGGTATTACTGATCCACAGATTGCCATGTTGAGCTTCTCTACAAAGGGTAGTGCAAAGGATGCTATCAACAAGGAGACTGGCAAGAGCGTTTATATCATTGACAAGGTAAAGGATGCCGTAGCTATTGCTAAGGAGAAGTTCCCAGAGCTTCACCTCGATGGTGAGCTTCAGGCTGATGCAGCCCTCGTTCCTGAGGTAGCTGCCAAGAAGGCTCCAGGTTCTGACGTAGCTGGTAAGGCTAACGTATTGGTAGTTCCTAACCTCGAGGTTGGTAACATCGGCTACAAGCTCGTTCAGCGTTTGGGTGGTGCCATCGCTATCGGTCCTATCCTTCAGGGTATTGCCCGTCCTGTTAACGATCTTTCTCGTGGTTGCTCTGTAGATGACATCTACTACATGGTAGCTATCACAGCTTGCCAGGCACAGGACGCTAAGAAGGCTTAATTCAACATTCAACATTTAACATTCAACATTTAACATTATGAAAGTATTGGTTCTGAACTGTGGTAGTTCATCTATCAAGTACAAATTATATAATATGGACGATGAGTCTGTATTGGCACAGGGTGGTGTAGAGCGTATCGGTCTTGATAACGCTTTCATCAAGGTGAAATTGCCTAACGGCGAGAAGAAGCAGATCATGCACGACATGCCTGACCACAAGGAAGGTGTGAACTTCGTGTTCAAGTGCTTGCTCGACCCGGAAATCGGCGCTATCAAGGATTTGAAAGAAATCGACGCTGTAGGACACCGTGTCGTACAGGGTGGTGACAAGTTCAAGGAGAGCGTTATCGTTGACAAGAGCGTAGAGGATGGTATCGAGGAACTTTGCGACCTCGCTCCTGTTCACAACGCAGGTCACCTGAAGGGTATCCGTGCCGTAGACTCTTTGATGCCTGGCACTCCTCAGGTTTGCGTATTCGACAACGCATTCCACAGCACAATGCCTGACTACGCTTACCTCTATGCAATTCCTTACGAGTTGTACGAGAAGTATCACGTACGCCGTTATGGTTTCCACGGAACGTCTCACCGCTATGTTTCTAAGCGTGTTTGCGAGATTCTCGGTCTCGACCAGAACAACTCTAAGATCATCACTTGCCACATCGGTAACGGTGGCTCTGTAGCTGCTGTATTGAACGGTAAGGTATTGGATACCTCAATGGGCTTGACCCCATTGGCAGGTTTGATGATGGGTTCACGTTGTGGTGACATCGATGCTTCTGCCGTTACCTACTTGATGGAGAAGTTGAACATGAAGCCACAGGAGATGGCTGACTTCCTGAACAAGAAGAGTGGTGTGCTCGGTATTACAGGTATTTCTTCTGATATGCGCGACATCGAGAACGCTGCCAACGAGGGTAACGAGAAGGCTCAGTTGGCTCTCCGTATGTATGAGTATCGCATCAAGAAGTACATTGGTGCTTACACTGCAGCTATGGGTGGCGTTGACGCTATCGTATTCACAGCAGGTGTTGGTGAGAATCAGACTGACCTGCGTGAGGAAGCTTGCAAGAACCTGGAGTATCTTGGCATCAAGATTAACAAGGAAGTAAATGACAAGGTTCGTGGTGAGGAAGCTATCATCTCTACTGACGACAGTAAGGTGAAGGTAGTTGTAGTTCCTACCGACGAGGAGATTGTTATCGCTCGCGATACAATGGAGTTGGTTGCTAACAAGTAATCATACGCTATATATAATAAGGTGAAGACTAGAAACATACGTGAATGGTCTTCACCTTTTTAAATTTTTAGAATTATGAAAACAAAGATTGTAACTTTCGGAGAAATATTGCTTAGGATTTCTAAGCCTGGTTATCAACGTTTATTTCAGGGACATCATATGTTTGGCAATTATGGTGGCAGTGAGGCTAATGCAGCCATTTCTTTGGCTTATTTAGGTGATAATGTAGAGTATGTAACCCGTGTGCCATACGGTGAGATGGGTGAGGCAGCGTTGATGCATCTCAGAGAGTACGGTCTGAATGTTTCTCATGTTGTGCGTGGCGGCGAACGTCTCGGAACTTATTATTTCGAAGAAGCAGTAGCTATGCGCAATTCCCGTGTGGTTTACGACCGCAAGAATTCTTCTTTCTATACGCTGAAGCGCGGAATGGTGAAATGGGAAAAGGTGCTGGCTGATGCTGCCGTATTCCATTGCTCCGGCATTACCTGTGCTATCAGCCGCGATGCGATGGAATCAACTATGGATGCCATCAAACTTGCTGTTTCTGACGGGTTGACCATTTCCTGCGACATTAATTACCGTAAGAATCTCTGGGGATATGGTCTGGAGCCTCATGATGTGCTATTCCAGATGATGCAGTATAGCGACATCATCTTTGGTGACCAGAATGAGTGGGAGATAGCCAGCGGTGTGCCTCATATTCCTTTCGAGGCTTTGGATGCAGACTATGAGATTGACAAGGAGGCTTATCTGGAGTATTTCCGCAAGATGCATCAGCTCTTCCCTAAGTGTAAGAAGATGGTGATGGCGGTAAGAAATCAGATTGCCAGCAGTCATCATACCTTGAGCGGCTTGCTCTATGATGCTGTAGAAGATCAGCTCTATACTACAAGAATCTATGATATTGAGCCGATTGTTGATCCGATGGGTGTAGGTGATGCCTTTATTGCTGCCTATATTCATGCCCATCAGAAGTGGGGCGACAAGAACCAGTATTGCCTGGATTTCTCACTGTCAGCAAGCGCGATAAAGAATACGGTTCCGGGTGATCAAAATCTGGTTACAGAAGAAGAAATCATCAATAACATGACTTCTTCAGGAGGTCGCATACAGCGATAACAATAAAGGGCAGCTCATAAAGCTGCCCTTTATTGTTACGGTTGGCTTTCGCCTTCCACATATTCTTCCATAAACATGTGTTCGCCATCAAACACGGCATAGGTGAACTGCCATATCCAGTCGCCCAGAATCATCAGTCGGGTCTTTTTGCTCAACATCAGATCCAGTTCAATGTGGCGATGGCCGAACATGAAGTAATCTATATCCTTGTGACCTTGCATATACTGTTTGGCAAAGCGCACCAGAAACTCCTTCTTTTCGCCCATATAAGGCTCTTCCTTTCCGTCAGCACGTTTCAGTCGGCTATGCTTAGCCCAGTTCAAGCCCAAAGCCATTCCCCAGCGAGGATGAATCGCATTAAGGAGGCGTTGGCAGGTCTGGTTCTGGAACATTCTTTTCAGAAACTTGAATTTCTTGTCTGGGTCACCCAGTCCGTCTCCATGTGCCAGATAGAATACTTTATCGTATATCTCTATGGTCTGAGGCTTGTAATGTACGGTAACGCCACACTCTTCCTCCAGGTAGCCATAGGTCCAGAGATCGTGGTTACCCGTAAAGAAATGTACTTCCACTCCCATATCGGTCAACTCCGAGAGCTTACCTAAGAAGCGTGTATAGCCTTTTGGTACGACATATTTATATTCGTTCCAGAAGTCAAACATGTCACCCAGGAGATAAACTGCCGCAGCCTTCGTCTTGATGCTGTCCAGAAAACGGACCAGGCGGCGTTCTTGCATGCGGGCATGCGGAATGGCTAATGAGCCAAGGTGCGCATCTGAGAGAAAATATACATTTTTCATAAGCGATTCTATTTAAATGAAGAGTGAAGAATGAAGAGTGAAGAATTCAACGGCTTTGTCTTTATTCAAAGCCGAGTTCTACGCGAGCTTCCTCGCTCATCATACTCTGATCCCAAGCCGGTTCGAATACAAGGTTCACATTGGCAGATTTTACGCCTTCCACGCTGTCTACCTTGCTTCTTACATCCTCCAGGATGAAGTCGGCAGCAGGGCATGAAGGGGCTGTGAAGGTCATGTCGAGATCTACGGTGGCATCGTCCTTCACATCTATTTTATAAATCATACCGAGGTCCCAGATGTTGACAGGAATCTCTGGGTCGTAAACGGTCTTAAGCACATCTACGATCTTTTCTTCTATCTTTGTCTTTTCTTCTTGTGTCATAATAATCTTTGTTTTTGCCTACAAAGATAATAATTATTGCAGACAAAACAAAAAGAAAAGCTGTTTTTTTCTTGCAGAAGGTCTAATATACCCCAAATAGACTACAATTTACCTTTGTCGTGATATGAATAAAAGGCACCATCGGTTATGATGACATGGTCCATAAAGAAGAGGCGCATGATTTCGCAGGCTTTGGCAATCTTCTGGGTAAGTACATCATCGGCTTTGCTTGGCTGAGGATTGTTGCTGGGATGATTGTGGCAGAAGGCGATAATGGTAGCGTTGTTGAGCACCGCTTCTTTGATGATAAGACGGATGTCGGTTGCCGTTTCTGTAATGCCGCCTTTTGAGATGCAGCTCGCTTTGATGAGCTTGAAGTTCTGGTTCATCATCAGGAGCCATGCTTCCTCTGTGTCTAAATCCTGCATCTTCGGAAGCATATAGTTGTAGATGGCAAGGGATGAGCCTAAGTCGGGACGTGTGCCAATCTTATCGAGAGCACGGCGCTTGCCCAGTTCGCAGGCTGCAAGAATGGTGATGGCTTTGGCGGGTCCCATTCCTTTATATTGCGTCAGTTCTCTGATGGTCTTCTTTCCTAGCTGGTTCAGGTTGTTGTCGCAATCCTTCATAATGCGTTTCATCAGGTCTACGGCACTTTCGTCAGTAGATCCCGAGCCAATCAGAATACCTAAGAGCTCGGCATTGGATAAAGCTGAGGCTCCCAAGCGCTCCAGTTTCTCGCGAGGCTTGTCTTCTTCTGCCCAATTGGCAATGGTTAGTTTCTCTGCCATAATAATAACTGATTAGTAGATTATTATTGGCTTCTCTTTTGGCGGGGAAGTCTTATTTGTAGAAAGTCTTGTTGTATGCGCTGAATTCGCTCTGTCCCAGTACGCATCTCTTCCACCATGCAGAAAGGAATCCGCATCCGTAACCCATCAGCTGTGTGAAGGCAGCGCGAATACTCAGCAAGCCTATCTTCACGCTGTGATTCTCTCTGCTGCTGTCGATAAACAGTGCGATGGTATAGAGAATGATGCCGGCGAGACCGATGCAGCCCAATGCTGCCATCGCATTGCCCAAGGTTGGGAATACGTGAACGGTGCCAAGCATGTATGGCAGGAAGCCGAAGAAGAGCAGAAGCAGCGTGCCTATTACACCCACGGTGAAGACCATAGGAAGGAGATGCACGAGTTTGAGACTCTCTGGATATTTCTTGTAGAGATTGATGCGGGCGATGCCACTGTTGTAGACCTGTCGCCAGAACTTGCGGAAGTCGGTGCGGCGCTTATGCCATACCCATGCTTCAGGGAACAGACGGCAACGGCAGCCTGCCTTGAAGATACGGATAGAGAAATCTATGTCCTCACCGAAACGCATATTGGAAAAGCCATTCAACCTGAGATAAACATCCCTGCGGATGCCCATGTTGAATGAACGGGGATAGAACTTATCCATCTTCTTCTTTCCGCCACGGATACCACCGGTGGTAAAGAAAGAAGTCATGGAATAAGAAATGGCTTTCTGAGTATCTGTAAATGATGAGTGCGCCTTGTCGGGACCGCCGAAAGCATCGGCTGGCTCACGGCTCAACTCATCACTTACAGCCTTCAGATAACCTTCTGGCAAGACCACGTCGCTATCGAGTATCAGAAGATACTCACCTTTGGCGCGCTCGGCACCATAGTTGCGACTCTGGCCCGGACCAGAGTTCTCCTTATAGTAATAATGTATATCCATCATGTGCTCATATCGTTTGCACACCTCCTCGCAGGGAGTCTGTGAGCCATCCTCAACGATGACAACTTCGAAGTCTTTCTCTGATTGATGAGTCAGACTCTCTAAAAGTTCGTCCACTTCGTCAGGACGATTAAATACAGGTACTATGATGGAATATTTCATTCTTCTTACTATTAAGGGTTAGTTTTACTCAATAAGAGCACAATCTTCCTGTTGGAAGATGTATTACTCGCTTACACGACCGAGGTAGCTACCGTCACGGGTGTCGATCTGTATAGTCTCGCCTTCGTTGACGAACAAAGGAACACGAACCTCAGCACCAGTCTCCAATGTAGCAGGCTTTGTAGCGTTGGTAGCAGTATTACCCTTTACACCTGGCTCAGAGTGAGTAATCTTCAAAGTAGTCTTCACTGGCATTTCAGCCAAGAGGATAGTACCATCAGTTGTATCAGTAACCACCTCAACGACGTCACCCTCCTTCATGTACTGGCCACCAGTAACGTTCTCCTTAGCGATAGGCACCTGCTCGAAAGTCTCCTGGTTCATGAAGATGCAACCAGTAGCGTCCTCGTAGAGGTACTGGTAAGGACGGCGCTCAACGCGAACATCCTCCAATTTGAAACCTACCTGGAATGTACGTTCCAATACACGACCGTCGGCAACATTCTTCAATTTTGTGTTCATTACGGTGTTACCTTTACCTGGCTTTCTGTGCTGAAAGTCGATGCAAACCCATACTTTGCCATCCATGCGGATGCAAGTACCAATCTTAATTTCCTGTGAATTAATCATTTCTTGTTTATCTTGAATGTTATTACAATAATCTCAAAATCGAGTGCAAAGTTACGGCAAAAACATGAAAAATCAAAGGAAATATCGAAAAAAACATAAATATTTAAGCTAAATTTGGTAGTTTTCTTGGTTATTTCAGAAAATATGCGTAATTTTGCAGCCCAAAAAGGGCGTGTTTTGCACTTTTGTGAAGAATATTAATTAAAAAATAAATAAGAAAAATGAAAAGAACATTTCAGCCTCACAATCGTCGTCGCGTAAACAAGCATGGTTTCCGTGAGCGTATGGCAACTAAGAATGGTCGTCGCGTATTGGCTTCTCGCCGTGCTCATGGCCGTAAGAAGTTAACTGTATCTGACGAGCACCACGGAAAGTAATTCCGAGGAAAGATTCGTCTGTTGACGATGACATTAAAAGCAGCAAGGATGTATTCTTTGCTGCTTTTTGTTGTTTATAACGCCCCTTCCTTTTCAGAGATTGCTCTTTTGGGAACAAAGATGTTTTGTTTTTATATCATAAAATTAGGTGGTGAGAGTGCAAAAACTTTCCTTTTTATTTTGTTCTTCCCCCAAATACTTGTATCTTTGCACCAAAAAATAATATATGACTTCATCAGAGTTTATAAATAAGTTTAAGAGTAAGTACCTTTGGGGGAATATCGGTGTCATGATTCTGGTACTGGTGTTGCTCTGTGTCGGTGTCAAGTATGGCATCGATATCTATACCCATCATGGTGAGGCCATCCGTGTGCCGGATATTCGATATAAGAATATCGATGATGCTACACATATCCTCGACGATGCGGGATTGGAAATTGTTGTAACGGATACGGGATATGTCCGCTCTTTGCCGCCTGATGTCATTCTGGAGCAGACTCCGGTTTTCGGAGAAGTGGTAAAGTCGGGACATGTTATCTATGTTACCATCAATTCTGATCATTCTCCACGTATCACCATTCCTGATGTCATTGACAACAGTTCGTTGCGAGAGGCAATGGCTAAACTTACTGCTATGGGATTCAAACTGGGTACACCTGAATATATTCCTGGCGAAGAGGATTGGGTTTATGGTATCCTCGTTAAGGGTAAGCATGTTGTAGCTGGTGATAAGGTTTCTATCGATGATGTGCTTGTCATACAGGTTGGTAATGGTAAACGGAGCGTTGATGATTCTATCGATGTGGTAGATCCGGTTTATCACGGCGAAGAAGATGTGATGGAAGGCGAAGGTGACATGAGCGGAGAAACTCATGAAGACAACTTCGAGGTGGTTCCTGGAACGGAAGCCACAGAGCCTGCTCCTTCGCATGAGCACCACCAGAAGGAAGTGGTGGAGTAGGAGAAATGAAAAGTGAAGAGTGAAGATTTCAATAGTAATACGAATGATATTTTTAGATTATATATATAATAAGGTATATGCTCCTGTAGAGGATGACTTCGGGTTTGATGATGCAGGAGATATGGACGAACTGGATGATGAACTCCAGATGGAGGAAGGAACCGCTGCTTCTGGTGAAGGAGGAGATGAACTCTATGAGCACTGGAAGGTTCAGGTGGATGCTAACCAGGATCCGGTGCGTATCGATAAGTACCTGGCTGATAAGATGGCCTATCAGAGCCGTAACCGCATTCAGCAGGCTGCTGATGCCGGATTTATCCATGTCAATGGTAAACCGGTAAAGAGCAACTATAAGGTGCGTCCTAATGATCTGGTTACTCTGATGCTCGACCGTCCTCGTCATGAAACGAGTATCAAACCTGAAGAAATCGCTATCAATGTGGTTTATGAAGACGATCAGCTGATGGTGGTCAACAAGGAAGCAGGTATGGTGGTGCATCCGGGTGCGGGCAACTTTCATGGAACCTTGATTCAGGCGGTAGCCTGGCATTTAAGGGATATGCCTGAGTTTGATGCCAATGATCCGGAAGTGGGCTTGGTGCATCGTATCGATAAAGATACCAGCGGACTGCTCGTTGTGGCAAAAACTCCTACGGCAAAGACCGCACTGGGTAAGCAGTTTTTCAACAAGACTACCCATCGCAGTTACAATGCGCTCGTTTGGGGCAACATTGTAGAAGATGAAGGTCGCATAGAAGGCAATATTGGCCGTGATCCGAAGAACCGCCTCCGTATGAAGGTCTTCGATCCGGATAGCGGAATAGGCAAGACGGCGGTTACGCATTACAAGGTGTTGGAGCGTTTCGGTTATACCACCTTGGTGCAGTGTGTGCTTGAAACAGGCCGTACCCATCAGATTCGTGCTCACATGAAGCATATCGGTCATCCGCTCTTTATGGACGAAACGTATGGCGGAACAGAGATTCTGAGAGGTCAGCGCAGTAGCAGCTACAAGGCATTTATCCAGAACTGCTTCAAACTCTGTCCGCGTCAGGCTCTCCATGCCAAGACACTCGGCTTCGTGCATCCTACAACCAAGCAGCAGATGGATTTTGACAGTGAGTGGCCAAATGATTTTAGACAATTAATAGAAAAGTGGCGCGGCTTCATCGCTGGCACCACACAAGATACATTCAAAAATATTTAGTAATTATGGAAAATAGCAAGAGAACGATAGCCATCGTATGTGGTGGTGATTCTTCTGAGCACGACGTATCATTGCGCTCAGGACAGGGTTTGTACTCTTTCTTTGATAAAGAGCGCTACAATATTTATCTCGTCGATGTGAAGGGCACCGACTGGCATGTTGCTTTGGATAATGGTGAGACTATCGAGATTGACAAGAACGATTTTTCTTTCGTTATGAACGGCAAGCATGTCTATTTCGATTATGCTTATATCACCATCCACGGACAGCCTGGTGAGAATGGTGTGATGCAGGGCTACTTCGACCTCATCCATCTGCCATACTCTACAAGCGGTGTTCTGGTAGAGGCAATGACTTTTGATAAGTATGTGCTCAATAATTATCTGCGCGGTTTCGGTATAAACGTAGCAGACAGTATCTTGCTCCGTCGCGGTGAAGCTTATGATGAAGAAGAGATTGCCAAGCGTATCGGTATGCCTTGTTTCGTAAAGCCTGCTGCTGACGGCAGTAGCTTTGGTGTGAGCAAGGTGAAGAATGCTGACCAGCTGGCTCCAGCCCTCCGTGTGGCTTTCATGGAGAGCAGTGAGGTAATGATTGAGGGCTTCCTTGATGGTACAGAGATTTCACAGGGTATCTACAAGACAGCAGAGAAGACTGTTGTACTGCCAGCTACAGAGGTGGTGACCACCAACGAATTCTTCGATTACGATGCCAAGTATAACGGTCAGGTACAGGAAATCACTCCAGCCCGTCTCTCTCCAGAGACTGCAGAAGAGGTTGCCAAGACCACATCCCGCATCTACGACATTCTTCATGCCAACGGTATCATCCGTATCGACTATATCATCTCTAAGGATAAGGATGGTAAAGACAAGGTGAACATGCTGGAGATCAATACCACTCCAGGTATGACCGTTACCAGTTTCATTCCTCAGCAGGTTCGTGCAGCAGGTCTTGATATCAAGGATGTGCTCAGCGAAATTGTGGAGAATCAGTTCTAGAATAACAAACTCATATATGGTTCTGCGATTTTTTCGCAGAGCCATATATATATTAATAGGTATATATTATGAATATCCCTCAAGAATTTGATACCATCCGTCCTTGGGAGCCTGAAGATCTCCCAGAGGTATTCGACCGTTTGCTTTCAAACGATCAGTTTAAACAAGTGCTTGCCTATCTCTATCCACAAGTACCTTTCGAGATGATTGCCCAGAAGTTGAAGGCATGTAAGACCAATCTGGATTTCCAGTTGGCTTTTGCTTACGATTTTGTTCATGGCATTCTGAAGAAGGCAGCAACAGGCTGCGAGATGGATTGCACATCGCTCGATAATACCCGTAATTATACTTTCATCAGTAATCACCGTGATATCGTGCTCGATTCAGCCATCCTCGATGTCCTTCTTATCGATAACGGTTTTAAGACCACCTGTGAGATTGCCATCGGTGATAATCTCCTTTCTCTTCCTTGGGTCAAGGACCTGGTACGTGTCAACAAGGCGTTTATCGTAGAGCGTGCCCTGAGCATGCGACAGATGCTGATGTCGAGCAAGCGCCTCTCTGACTATATGCATTTTGCCATCAAGGAGAAGAACGAGAACATCTGGATAGCCCAGCGCGAGGGTAGGGCCAAGGACAGTAATGACCGCACCCAGAAGAGTATTCTGCAGATGATGTCGATGGGTGGTGAGGGCAGCATTATCGACCGCCTGAAACAACTTCATCTCGTACCGCTCTCTATCAGTTACGAATATGATCCATGCGATTTCCTGAAGGCAAAGGAGTTCCAGCAGAAGCGCGATAATGCCGATTGGAAAAAGGGGCCAATGGATGACCTGGTAAGCATGCAGACCGGTATCTTCGGTTATAAGGGTCATGTGCATTATCATGCAGCCCCATGTCTTGATGATTATCTGGACAGTCTTGATCCTGATATGCCTAAGCAGGATATATATAATAAGGTAGCCGCCTATATGGATGAGCAGATATTCAAGAACTACCGCCTCTATCCGGGCAACTATGTGGCTCTTGATTTGCTTGAAAACTCAACTGCTCATCAGGCTGAATATACTGCCGAAGATAAGGCAAAATTTGAAAAATATATGGCTGGTCAGCTTGCGAAAATTGACCTTCCAAATAAGGATGAAGCTTACTTGAGAGAGAGAATTCTCGAGATGTATGCCAATCCAGTACGTAATTACCTTGCTGCTCAATAGCGGCAAGGTAATACTTTTTCTGTTTGATGATGTTGGAAACGGTTATTATCTGCCTGTTTTAATTAGACTCCTAATTGGTAATACATAAGCTGTTTAAGGCAGACTGTTAACTGGCAAACCACAGACAGCCTACTGGCGCTATAGCCGCTAGTGGACTGTTCGCCTAGAACAGCCATCCCCAATGCCTTTGTTTCGTTTTTATGCGAAGCTTACGAAGAAATACTCTTCACTCTTCACCTTTCGCTCGGAATCCCTTGTGTTTATCGGCATTCCAGGCGGTGAAGAGTATTCGGGCACTCTTCACCTACTCTTCACCACTCTTCACCTCTCTGTTTCGGCGGATTTGCGTTTCTTCTTACGCCTCGATGCCTCGTGCCTAGGTGAAGAGTGGTGAAGAGTGGGTGAAGAGTCGCCAATAACTCTTCACCCCTTGAAACGCCCTGTTTATGGGCGTTTCAGGGCATAAGGTGAAGAGTGAAGGGCTTTTGGCGGAATAAGGCTAAGCCCCGACTGCCGTTTCATAGTTGATACTTTTGTGTTGTATCAAGCGAAATAATTGCCAAAATATTTGGAGGTTACAATTATTTATCGTACATTTGCAGCAAATTTAGAACTATAAGGAATGGATGAAAATTTATCTAAAAATAAGATTTCAGAGCGTAATCAGAAGAGAAGAGAAATGTTAGCTGGTTATTTCTTTGATTTATCCAAGTTGATGTGCAGCGGTGTCGTTGTTGGCGGCTTGTCTCCATTGTTTACGGGAGATGAGATGGGGATTTTTAATTATCTGTGCATTAGTTTTGGTATCACGGCAACTGTGCTATTTGCTTATTTTGGTAACGAAATTCTTAAAGTGAAACTTAAATAATATAGATATGGAAATGTTAACTATTATATTTGCCTTGGCTAGTGTTATTGGCGCAGGGTTAGTTATTTGGTCTAAGACGAAAGCTGGTCAAAGATGGCTTGAAAGTCTTTAGTAAATGAATAAGTTTGATAATCTTTATGATTATCACATCGATAGGGCTAAGCCCCGACTGCCGTTATGTAGTCGGGGCTTTTCGTATCAACTGTCATACGGCAAACAGAACCTGGCCCGACCAGTTTACCTTCCATGTGCGTGGTGACCATGGCGCAACCTTGGCTTTTTATTTAAACTTTTCTGCTTCCTGTTTCATCACGTTCTCTATATCGATGGCATCGAATGGAACGGGGCCGCGGCTCAACTCCGGTATGTTGAAACTCTTCAGGCAATCATCGTAGAAGGTTGGTTCCCTCTGTGGAAGAACAAAAGGCTTGTGAGCCTTGCCTTGGCGGTCTACATAGCAGAAGTAAGGCTTGCCGTAAAGTCCGTCGTCACGTTTGCTGGCAAAGACAAACCATCTGCCGGTATGCGACCAGCTATGATAGGTATCGCTCTTCTCGCTGTTTACCATGCTGAGGCTATCCACTTTTCCTGTCTGTAAGTCCATCATATAGAGGTCAGCCTCGGGATGCCAGATAGGGAAGGTGCCGTAATCGGCTACCGTAAAGAGACAGTATCTGCCGTCAGGACTTATCTTAGGTTGGCAGACTGAACGCTCCTTATAAAGAGTATCTATATTGGTTCCGAAACTCCCGGTCTTTTCATCGAATGGGATGCGGACCAGCGAATATTTCAATCCCTTCAGATTCGTACTTTCAAGTCCCTTCCTGTCGGCTGCGCAGTAATAAACGTATTTCCCGTCCGGCGAGAAAGTAGGAAATGTCTCCAGACGTGTACTGTCGGAGGTAAGCGGTGAGGAGATGATGCGGTTGTTGTCTAGATCGGCTACATATACATCGCTCTTCGAATCATATACTTCCAGTCGCTTGTCGGCGTTGGCATGAAAGGCTGGAATGATGATGTTGGTAGAGAAGGTGACGTATTTGCCCGATGGACTGAAACCGTAATATACACTTGAAGAAATCATGTTGGCGTTCTTCAGGTTCAGCTTGCGCAGCTTGCCATTGCGGTTAAGAATGGCTCCTCCGCCTTCACCTCTTATATATACCATACTGAGGTTGGAATCCTGATTGCCAAAAGCATGACAGTTCATACAGCGGTTTTCCTGCAGATTGTGGTCGGCGAGAATCTTCTCCTGCCAATTCTCTATGCAGCGCTGCTTAATCTGTATCTTGTTCCATACTTCGTAATCGGGTTCTATCAGTCGGTAGGTGAGATAAGCATCCAGACTGTCGCCTACTACCTGCCAGGTGAAGGGTTTGAACGCCGTCCATTCTCCCTTATTGCTCTTTGAATATATCTGAACCTTGATATTCTTGCCCACAGCCTTTTGCAGGAAAGCCTTCCAGTCGTCCATATCAAATTTCTGATTCTGGCTGTTGCTGGTGGCAGTAAGAGTGTTGGCTGCATCGTCGGCATCAGCTCCCTCAATCGTGAGTGTGGTTTCGATGTTGGTAAGGTTCTTGTCGCGTATCTCGAAGTTGAGAGGAGCGATATTGACCGGAATTGTTACATCGGCATAGTCGGGATACATGTTGGGCAGATGGTCTACCTGCTCAGCATTCTCGTGAGTCTGGGCACATGATGCGAGCAACAGTATGCCCGTCATGGCACTGTATAGGATATTCTTGTATTTCATCTTTCTTCTTTTATAAACAGTTAGCGTCAATTATTTCCTCAGTTGATGTTCAACTTAGGCACCTCTGCCTTGTCGAAGTAATACCAGTAGGTATCGCTGAATGCCTGGTTGCCCCGTTCTTCATTATACTGATGGAAACGCTGCAGAACATCTTGACGCTTGATATATTTTGCCCATTCTTCCGGCTTAGCCTTGGTTCCTGCCAGATAAATCATGAGAGCCTCCTGGTACAGGCGTTCGTAGGAAACGTTTTTCAGTTTGAGATAATAAGTATCATAATCCCGCTTGAAGGTTTCCATGTCTTTCAGGAGGAGATCGCTGCAGAGCATGTAGTCGATGGCGATTTTGTTGTTTGGATTACTTTCTGCCAGTTCGCACATGATGGTGTGGCAATTCTCGTTCAGTCGTAGCGTATCCTTCCGGTTGATGAACGGACGCTTTTCGATGTATTGCTGCAGGAGGGCTTTTTCATCGGCTGTTGCTTTTCTGCCAAGTGAGGAGAAAGCACGGTTTGCCCATCTGCTCCATACGAAGGTCTTTTGCAGAATACGGAGATATTTGCGGGTTGCAGCGTAGTCGCCCTTTACCAGATTGATTTCGGCAAGTCGCTTTACCATTCTGATATTCCGGTTGTTCGGAGAGCAGACATTGGCAAGCATTGTGGCACGTTCGCAGAAAGTCATGTCGCCCAGAACCCAATACAGTTCGTTCAGGGTCTTGATGGTGAAGGTTGGGGTGTCTGGTCCCAGTTTATCGAATGTACCCAGGTTGTTGCTCTGGAATCTCAGCAGGTTGTCTGGAAGATATCCGTTTTGCGCCATCACGAGGTTATAGTAGAACTTCATGTATTGGTCTGGATTTTCCGTCTTTTCTACGATGTTGATAACCTTATTATAATTACCGAAGTAATATTCACAGTCTACCGCGAATGTTTTCTCCAAATCCATTTGCGGTTTTACCAGCTTTCCGAACCCCGGATAGGTATAAAGGGTCTGGAAGTCGCAGAAGTAGAGTCGCTTGGACAGCATCAGCAGGAAGAAAGGAATCACGAGGGCAGCCAGGCGATAGTAGGTTCCCACTTTCTTGATGTGGGAAAGACATCCTGTAAATACCAGCGCTCCGTAGATCCATACTCCATTTCCAAAGAACCAGTGGCATACGAATACGGAAACAATGATGCTGAAGGCGGTAATCCAATGCGCTGTTCCCAAACCTGCTGCGGCAGAAGGATTGTCGTCCATCTTCTCTATCTTCTTGAGAAACATTCGGGTGGAAGTGAGCAGCTTGGTGCTGACACGGAACACACTGGCACCACCTGCTATTGCCAGAATGCTGCAAAGCCGGTAGTCGTAGTGAAAACTGAAACATACCAATAGAATCATCATGATGAAGGCTACGATATCTGCCGTCTTTTTTCCTTGGATGTCTGCATCTCTTACTGCGCATTTTATATTATGTCCCGTAATAAGAATACAGAGGGTAAGGATGATAGGACCGGCATAGCGGAAATAATAAAACTGGGTCAGGAAATCGCCAGCCAGACAGGCCAGCCATCCCGGTTTGTCCAGATAGGATTTCAGGTAATCCCATGATGACAGGAACAGTTGGTTCTGCTCCTGATAAAACAGATGGTAGGGATAGAAGAATTGGAAGAACACAAAGCATGCGATGGCTCCCAATGCATATAACGAATATATGCCAAAACTAGACTGGCTTGTTTGCTGTTCACTCATTTTTGTCGATTTATATGTTTTTTTATATCTGCAAAGGTAGTAAAAATATATTAGAATGAATCATAAAAAATGCAGAAACTTACTCTTTGAAAGTAAATTTCTGCATTTATCAGCATTTATTTCTGTTCTTGTTTTTCTGCAATGCATTCCATTTCTATCAGCCAGCCTGGTCTGCATACTCTTGCCTCTACTATGATATGTGGTATCTGAGGGTAAAACTGATTCATCAGTTGCTCTATGGTATGGTAATCAGAGATGTCGCGCAGGTAGATGATAAAGTATTGGATATCGTTCATCATCGCATCGCCATCCTTCAATAATGCACCGATGTTTTCGAGCAATCTGCCGGTTTGTCTTACAATATCGCCTTCGTATACAACTGCTCCATCTTTATCTATGCTGGCTGTTCCTGATATGAAATATTGTTTCTTCTGGGGCAGGGAAAGGCTGGTTCCCCGTTCAAAGGCTACTCCGTATTCGTGAGTAGGATTCAGATGGTTGAGTGCCTGGAGATATTGCTTGTCTTCTTCCCTGATGCCGGGAACGGTCAGAAAGTCGATAGCTACAGATGCATGACGTACGGATGTTGCTCCGCCGATGCCCGTACTGGCTATATAATGGGTTTCTGCCGTCAGACCTTGCTGGTCGAAAACTTCATTGCGCGCTTCTACTACTCCCTGATAGTTTACATCGATATGAGTTACGTATATCCATGTTCGTACCAGGTTGCGCTCCATCGTCATATCTGTACCAGCGATAAGTTGCAGGTATTTGTCGAATAGCATTCGGGTCTGTTCGTATGAATCCTTTCCCTTCGCTTCTTCCTCTGTGAGGCGAAGACTATGGAATAAGATAGGGGTAGCATCATCAGTAGTCTTGATCAGCAGACTCACCTTGCTGCCATTCAGTGGAGTCTGTTCCACGATAGTGAGGTTTGTGCCTTTCAGATACTCCTGATAAAGGAGTGACTCTTCTAAATCCTGAGTCTGGTTCTGGGCATCGCTGAGGAATACTTTACAATATTGCAAAGTACGATTTCCCAGTTTCTCGGTGTCGAGATAGTTACCTAGTTTCAGATACAGAAAATTGAGACGGTCATTGAACGTCCCCTTAGCTTCTGGTGATAATATTATGTATTTGTCCATCTTGTTCTTGTCTTTTTTCGCCAGCAAAGGTACGGATAATATCTGAGATATAAGAATATAGACTGGATGAAAAGATGAAAATACCGAGAAATGGGGATAGGATGATGTGGAGTAGAACGAAAAAGAGGGTGTGTCATGAACTTATGACACACCCTCAATCTCTTTCTTATTTCCTGCTTTAGAGTGATTCGAGCATGCGCTTGATGACAACCTCGGCAGAAATCTCACGGTTGGCTGCCTCTGGAATCACCAGACTGTTCTTGCTTTCAATGACATCATCGGTTACAATCAAGCCACGGCGAACTGGCAGGCAGTGCATGAAGCAACCATCGTTGGTCCAGCTCATGTGCTCCTCGTCGATGGTCCAGCTCATATCCTTGCTCAGGATTTCGCCATACTGTGCTGGGTCTTTCACGCCCGGACAGCTCCAGTTCTTGGCATAAACGAAGTCTGCACCTTCCAGCGCCTTCTTCTGGTCGTACTCTACCTTGGCATTGCCTACGAACTTAGGATCAAGCTCGTAGCCCTCAGGGTGAGTAACCACGAAATCTACATCGGCTGCATTCATCCACTGGGCGAATGAGTTTGGTACAGCTTGAGGCAAGGCACGGCAATGAGGAGCCCAGGTCAGGACTACCTTAGGACGAGCCACCTTCTTATGCTCCTCGATGGTGATGAGGTCGGCAAATGCCTGGAGTGGGTGAACGGTAGCAGTCTCCATAGCGAAGACTGGGCGGCCGCTGTACTTTACAAACTGGTTTACGATGGTTTCGGCATAATCATACTCTCGGTCTTTCAAACCGGCAAAGCTACGAACACCGATAAGGTCGCAGAAGCTACCCATCACAGGGATAGCCTCCAGCAGGTGCTCGCTCTTGTCGCCATCCATGATAACGCCACGCTCTGTCTCCAGTTTCCATGCACCGGCATTCACATCGAGCACGATTACATTCATGCCCAGGTTCATCGCAGCCTTCTGTGTACTCAGTCGGGTACGGAGGCTGTTATTGAAGAATATCATCAGCAAGGTTTTGTTCTTGCCCAACTCCTGATAACCGAAACGGTTTGCTTTCACTTCCTGTGCCTCGGCGAGCGCTGCTTTCAGGTCGCCAAGGTCTTCAACATTAAAGAATGTCTTCATTGTTATTTCGTTTTTTGTTTGTTATTTCTAATATATATTGCTCTTGGATCTTTCTTCTTGGATCTTGATGTTTGCAAAGTTTGCATGCAAACCTTGCAAACATGGCAGAAACTAAGACTTGGTACGGAGAGGGTACGGAGCGGGTCTTGTTAGGCTCTTGTCTGTCCCTGGCCAGTAATCAACCACTTGTAGGTGGTAATCTCTTCGAGTGCCATTGGTCCGCGGGCTCCAAGCTTTTGGGTACTGATACCAATCTCTGCGCCCAATCCGAACTGTGCGCCATCGGTAAAGCTGGTAGGAGCGTTTACATAAACGCAGGCTGCATCTACCATCGCCTGGAATTTCTTCTGGGCAGCTTCATCATTGGAAACAATGCTCTCGCTGTGCCCACTGCCGTAGGTAGCGATGTGTTCGAGTGCCTCATCTTCTGAAACAACGGTCTTGATGCCCATCTGCATGCTGAGCCATTCGGTGTTCCAAATGCTCTTCACGTTGGCATCAGCCTCTTTCATCTTCGCTTCGCTTTCCTCTGCCTTATATAATAAGGTGTCTGGATAGTGCCCCTTTAAGACTTCGTAAGCCTTGGCATCTGCATGAATCTTGGTTTGCTTCTCGGCGAGTCCTTCACAGAGGGCAGGGAGGTCGCTTAATCTGCTTTCGTGAATCAGCAGACAGTCGAGCGCATTGCATACGCTCACTCTTCGGCACTTGGCATTGGTGATGATGCGCTTGCCCATCTCCAGGTCGCCATCCTTGTCGAAGTAACAATGTACCACGCCGGCTCCGGTTTCGATAACCGGAACTTTGGCAGTATCACGGACGAAGTTGATGAGCTTCTTTCCTCCACGAGGAATGCAGAGGTCGATATAGCCCACGGCATTCAGCATTTCGCCGGTAGCTTCATGGGTAGCAGGGAGCAGTGTAACAACATTCGGATCAATACCAAAAGTTATCAACACCCTGTGGATAAGTTCGACACCCGCTGAGTTTGAGGCGTTTGCGTCCTTTCCACCTTTCAGTACGCACGCATTTCCACTCTTGAAACAGAGGGAGAAAACATCGTAAGTCACATTAGGACGAGCCTCGTAAATCATACCGATAACTCCGAATGGAACGGCTACTCGCTGCAGATGCAAACCATTTTCGAGTGTTTTGTCTTTGAGAACTCTTCCGAGCGGTGAGGGCAGTGTACTGACGTGTCGCATATCCGAAGCAATATCCTGGAGTCGCTGCTCTGTGAGTTGCAATCGGTCGTAGAGCGGGTTCGCCTTGTCCATCTTCGCCAAGTCTTCTGCGTTCGCTTTGAGAAGCGCAGGAGTCTCAGCGATGATGGCATCAGCCACCGCCTGCAGAATTTTATTACGTTGTTCATCTGTTAGCAAACCAAGTGTTTTGCTAGCTGCCTTCACTTTTTGGAAAGTCTCTTTCAGTTCCATTCGCTATTTCCTTTCTTATTTTTATGATAAGATATTTTGTAATGTGTTACGAGTTTCCTCTTAACAACGGCAAAGGTAAGCATAAATATCGGAAATTGCAAACTTTATGCAAGAAAAAGTAATGATTTTATAGATAAATGGATAGTTATACGGAAAATGAGATTTAAAAAGGTCAGGCAGCGCCTGACCTTTTTGGTGTAGCAAAGAAGATTCAGCAGCTGCTGTTTTTGCTTTTTGAATTCCTCAGACAGTGTCTGAGGAATTGTTAACTCTTTGAATTTTAGGTAGAACTTCTTGAAAGATACGATTTTATATCGAAAAAGCAATCTTTCTCTTCACATTTTCTGATAAAAAGTTGCAGATAATAATTGTATTTCCAAAAGAAAGTAGTATCCCTGTATCAGAGTTTGTAGTTGTACAACTATAGTGTGTAAGGTTGTACAACTATAGGGTGTATAGTTGTACAACTATAAGGTGTTGTCACTATAGTCAGCAGATGTGCTGACTGCAGTCGGCAGACCTGCTGACTAGGCTCAGCAGAGCTGCTGAGCCTAGTGGCAAACTCCGAGAAGCAGTATCCTCTTACCCAAGAAACAGTATCCGCTACCCCGATAAACTATCTCCGTTAACCCGATATGCTATATCCGTAAGTTTATTCAACCATATTCTCTTACTTAATCAACCATATTCTCTGGCTTGTTAAAGCAGTTAGGGAATCTACATATCCATAGTGTAGTTGTGGAGATATTCCCAAGCATCGTTCAAATCACGTAAAGGGAGGCGCTCTTTTACGAGCTTTATCTTTAATGCCTTACAGAATGCTTTCAGAACAGATTCTGTTGCCATCTCCTCCAACTTAATATCGTTAGGACGTTTAGAGAACAAACAAGTCGTCCATTGTTACTACCGACTGAACATCCCGAGCATAAGGATTGTCGGATAATCCCATGGTCGTAATCATTGTAAGATGTACGGCTTTCTAGGAGAGAAATGTGCTTTAAACGTGCGGAATCTATCTTTTTTAGATACATTCCGCACGTTTAAAGCACATTTTTTTGTTTATATTCTCTTTAACCACAGATCCATGAATCTGTCGTAGATGACGTATCCTTCATTAGTCCTATATACTAATTCCTTGTCTTCCAAGATTTTGAGGGCAGCCTTTACGCTGCTGGCTCCACTCAGCTTGTGCTCCTTGATGAACTTGCCAGAGGTAGGCTGGGCAACAATGCTATCCTTGGCTATAGCTTTCAGAAGCGAGAACTGGTTCTCTGTGAAGAACTGTACCATATTCTCAAACTGTGGTTCTCTACCTTCGAGTACTGAAAGAATTGCTGCATTTACTTGCTTGATACTATCAACTTGTATTTCGGTTTCATAGAGGCGATTCATGATGCATTGAATATACCAGGTATGGCCATTAAACTGGTGGTAGATTTGTTCGAAAACATCCTTCGATAGATTACCGCCTTTCTGCTTAAAGAAGTTTTGACAGAAGTCATAATAAATGCTGCAATCCAATGGCTTCAGTCCCATCATCTCAGTGCTTTGGTAAAATGGATGTTTCGGCGAGCCGAATATCTCAGCCATCAGATGATGCTTGCTGCCGGAGAAGATGAAATGCACATGTTGGGCAAACTGGATATAAGAACGTAGCAATGCTTCTGTGCCTTTCTCTGGATATTCTGCAATCTGCTGAAACTCATCGATGGCGATATATACCTCTTTCCCACTCTCGTTTAGATAGTTGAAGATGCTGCGGATAGTGATGTCCTCTTGGGATGGCTCTATTGTGATAGATACGCTAGGTTCACCAGTTAATGGATCCATGCTGAGTACAGGGCGCAAGGCACTAAAGAAGGCGATGGTTTTCTCTATGAATGAGGAGTTCTTGCGGACGATGTCATTGATAACCATTACGCCAAATTGTTCCACAAAGTCGTGCAAGTTCTTAGTGGCGAATATGTCAAGGTATAGGCATGCTGTATCCTTCTCTTCTTTATCCAGATGATAGAATGTATTCTTTATAAGCCCTGTTTTTCCTATTCTTCGAGGAGAAATGAGGGTAACGTTCCTTCCATTCTTCAGGTGCGATATCAAAGTCTTTGTTTCAGCCTCTCTGTCGCAGAAATACTCGGGACTTTCATAACCTTGGTAGATGAAAGGATTTGCTAATTTCCTGTTATTTAGTTTCATACGCCATTACATCTTTAGTGTTACAACTTTTATGTCATGGCAAAGGTACAACTATTTCTTGAATATGCAAAAGAAAATGGCAGAAAGTTGAGGTACATACTCAACTTTCTGCCATTTATGATGCTATCTTTTGATTATTTAATCTTCTTGAATGTGATAGTACTAGGATATGAGGCGTTGCCATCCAGATTGTATTTTAAAACCATAGTTGTCGAATTAATACTCTGTATGGTATACACATCTAAAACGTTGATGCCATCTTCTTCGTATGTAGTTAATTTGTTGCCTGAGATAGTATAGGCTTCTCCGGAACAATCTATTTTCCATTTGTTTCCAGTCCAAAAATACTCATTGAAAGTGCCACCTTGCTTGAATTCGAAAGAGATAGCATCATCAATGTCTATGTCCTTATCTACTTTAGCAGGCTTGTCATTTTCATCCCAGTCATAGCCTGTTACATGTGTAGGTTGCCACATTCCAATGATGTATGTCTGGACATCTTCTGTGGAAGGCGTGTCTTCGTCATCTGAAGAACAAGCAGTGAAAGACACCATTGCAAACAAGGCGAAAAGAATCGCCAAAAGAGAAAAATGTATCTTTTTCATAAAATTTGCCCGTTATGCCGATAGCTAAGCTTTTAATGTTATTAAATTAGTTGACTGGATAGATTGCGAAGCCATCGTTCTACATAACCTACGGATACAAACACGTGGACGAAACTTGTCCAAATTGCAGCCGTAGGAAAAGCTGATTAGAACAACAAGTAACGCCCACGATATAGCGGACGTTCACTATCTGTCGTTTCTAATGCTCTTTTTGAAATTTCCTACGTTCCAATTTGCATGACCGAATAGCAAACGCTAATTTAACCATCAAAAATATGGAAGTCCTCACAATAGTGTGATTCGATTCCAACTGCAAAGATAAGGATAATTCTTGAAATAGCAAAATAAAACCCAGAAATTTAAAGGAAAAATTTTCTTTTTGCCTTGCTTCTGTTCTTTTTAAGTTTGTCTGCACTGCCCTCTTGCTTATCTTTAAATGTCAAAAGATAGTTCTATGAAGAACGTTCCTTATTCTCTTATATATTGTTGATGATGTTGTATCACAAGAGAATTGTATTCGTACGTTTATAGGTGTTGTCACTATAGTCAGCAGATGTGCTGACTGCAGTCGGCAGACCTGCTGACTAGGCTCAGCAGAGCTGCTGAGCCTAGTGGCAAACTCAGAGAAGCAGTATTCTCTTACCCAAGAAACTGTCTCCGCTAACTCAAGAAACTATCTCCGTTAACCCGAGATTCAGTGTCCGTAAGCTTAAGCAACCATATTCTCTTACTAAAGCAACCACATTCTCTTACTAAAGCAACCACATTCTCTGGCTAGTTTAAGCAGTACGATTATTTCTTGCATGTACAAAAGAATATAGTAGAAAGTTGGGGCTGTTCCTCAACTTTCTGCCATTTATTAGCCTATCACATTGCATAGTCGGTTGATGGCTGCATCAAAAGTGGTGAGGTCTTTGGCTCGCTTTCTGATGGCTGCCTTGTAATTATAGATGGTTTGCGTAGAATAGAACAGGAGGGTGGCCAGTTCCTGACCATCCGTAATTCCCAGTCGCATCAGTGCATAGATACGCAGTTCCTTGGTGAGACTGTTAGGGGCAGGGAGAACTATCTGTTTTTCTGGCAACAGCAGTTGGTTGAACTCTTCCACGAAATTCGGATACAAGTCCATGAATGCCTTGTCGAAGCGAATATAGAAGTTGGCTGCCTCTTCTTCTGCCAGCTTGTAGCTGTTGATGGCAGTCAGAAGATCGGCAGTTTGCTTTGCCTTGATTTTGCGGCTTACCAATTTGCGATAATCATCCAGCTTCTTGATATATACGGCACTGATGTCCATAAATAAATGCATATAGGTCTCTCTTCGCTTATTGGTGTTGAGCAGCTTCTGGTTCAGTTCGTCCAAGAGTGTATTTTGGCTTTTTATCTCCCTACGGCTCTTGGCTAGACGCTTGTTCATCTTGAATGCAAAGAAAGCCATGGCAAGGAATCCTAGCGACAGGATACTCACGATGACGAGAGATGCTGTTACGATGCGGTTCTTGCGTACTTCTGCCTGATGGTTCGTTTCTGTGATAAGGGGTAGTATGCGGGAAATCTCTACCATGCGGAGACGGTTGTTGTAGAATTGGGCATCCTCCATGGAGCAATAGAGGTATTTGGCAACCCTCTTTGCATAGGAGGCATCCTTATTATATAGATAGGTGGAAAACTCCTGAAGGGCAAGATTCTCCTTCAGGGGACATATCTGGTCTGAGATGGCTGCTTCTACAATATACTTTTCATATAAATCCTTTTGGTCGGTATCATAATAATAGCGGGCTATGCAATAAGCCGATGAGGCATACACACGGCTGTTCAGGGGACTGGCAGAAAGTGCCTTCATGTAGAACTGAAGTGTTTTTTTGCTTGTACGCTGTTTTAGAAATTCAAACTCTCCTGAAAGATAGTAATAAAGAGCGGATTCTTTGTTGCCGATATGCTCAAGAGTCTTGCCTAAATAAAAACGTTTCTTGGCTTCTAATCCTTCTTGAAACTCCGACTTGTTGCAGAAATTTTCCCAGTAGTTATATACCCAAGTCAAGGTATAATAATAGTATTGCAATAACTTAGGTGACATTTTCTCCACGTCTATTGCAAGCATTAAGTCTTCTGCCTGGCTGTAGAAACCGCCTGTTGACAGCACTGCCGCACGATTGATTTTATTCAGGTTGATGAAATAATCATCCTGAAGTTGTGCTGCCAGCTCGTAGCCCTTCTTGGCGTATGTCATGGCAGAGTCGTAACGGTAGGTATAATACTCCCTGTAGATTTGGTTATAGAGACTAAGCTGGCTGCGCTTGTCGGAAGTCATGTGTAGTTGCTTTTTGAGTCTTAGCAGTTTCGCTTCTTTTCTTTGGGTAAACTTGCTTCGCTGAGCGATGAAACTGTCTAAACGATGGAACAGCTGTTCCTCGTTTACGGAAGAAGCATTTGCCATTAATGGCATAAACATCATTAAGAACCACAATACTACTTTCATAACTATTTAATTGTTATTGTTACTATCTGATAGGCTATAAGAAAGCCTTATAATTGTATTTTTCTGCAAAGATACTACATTTATTTCTCTTTTTACCATCTACTCTATTAAAAAGTATTAATATCTTTGATAGCTTGATTATTAGAAGGTTATAGACTTAACAAACCTAATATTTATCTACTCATAACCTACACATGATGCCAATGTCTGAAAAATCTCCTTAACTTTGCAACCGCAATCGAATCGCATTCGGTAGCAAGTGAAATCATGTAAAACTAAGAATAAACAACTTTAAGATTATGAACTTAAGAATCCGTACATTTTCTATGGAACATAAAAACCAAAGAACGATGAAAAAGGTATTTATGATTATCGCAGCGATGTGCATGACATCTATCATGGCATCTGCTCAAAAGACCATCCGAGTGTCAACCGACAAGACCGACCTCGTGATGCAGGTTTCTCCTAAGGGTCGCCTCTACCAAGTGTATTTGGGTGACAAGTTGAAGAATCCTTCAGATTACAATCATCTGAAGTGGGATGTATATGCAGCTTCTGATGGTTCCGTCTGCCAGCGAGGTCATGAGGTTTATGCAACCTCTGGTGCTGAAGATTTCTTCGAGCCGGCAGTGGCAGTGACCCATGCAGATGGTAATATGACTACCTATTTGTATTATCAGTCTTCTGAAGAAAAGGCTATCAGTGGAGGTGTTGAGACCATCATCACGCTTAAGGACAAGGTGTATCCGCTGACCGTGAAGCTCCACTATGCAGCTTATCCTAAGGAGAACATCATCAAGGCGTGGAGCGAAATCTCTCATAAGGAGAAAGCTCCGGTTACGCTTTGGAGATATAGCTCAACAATGCTTTATTTCAAGGCAAACAAGTATTTCGTTACCAATTATCATAGCGACTGGGCTAAGGAAGGCCAGCCTGAAACTTGCCAGTTGACTGCTGGTAAGAAAATTGTTGATACCAAGTTGGGTACCCGTGCAGCCATGCAGGAGGAGCCTTTCTTTGAACTGGGATTTGATGAGCCTGCCAAGGAGAATGAGGGCAAGGTGATGCTTGGAACCATCGGATGGCCTGGCAACTTCCGCTTTACCTTCGAGGTAGATAACGTGGGATCCCTTCGTGTTATCCCCGCCATCAATCCATACGCCTCTAACTATAAGCTGAAGGCTGGTGAGACGTTCACTACCCCTGAGTTTATCTTTGCCATGAGCGATAATGGTATCAGTGAGGCTTCCCGTAATTTGCACAATTGGGCTCGTCAGTATCAGGTAAACATGGGTATGGAAGATCGCCTTACGCTCTTGAACAACTGGGAGAATACCGGCTTCGACTTCAACCAGCAGAGTCTTGCTGAGTTGATGAAGGATGCCAAGGACCTGGGGGTAGATATGTTCTTGCTTGATGATGGTTGGTTTGCCAACAAGTATCCTCGCAAGGACGACCATGCAGGTCTCGGCGACTGGGAGGCTACCAAGAGCAAGCTGCCTGATGGAATACCAGGATTGGTAAGAGATGCCCAAAAAGCTGGTGTAAAGTTTGGTATTTGGATTGAGCCTGAGATGGTGAATCCTAAGAGCGAACTCTTTGAGAAGCATCCTGACTGGGTCATCATGCAGCCAAAGCGTGATACCTATTATTACCGCAACCAGCTGGTACTTGATATCAGTAATCCTAAGGTACAGGATTATGTGTTCGGCATCGTGGATCGCATCATGACGGAGAATCCGGATGTGGCTTACTTCAAGTGGGACTGCAACAGTGTGATTACCAATATCTATTCTCCATATCATAAGGAGAATCAGGGTAATTTCTATATCGATCATGTGCGTGGTATCTACAAGGTGCTTACCCGTATTCATAACAAGTATCCTAAGTTGCCGATGATGCTCTGCTCTGGCGGTGGCGGCAGAATGGATTATGAGATGCTTAAGTATTTCACTGAGTTCTGGTGTTCAGATGATACTGATCCATACGAGCGCCTCTACATCCAGTGGAGCCTGTCAAAGTTCTTCCCAGCCAAGACCATGGGTTCGCATGTAACCAATTGGAACAAGAATACCAGTGTGAAGTTCCGCACCGATGTTTGCAGTTCATGTAAGTTGGGCTTTGATATCGACCTCAAGTCGCTTTCTGGTGATGAATACAAGTTTGTGCAGAATGCTGTTAAGAACTACGATAGCATGAAGCCTATGGTTCTCGAGGGCGACCAGTATCGCCTGGTTTCTCCATACGAAGGCAACCACTGTGCCATTAACTATGTAAGTAAGGACAAGCAGCGTGCCGTTCTCTTTGCATACGACTTGCATCCACGCTACAAGGAGCCTGTGATGAATGTGAAGATGCAGGGATTGGATGCCGATAAGGTTTATACCGTAAAGGAGACTAATCTGATGCCTGGAAAGGAGTCTGATTTGGAGTGCAATGGCAAGCAGTACAGCGGTGACTATCTGATGAAAGTCGGCTTGAATGTATTCGGTCAGACCGATGGAACCAGCCACGTATTGGTATTAGAATAACGTATCAACTATTCATAATAAAAACGAAAAGCAGCAAAGTCTATAAATAGGCTTGCTGCTTTTTTAGGTTTCTGTATTTCTTATCCCTAATGATTTTACTTGTTTAGCGGTCTTGCCACAAACTCAGTATGAAGGGTCTCCATCGGATGCTCCTTCAGATTAATGAGGATGTTTGGCGTATTGCCGTTGGCGATGATTACCTTGATGCCGGCATTGGCTACGTCGTGAGCGGTCTTTACCTTTGATGTCATGCCGCCTCTGCCGTGACTGCTCTTGCTGGCAAGGATGTACTCACTGATGTCACGGTCGTAATATACCGATGGGATGATGCGGGTGGTAGGCTCGCTTGGGTCGCCATTGTAGATGCCATCCACATTACTTAATAGAATCAAGGTGTCGGCATTCATCATCTTGGCAATCAAGCCAGACAACTCATCGTTATCTGTAAACATCAGCTCGGTGATGCATACGGTATCGTTCTCGTTGACGATAGGGAGCACGTTGTTTTCCAGCATCACCTGCATGCAGGCCTCCTGGTTCTTGTACTGCTCTTCGGCACCGAAATTCTCCTTCATGGTCAATACCTGACCAATCTTTATCTTATATTCACGGAAAAGGTTGTAATAGAGACCTACGAGTTTCACCTGTCCGATGGCAGAGAACAGCTGGCGCTGCTCCACGTTGTCCAGATGATGGTCAACATGCAGTTCAGCTCTTCCGGCAGCCACGGCTCCAGAAGATACCAGAATCACCTCATAGTCGTGCTTTCTGAGCCAGACAATCTGATCCACAATCGCCGACATTCTCGTTACATCCAGTTTTCCGTCTTCTCGGGTCAGCACGTTGCTGCCCACCTTTACTACGATTCTTTTTCCCATTTTATGCCGATATTTATTTGGAGCAAGGAATCTGTTGCTTAAAATTCCTTGCCCCTTCAATCATTATTTCTTTTTATTGTCTTTTTCTCGAATCTCTACTCTTCGAATCTTGCCCGAGATGGTCTTTGGCAGTTCATCTACGAATTCGATGATGCGAGGATATTTATAAGGAGCAGTCTCGTGCTTCACATGATCCTGCAACTTCTTGATGAGGTCAGGACCCGCCATACTCTTGTATTCATCCTTCAGTACAACGGTAGCCTTGACAACCATACCGCGGATTGGGTCTGGCACACCGGTGATGGCGCACTCTACTACGGCAGGGTGAGTCATCAGGGCATTCTCTACCTCGAAAGGACCGATGCGGTAACCAGAACTCTTGATTACATCGTCTATTCTTCCCTCAAACCAGAAGTAGCCTTCCTCATCACGCCAGGCCATATCGCCCGTGTGATAGTAACCATCATGCCAAACCGATTTGGTCTGCTTCTCATCACGATAGTAATATTTGAAGAGGCCGATAGGCTTGTCGTCGCCGATGCGGATGCAAATCTCGCCCTTTTCACCATCCTCGCATTCTGTCATGTCTGGACGGAGGATGTGAACATCATATTGTGGATTTGGCTTGCCCATGCTTCCTGGCTTTGGCTTGATCCAAGGGAAGGTTCCCAAAGTCATGGTGGTCTCAGTCTGTCCGAAGCCCTCGTAAATCTGAACACCTGTCAGCTTCTGGAAGGTCTCTGCCACGGATGGGTTCATAGCCTCGCCCGCTGTGGTGCAGTATTCAAGACTGCTGAGGTCATACTTAGAGAAATCCTCCTGAATCATGAAGCGATAGATGGTAGGAGGGGCACAGAAAGAGGTGATATGATACTTCTCAATCTGGCGCATGATCTTATCCGCCGTAAACTTCTCGTGATCGAAGACGAAGACGGTGGCTCCGGCAAACCATTGTCCGTAGAGCTTACCCCATACAGCCTTGCCCCAACCGGTATCGGCTACGGTAAGGTGGATGGAGTTCTCGTGGAGATTGTGCCAATATACACCCGTGGTCAGATGACCGAGCGCATAGAGGTGATCGTGTGCCACCATCTTTGGCTCGCCAGTGGTTCCCGATGTGAAGTACATCAGCAGGGTATCTTCGTTAGAGTTAACATGCTCCGGACGAACGAAAGGAGCGCATTCGTTCCATTCCTTCATCCAGTCGTGGAAACCTTCAGGGATATCCGGACCGATACTGATCAATGTCTTGACAGTCGGACTCTCTGGCATTGCCTGATTAACCTGCTCTACCACGTAATCATCGCCGCAGCAGATGATAGCCTTCACGCTTGCTGCATTGTTGCGGTAAACGATGTCGTGCTTGGTAAGCATGTGGGTAGCAGGGATGGCTACGGCGCCCAACTTGTGGAGACCGAGCATGGCGAGCCACCACTGATAGTGACGCTTCAGAATGAGCATCACCTTATCATCGTGACCGATGCCGAGACTCTGGAAGTAAGCAGCAGCCTTGTCGCTCTGCTCCTTCAGGTCTTTGTATGTAAAACGGATTTCTTCGCCACGTTCACTTGCCCAAAGCAGCGCCACGTGATCTGGTTTGATCTTTGCCCATTCGTCCATCACGTCGTAGGCAAAGTTGAAATCTTCTGGTATGATAAACTCCAGATGCTCCTTGAAGTCTTGCTCTGAAGTGAATTTTGTCTGTTTTAGAAATCTCTCGATCATAGTTACTCTTCTAGATAATTATACAAAGGAACTTGGCTGGCTCATTGTTGAGTGAGCGGAAGCAGTGTGATTTTTTACTGTCGAAGTAGATGCTGTCGCCAGGGTTCAGCACCATCACCTTCTCTTCGATGGTAACTTCCAGCTGTCCCTCAATCACATAATCATATTCCTGTCCGTCATGTCCGTTCTTGTTCGGCTTCTTGTCGCCTGGCAACGGATCCACCTGTACCATGAACGGATTCACCTTTCTATCCTTGAATCCTACGGCAAGGCTCTGGTATTTATACTGGTTGTTGCGGTCTATCTCCGGTCCCTGTCCCTTGCGGGTAACGTAGTATCCTTTCATGCGAGGTTCCTCGCCGAAGAGCAATACGTCGAGGTCGATGCCGTATCGCTTAGAGATTTTTGACAGGCGATAAACAGAAGGATCCGCCTCACCGGATTCTATCTTGAGGTAATGATCAAGACTGATTTCGCACAGTTCTGCAATTTCCTCGGCAGGAATATTGAGAACCTCGCGGAGACCTTTCAGCCTTTCACCGATTTGTTTGATTGCTTCGTCCATAAAATATTCTTTTTATTGTTTGCTTTGATAATACATCGAACAGTTGCTGATGGGCAATTTCGAAATGTAAGCGCAAAGATACGAAAAATATTTAAAACGGCTCAAAAAACTTACGTTTTTATAACTCTTTGTGCTTATAAAACGAAAATGCTGCACAAATCAAAGTAATCTGTGCAGCATTCATTGTATCATTTTCTTATTTTTTTCCTGCCAATAAACCATTGATCACTGCGCTGGTAAAGCCGCCTTGTTCCATGGTATTCAAGCCCTTGATGGTGCAGCCGCCAGGAGTTGTTACTTTATCAATGGCAGCCTCTGGGTGTTCGCCTGTTTCCTGAAGCAGTTCTACGGCACCCTTGATGGTCTGCAAGACAATCTTCTGGGCATCCTTTGCCTTGAAGCCCATCTCTACGCCGCCTTCCACATTGGCTCTTACATAGCGCATGGCGTAAGCGATGGCACACGACATAGCGGTAGCTGCTGGGAAGAGACGTTCTTCCATGATGAGACTTTCGCCCAATTCATCGAAGATTTCTGTAATCTGCTGGATTTCTGTAGCAGATGCATCTACAGGAGTTATGAAGGTCATCGACTGTTTGTAGGCAATGGCGATGTTTGGCATCACGAGGAAGAAGGTTGGGGTGATACCATCCTTGTCCAGCCACTCCTTGATGTTGGCTGATGGCACACCGGCTGCTACCACTACGAGTTTCTGACTCTTGTAGTTGAGTGCATCCTTGATTCCCTTCAATGTCTTCTCCACGCACCAAGGTTTTACTACTACGCAAATGATGTCTGCGCCGTGGCAAGCCAACTGGTTGTCGAGGGTTACACTGGCTCCTTCGCTTGCGAAGTGATCCAATACTGGTTGGTTATGGTCAGATACCGTAATATCTGATGGAGTGAACTTCTCGCTCTGCAAGAGTCCTTCAGCCATGGCACCGCCCATAGCACCTGCTCCGATAATTGTTATTTTCATTGTCGTCTTATAGTTAAAATGTAATTACGGTGCAAAGATACTACTTTTATCAGAAAAAAGAGCAGTTTGTAGACGTTTTTTTAAGAAAGTACGCTTGTTTACTGACGATTTTTTAAGAAATTCGCTAGTTTACTCCCATTCTGGAAGTATCCACGTCCTTGGTTCTCTTTTCCTTGTACTTGCCTATCTTATAGATGATGGAGATGGATGCTGATGCCCAATCTTGCTTGATGTTCATGTGATAGTCTTGATTGCCTTGTACTGATTTTGTAGAGAATCCCTCGTTGAAGATGTTGCTGCCTTTAACCACAATGCTCCATTTATCATTATCGGAAGCCCATCTCAACATAGCAATCAAGAGAAAGACTGATTTGATGTCATAGAGTCCTTGAATGGCTTTCGACTGATAGAATGGGCTAAGTATGAAATGGATGTGATGGCTTCGGCTAAGCTGGGCGGATAGATTTCCGGCAAGAATGGCAGAGATATGTTTGCGATTGAAGGGCAAGTCAAAGAAATCGTTACTCTTGTCATGTCTGTAGATTCCTGTTGCCGAAACACTTCCATTCATCCAATTGCCTATACCGAAAGTCGTCGATGCTCTAATGCCTATAGTATGGTTATAGTCGAAATTGGTCTCCTTCATTATGACTGCCAGGTGCTCGGTAGTCTGATATGGCAACTGCACAGAATAGTTGGGTTGGAACTCAGCAAATGCCATCAATGTATGGCGACTTTTGATTGTCCACATCAGGTTGGTCTCGTATGTAGAGTAAGGCTTGAGATGAGGATTTCCCCATATCTCCATATAGGTAGAGGCATAGTAAATGCTGCTCATAGTTGACCAATAGCTAGGAAACTGTGAGCTGGAACTGAAGGATAAGTTGAGTATGTTGCCAGGATTGGCTTTCCACGATGCATTAAGAGTGGGATTGATCGGCGGTGAAAAGCCATTTGTCTATTACCTGCTTGCTGTTTGTGTATAGAATACGCTCTTCGTCAAGCATTGTTCCTTCCAGATATTGCTGGCTGGGGTTTTGGTAGTTGAGATAGGATATGCCTATTTGTAGTCCAAAGGGCAGGTTGTAGTTGGCATCTACATTGTGCAGGTAAATATGCTCATTGCCCTGTTGCTGGGATGTGTTTGTTCCCATCGTTTCATGATGAAGATGGCTGCTATCCCATTTTCTTGTATATGCCAGGGATAGCTGGTGGTTATCAGCAATGGCATAACCCAGTCCCATGCGATAGTTGTGAATCAATCCAAGGGCCTTCTGCGAGGTCTTGTCATTATACGCTACTCGTTTCCCTTGAAGCGGATATTTATAGTCTTTGTAATCTTAATACTACAATAAACGTGCGCCAATGCTATAACAACCGTTAAAAACCAAGTCTTATTTCGAAATTTCATCCGTTTTTTATTCTTTTGTTCTCATTTTAGCGATATTTTTCGTATATTCGCATTCGCAATCGGGAAACCGACAACGCAAAAATCTAAAAATGAATGCAAAAACAAATATCTTATGGCAAAGATTATAGTAAGAAACCAAACGATAAAGACGCTAACCAATGATGGTGTTGATTACATCTGCATTACCGATATAGCAAGGCAGAAGAATCCCGTTGAGCCCAAAGATGTGGTAAAGAATTGGTTGCGTTCCAAAAACACCTTGGAGTACTTAGGACTTTGAGAGCAGTTGAACAACCCTAATTTTAAAGGGGGCGAATTCGACCCCCTTTTGAAAGAGGCGGGCTCAAATGCTTTTACGATGAGTCCGATTCGATGGGTGGAACTACCCCATGCTGTAGTATTATTAAATTTTATCAACTATGAATAGTAAGAATTTATACTTTACAATCTTCTCTTTAATCCTTTTAGGATTTATCTCTTCTTGTGCAGAGAATAGTAATAAGTGTAGTCCTTCTTATGCAAGCAACATAGAACAACTTAATGAAAAGTTATATGATTCTTATGCAAATGTTGCAGTAAGGAAAAACAACACAACATCTGATGACATAATAACACCAGAATATTTTGGAGGCTCATATGTCAAGGCAAATAAACTTATTGTCATGGTCAAAAATGGAAGTCCAAAAGGAATAGAAGATATAAAGAAAAGACTAGGCACAGATTCAAATGTGACATTTGTATCTTGTACTTATTCTCTTCAAGAATTAAAAGAATTAAACGCTAAATTGCAAGTATCTTTTGCCAAGAAAGCTGCATTGCGAGACGAAATTGGGTGGGTTGCTGTTAGTATCAGACCTATTCAAAATAGAATTGTCGTATATTTGAATAATGCTTCTAATAAAAATATCTCTAAATTTAAAAATGAAATTTGCAATTCAGATAAAATAATTTTTGATCAGTTGGAAATAGAGCCAATTGAAATACAAAAAGATACAGCAAAAGACGAAAAAGTAGGAAGTCCCTCATAAAAGTGTATGGATAACTCGAAAAGTCCCTCATAAAAATGTGATAGATTTTGCTATTTCAATGTTTTTCAGTCTTTTGCAGCAAGAATACAATAATAATACCATGAGTATATGAAGGAGATGGTGTCGCATCGTAACCTTTTTGATGGGTTTTCTGTCTAATAACTAGACAGCCGTGTCAAGTATTTAGACAGGTCGTTTTATGGACTTTGTTTCTATATATTCTGATAATCAATTGTTTATGTTTTTGGCATAGTCGTTGCCTTGCTATTTAGCAACAAATAAGAATAGTAACAACATAAAGAATAGTAAGAAAATGAAAAGACTTGCGTTAGTAGCATCCTTCTGTGGCATTACCATAACACAGATGATGGCACAGAACATCAACGGCGAACAGATTTCCGACACGACCCTATTTGATAAGTTCTCCAAAGAACTTGGCGAAGTGGTGGTGAAAGCTCATCTTCCTCAATATAAGAAGACCCACGAAGGACTGCTGACCAACGTGGCAGGAACTGTGCTTAGCAAGATGGGTACGGCAGACGATGTATTGAAGCATGTGCCGAGTATCGTGAAGAAGAAAGATGGATATGAGGTGGTCGGCAAGGGTACACCTATTATATATATCAACGGCAGGAAGATGCAAGACATCAGTGAGTTGGATAACATCACATCTTCCGACATCAAGAGTGTGGAAGTCATCCAGAATCCTGGAGCTACCTACGATGCTTCGGTAAATGCGGTAATCAAAATCAAGACCATCAAGAAGAAAGGCGAAGGTTTCGGCTTTGATACTCGCTCTGTGTATTGGTACAATAAGCACGACAATACCATCCAACAGGTTAACATGAACTATCGTCATAATGGCCTGAATCTCTTTGCCACTTATAAGTTCTCTGATGCAACATGGATGCAAAAGGCCACCTACGAACAGACTGTACATGTCGATACGCTTTGGCAACAGCATAACAACAACGAAGTAACAGGTCGCATAGAATCGCACCGTCTTATCAGTGGTTTTAGCTATGATTTCAATGCCAATCATTCCATTGGTGCGAGATACACCTTGACTTCGCCAGGCTATTCTCGCTCAAAAGATTTTTTCGATAGTCAGGTGACAGCCGACGGTAAGTTTTACGACTATATCAAAACCGATGGTCTGACGGTTGACAAGAACAACTCTAGCCATCAATTGAATGCCTACTACAACGGTACTTTGGGCAAAACCACTATTGACCTGAATACCGACCTCTATTTCAGTACAAACAGGGCTTATGCCTATAACGATGAACAGAGCCAGGAGCACGATTCTCGTAACATCAACTCCAAGAATCGTGTGAGCAACAAGATGGTAGCCACCAAACTCGTAATTACCTCTCCTCTCTTAGGCGGTAATCTCTCCTATGGAGCTGAGTATATCCATACCCGTCGCAACGATGACTACGAAGTGAATCGCACCGACCTCATCGCCAACTCTTATAGCAAATTGGAGGAGCAGACGGCAAGTCCATTCATCCAATACGCACGCCTCACCCCGATAGGAAACATCACGGCCGGATTGCGATACGAGTATGTAAGATTCAAGTATTATGATGCAGGTATCTATCAGCCCGAGCAGAGTCGCTCCTTTCGCAACCTCTTTCCTACCATCAGCTATGGTGCGAAGATAGGCAAGGTAATGGCACAGTTAAGTTATTCGGTAAAGACCTCTCGTCCTTCATATAGTCAACTGAGCAACAATGTATCTTATATGAATCGATTTACTCGCCAGACAGGTAATCCTTATCTCGACAACGAAACCAATCACAGAGTGGAATTATCGGGTGTATGGAAGTTCATCCAGTTTATGGTCAACTACAAGGACTCTCGCAATGCCATCATCTATTGGGCAGAGCAAATTCCTGAGGACGAAGCTATTACCATGATAAGTCGTAAGAACGTGAAGAGTCTCAAGAGCATGACCGCCTACATCAGTGCCGCTCCAAAGATAGGCATTTGGGCGCCACAAATCAACTTGGGCATGCAGAAACCCTGGTTCACCCTCCATACTGATGTGGCATCTTATCGCTTGAATCGTCCTATCTTCATGGGCAACTTCAACAATGCCTTCTCCTTGCCATGCGGCATCACCCTTAACGTGGATTATCGCTATCAGAGCAAGGGTAACACGATGAATGTATATCTTGCCAAAGAGCAGCATGTACTAGATGTCAGCATCAGTAAGTCATTCCTAAAGGATGCCCTTACCTTGGAAATAAAAGGCAACGACCTGCTTTATAAATGTTGGGATGCCGACTTGCTCTATAACCAGAAGATGGAACTCTTGCAAGTATCTAAGCGGGGTACGAGAGACCTGCAACTCACCCTTCGCTATAAGTTCAATACCACACGCAGCAAATACAAGGGAACTGGTGCCGGTAATGCAGAGCTGAATCGACTATAAATATCTTTTATTGCTTTTATTCGAAAGTAGAGACATTTAAGATGATTTCCTATAAGGGGAACAAAAAAGCAGCAAACCGCAAAGGGCTTGCTGCTCACGATAGGAGTGATTCCTATTTCTTTTATGGGTTGAGTTTTCTTTATATCCTTATCTCAATGGGGTTATACTTCCTTCAATATGGTTTCCAATCTTCCGATGAAGTCATCTACATTTTCCTTGGTCAATACCAATGGAGGGAGGATACGAAGGATGTTGGTGCCGGCGCAGCCGGTGAAGCAGTGCTGCTCGTGGATGAGCTTGCTGCGAACTTCCTTGTGAGGAATATCGAGTACGGCTCCTACCATTAAACCACGGCCACGAACCTCTGTGATGTGACTGTTGCGCTTCTGCAACTCCTTCAGCTGGGCGATGAGATATTCACCAACCTCATGCGCATTCTGTACCAGGTTCTCCTTCTCGAATACATCGAGAACGGCGAGAGCGGCAGTACATGCCAGATGGTTGCCACCGAAGGTAGTACCCAGCTGACCATATACAGGAGTAAACTCTGGAGAAATCAACACGCCACCCATAGGGAAACCATTGCCGATACCCTTGGCTACGGTGATGAGATCTGGCTTGATGCCCAACCACTGGTGAGCGAAGAACTTACCGCTTCTGCCATAACCGCACTGGATTTCATCGCAAATCAGGAATGTGCCGTATTTCTTGCAGGCAGCCTGCAAGCCCTGAGCAAACTCAGGAGTAACCATGTTGCAACCACCTACGCCCTGAATCGCCTCGATGATACAAGCGCAGACATCGCCCTTGGCAAGTTCCTTCTCCCAAGCCTCCAAATCGTTGATAGGAAGATAGGTTACGTGACCATTATCATTGATAGGAGCGATGATCTTTGGATTATTTGTTACCTCTACGGCAAGGGATGTTCTGCCGTGGAAAGCCTTCTCTATAGAAAGCACGCGGGTTCTTCCGTTGGTGAATGAAGCCAGCTTCAAGGCATTCTCATTTGCCTCGGCACCAGAGTTGATGAGGAAGAACTGATAATCTTCATAACCGCTAATCTTGCCCAAACGCTCAGCGAGTTTCACCTGCAACTTGTTGATGACAGAGTTGGAATAGAAACCCAGGTTGTTCAACTGGTTGGTGAGCATCTCCACATAGTGAGGATGGCAATGACCGATGCTGATAACGGCATGACCGCCATAGAGGTCGAGATATTCCTGACCCTTGTCGTCCCATACCTTGCAGCCCTGTCCTTTTACAATATTAATATCGAAAAGAGGATATACGTCGTAAAGTTTCATGTTAAATCTATGTTTTAAGAAAGACAACTCATAGAGTTATCTTGTGATAAACTATTTTTTATGATAGAAGAACGAATGAATATTCATCCGTTCTTCCGAATTCTTTTATCTAAAAAGCTGATGGCTTGAGTTTCAAACCTGCTGTCTGGTCGAGACCAAACATGATGTTCATATTCTGAACAGCCTGGCCTACAGCACCCTTCAGAAGATTGTCGATGCAGGAAGTGATGAGGAGTTTATCGCCATACTTATCCACATGAACCAGGCACTTATTGGTATTCACCACCTGTTTCAGGTCGATTGCCTTATCCACATAGTGGGTGAACTTGGCATCCTTGTAGAACTCCTTGTAACCTGCCACGATTTCCTCGATAGGCTTGTCGGTCTTCACTACTTCTGTAGCGAAGATGCCACGGGCGAAGTCGCCACGGTAAGGGATGAAGTCGATGGCTGCATCGAGATAACCCTGTGTCTGCTTCAGACTCTCACGAATCTCTGGTACGTGCTGATGGTTGAATGCCTTGTAGATGCTCATGTTGTTGTTGCGCCATGAGAAATGGGTAGTGGCACCTGGCTTCTGACCAGCACCGGTGCTGCCGGTAATGGCGTTGACAGATACATCGCTGTTGATGAGGCCCATCTTAGCAGCAGGCAACAAACCAAGTTGAATGCAGGTTGCAAAACAACCTGGGTTTGCCACGTGCTGAGCTACGGCTATTTTTGATTCATTTATTTCTGGAAGACCATATACAAAATCGTGAGCGGCTGGGGTTGGCTGCTGGGTGGCAACCACAGTCTCTGGAGCAAGACGGAAGTCCTGTGCCAGGTCGATAATCTTCACGTTCTCCGGAACATTGTGCTCCTTCAGAAACGCCTCGCTCTTGCCATGGCCGAAGCAGAAGAAGATAACATCCACCTGGTCGAAAGGCATCTCGGCGGTAAACTTCAAGTCGGTCTCGCCATACAATCCCTCGTGAACCTCAGCCACCAGGTTGCCGGCGTTACTCTCGCTGTTGGCGAATACAATCTCTGCCTCAGGATGGTTGATAAGGAGGCGAATCAACTCACCTCCTGTATAACCAGCTGCTCCTAAAATACCTACTTTTACCATATTATCTTTCTTCGTTAGGGTGCATACCATAATAAACACGGAGTGGGGTAGAGCTTACCTTGATGAAGCCCTTCGCATCCTCGGCTGTCCAACCGTGCTGCATCTCACCATACTCACCGAGCTTAGACTTGGTCAAATCGTCTGGTGAATCGACACCGACAGTCTGGAAGCTAAATGGACGGAGCTTCAAGATGGCTGTACCGTTTACGTTGCGCTGAGAAGATGTCAGCATAGCTTCGATATCCGGCATTACAGGCTCCAGGTACTGGCTCTCGTGGAGGAACATTCCGTACCAGTTGCCTACCTGATCCTTCCAATACTGCTGCCACTTGCTCAATGTGCTTTTCTCCAACAGGCGGTGAGCCTCGATGATGAGCTTAGGAGCTGCAGCCTCGAAACCTACACGACCCTTGATACCGATGATGGTGTCACCCACGTTGCAGTCGCGACCGATGGCATAAGAAGCACCAATCTCCTCAATCTTCTGGATGGCAGCAATCTTATCATCAAACTTCTCGCCGTTGACAGCCACAATCTCACCCTTCTCGAAGGTAATCTTCAGTTCGGCCTCTTCTTCCTTGGCAGTAACGTGCTTCAGATAAGCCTCCTCTGGGAGACCTTGGGTTGGGTCGAGAATCTCACCACCGCAGATACTGGTTCCCCAGATACCTACGTTATAAGAATACTTCAACTTGGTGAAGTCTGCAAAGAAGCCGTGCTCGTTCAGGTAATCAACCTCCTCCTTACGAGAAAGTGCCTTGTCACGAGTCAATGTGATGATCTCTACACCAGGAGCCATTACCAGGAAGGTCATGTCGAAACGAATCTGGTCGTTGCCGGCACCTGTACTTCCGTGAGCGATGGCATCAGCACCAATCTCCTTGGCGTAACGAGCGATGGCGATAGCCTGGAAGATACGCTCAGAAGATACTGAAATAGGGTAGCAGTTGTTGCGGAGCACATTACCGAAAATCATGTATTTCAATGATTTCTCGTAATACTCATGGGTAACGTCGAGAGTGACGTATGCCTTGGCGCCCAACTTATATGCGTTCTCCTCGTTGGTCTTCAACTGCTCGGCAGAGAAACCACCTGTGTTAGCGCATGCTGCATAAACATCCCAGCCATCCTGGGTCAACTTCATTACTGTGTATGATGTATCGAGACCGCCGCTGAAAGCGACTACAACTTTTTTATTTGCCATTTTATTTTATGTTTAATATGGATGAATAATATTTAGATGGCATTCTTGCCAACACCTTAATTATATATAAGGATTTAAATTTCTGCAGATGGACCGTCAATCTTTCTGATTCTCTCAATCACTTCCTGAGGAAGCTTGATAGGCAGATGCTCCTCTGGGTCGAAGAGCATAGCGGTGCAGATGCAGTATTTGCGGTTGGTACGATGGAGGACATCCACATTGATGCAACCCTCGCAACCACGCCAGAAAGACTCGTCATCGGTCAGGTCGGCGAAGGTAACAGGAAGATAACCCAGCTGGGTGTTCATCTTCATGACAGCCGAACCGGATGTCAAAGAGAAAATCTTGGCATGAGGCCATCGCTGTCGGGCGAGTGTAAAGGTCAGGTTCTTAATACGCTTAGCCAATCCCAAACCACGGAAGTCTGGGTGAACGATCAAACCTGATGTGGTGACATAGTGCTTGTTGCCCCATGTTTCGATGTAGCTGAAACCTGCGAACTTCTCGCCCTGGAGAGCGATGACCGCCTTGGCTTCGCGCATCTTGGTGGCAACATACTCTGGTGAACGCTTGGCGATACCAGAACCACGCTTCTTTGCAGCTTCTGCAATTGTAGTCAGAATGGTGTCGATGTACTTGATGTGACTTTCGTCAGCCACCATTACTTTAACTTCTGCTTCTTCCATTTTTTCTCTTCTATCTTAAAATGTTTTTGTTTTAATATTCTTTCTTTATATATAAAAGGTGTATGCTTTGCATAAAAATGCAACTACCTTATACATATTTATGGTGAACGTCTGGAATTACCTCTGCTAGTGCATTGATGATTTCCTCTTCTGTGGTACCTTTCTTTTTAACAAGAAAGATAGTGTCGTCACCGGCGATGGTTCCAAGAATTTGAGAAATATCACTATTGTCTATGTTATAGGCAATGCTGCTTGCATATCCCGGACGTGTTTTGATCACGACCATGTTCCCGGAGAAGTTGATTGATTGAAATCCGGTATTCACCATCATCTTGCTCACTGGAATATGGTTTGATACTCTTTTATATAATGTATCATTGGGCAGGACATACGCATATTTTCCACTCGAAGATGCTGCCTTTGCTACCTTGAGCAGTTTTAAGTCACGGCTCAATGTAGCTTGCGTAATCTTAAAGCCTTCTTTGTGAAGAGCCTCCAAAAGTTGGTCTTGCGAACTCAACTCCTGACTTGATATAAGCATCTTCAAAGTTTCCAATCTGCTATTCTTTGCCTTCATATGCTGTATTTTTATTCGTTTAACGGCTGCAAAATTACAATATATTTTGTAAATAACCAAATAAAATGAAAGAAAAATGCATAAAATAACATTATTTTGTCTTTCGCTATGCATAAACGTGGAATAAATATGCATGTATTGCCTTCTTTCATACAAATATTCTACACTTGGCTTTTGATGCAGAATAGCCTTTTTGTCCATTTTAAGCTAATTATTGTAAATTATTGAAAAAAAGTCTACGGAAACCACATCGGTTCAATAAGTTTTTGTTATCTTTGCAGACACAATTCTTAGATTATAATCAACTTAATATAAAATAAACCTTTAGAAGATGGAAAAAATGAATGTTAAACCAGCAGAAGGTAAGCTGGGAATCTTGGTCGTTGGTTGTGGCGCAGTAGCTACTACCTTCATGACCGGTGTTTTCATGACTCGTAAGGGACTTGCGAAGCCAGTAGGTTCAATGACTCAGTACGACAAGATTCGTGTTGGCAAGGGTGCAGACAAGAAATATTTGCACTACAAGGACATCGTTCCTCTTGCTGACCTTAATGATATCGTATTCGGTACTTGGGATGTTTATCCGCAGAATGCTTATCAGGCAGCTATGTATGCTGAGGTATTGAAGGAGAAAGATATCAATCCTGTACGCGAGGAGTTGGAGAAGGTAGTACCAATGAAGGCTGCTTTCGACAAGAACTATGCAAAGCGTCTTGATGGTGACAATGTGAAGGATTGCAAGACCCGCTGGGAGATGGTAGAGGCTCTTCGTCAGGATATCCGCGACTTCAAGGAGAAGAACGGTTGTGCCCGTATCGTTGTTATCTGGGCAGCATCTACCGAAATCTACGTTCCTGTAGATATGGAGATTCATGGTACATTGGCAGCACTTGAGGCTGCAATGAAGGCTGACGACCGCCAGCATGTAGCTCCATCCATGTGCTACGCTTATGCTGCTTTGACAGAGGGTGCTCCTTTCATCATGGGTGCTCCTAATACAACTGTTGATATTCCTGCTATGTGGGAACTCGCAGAGAAGACCAAGATGCCTATCGCCGGTAAGGACTTCAAGACAGGTCAGACTCTTGTCAAGAGTGGTTTCGCTCCTATCATCGGTACCCGTTGTCTCGGCTTGAATGGCTGGTTCTCTACCAATATTCTCGGCAACCGTGATGGTCTCGTTCTCGATGAACCAGCTAATTTCCATACCAAGGAGGTAAGTAAACTCTCTACTCTTGAGACAATCCTGAAACCAGAAGCTCAGCCAGATCTCTATGGTCATGGTAACGATGAAGATACCCAGTACTATCATAAGGTACGTATCAACTATTATCCACCTCGTAACGATAACAAGGAGGGTTGGGATAATATCGATATCTTTGGCTGGATGGGTTACCCAATGCAGATTAAGATTAACTTCCTCTGCCGTGACTCAATCCTTGCTGCTCCATTGCTGCTCGACCTTACATTGTTGAGCGATCTTGCAGCTCGTGCAGGCCGTTTCGGAATCCAGCGTTTCTTGAGTTTCTTCCTTAAGGCACCTATGCACGATTATACTAAGGGTGAAGAGCCTGTGAACCATCTCTACCAGCAGTATACGATGTTGAAGAATGCTATCCGTGAGATGGGTGGTTACGAGGCCGATGAGGAAATCGACTAATTAGGTTATTTCATTTAATATTACACCTTATTATATATAAGGCATTAAATTTATATCATGGCACACCTTTGGAATGTTAGAACTTCTCTCCATAGGTGTGCCTTTTTTGTTTATTTACATAGATCGTAGACATGGATTCGGTAACGAGTTTTATTTATGGTATGAGCATGATGTTCTTCTCCATGATGGCTTTCCTGTTTTGGAGAAAAGGAAAGGAAATGCTCTTTCGGATGATTATGTGGCTCATGATTGTGGTCGCCCTGCAGTTGGTAAAGGACATGGTTTTCTTTCTGATTTATGGTTTTGACAACGAGCATGCGTGGTATCTTACGTCTTCGTTGGATATGATGATTATTCCGTTCTACAGCTTTGTGTTGATGGAACTGGTGAAGCCTGGCTGGTTCAGATGGGTGAAAGCTTTAATGCTGGAATTGCCTTTCCTCTTGTTGCCGGTGTTCTATATTTTTACCCATAATATCATCTGGTTTTATGTGCTTTCTGTCTGGGGAGCCATTTATGGATGCTCTACCTTTATATTGCTTTTCTTTATGATTCGGAGGTATCACCGCCAGCTGAAAGAGCGCTTTTCTTATCAGGAAAATATTAATCTGAATTGGCTTCTTGCCATTCTCAATACCTTCTTCCTGATTTTGTTTTTATGGACGCTGAGCTGTTTCGTTATTAAAGTGGATTACGACAATATCTATATGGTAAGCTCTCTGATACTCTGGATGCTGATAGATTATTTTGTTTATAGGCATGAGTCTGTGATAGAAGAGTTGAGCGATATTGAAATTGTACCGTTAGAGCAGAACGAAGTAGATGTTTCGGGGATGGCTGCTGAGGTGCAGCGGTTGTTCGAGGAAGATAAAATCTATCTCAATCCGAAACTGAAATTGTCTGATGTGGCGCTGGCTGTAGGTACGAACCGTACTTATCTGAGTCGCTATTTTAACCGGCAGAATGGGCAGACGTTTTATGATTATGTGAATTCTTATCGTATACAGTATGCTGAGAACTTGTTGAAGTCAACGAACTTTCCTTTGCCGGAAATCGCCATCAAATCGGGATTTAATTCTATTTCTACGTTCAGAAGAGTATTTTTTGCCTCTTTTGGTTGCTCTCCTAATAAATATAGAGTAAATGCATAAGTTGTTGGTATTTAGGTAGTTTGTAAAAATCAGTGGCTCACTGAAAAATGTCAAAAGACACTTTTTGTCCATTTGAAACTTATTTTTGCTATTTTGAAACCATGGTTCTCAATTTTTTTTCTATCTTTGCACCATAGAACTTTTTGAAGAGAATATAACTCTAGCATTTACTTTTTCTAGGAATTAAAAAATAAAGGTTGGCCAACCCGTTGAGGGCAAGCCAACCTTTCTCGTTATGTATGTTATTCTTTGTTTTTTTACTTTATTCCCGGTTCCCGTTTTCATTATTCCTTGTTGCTGCCTCCGAAGATGCGGAGCAAGTAGAGGAAGAGATTGATAAAATCGAGATACAGGGTCAAGGCTCCGATGAGTGCCAGTTTCTGTGCGCCCTCGCTCATGTCGTATTGTGTCTGGAGCATCTGCTTGATCTTCTGACTGTCCCAAGCGGTCAAGCCAACGAAGATGGCTACGCCGGCGTAACTCAAAATGTAATCAAACCCAGAACTCTTCAAGAACATGTTTACTACGGTAGCGATAATCAGGCCTATCAGCGCCATGAAGAGTATTTTTCCTAAAGAGGTCAAATCCTTCTTGGTTGTGTAACCATAGAAAGCCATTGCTCCGAATGTGCCGGCTGTAATAAAAAATACCTTGGCAATACTGGTCATCGTATAAACTACGAATACGGATGAAAGCATGGCACCATTCAAAACCGAGTAGACGATGAAGAGTAGGGTGGCCGTAGTCAGGGAGAGTCTCTGTAGGGCACCGGTAATGATGAATACCAGGGCGAGCTCTGCGATAATCAAGCCAAAGAGCAAGCCGCGGCTTGTCATCAAGGTCATCAGCAGGGTAGGACTGCTAGCCACACCATAGGCAGTAACGCCCGTAATCAGGAGAGCTAAGGTCATCCATGTATACACTTTGCGCATTAAAGCAGAGAAAACACCGCTTATACCTCGCTCTTTCTCATTAACAACAAAGCCATTGCTCTGCTGGTTGTTCTGACTATTTATCAGATTGTACATTTCCTTTTCTGTCATAATTCTATTTTCTTTTGTTATTTATAGTCTATTGAATAATATAATAAGCGCAAAGATAATGCCAATTATTGAAACGAGCGATTATCTCTGCGCTTTATTAACATTTATTCCATAATTTTACGGCATTCATTCCTTTATTTAAGGGCTATCTTCTTTACGGCTATCTGTTTTCCGCCTCGTGTTACCTCTACGGCTACAGTCCCATTTATTGGTGTGCGAAGCTGTTCTGTATCAGATTTTGCCTGTTTCTGAAGTGCCAGGACACCTGAGGTTCCGTATATTCTGATGATGTCGTTCTGTTTCAGGCCCTTTATCTGGATATGATAGTTGCCGCTAGGAATGATGGTGATGTCTGCCTTCATGTCAGTCTCCTTGCGGTTGAAACTGATATTGAAGCGGTTGTTCATCTCACCTGTTTGGGCAGCATAGAATGGATAACTGCCATCCTTTAGATCTACCGCCTTTCCGGTTTCCTTGTCCTTCAGCCAAACGGTTTCATATTCGCTGGCATCGCAATCTTCAGGGATGCTGATGCTGTATTCACCGGTTTCCGGCAGACTGACTCCGATAGTCTGTTCTGCATCAATGCTGACCGCAGAGAGGAGAGAGTAGCGTCCACCATTGCGCATAGCATAGATCTGAGCATTCTGGTTCGTCATCCATTTCACTCCATCGCTTCCCATATCAAAGTCGCTTTTTGCTTCGTAGGCAGGAACAGTATTCAACTGGAGTTGGTCATCTACAGGAGTGCTGTTGCCGGCTCTGCTGTTTCTGTTGCTCTGTGTGATGGCGATGTCGAGGGCTCGGGTTGCTTGATAGGCTGTTGTTGCCCTTGCTTCCGAATGTTCTACTATCACGCTTTCTGAATTATCCAGAGTGGCAGTCTGCGTAAACACGGCATCCATTGCCGGGATGTAGCCATTCGTTGAAACACCCGTGTCTGAATCATAGGTATTGATAGCCTTGTAGCTGCCGTTTTCTTCGCATTGGTAGATGACTCTGCCATATTCCATATCGCTATAGTTCATGGCGCAGAGATAAGGAGAACCGAAGAGGTTCCAGCCCATGTTCTCCTTGTGGGTGAACTTCAAACCGCCGCCATTACTGTCTGACCATGGTTGCTGGTTATTGTTCTGTACCAGGGTAATCTTATCCAGCAGACTCCTGTTGGTCCTACCATCTTTCTCTGTGTAACTGATTCCATAGAAACGGACGGTCTTGTTGCCATTAGCATCCATTCTGAAACCTGTGGTAAAGTTTCGCTGGTTATCCACACCTTTTACCCATGCTTTACTCTCGTTTTGGTCAAACTTATAGTCGTATTTGGCACGGGTTGCAGCATTATAGTAGTAGGCTGCTACGCTACCATCAGCAGGATTATTTGTGCCCTCAACCTCCATATTGGTAGCCTTGAATGGCATGGAGAAGAAGTTGGTTCCTGCCTTCAGGTTTCTTTCCACAGCAAAGTTGGTGAGGTTTACATAACTGTTGTTGCCTCTTAAACCAGCGTGGTGCTTCAGGAGCAGGAAGCCTGGGCTGAATGGATTCGTCTCTGTATAGAAACTATTGTCGAGTTTCAGCTCCTTGTCTACTTCCATGACATAGACCACGGATTTACCGTGAGGGTAATCTGCTTCGTCAGCAACTGCAACGTCATTACCAGTCAGATACCAAGTCTCGAAACATCCGTTGTCAACGTTGTCTCTGATGCGTTGGTTGCCGGCAAGGTCATGGTTGTGCATCACCATGTCGATGCATCCTTTGGTTTTGCTTACATCTGTGTTGGCGTTGATGTCGCCAGATGTCTCGTCAAGCTGGTACTTCCAATAATCATCTTTCACATATTTATTATAGGTGATTACAGATGATCTGTTGACAGCACTACCTGTCAATGAAGGTAATGTGCCAGAAGCAGTTACATTGACAGAGTTCACATTATCCACGCTTCCTAATGCCAGACTGTTGTAGAGCAAACTACTTGCATCGCCTATTACCTTTGCATTTGCATCGAGGATAGAGGTAGAGAGCATGCTGTTGCCTCGGAGGTTGACGTCGCCCGAAACCTTGAAACCATCTACAATACACATTCTGGTATCTGTAGTTCCGCTGTTGAGTGTCAGCCCATTGATGGTAGATTGACTGGCAGACTCAATGATTCCTTTTCTCTGAGTAAGGAGCTCCTTTACGATAGCTTCTGGTTCTGTTTTAGAACTTTTTTCTTCGTGCATTGAACCAAACATCTTGACGCCTGGCATGCTGATGTTCACGTTATCAGCCTTCAGATTCCTATCTACGAAGACGTAGCCATATTCACCTTCATTCTTGTTGGCATAAAGCTCAGCCAGGTTGATGGCACCTTGCAGGTCGTTGGTTGGGTTAGCCCAGCTTTCACCTGTTCCAGCTATAGCTGAAACTTCTTTTACATAGATAACCTGAATCATCTTCGTGTCGCACTCGTATGCACCGATATCGATGTTGTCGCCAATCAGACGGGCAGTATTGCCCAAGTCCTTTTCTGAGTTTATATCAGCATTTAGCGGATATTTCTCATTGCTTCCTTTATCGAGTAACATGAGGCTAGGTCGAATTCTGTAGTCACCGTTATTTGGATCAACGAAGTTCGGACCTCTTAGCACATCTCCATTCTTGATAGAATTAGCAATCACGACATTTTTGTTGCCTGTTTTCAGGTCTTGAGTACCATTCTTCCAAGCAACAGAATTATACACGTTGTCTGTTCCACTAACTGCTGTGTCTTTATTGCAGACAAACGTGGCGTTTGTTATGTCTGCTGATTGTGAACCATAGATAGTAAGACCATTTGCTTTTCCATCTGCAAACAGTACATTCCACATGTTTATGCCATATTCTTTTTGGTTGTTTACCACCATTCCGGTTCCATTATTCTTTCTAAAGGCACAATGATGGAGCCTCATTTTTTCTCCCTTTCCGGCTTGATCATTGTTAACCTTCGCATTTACTCCCACACCACTCTGGTTCTGGAATGTGAAACCGGAAATAGTCACCGGCTTACCATTCGTTACGATATTAAGCAAGTTTGTGGTTTCGCCCGCCTTGGCTGGGTTCTCAATGAGTACCGAAGGCTTGCTAAAGTCTTGCACCTCTGTTCCGTCAGCATTCGAGCCCGTACAACCACCTACAAGTTCAATCGATGTTATAAACTTTGCTTTCTCGGCATTGTTTACAATGAGAGAGAAGGCATCGCCGCTAGAGTAGGTTGGCGAATAATAGGTACCTCCGCGTACAAACACCTTTCTGTTGTTGTTGGTTGTAGTACCTGCAGATACGTTGCCAGAAGGGTTAGCCATGGCAATGATGGCACCACGAAGGTCGGTGCTTTGGTTGTCCCAACTGCTACCATCGCCATTTCCTTTCTCTTCCGTACCGATATAAACCTTTTCTAAGTCTGTAAACTTGAATACATACTGGAATTCATACATACCGATATCGATAGGTTTTTCTGCTATATTACCATTCTCGTCTTTCGGACCTACGTATCTTTTGTATGTACCGCTGACAGGACGGATGTACTCAGATGGATAACCATATTTCTTAAGGCGAGTATTGTGCATAGTCCACCAATTCAGATATCTACCAGTCTCGTTTTTATCGTCTTTATCCTTGCTTCCATCACCTGCATCTGTAAGCACAGAGATAGCCTGTGGATTCCACTTGGCATCCTGTGTATAACCTTCGTAACCCTTTGTCGTTGTAGGCGCTGTGAAGCGTGGACCATCCGATGCGATATTCTCCTTGTTCAGCTTGATGTTACCATCCTTTGCAGTAGAAGCAGGTAAATCATCCCAGGCGCAGTTGCGCATGTGCTCTCTTCTGAGGAGAACTTTGTCACCCTCAGTTACAGTTGATTCATTACCCCAAATGGCGGTATTATATAATATAGGTGTAATCGTACCGTTTGTCACCTCGTTCTCCACATGGATGGCTCCATCTTGCTTTGCCTTGTTGTTCACGATGAGGCTGTTTACGATGTAGACATCCTGATAGTCCTCAGCCATATTGCCGGCATCGTTTGCTCTACGGATGTAGATGGCTCCGCCTTGCGAAACTTCTGTGCCCGTATATCTGCCACAAGTTACATCATTGTTGGCTAAGAGTGAGTTGATGATATGCAGGTTTCCATTCACCGATTTTGTGAGATAGAGATAGATGGCTCCACCCTTACCAGGTTCGGTGACTTCATCCTGACTAGCCTTTTCTGATACGTTACTGTTACCGCTGATTGTACTGCCGATGATGTCTAGACTTGCATTGTTTACATAGACAGCTCCGCCATGCAGACCGGAATTCTTGATCAGTCGGCAACGGTTCAATGTATAGTTCACGCGGTTGGTGTAGATACCGCCTCCTCGACCAATCTCGGCAACTTCGTTAGTTCCTCCTTCTTCAGTCTTCAGTTTTGTCGTGGTCTCACCATTCATGATGGTAATACCGTCTAATACGACATCATTGTTCAAGGTAGCCGAAGCACCCGTGGAGCTCGCATTGCTGTAGACTACATGATATACATTACGTTCCTTTTCCGATGCCTTGATGTCACCGGAAAGAATCGTAGGATTCTGGAACTCCCATGGCTCTATCAATCCGTTCTTATTGTTGTCGGTCATGTAGTTCTTGTTGCGGTTAGCCAAGATGTCTTTGATGTCTCCATCTGGAGTCAAAGTCTTACCTCCAAAGCTTGTAAACTTATCTCCAGTTTCTCCTGTAGCAGGATCAACAGGAGTAGAAGAATACAGGTCATCTTTCGAGAAACTGCCGAAGATATCTACGTTCACAGGGATGGTGAAGCTCTGCAAGCGGCGGTCTATCGTGTTTTGCTCTTGCGAAAGATCTTTGTTCTGTCGCATCTTGCTCGGCTTGTAGGTTCCACCTGTCATCAGAATCTCGAAGTGGGTATTGTCATCAGCCACTTTCTTTTCTCGTGCCTCATTGATGTAGTCGAGGGCTGCTTCGAGACTGTTGAAAGGAGTCAGGAAGGAGCGGCCATAATACTTTGCCTTCTCTTCTTCTGTTACAATCTCACCACCTGTCTGAGAAACGAACAGGCGCTTCAGAAGCTTGGTATTATCAAACTCAGGCAGATCAGATGTGTATGCACCTGCTGTCTGTTGCTTGGTCATGTTTCTTTCCTTACCGGTAATGTCGTAGCTGCTGATACCATAATTCTTCCATGCTTTGACGTATTCTTTCTCAACTCCGTTGCCAATTAATGGTGAATAGGCACGAGGCTTGAAGATTTTGTTGTCGTTGAAATAACTGTCCAGGTCGCTGGTCATCTCCGTATTCATTTTGTTGGCAGGCAACGCCATCTTCTCTACGAAACAATAGTTGTATGGATAGAATTTCTCCGTATATTCTCCCAGTCCTTGCAGATAATCGTAAGACTGATAGTTCACATCACCGCTGATGTTGTTATCGGTCTGTGCCGTATTTCCCCATATTACGGAGTTACCGCCAATCAGGGAATTCTCCTCCTGGTAGATTCCGCCACCAATGGTTGCCTCGTTTTTGGCGATGGTGCATGAGATGACGTAGGCATGGTAGTTCTTGGTGTCTTCGTTCTGGTCGTTGGAACGGAGCGCATAGATGGCGCCACCTTTCTGTGCCTTGTTTCTTACGATGACACTACCGCTTACGATGCTACCTTTCAGCAACATGAGAGCACCGCCTTGGGTAGCCTGACAGTCGGAAATTTCACAGTTGCGTACATGTGCCATTCTTGGTACAATGGCTGCACCACCCATACTCTTGAAGCCTGACTTGTCGCTTGCGTTACCGTCAATCAGGCGACAGCCATCTATGATGGTATTGTCTGACAGGGCAGAAGTGTTGTAGTCGTCATAGTCGCCCGTAGGCCATTTGCCGAAGCACACGGTGTGGTAGCCGTTCACCTCCTGGTTAACGGCAGAACCTTCTTTTACTTCGGTCTTCGCGCTTAATACCGTCTGGTATGAGCTGATACAGTCGCGTTTGTCATTATTCCAATTGGCGGTTCCATCTTTCAGCTTTCCTCCTTCCTGGTCACCCTCATAGTAACCGCCCATCAGACATACTCCGTTAGGTATCAGGAAGGTATAGCTCTGCGGATCGCTAGGGTCTGCCAGCGTATTGGCATGATAAACAAATCTCATTCCGGTTTCATCAGCCTGATAGCCTGCCACTTTTACATACACCTTGCTCTGACTTGTTGAATTAAATTTCTTGCCCGCAGCAGTCAGCACATCCTGCAGCTTGTCAGCACAGGCAGCGTTTTCCGGACTGTCTCCACTTCTGTTTCCCCATCCGTTTTGGGTTACATAATAAATGTAATCTACAATACCTGCGCTGTTTGTCTTTTCCTGTGGTGCGATATTGGTAGTATTATCAGCCTCATAGGCACCGATATCTATGGCGCAGTCCTTGATTCGGTTGGTATAGTCCATATCGGTTTCCGGAAGGATGATTCCATTTCCTACATTTGTGGTTCCACCATTCAGACACTTGTTACCTGCTAAACCATCAGCCTCGTTCAGACGGAAGTTATTCTTCAGTCGGGCATTGCGGAAGCGGAATTTGTTATTATCATTATCATGTCCACTCTCGTAGGTCTGGTCCTCAAATGGGAATATCAGATCCGTGCCCGTGAAATTGCCATCGCTGGTAAGGAATTTACTATTGCTATCACTACTGTTCATGTAGCAGTTGTGAGATGGTTTCATTTTGCCCCATGCAGCTGAGTTTACCTGATCTGTAATCTGCTTGCCGTTATCGTAATTATCATAGATGATACAGTTGTAGAGTGAAAGTTGCGATGCAACTCCGGTTTTGGCATCCTGCCAGTGATAGATGCCGGTTCCGTTTGTCGCCATATTGTAGGCGATGGTATTGTTGTAGAACTTGGCACTCTCCAGGAAGATACCTCCGCCACGACAGGATCCGTTATAACAACGGTTGTTTGCCACCACAAGGTTGTAGCCGGTGCCTTGAATCATATAGGCTCCGCCTCCATAACTTTCACTGCTGTTGGCATAACTCAGGTTTCTCAGCAGGTAACTGTTTGAAATCTTACTGTTCTCGCCGTCCATATACAAACCGCCACCACGTACGCGACTGCCATGGTTGAAGTTGTTGACGATGATAAGATTTTCCAGTTCTACACCTCGGAATACACGCACACCTGCACCTCCGTCACGGTTGGCACTAGGATAGTTGATGATATAACCGTGACGTACAGAGAAGCCATCCCATTTGGCATATTCGTAATCCTTGTAGTTGATGTTGTCTATCAAATTTCCTTTGTAGCGTACGGCATTACCATCTGTACGTGAAGTGTTTCCATCACCCGATGGCGACCAGGTAGGAAGGCATACGTCTGGCTGGTAGAGAACATAATGGCGCTCTGTATTTCCGCTGTTCATCAACGTTTTTGTAAAGTCATAATTAGAGCCATCAGTAGGATTTTTCTCCTGATACCACATTTCCTTATCTCCGTTTTTGAAGTATACAGGCGATTCCTTTCTGATCTGTAGAATGGTTTCATACTTGGCCTTTTTCAGATTTTCGTATTCCTTACGTGCTGGCACGTATTGGGAGAGCAGCGGATGACGGTCGCTTTCTGTAGGATAGCCTTCGTATGGGAAACCACCATAAACCTTCACGTTGTCTCTGATAACGAATCCTTTGTAGTCTGTATAGATACCTGCACCTACCCACACCACAACGCTGTCTTTTTTTATTTTATTCAACTCAGCTGCTCTTTCCACAGCGTATTGCAGACCGCTGATGTATTGCTCTTCTCTGTTGTTGGTAATCTTGTTATAGGTTCCCCAACTATCGGAAATATCTGCCGCTTTGTTACCTGAATTCGTCCAGAAATCACCATAAGAATCTATTTCTGAACGATACTTGCCGTTAGTCTGACTACTATAATCTGTATTGTCAATAGTGGTGCTAAGCAGCGTATTGTCACTCTGCTTTACATAGAAATCGTTGCCGCTTCTTGTCTTTGTATTATCACACATAGCGTTACCGATGATAGCCTTGTCCCATGTGCTTCCGTCATATTCGGTATCTGATTCATTCAGAAGATTAAAGTCTGGGTTGCCGTCTTTGTCGTCTTTGTTGGCATCGCTGCTGCTTTCATAGTCCTGGTTGTACGAACGCACGTAGATAATCTTTCCTGCTTTTGGCAGGAGAGCTTCGTATGCCCCTAGGTCAGGAACACCACCTAGGTTGCGGTCTTCGCCGGTGATGTCCTTGGCTGTTGTAGTTGCATTGCTTTCTTGGGCACTGTTGATGATGGCACCAGCCTGTTCAGAACTGGTCAGCGGGCGGAAGGATGAATAGCCTCCGTAATAAACGTTGCCGCTCATCTTGGCACCCACTTCATTGGTTGGGTTGCTGAAGTTCAGAGCTCCGTTTTTTCCCAGAGTGTTGATATCCATGCTGTTCTTGCATTCCGAACCATTCCATGTGCCGTTGATGTTCAGTTTGTTTCCTACAGCATACGAGGTTCTCTTCACAAGGTCGTAATCTGGTGCTACTCCCTCATTGTTGATGATGCTTACATGGTTGAGTGTGAGAGAGTTGTTGCTGCCTTGAGCCTTGTTTAGATAGATGATGGAAGGCAGCTCCGATGGACTTGGATTATGCGGATCCTTGCTCGTATTGTTATTGATGACGCAGTTTTCCAGTTCCAATTTCACATTCACGGCATCCGGCATGGTAGCGATAGCACCGCCATCTGTCGCTGTATTGTTCTCAAAGATGCAATTCTTCAGCTTCACGGTAGTTGGTTCACTGCTCTGGTCCATGCTGCCTATCAGCACGCCGCCACCATAAGGCATGTAGGCAGTACCGGCAGCGTATGCATGGGTAAAGGCATAGCCGTCGATGGTGATGTTGGCACCCGCTTCGATGCGGACCAGATGGTAGAGGCCCTTGTTGAGTTCAGAACCGTTCAGGTTTCCGTTCAGTTCGGTGCGGTATTTGATAGGGTCACGGTCCTCATCCTTCGGATTCGGATTCTCTGAATATTCCGGATAACCGCCATACACGGTAATTGGGAGTACGCAAGGTTGAATGTTAAAGGTGCATGACCTGGCGTCTGTTTCCTCGAACGTGTAAGCAATCTTCGGTTCGAAGATACCCTCACGACCGCAGATTTCAAACTCCCATCCGCTGTTCTTCTTAATAGTGAAATCCTCTGGTGTAGTATTGTCCTTGGTAACTACCTTGATATTGTCCCCAGCCTTGATGTCGGCAAGATAACCGAGAATTTCATCTACAGATGATGAGGTATAGCTCTTTTCCCACGACTCTCCTGTTCCGTCCACCAGTTCTCGTGAACGGTCAAAGTAGATGCGCAGGCGTTTCTTGCTGTCATTCTTTTCAAATACAAGGTAGTGGTTGTCAGCCATATAGGCTCCTGCTGACGGAACCGAACTGATAGCTTTTCCGCTCAGGTCTATTTTTGGCTGATACAGGTAGGAAGATGGCAGGAGAGCATAGCTGATGCCCACGTTGCGCAGTCGGCTACCTGTCAATGTTTCCCAGTAATAGTTCACCGTCTTCATGTCTGTAAGAACGCCACGTTTCTCGTTGAAGGCTTCCACCGTGTTGTAAGGTGCTTCATTGCCCATCACGAATCCCTTGCCCGAGTAATACGTGTTGATGGAGATGGTTCCGCTCTGATAGGTGCTGGTCCATTTGGCTGCATTTACATCCGAGATGGCGTTGTTGTAAAACTGTACGGTCTCTTCTGATGGGTTGGCTGCATAAATCTGTGCCATGGACGCAGAGTTGTTGGTGCCTGATTTGTGCTGGAGCAGCGAGTTGTTCCAGATGACGTTGTTGGCAAGAAGACCTTTTTCCTTGATATACACACCACCCGTATTGGATGACAGCTCGTCAGCAGGATCCTTGGTGTTGTTGGTATAGTTGTTGACGATGGTGTTGTTAATCACCAATCCATGACCATCCAGATACACAGCACCATTTCGGGTACTGGTATTGTTGCTGATTACCGAGGTGGCAAGAATCTGATAATAGGCTTTCTCCGGCTTGGTAGCGTCACCATTCAGATATACACCCGCTCCCTGATAGGCAGAGCAGTTGGTTACCATGCTTCGGGTGATGAAGCCGGCTTCGTCTATATAGATACCTCCGCCCTGGTAAGCCGAGCAGTCGTATACCAGGTTACCTTCCGTCTGTCCGTTTTTGCAGTAGATGCCGCCGCCACGAGGCTTGATGGTTCCGCTTTCTTTCATGCCCGGGTTGCAGAATCTCACGGTACAGTAACGCATTCGGGCTGATGGGTCGTTGATATAAACGCCTGCACCACAGTCTGGGGCGTATTCGGCTTTGTTCGTATCGTGAAATTTACCTCCCTCAATGGTGAAGCCTTCAAGATATACTTCGTCGGTAAAGGCTTTTCCTTCAGGCAGGGGAGCAAACCATACCACATGGTAGGAACCGCTGTTCTGTATGTTCCAAGCTTCGTCATTATTACTCCAGTTGGCATCGTCGCTTCCCTTGAATTCCGCACCCCTGATGATGGATTCCTGTTTCCAGCCCCATGGCTTTAAACCCTTGGATTCCTCGATGCGCTCGGAACGTCTTTTTTCGGTTCCATTAAACGCACCATAAACGCTGATGCCATTCTTCATCAGTAGGGATACCGGGGCTGATGCATCGTTAAGGATACGGTCTTTTACTACATAGGTTCCGGCTGCTACCCAGACTTCGCCTTTCTCGCCTGGTGCCTTTTCTGCCAAATCGTTGATGGCCCACTGGATATCGTCCGTGGCATCAGTCCATGTTGATCCGTCGCCCTTTCCCTCTTTCTGGGGCTTCACGTATCTGATGCGTCCTGCCTTCATGCGGGCATACTCGTAGGCTCCGATGTCGATGGTGCTTGTCTGATAGCGTGTTCTGCCCATGATGTCGGTAGAAGTTGTTTCCAGGTTTGCATCAACTACAAGATTTTTGTAGTATTCTAGTTTTCCCTTGTTCAAAAGGGCAGAGGTTTCCTCGAAAGTGAAGGCGGTGCTGTATAATTGCTTCAGGTTACTGCTGAATGAGAAGTCGTAACCCTGGGTCACGGCACTCTGCTTGAACCAAGGGGCTGGCTCTATGCCGTGGTTCTCGTTGCTGATCCATACGTTTCCGTTAGCGTCGGTATTGGTATCGGTATGGGTAACTTCTACTTCCGGAAAAGCACAGGAATAGAAGGCAGGACGGGTGTCTTGCTTGCTGAGTGCAGTGGAATGCCAGAGCACGGTGTTGTAAACCACTCCACCGCCGCCATTGCTGTTTGAAGCCCCGTCTGTGGTCAGGTCTGCGGCTGATACAGTGTTGGCAATAACAGAACAGTTGACGATTTTCGATGTGCCCGAAAGTCGGATGCCGCCGTTCGTATTGTTGTTGATGTTGCAGTTGTAGACGGTGGCAGTTCCGTCTATCCACATACCGCCACCTTCGTTTTCGCTGGAGCCTCGCTTGCCTGCCACATTATTAAAAATGCTGCAGTAGCTGATGGCTGACTGCTGGTTGGTACAGGAATTATCCACATAGATGGCACCGCCGCGCATGCCGTAGTTGTTCGCAAAGTTGCATTGCGAAATACGGAAGAAGCGACTCTGGGCATTGCCGTCTTTGCTGTTGTTCACCACGTAGATGCCGCCGCCTCTGCCATTTGCAGAAGTATTCTCTCCACTGGCATTACCTGCTGCGATGAGGAAACCGGAAACTATGGTTGGCTTGTTGCCGTCGTTGGTGTTGTCCTGTGTTACGCCCATCTGGAGGGTCAGCACATGGGTGGCATTGTCGTTGCGGGTGGTGTTCTCTGGATAGATAATCAGCTGCTGGCTCGCCTTGTCGTTGGTGTTGATATCGCCCACCAGAGCCGTCTGATACTTCATCTGATATTTGTGTCTGCCCGTAGGGAGATCGTTCTTGATGGTTTCGTCTCCTGCAAAACCTCCATACATGGCAACGCCCGAAGGGAGAACGAAGCCTCCCTTCGGTGCCTTGTAGATGTGACCGGTAATATCCTCATAGCCTTTCACCCAGATTTCATCGCCAGCCTTGGCTTGGCTCAGCGCCTCTGTCAGGGTGATAGCATTCTCCCATGATAAGCCGTCACCACCGTCAGTTGCCTCAGCTGTTACACGATAGGTCTTGCTGCCCTGTGCATACAGCTGGCAGGTGCAGCTCAGGAGGATGAGGGCAGCTATGATTTTCCTGTATGTTGTATGATGTATTTTCATGCTGAAAAAAGTTTTATATGTTGAAATTATTGATCGTGATATCTGATTTATCACCGAGTTTGGTGCCCTTGATGGTTACGTTTATCTTGTACCAGCGGGCTGGGATAAAGCCATCTTTCAGATTACTCATGTCAAATGTCACGTTGTATGTCTTGCTCGTTCCCTCTTTCTCAGTATCAAGCTGGAAGGTGAGGCGAGGAGGATTGGTTCCGTCTGGGAAGGTATAATGATATACTCTTCCGTTACGCTTGCTGATTTCCGAGGTGTTCACAAAGGTTGTGTGGCCGCTTACCGAAGTCCTGGAAGTTACTTCTTGGTGGTAAAGGGTAGGGAAGAGTCTTCCGCATCCTGCATCAGCTTTCGTTGTTCCTTTCGGTTCTCCGTGATAAGTAAACTGGGTTACTTTCACGTTTGTATATTTCAGATTTCCGTCGTTGTCCTTCTCATAGGCTCCCTTGGCATCCCATTGGATGTCAATCTTGGCAGCCAGTCTACCCAGTACCATGCGCCAGTATTGCTTGGTGTTGATATTGGCATTGATGTTCTGTTCTACTTTTATATCTCTGTCATTGGTGAGAATTTGCGTCTTTGGGTCCAGCTTGAGCGCATAACCTGTGGCTACGCTGATAAACTTGGCTACGTCTATGGCTCCGTTTTTATGGGCATAGTCGTTGGTAATCTGTAAGTTATAGATATCAGAGTTGTGGTTTTGCCCGTCTTTTGCGATGCCGTCTAGCATTCCCTCCAGATTCAGTCCTTCTCCGTTACTATAGGTAACCCCATAAACGCAGCAGGTGCCTAACGGCAGATACATCGTATAGGTGCGAAAGCCGTTGGCATCAGGTCCTGATAGGGTTGAGGTGGCATGGGTGACGAGGGTTTTTCTGTCGAATTCTTCCTTGGTATAGGTTTCGTAATATACCATTTTCTGGGGTGCTGCATCGTGTATTTCGTCGCCTTGCGTCTTTTCCTTATAGGCAACGATGATGGTGAGACGGTCCCAGTCCACCTCGTCGTGGGTGTCTTCTCCCGGATCTCCGATGCGTGTTTCCGTCTTATCGTCAGGCACAGATAGGGTGAGCGAGATGGGTGCCAACGTATCCATTGGTCTAACCTCGTTCTTTTCGCTTTCGCTGCATCCTGTCAGCATGATAAGCGATAGTATCGCAAATATGTATTTCGTAATATGATTCATGTATCAATTTTTAATAGACGTTGAATTGGCTTTCCCTTAGGACGCCGAACGTTGTTTCTTCACTCTTCACTTAAATGTCAATGTCGTGGCTTCCTCCTGGTTTCCAGTCAAGTTTCACGCTTACTCCTACTGATGCATTGGTAACAACCAACGAACCGTCGGGTTTGAGTTTTGCCTTAATCAGTTTCAGCCTTCCGGCTTTCAGCGGTTCGTTCAGCGTGAGAATGGTTTCTGTATATTTGCCGTTTACCTTGGCGATGATGTGGTAGCGCCACTCTGCCTTGCTGGATGGGAAACTTACGGCATAGAGCGCATCGTGAGTCTGGGCTGAGGCTGTTGAGGCTTCGTTGATTCGCTTGGCTCTCACGATGGTGTTTCGGGATGTTGAGAAAATACTGTCGTTTACGAGAAAGTGGGTTGCCATTCCTTCTACGAATCCCCAGAGCTCGGCAGGTTTCACTTCTTGCTGGTTGATGACTACCGCTGCTGCACAGTTTGCCATATAGAGGGTGGTCTGCAGATCGTGTTCGAAATCGGCCTCGTTGATGGTGAGTCGGGAAGTGAACAGACCGATATTGTGACTGTCGATGGTATCCTTCTGCTCCTGTTCCAGGGCGAGAGCCTTGCAGGCATTTGCACCGATAATCTTTACGTTTCTGGCGCTTCCGGTGTTGGCGAGCGAAAGGTTCTGGTAGTCGTTTCGCGGCAGATAGATGGTGTAGGATACCGAATTGGCATTCATGATGTTAGCTTCGTGACGGTAGAGATCATTTCCGATAAAGAAAGACAAATCGTTGTCTAGGGCATGGTCGGTGAAGACTGTGCCTAGTTCCTGTTTCAGCCGGTTGGCGATGTGTCGCTCCTCGGTGGTATTGAGGTCTATGTCGATGAGGGTATGAATCTGTGTGTTGAGCCTCAGATTATACTTGATCTTATAGTCTTTGCCACACTTGCTCATGTCTTCATTGATGCATGAAGACAATCCGAAAGCGATGCTCAAAGTCATCAGAGCTATCAGAAATATTCTATATGATTTTTTCTTTCTCATTTTCCGTCCTCTATTAGGATTATAAACAGCGAAATCTACCCTACTGAACTTTCGTAACTTGCGAAAGCTCAGTAAGGTTGAATGATTAAATTTCTACATCGAATGTAATACCAGACTTCCAGTCAAGATCTACAGCAAGGCCTACGTTGATGCCTGATGTTCTGAGATCAGGAATACAGTTGTATGCGCTCTTTAAATCTGTGATGTTAAAGTTGGCGGTTGTAACATAGTCCTGAACGAATACGCGGTTCACACTATTAGGATTAGTAAGTCCGGTCTTGTTTGGGTTTAACTGACCTACAAGATAGAACTTCGTATTCTTCTGGATGATACCATCTTTTCCGTAGAAGGCTTGTCCTGAATTGTTCTCTAACTCTATGGTTACATATACTGGACTTTGTGTATCTGACTTCTTGTTGTCAAAGACAAGCGTATAGTTTGCGTTTGATGCAGAAGCTTCGTGTTTGGCAACCATAGAACCATTCATTTCCTTGTCATAGATGGTGTTAGCGAATGACCCTGTAGATGCTGGCTCATACTTCCAATCTACCGAAGCTGGCTGACCGCCAATCAAGATGCCTGTTACTTTAAAACCATCTGTAGGAACCGATCTGCTGGTTTTTATCGAAACTTCCAGCTTCCTTAGCGTTATCTTCAAGAGTAGCAGCATTACATCTTACTGTTGATTTCAACACAGCCACGCTGTACTGAACTGGGGCTTTCAAACCTACAGTTTTTGTTGAATTTTCAACAGCTTTTTCGTCGAAGTTTTTGCCTGTCCAGTTTGCACCAGTTGGGTTTGTCCAATCATTGTATGCAGGGAAATCGTTAAGATTAGACATGTCTTTGTCAGAAACCATAGTTGTTGTATTTACAAAATACGACAGTTCTGCTGGATAGCAAATCTTTTGGTAATTGATGGAGTTTCCTGTACCGATGGTTACGTTTTCTGGAGCGTTGTAAGCAAATTTGCTCTCTCCTGCAATCCAACTTAAGGAAGCAACACCATCAGGCAGGTTGAACTTTCCAGGGAAGTTGATACTTTCGATAGCTCCTAAAGCAGCAACGCATTTATCGTAAATCTCTTTCGTTAATTTTCTTTCTGCAGGGATGGTTGGTTCTCCAGTCTCACCCACCAATGCAGTTTTGAGGTTTTTGATAAATTCCACGACAGATGTTTTCGAGCCTGCTTTTAGTTTTGTGAACTCGTTGTAACGCGCAGCTAAAAATTTCTTCTCGTTTTCTGTTAACCAAGTTGGGAGGGTTGTTTCGTTACCAATTGTTGCCCAGGTATAATCTTTTCCTTCTGTAACCTTAGCTTTGGCAATGGTATTCAATGCATCGATGATTTTATCAGCATCAGCATCTGCTGTAAAGTTTGCTGTGCTATTGATAGGAGTTAACTCATGAGATATGTTTGCAAGAACTTTCTCGGTTGTTTTTGTTCCTACATTAGTAATCTTACCTGCCTGGAAGTCTGTGTCTCCACTCTTCCTGGTAGCTCTACCATAGAAAAGCATGTGGCTAGTTCCTACAGGAATCTCAATGTCACGATAAAGCTTGCGATTTTCCTCCTGAGCATATGCATTGGCGTCTGTACCGATTTCGATGATTCTTGTAGCCTCTGTGTTTCCGGCTGTTGAAGGATTACCGTTGAAAGTCAGCAAGACGATGTCTGAAATGCCACGGAAATTGTTACTTTGCTGAGTCATTTCATCTGTCATACGTGTCACCTTCTTCGCCTGGTTTGTCGAAGAGTTACCGCCATAAGGAATGTTTATGGCGAACTGGGTCTTTACAACCTGTCCTGTCGCACCTGGGCCACTTGTTGGCTCGATTGAATCTGAAGAGCAGGAAACCATTCCTGCTGCACTTGCAAGAAGCATCGCACTTGCAAAGCTAAAAAATCTGAACTTCTTCATAGTCAAGTTATATTTTATTTGTTTTTATATGTTTTTATTTGTTTTCTCTGTCTGCCCGATGTTGTAAACCAGCGAGACTGCAACCTTGGTCGGCATTACGAAAGTTTTCGTCTTCTTCTCAATGGCGGTGGCGCATCTGCCATAACAGTTGTATTTGGTATAGCGTGTGATTCCCAATCCCAAACCTATTGCCGCTTCCAGATTCCAACGGTTTTGCTTGTCGAGTGCCCAGTTGTAGCCATATACTATGCCCAGAGCTCCCAAGTCGCCTTGGAACCTATGCTTTTTGAGATTTGGAAAAAGCCCGAAAGGGAAGTGTACGCCACCCGCATTGTAATGTGAGTAGAGTAAATTGGCTCCAAAGAAGTGCCCCAGGAACGGGCTGTCGAGCCAATATCGCATCTCTGTTTGTATGGCAATGTGCTTCAATTTCTTGTTCTTGCGAAAAGTAAATGGGTTCCAACCTGTGGATAGATCTAGCGACCAGTGGTCTGATAATCTCTTTTCCACTCCGATGTTTGGTGTTGTGGTAGCCCAGTATGCTAAGTTCGTTTTCAAGCGCCAGTCTTGTGCTGATGCTGAAGTAATGAAAAGTGCTGAAACAAGAAGGAGCAATATGCGCAGTTCTTTGTCTGTTTTCATTTGCTTCTGTATTGTTTTGTTGATAGAAAAGTGTCTATTTTACGGTTTCCTATTTCAGTTTTTGTTATTAATCTAATTATTCTTTCTGCCACAAATATAGCGAAAAATGAGCAAAAGGACTTTCAAAAAAAGAAAAAACTGCCTTCATTTAAACTTCGTTAACTATAAATTTATAAATCTACCCATTTTTACCCCCCCCTATTTTACAAATTTTCACATTTTGCCATTCGCTTTATTTCAAGTGCAAAGATACGTTTTTTCCGTTTTCTACCTATGCGATTTGTGCGATTTGCGTGGATTCGGGAAATAAAGTGCGAAAAAATCATGGAATCATTCTGGAGAATATCTCCGAAGGATAAGAACATAACTCCGAAAGATAGCAGAATATCTCCGAAGGATAAGAAAATATTTCCGAAGGATAGCAGAATATCTCCGAAGGATAAACCCAGAAGACAAATGTAGGTAATCCGATGATGAAGATATGGAAGCTGGGTTGTGGCAACGAGGTGAAGGGTGAAGGGTATATTTTAAATCTTATATTATATTCTTTTTTTAGGGTTTTTCCGATTTTTGACCCTAGGGTACTTTTTTGATTTTACCCTTTTTTCCTTTACCCACGCGTACATATATAAAATAGAGTTTTCAAACCTTCACCCTTCACCTTTTTATTTAACATTTTGAGTGTCAAATAGTTACGGGTGAAGGGTGGTGAAGGGTGTTTTTCGTGTTTTATAAACATATTTTAAGAATCTAGCCCGTTTTTACATATTTTAGCGTTTGTTTACGATTCCGAAATGGGTATCTTTTTTTAGAGAGTCCTCATTTTTTTTATGATTTCTTTCTGCAGAAACTCTTAGAAACTTAGTTTAATTGGTATCCTTGATGTATAAGCCGTTAAAATATTATCAGCGAAATAAAGTTAATGGCTATGGATAAGCGTAAACTTCTAAAATATAAGTTATCTTAAAAACATTATAACCTTTTAATGTATTGTCAGCTAAATAAAGTTAATGGCTACGGATAAGCGTCAATTTTTAAATATAAATTAACTGAATTTTCGCATGTGGTTCAAGAACGGGCTGAAGGTCAAAAAGTTCCAGAAGCAGCACGCCCTGAAAGGGCAGAAGCTCCTAGCCCAGGGCATCGCCCTGGGTAATTACGGACGCAAACCTGTCGCCCTGTAGGGGCAAAAGCTTTAAAATACCAGACCATTAATAAAGCTTTTGCCCTTACAGGGCGCCTTGCTGATTGCCATCATACCCAGGGCGATGCCCTGGGCTAGGAGCTTTTGCCCTTTCAGGGCGTATGGGACAAAACTTGCGAAACTTGAGTAAATTAACTGAAAAAGCATTATAACCTTAATAGTATTGTGCGCTTGCGTATATGCCTATGTGCGTGCACTAGCGAGCGCATATATATATATTAATGTAAGCAGCTAAAATCTATTGTATAAAGTCTTTATAGATGTTAAAAACAGGCTAAAAAAGCAACTTTTTTGCGAAAAGATTTGGTGGAATGAAAAATAGTTAGTACTTTTGCACTCGCTTTTGAGAAATACGGTTTCTCTTAGCAACAAAAGAAAGAGTTCTTTGAAAGATTTTACATAAACAGACAAGTAGTACAAGAAGCGGTTAACTTCTTAGAAATAAGAAAGTTGACTGGGTAAAAGAAACGAACCGTCAAGCAATTGACAAGTCAGGTTTACTAAGCTTCAATAAACGAAAAGGATATTCGTCCTAAGTACAGACAACAAACACCGATTGCTTCAGTAATGAGGCAAGAAGTAAAAATGATATTTTACAATGGAGAGTTTGATCCTGGCTCAGGATGAACGCTAG